>Ga0082212_10000624_pt1 | contig 51602 bp, 45 predicted proteins | sample TergutNt197P3_FD_71548 | JGI IMG/M metagenome (GOLD analysis project Ga0082212, IMG submission 71548) | Neocapritermes taracua P3 segment gut microbial communities from Petit-Saut dam, French Guiana - Nt197 P3 | ecosystem: Host-associated > Arthropoda: Insects > Digestive system > Gut ...
TTATGCTCAATCATTGACAAAACGGCGCCGATATGATATACTGCTGACGTTAGATCATGTACAAGGAGGGGCAAAGCGATGACCGACAAATTAAAAAGACAGCTCAATTTCCTGATCGCATTTGCACTGGCGCTGGCCGCACTTGCGCCGGGGATTTTGGCCATCGGCTGCTCGGACGCATCGCCTAAGACTGAACCAAAAGAAACAAGCGAATTCGGCTATGTCGCGGAGGCATATTACGGCATTTTGCAAGCGGCAATAAGCGAATATGGCATTTTCGGCGAGGAAAGCGGCGAATGGATGGAATATATGGGCGAAAACATTCCAATTGGGGGAATAGAATACGCAGAGCTGATTGATTTTGGCGGTGATGGATTGCAGGAATTGCTGTATGTATATTTTTGCCGCCGCTGGCTTGGCGCGCCTTATCGCGCTTGCTATGTATACGGCTATTCGGGCGATGCAAAATTATACTGCGATGTATATTCAAGCATTGGGGTTGGCAGCGCCGGCATAAGGGAATTCGACATCGTGGCAGATGGAAACGGCCAAAAATATCTGGCTTTTGATTGGGGAAACGGCATTGATGGAAAGTATGAGTATTATACTGTAGCAAGCGGCAAATGGGTGTTGGCGCTCAGCGGCTCTCGCGGATATGAATGCGGAGATTATTTGTGGTGCGATATTCGCGGAATGCACACATGTGAATGTCCTTATTTCTATTATGTAAACGGGCAAATCGCGACAAAAGAGGAATACGAAAATGCGCCTGCAACCGAATTGGGCTTAAATGCCGCAAATTCGCTTATATATAATCTCGGCAAAGTTGAAACTCTGGATGTCTTCCCCAAAATCACAAATTCCGTGCTTGCTGTCTTTGCCGAACTTAAATCAAAATAGCCTGCCTGCCGCTTTCAGGAATGCGCATATGTTCTCAGGCGGGGTTCCCGCTTGGATTGCGTGCGATGGAGCCAATATATACCCGCCGTTTTTCCCGAGTATTTTTATCCGCTCTTTCACTTCCGCTTCCACTTCTTCCGGCGTTCCGAAAGGCAAAGTGGACTGGACGCTGACTCCGCCGTGAAAACAAAGCCTGTCCCCTGCCGTTTCCTTCAGTTTGGAAGGATCCATTCCCGCCGCGTCGAATTGCAGGGCTTCCAAAACGTCGATGCCCATGTCCACAAGCCCTTCGACGGCTTCCATCACCGCGCCGTCGCTGTGGTATATCACCTTGGCGCCGCCTTCGTGGATCGTCTCGTTCAGACGCTTGTGGAATGGTTTCAACATTTCTTCCCAAAGCGGCGGCGAAATCAAGAGGCCGTTCTGCCCGCCTATGTCGTCCGCGGTGAACACAAGGTCGATTTTCCCATTTGCCGCCTCCAAAATTTTGCGGGAAAACCCCACGAAATAATCCGTGACTTTTTCTAAAAGCCGCCGGGCAAATTCCCTTTCTTCCAGCAAATCGGAAAACATATTTTCGAACCCGCGCATATACCACGATGCCTCGAAAATATTGCCGCCGCTCGCCATGATCGCATATTCGCCGTGTTTGTTGTGCGCCTCGATCTGCCCCGGGATATCCGAAAAGTCGAACCAATCGAGTTTGGGGAACATATACCCTTCGAGTTCTTCCGCGTCTTTCATATGCGACAAGGGATAGTGGCTTATTTCCATGTATGTGTCCCTTTCGTTTTTGACCGGGCTTCGGATAACGCCCCATGCATCCATATGCGAGCCGCCCGGCAAGCCTATGTTCCTGGTTTTCGGGCCTATGTATTTCGGGCCTACGTGGCGTATGTCCGAAACCGAACCCAAAAGCCTGTCAAGCTCACCCATTTCGATTTTCATGTATTTTGCAAGTTCCGCTTTTGCCGGGTAGTTTATCCCGAAACCCAGCGAAAACGGCACAATGTCGGATTCCCTGTGAGCCAGCGCCGCTATGACCCTTTCGCGCGAAGTCATAAAACATCCACCTTCCTTAATTTCATAGTTTTCTAATTGCCAATCAAATCCATCATTGCATCTATGTTTGACTGGGTCTTTTCAAGTTGTTTTTCGATCGTCGAAGAAATGTTGTCGCCTTTTCCCGTATTGAGCGCCGCCACTATGGGATCCGCCATGTTGTTTGTCCAGCCGTACGCATTGCCTATGTCGAAAAACAGGGAGTCTTTAATTATTTGCAGCATTTCTATCGATTCTTCGTTGCGCAGCTGTTTTTGCGAAACGGTCGAATTGAAAAATACCGGCGTGACCTCTTTGGCGCTCAAATATGCCATGGCATCCATGATTGTCCCGGCGCGTTCGATGTCGCCGTTTGTCGCGGGAACCACTAACGCGGGCGCCCAGACGGTGAGCGCGGTGCAATAACGGCTTTGGATTTCGTCATATTTTGGCATGGGGAGTATTCCGAAAACGCCCTCCATCGCCCTTATCGAATTTGCCGCTTTTAGCTCCCCGCCCATCATGAATGCGCGGCTGTTTTCGAACATGGCTTCAAAGTGGTAGGGCGTGCCGTAATCATTCGCGTCTTCGTATCCTCCTTCGGCTTTGGTTCCAAGTATTTCGGCGAGTTTGCCGCAAACGCTCAAAAACCTCTCGCCTTCGACCGTGATGCCGGGTATTCCCCCCTCGCCAATCTCCACGAGCCTCTCGCCCGAAGCGTTCAAAAGCGCCCGGGTGCCGCTGGCAAACGAAGTATATCCGTATACAGCCTGGCCGTCGGCGCGCCATTTGAAAGATTCGTCGCCGTTTAAAAGCGCGCCCGCCTTCATATATTTGTAAAATTCGTCATATGTCCATTTTCCGCCCTTGACTGTCCCATACGGTTTTTCTAACCCGAGGTTTTGAATCATGTCCTCGTTGACAAATATGCACCACGAACATTGGAGCGAAAATATATCTATGTCGCTGAAAGCGAAATACAGCCTTTTGGAACCCCCGATGGCGCTGTCGGCCCTTATCGACTGGTTCCACCAATCGTTTTCGAGCTGTAGGCCCGGTATGGCGTTCAAATCATGCAGCATGCTCTGCGACATCATCGTCCCCACGGAATTCACCGGGAGAAAAACCGCATCGTACAGATCGTCGCCGGACTGCACGGCGGTGCGAAGCTTCGAAGTCACCTCTCCGCTCACTTCCGCGGATATTTCTTTTATGTTCACATTGAACATATCCTCGATTTGGCGGTTCCGGCCGTATATGGCATCGTCAAGTATGTCGCCGGTCATCGCTTCATGCACGATGGCGTAGTAAAAAGCCCATGTATTGGAAGAATTCAAGATAGTGAAATCTTCGCCGCCGCAATTCAAAACAGGATAGTCATATCCGGGCCCGGCCTCTGCTTGCTTTTCTTCGGAGCCGTCCCCGTTTCCGGCAGTTTCGCCCGGGAGTTCATCCTTTGCATCGCCGCTGTCGCAGGATGCAAACAAAGGCAAAAACAGCATCAGGCTCGCGAGGACAAAAACAAATATTTTCAATTTCATAAAAATCCGCCTTTCCCATAAAAAATCATGTTGCGCAAAATGCCCATTCTTCACAAGAGGTTGGGCTTCAAAATGAAGCCCAACCAAAAAGTTTTATCTATATTTTCCTGACCGCTATTCCGACGCAGCCGCCGCCGTGGTTTCTTCCACTGTTGTGGTGTATTGCAGGTAGTCTTTCAAATTCGCCTTGGTGAATATCGTATAGCCGAATTTCGAATAGCTGAGCCCCGTCAGCTTCTCGGTCACGTTTATGTTCGTGTTGAAGTACAGCGGAGCGACCGGTGAAAGGTCCACGAGCATCTTTTCCGCATCATAAAGCTTCTTTGCGCGTTCTTCTATGTCGTTGTCCATGAGCACTATTTCTTCCATCAGCGCATCGTAATTGCCGTCCTGGAAACCCGTTATGTACGTTTCGGCGATAAAATCGCCTTCGTCCATGAACGTCACCCTGCCGCCGCAAAACGGCTTGGCAAACGGAGCGAGCACCGAGAACGCGTCGATTCCCACCGCTTGGTCGTCGTAGCCTATGACTTCGTAATTCAATTCAAATATGTCGTTGCTGTATTCGACGCCCCTCATGGGAATGACCGTGACGCTGAACCCGAGTTCTTTCCAAACCCCCGCCGCATATTCGGCCACCGCTTTTTCGGTGTCCGTGTCCCTCACTTTGAGCGCGAAAGCGCCGCTCGAAACCCCGGCCGAAGAAAGCAGAGCTTTGGCTCCCGCCATATCCCCGCCCGCGCTTATCACATCTCCGCGCACAGCGCGGTAATCGTCGGACGGTTTCGCGTCGATGACGCCTATGGGAACTATTCCCGTGGCGGGCTTGACTCCGAGCCCGGCGATTTCGGCTATCTTGTTCCTGTCGAGCGCTATGGAAAGCGCCTTTCTCACTTCCGGCTTGTCAAAAGGCTTGAAATTTGTGTTGAAATGAAATGAATACGTCGAAAGCAAATCTTTCATAAGCGCTTTGCTTTCGTAATTCTTGAAACTGGCCGCAGGGACGCCGCCCAAATAAAAAATGTAGTCGCTGTTCGCGCCGTCGCTTTCGTAGGCGGTCGTGATCTGCTCGAGGTTCCTCGAAAAATCAAGGCTCAGCTTATATGGCTTGACATATTTGAATATGTCCTCGCCCTTTTTGCCCGGAAGCAGGTAATATGTGGAACGCTCGAGCGAAGTGGCCTTGTTGTATTCCATCGTTTTTATGGTGAACGGACCGTTGGAGAGCAGCGTCATGGGTTTTTTCGCCCATTCTTCAGGAGCATAGTCCACGGTGTCGGCGCGAAGGGGGACCAAAGCTATGCTCGCCAAGTTTTCGCGGAATTTTTCGTAGTCGATTTTATGGTCGAAGGTGATCTGCAAAGTGGTGGTGTCAAGCGCCACCGCCCCGAGGTCGTCCACGGTCATGTCGCCCTCTTTTACCGAGCGGGCGTTCTTTATCGAATAAAGAAGAGCTGCAGCGGGAGATGAAAAGTCCGGGTCCAGCACGCGCTTCCAGGCATAAACGAAATCGTCGGCAGACACGGGTATGCCATCGCTCCATTTCGTGGCCTTGAGCTCGATTTCCATCACGTATTCGCCCTTTTCATCGTCTTCTTTGGTTATGCTCCAGCTTTTCGCCATGCCGTTCTGGAGTTTGCCGTTTTCGTCCACCACGAATAATCCCTCAAAGATCAAACCCATGAACTTAACCGCTTCGGCGGAATAAATCAGCTTGGCGGGATCGAGGTTCAAGTTGGAAGGGTCGCTGGCCAAATACATCATCAAAACCGCGCCTTTGTCGTCTTCGTCCCTTTGCTTGCATCCCGCCATGCTTGCCATGGCCGCGCACAGAATCGCCGCGATTATAAACAATGCAAGAAATTTTTTTGCCTTTTGCATTTTTTTCATAAAACTAACTCCTTAATTAATATATGACACGCAAATCCTATTTTTACATTATATCATTCTTTTTTGAGATAATCAACCACCAAAAAAAAAATTATACTTTTGCACAATTAAATTATTTATTTTTGTGCAATTTGCACAAAAATCGGAAAGCCTCATTTGCCTTCTGCGTCAAATCCCTCAAATTCCCCTATAATTTTCTTGTATTTGCCGTAATCCGCCAAAATATTCACGCATTCCAAAAGCGAATTTGAAGGCATGTGCGGTATTCCGAGCCTGCCGCAGAGCCATTCCCTTTTTTTTGAGCTGTTGTCCGACCCGGTGAGCCCGTCCTCATAAAAATCCGTTTTCGTTATTTTTTTCGCCCCATCCAAATCCGGGCCGCCGCCATCTTCGCCAAAACCGAATTTTTTGAAGGTTTCGGCTAACAATTCCTTGTCTGCCCCTTCCACGCCTATTGTATTTTCCTTAGAGGGCGAATGCTTGCGTTTTTCTTTCCCAAAAATTTTTGGGATGTAAATATTGTATATTTTTGCCCCTGCCGCAAAACTTTTTATGAAATTTCTTATCCTGCGGCCCGCAAAATCCGAATCGGTGAGGATTATTATCCCGGTTTTGTCGGCGATCGCTTTTATGAGCGCGCGTTTTTTTTCGTCTTTGTATATGGCGAAGCCATCGGTGGCGATTATGTTCGCGTCGATTATGGATTTCAATTTTATCTTGTCGTATTTTCCCTCGACTATCACTGTCTCCTTGATTTTGAGCATCTTCACAAACCCGCGATGCCGCAAAGCAGGTTTTCGATGAGCCCGAAATCGTCCAATGCGGTGCTTTTGAGTTTTTTGTCGCAATCCCTGCACAAATCGAGCGCCTTGTCGATGAAGCCCGCCGGATTGCCGTATCTTTTCAGCGATCCCAAGGTCAATTTCACCTTGTATTCGTGTATCCCCGTTTTTTTGGATATGGAAAAATAATCGAAATCCCCCGAAGAAGCAGCCATATGCACCGCAAACAAATCCATGAAATATTTCGCGATTTGTCCGGCAACGGCAACGGGCTCTTCTTTTTGGTCTTTCAATTTTTTGAGGCTGCCGAGCGCTTTCCCGTATTTTTTGTCCAAAATCGCGTTTGTGAGCTCAAAAGCCTCCATTTCGATTTTTTTTGGCAAGAGCAACTCGACGTCCCCTTTTGTTATTTCGCCCCTGTTTTCCGCTTTCGCGTAACGGATGAGTTTGTCGAGCCCGCTTTTCAGCGGGTACATTTTCGGTTCTGCCCGCTCCAATATATATGCGGCGTTTTGTTCGGATATTTCCATTTGCTCGGATGCGGCGATCTTCTTAATCCATTTCGCAAGGCTTGCAGGCGGATTTGGCTTGAATTCAAACAAGTCCGCGTTTTCCTTCAAAAATCCGGTCAAACTCAGCGCTTTTTTTCCCGCGGTTTTTTCCGCTTTGTCCGCGGCGGGTTCGGCAAGGCCCTTCATCTTGAAGACAATGCAGCAATAATCGGCGATGTCCTCTTTGTACTTAGACAAAATTTCCACAAGCCCTTCTTTTTCGCCGCTTTTGAACTTTATGCTGTCCGCGCGCTTTATCAAAACGAACTTATATTCCGAAAGCACCGGATAAGAAGCTATGAAATCCTTGAGCAAGCCGAGGTCGAAATTGTCCGGGTCGAAAACCGCATGGTCGAAACCGCCATTTTCGCCGCCCGCGAGTTTGTCGGCGTAATAATCGGCCATATATTCTTCTTCGCCGAAAAGGCAGTATATCCCACCGATTTTGCCGGATTGCACCCGCTCGTCCAAAATTTTCGGATTTTGCGTTTCTGTTTCTTTTTTGTTTTTATTTACATACCCCATAATCCATCAACCCAAATTAATCAATTTCCTGCCGCCGAGCATATGGAAATGCAAATGCCCGACGCTCTGCCCGCCGTCCTCGCCCACGTTGGCCACGATCCTATATCCGGCAAAAAGCCCCAAGGACTTCGCGATTTCCGGCGCTTTTTCGAAAATATGCGAAACATATCCGATATTTGAGGCGCCTATGTCGTCAAGCGAATCAATGTGGATTTTCGGAATGCACAGAACGTGCACCGGGGCCGCCGGATGTATGTCCCAAAATACCAGCATCATGTCGTCCTCAAAAACTTTCTTTGAGGGGATCTCCCCCGAAATTATTTTGCAAAAAAGGCAAGCCATAATCATTTCCCCTTTATGAAATAGAACACATCTTCGAGCAATATCCTCATTTCCGGAAACGAAAGCGGAAAAAATTCCTCTATGATTTCGATTTCGGATTTTTGCTCTTCCCTTATTTTCGGAATTTTTGAAAAATCTTCGTCTGTGTAATACACATATGACTTAAAAAAGCTGTATGTTTTTTTGTCGGACAAAAGGTATACATCTATCGAAAAATGTTTCGTATCGACAACCCAATATTCGCTCACCCCGATTTCGGCATATTTTTCCATTTTGATGCCCAAATCTTTGAAGCGCGTCGATTTGGACAATATTTCAATCACCAGGAGCGGGGCGTTTTTGTTCGTTTCACGGCCAAATATCATCAAATCCGGAACCAAACAGTTGTTTTCGTCTATAAACAGCTGCGTTTCGTTTTTCACCATGCAATACTTTTTGTTTTTCCTGAAATAATCTGAAAACAAATAGGTTATGTTGCAACAAATCGCTTCGTGCTCGTCCGACGGCCTCTCCATGGGGCATACCTTGCCGTTTATTTTTTCTTTTGCGAACAGCTCGCCGCGGCAATCGTCAATAATCGGTTCGTTCATATTCGCCCTCTTCCTCTTTTTCCCCTTCTTCCGCTGCTTCTTCTGTTTCTTCTGTTTCTTCTGTTTCTTCTGCCGCCACCCTTATGACGGATTTTATCGAGACGCCCTCCGACATCTTCATCACTTTGACGCCGCCCGCCGACCTGTTGTTGTATACCGGTATGCCCGAAACCGGGGTTCTGATCATCGTGCCGTCGTCCGTGATTATCATTATGTCGTCCGTTTCGAAAACCCCGAGCGCCCCCACGAGCTCGCCCGTCTTTTCGCTGATTTTGTGGCAGGCCATTCCTTTGCCTCCCCTGTTGCGCCTTGCGAACCTGTCGAATTCGCAGCGTTTACCCAGCCCGTTTCTTGTCAGGGTCATAACCGTTAATATATTGTCCCCGACTTTTACCATTTCATCGCCCTCGGGTTCATCTTCCGTTTCGTCTTCCTCATCGACGTATTCATCCAAATCTATGATTTCAGTCTCGGTTTCTTCCGGTTCTTCTTCGGTTTCGGCGATTGCTTCCCCCGGAATTATCGTGAGCCCCGCCACATAAGCCCCTTCTGCGAGCCTTATCGCCCTGACGCCGCGTGACGTCCTGCCCGCCACCCTGACTGCCCCCTCGAAAAATTTTATTCCGAGCCCATTGGTAGCGGCGATGAATATTTCGTCGCCTCCGCCGGTTTTTGAAACGAAAGCGAGTTCATCACCTTCATCGAGGGTCAAGGCGATTTTGCCGTTTCGGTTTATCCTGGAAAATTCAGAGAGCTTGGAGCGTTTTATGACCCCGTTTTTGGTCGCCATCGCAAGATAGCCGCTGTCGCCCTCCGAAACCGGTATTATCGTGGAAACCGTCTCGCCCTCATCCAATTCAAGGAGATTGACGATGTTCATGCCTTTCGAAACCCTCGATGAAACCGGTATCTCATAGCACTTCTTCCCGTATACCCTGCCCTTGTTGGTGAACATCATCATCGTGTCGTGCGAATTCGAGGCGAACATGTCAGTCACGAAATCATCCTCTTTCGTCGCCATCGCAGAAATTCCCTTGCCCCCCCTGCGCTGCGCCTGATAAACGTTTGCGGGCTGGCGCTTGATGTATCCCGCCTCGGTCATCGTCACCACGCAGTGCTCGCGCTCTATGAGATCCTCATAGAATATCTCCGATTCGCTCTGCAAGATCTCGGTGCGCCTGTCGTCGCCGTATTTGCGCTTTATTTCGAGCAAATCATCCTTTATTATTTTTTTCACCGCGTTCGGGTCCCCCAAAATTCCGGAAAGCTCCAAAATGAGGCGGCGCAACCTTTCGAGTTCTTCGGCGATTTTGTCGATTTCGAGCCCCGAAAGCCTGCCAAGCTGCATTTCGACTATCGCCTGCCCCTGCTCGTCCGAGAACCCGAAATGCGAAACAAGCGAATGTTTCGCCTCGGCCACAGTCTTGGCGGCGCGGATTATGCTTATAACTTCGTCGATGTTGTCCACAGCGAGCTTGAGCCCTTCCTGTATGTGTTCCCTTTGCCTCGCCCTTTCCAAATCGAACTCTATTTTTTTCGTGACCACTTCGATCTGGTGGCCGATGTAGCTGGTTATCAATTGTTTCAAATTCAAAAGCTTCGGCTCGCCGCCGACCAAAGCCACCATATTCATGGCGAATGTATCCTGCATCTGCGTGAATTTGTAAAGCTGGTTTAAAATCACCGAAGCGTTCACATCCCTGCGCAAATCCACCACGATCCTCATTCCGCCCCTGCCGCTTTCGTCGCGTATGTCCGTTATGCCGTCGATCCTTTTGTCCTTGACCAAATCCGCCATGCTCAAAACCAAATTCGATTTGTTGACTTGATAGGGTATCTCGGTAACGATTATCCTGTGCGATTTTTTGTACTCCTCGATTTCGGCCCTCGCCCGGACCAAAACCTTCCCCCTTCCGGTCATATAGCCCTCGATGATCCCCGAAGTTCCGTAGATGGTGGCGGCAGTCGGAAAATCCGGCCCTTTTATGTGCGCCATCAATTCGAGCACGGTTATTTCCGGGCGATCTATCGCGGCGATTATCGCATCTGCCACTTCGTTCAGATTGTGCGGGGGGATGTTCGTCGCCATGACAACGGCGATCCCAAGCGAGCCGTTGACGAGCAGGTTCGGGAACCTCGAAGGTAGCACAACGGGTTCTTCGAGCTTGTTGTCGAAGTTGGGCACAAAATCGACCACGTTTTTTTCGATGTCGGTCATCATCTCCTCGGCTAAGCGGCTCATGCGCGATTCGGTGTACCTCATCGCGGCCGCCCCGTCCCCGTCCACATTTCCGAAATTGCCCTGCCCGTCGATGAGGGGGTATCTCAGCGAGAACGGCTGCGCCATCCGAACGAGCGAATCGTATATAGCCATGTCGCCGTGCGGGTGATAATGCCCCATCACGTATCCCACGGTGGTGGCGGATTTCCTGGTCGGCTTGTTGTAGGTGAGCCCCGACTCGTACATCGAATACAAGATGCGCCGGTGTATGGGTTTGAACCCATCGCGCACGTCGGGCAGCGCCCTCGCGGTTATGACCGACATCGCATACTCGAGAAAAGATTTTTTCATTTCCTTGTCGATTTCCACGTCGATGATTTTTTGGCTTTCGTAGGATGAATCCAATTCTAATTCCATTTTTCCCTCTTTGCTTTATATTTTGTTTTTTGTTGTTCTTTCGTACATTTCGACCATCTCGCAAGCGGTCGCAAATTCGGTACCGGGTTTTTTAACTTTCGCCGAAGCCGCGGCGACAGCGAAAGAAAGCGCAGCCGACCCGCCGTTTTTTCCCCCGCTAAGCTCAAACAGCCCGAAATAGGCGGCGCAAAAAGCGGAGAGGAAAGTATCGCCCGCCCCGGTGAAACCCATAAGCTCGACCTTGGGGGCATTTGCGTAAAAAACGCCCTCGGCCCCGCAATACACCCCGCCGTATTCCCCAAGCGAGCACAAAATCATAATCCCGGTTTTTTCATATATCTTTTTTGCTTCTTCTTTGAGCCCGCCGAGCCCTCTTTCGAAATTTTCGTCCAAATCGAACTTTTTTCCCGAAAATTGCTCGAACTCGAAACGGTTCGGTTTTATGGCAAATGGCTTTGCGGAATTTTCCATGCAAAATTTTAACGCTTCGCCGTCGCAGTCCACGATAAACTTTGTTTTCGGGTTTTTGGCCGCGCCCAAATCCAATATGTCTTTGTAAATGTTTTTCCCGATTCCCGCAGGAACCGAACCGCCCATGAAAAAAAGGTCGGCTTGGCCCAACGCGCCCTCGATTTTTTCGAGAAGGGAATCTTTTTCCAAATGCCCGACCGGGCCGCCCGATTCGTTGAATTCCGTGGGTTCCCCGATTTCCGGAATGATTTTCACATTCATCCTCGTCTCGCACCGCGTGTGCGTGAAATCCGTATGTATGCCGCACGGTTCCAACAATTTCAAAAATGTCTCCCCGTTGCCCCCGCCGATGAAACCATAAGCGGTGGAATCGATCCCAAGCAACTTGAGCGCGCGCGAAACGTTCGTGCCCTTTCCCCCGAGGCTGGTCACCGAAGGAGCCGAGGCCCTGTTCAAAGCACCGAGTTTCAAGTCGCTTCCGAAATACATGGTTTTATCAAGCGCGGGGTTTAAAGCAAGGGTGGCGATGTTCATTTTTTTCTCCCATCAAATATCGAGTTCAGTCGCATATCTGGCGTTCATCTCGACAAACTCCTTGCGGGGCTCCACTTTGTCGCCCATCAATATCGAAAAAGTCTCGTCGGCGATTATCGCGTCTTCTATGTTTATCTTGAATATCGTCCTGGTCTCGGGATTCATCGTGGTGTCCCTGAGTTCTTCAGGGTTCATTTCGCCCAGCCCCTTGTACCTCTGCGCCTCCGAATTATGGCCGAGCTCCGAAATGAACCTGTCCCTCTCTTCCTCGGAAAAGGCGTATCTTTCCTGCTTGCCCCTAGCGGATACCTTGAAAAGCGGGGGACGGGCGGCGAATATGTGCCCATTGTCCACAAGCGGCTTCATGTGCCTGAAAAAGAAAGTCAGAAGCAGCGTTTTTATATGCAAACCGTCCACGTCGGCGTCGCTCATTATTATTATCTTCCCGTAGCGCAGTTTTTCGATGTTGAAATCCTCGCCTATCCCCGTGCCGAGAGCCTGTATGATCGGTATCAGCTGCGCATTCGAATATACTTTGTCCAAGCGGCTTTTCTCCACGTTCAAGACCTTGCCCCGGAGCGGCAGTATGGCCTGGAACCTCGATTCCCTCGCGTCTTTGGCCGACCCCCCGGCGGAATTTCCCTCCACGAGAAAGAGCTCGGTTTTTTCCATGTCCCGTTCTTGGCAATCGCTGAGTTTTCCCGGAAGCGAGCCGCTCTCCAAAACAGACTTGCGCCGAGTCAGTTCCCTCGCCTTTCTCGCCGCTTCGCGCGCCCTGGCGGCCAGTATCGACTTTTCGAGTATTATTCTCGCAGCGGCCGGATTTTCCTCGAGATATTCCGAAAGCTTCTCGGAAACCAAATTGTCCACAAAACCCCTGATCTCGGAATTGCCCAGCTTCACCTTCGTCTGGCTCTCGAACTGCGCGTCCTGCAATTTTACCGAAACCACTGCGGATATGCCCTCGCGGACGTCCTCGCCGGAAAGCGCTTTTTCGTCGTCTTTCAATACATTGTATTTTTTAGCATAATCGTTGAAAGCCTTGGACAGCCCCGACTTGAAACCGATCTCGTGGGTGCCGCCGTCGATTGTGTGCATATTGTTGGCGAAACTGAGCAGCGTCTCGTTGTACGAGTCGTTGTATTGAAATGCGATCTCGGCAAAAGAAGAGTCTTTCTTGCCTGAAAGATATATCACGTCGCCGTGCAGGACCTCGCCGCGTTTCATCTTGTTCAAATGCTCGACAAAACTCTTTATCCCGCCTTCGTATTTCAATACTTTATGTCGCTGCAAAGCCGGGGTTTCGCTCGTCTCCGCTGCTTCTTCGTTTTCGTCGCCCTCGCCATCCTCGGCGGCAATTGCCATGTCGGTGACGTTTTCGCGGCGGTCGCACAACTCTATGGTCAGCCCCGCGTTCAAAAACGCCTGTTCCCTCATCCGGTTCAAGACAGTCTGGTAATCGAACTCGAGCGACTCGAATATCTCGCGGTCGGGCATAAACCTGACATGCAACCCGCGTTTGTCCGTTTTCCCGACTTTTTCAAGCGCCCGCGCCACAAATCCCCGTTCGAAACGTTCGGTGTATTTATAGCCGTCGTAGCAGTTCACAATCTCCAGCCATTCGCTCAGCGCATTGACCACCGAAGCACCCACCCCGTGCAGCCCCCCTGCTATCTTGTACCCCCCGCCGCCGAATTTGCCGCCGGCGTGCAGCTTGCAAAAAACCACTTCCAGCGTGGGTATGCCGGCTGTGGGGTGTATGCCGGCCGGGATGCCCATCCCGTTGTCTTCGACTGAAACCGAGCCGTCGGCATTCAGCTCTATAGTTATTTTGTCGCAGCGCCCGGCCAAAGCTTCGTCTATCGAATTGTCCACGATTTCGTAGATCAAGTGGTGGAGCCCTTTCTGGGACGTGTTGGATATATACATCCCGGGGCGCTTCCTCACCGCTTCGAGCCCTTCGAGCACCTGAATATTTTGTTCGGTGTATTCGCCTATGAAATCTTCCCCTGAGTTTATGCTGTCCGTTTCGTTAATCATCTGACAAAAATTTTCCTCCGACCTCTTTATATTTTTCAAATCTCCGTTTTCCCACAACCTTTTGGCCCTGCCTGTGGATAAACGCCGTTTTTTATATGGCCCGTCATGTTTGCGGAAAAGTATATCGTTTGGGCAAAGCGGTTGGCGCGCAAAACAAAAGACTTGGGCAAGCTGTCTATCCCCGCGGTTTTGCCGTCTTTTTCCGCTTTGCTCAAAAAGTTTTTGGTCACGCCCGATATCGTGGAGGTATCCAAATCGAAAACGCCCACAATTTCCCTTTGCATTATATACCTGTCTTTTGCCGCCTGTACAAACATAATTTTTATCCCTCCGCAAATCTCCCGTTTTCCACTTTGATCGTTTTCGCTATCTCCATTCCGGCTCCGGATAAAAGCTCGCTGTTGCAGCAGGTGATCACGACCTGCCGCCCCGAAAGGTTCTTTAATATGAATCCCTGCCTCGAACGGTCAAGTTCGGACAATATATCGTCTAAAAGGAACACCGGGTATTCCCCGTGCGAAATCTTCGAAATGTCGCCCTCCGCGAGCTTCAGCGACAGGACTGCCGACCTCTGCTGGCCCTGAGAGGCGAATTCCCGCGCGGATTTCCCGTCTATCTCAATTTGCAGATCATCCCTTTGGCAACCGTACAAAGCGGTTCCGGCCGCGAGCTCTTCTTTTTGGCCCCTCTCAAAAACCTCGGAGTACAGCTGCTCGCAGGCCTCGAAATCGTGGAACCCCCTGAACTCTTTGTCGTATTTGTTTATATTCGAAACATAGCAGAATTTTATCCCTTCTTTTCCCTGCGAAAGCCCGCTGTAGAACCCCGGGACATATTCTTTGAGCCTCTCCGCGTATTCTCCCCTGTACCTGGTTATGACAGCGGCGTATTTGGCGAGTTTTTTTGTCCATATGCCCAGCTGTTCCAGCTTTTCCCCGTTTTCCCCGCTTTGCTTTATTTGCTTTATCAGATGATTCCTTTGGATCAACACCCTGTTGCAGTCTATCAGGTACGACAAATAGACCGGCTTTATCTGGCTTATGGCCATGTCGATGAATTTGCGGCGCGCGTCGGGGCTGCCCTTGACGAGCCCCAAATGATCCGGGGTGAAAAGCACCGCCCTGAAATTGCCTATGAACTCCACGACTTTTTTGGCCTGTATGCCATTGCAGAAAAACTTTTTGAGCTTGTCGTCTTTGTCGCTTTTGTTCTTCTTTAGTTGGATTTTCATGTTGGAGCGTTTCGCCATGCTGTCCGAAACGAAATCCAGCGACAAATCGCAGCGCTCCGCGCCGAAACTTATCGAATCCGCGCTGTTTCTGCTCCTGAAGCTCTTGCCATAGGCGAACTGGTATATGGCCTCCACCGCATTCGTCTTGCCGTTGGCATTTTCCCCAATCAGGATATTTATCCCGCTTTCAAACTCTATTTCGGCAGATTCGATGTTCTTGTAGTTTTTTATGCCGATTTTTTCGATGCGCATAAATTCTTATCTCTTTTTCGTCCGTAATTAATCCTTCAACCTGACCGGCAGCACCAAATACAGAAACTTCGAATTTTCCGTGTCCATTTCCGCGCCCGGATCCGCATTTCCATCTTTTGGCTCATGGGGCAAAATCACCATCGGCTTCGTGGGGCTTTCGAATTTCAGCAAGATTTTGTCTTCGCGCACCGCTTTCAGCGCGTCGAGAAGGTACCTGTGGTTGAACCCTATTTCAATGTCCTCGTCGTAGATCTCGATGTCGCATTCGTCGGTGGCTTTTCCGAGCTGGGTGACGGAAGTGATCTGAAGCAAGCCGTAGTTGTCGATGTTCCCTATATTTATCTCTTCTTTTTTGAATCTGAGCCGTATCAGCGTCTTTTGCTTGTCGTCGGTCATCAGCGAAGCCCTCTCCGCGCTTTCGGCGAAATTTTTGGTGTCTATGACCACGGTGGTCTTGGGCTCGATTTTTATCGAGCGCCTGTAATCCACGAAATCGCTTTCAATCAGCCTCGAGAAATATATTATGTTGCCAAAAGATATGATGAAGTGCTTTTTTGTGAGCTCGATGTCCGCCGCCTCGTCCTCGTCACCAATCAGCTTCAAAAGTTCCGAAAGGCTTTTGCCGGGGACGATGAAGCTCATGTCCAGCTCTTCGCCCGACTCGGGGTCCGAAATCACGCCGTCGAAACTGCGCCTCAAAGCGAGCCTGCTGCCATCTATGGCCACTATGTTCAGCCCGCCGCCCTTTATCTCGAACAGCGCCCCGTTGAGCGACGGGCGCGCGTTGTTGACCCCGATGGCGAAATGGGTCGCCGTTATCATGTTCTTCAAAATTTTCCTGCTTATCTTGAAGTTCTTCTCACCTTTGAGTTCCGGGATGAGCGGAAAGGTTTCGCCGTCGAAGCCGTGCAGGTTGAATTCACTCCTGCCGCCGCCTATGGTGACGTCGAAATCGGAAGTGGAGGATATGGAAACGTCCCCGCTTGGAAGGTTCCTGATTATCGAAGAAAACTTTGCGGCGTTTATTATGATTCTGCCGCCCTCCCTGATAGTTATCCCCTCGCCCGACAGAGTGACCTTGATGCCTTTTTCCAGGTCGTACCCGCATATGGTCAGAACCCCGTCGTCCCGGTCGGCCGCCAAAAGGAAGCATTCCAAAAGCTGGTTCGTGTTTTTCGAAGACACGGCGTAGGAAGCCGGAGCGACGGCTTCGTTTAAAATATCCCTTTCGCAGATTATGTCCATGAAACAAAACTCCTCTTTAAATAATTTTTGGTTTATCGTTTGTGAATTGCCGTTTGCAAACAGCCCGCGCGTTTCAACAGCTGGAAACTCATTTGAAAACTTCGCGTATCATATATATACCATAATATATATTTATTAGCAGCAGTAAGCAGTAGGGGCTGTGGGTACTGTTGAAATTATCCGAAACTTACCGAATTTTCGTGGCATTCGAAAAATTTTCGCTGTGCATAATTTGTCGATAAGCCTGTTTGTAAAATGTTGGAAAAAAAAGGCAAATCTCAAACTGTTGACAATATGTTGAAAACTTGAATTCCCAACAACTTATCCACAGATTTAACATGTTGATACTGTTGATAAGTTGTTGCTATGTTTTTGACTGTCCTGTTGACAACCGGATTGCCGGAACTGCATAAATGAATGGCGCCGCGAATAGTTTTCCAAATTTTTCCAAAAATATCAAAGTTATCCACAGGTTATCCACAGTATCCACAGGTTCCTGTGGATAAATCCGATTTTGTCAGCATTTCGCGATGGTCGATATGTCGTTTATCTTGCCATGCAGCGCCGGGTCGCCTTCGATTTCTTTTTCTATTGCCCCGATGGCCGAATGGACGGTCGAATGGTCGCGCCCGAATATCCTTCCGATGGCGGGAAGGGAGAGATCCGTTATGTTGCGGATTATGTATATGGACACATTTCGGGCCAGCGACACCTCCTTTGTCCTGTTCCTGCCCTTTAAATCCGCGGGCGAGACGCCGAAGGACTGCGAAACCGTGCCGAGCACTTTCTCGACTGTCACGTTTATGGGTTCGGTACCCGCTATTATGTCGGCGATCGACGACTTGGCGAGTTCCAAGGTTATCTCGGAATTGTTCAAATAGGAATAGGCGTTGAGTTTTTTTATCGCGCCCTCTATCTGGCGTATGTTGGAGGATATGTTCTCCGCTAAAAAAAACAGCACTTCGTTCGAGATTTTTATGCCCATGTCTTCCGATTTCCTTTTGAGTATGGCGATGCGCAGCTCCAGGTCCGGGGGCTGTATGTCCACGATGAGGCCCGACTCGAAACGCCCCTTGATGCGCTCCTCCAAGGGGTTGATGTCCTTTGGGGGCCGGTCTGATGTGAATATTATCTGTTTTCCGGCTTCGTAGAGCGCGTTGAATGTGTGGAATATTTCCTCCTGGGTTTGGATTTTGCCCGCTATGAACTGTATGTCGTCGATTAGCAGCATGTCGCAGCTCCTGTATTTGTCCCTGAAACTCTGCGCTTTTTTCGGATTTTTTTCCCCGCCGGTGGGAAAGATCGAATCGACGAGTTCGTTTGTGAAATCCTCGCCGTTTATGTAGATCGTTTTGAGGTGCCTGAAGCTCTTGGCGTACTCGTTGGATATGGCGCAGAGCAAGTGGGTTTTGCCCAGCCCCGAAGGCCCGTGTATGAAAAAAGGGTTGTATTTGACTGCGGGGTATTGCGCCACCACGGTGCAGGCCTTGTACGCGAAGCGGTTGGAGCTGCCCACTATGAAATTGTTGAAGGTGTACCGCGACCTGAAATTTTTGCTCGTCTCGTCTCCGGATTCGAGTTCGGAATTTATGATTTCCATGAAATTTTGAGCCATTCCCCCCGCGCCGACGCTTGGGCTGTTTGGGATATTGGCCGGGGCGGGCGTTTTTTTGTCTGAAGCCGCCCCGGCTATGGCTTCGTCGTCGATGCCGTCGAGCAGGATCATTTTTTCGTCGGAATCCATTTTTTCGCTTGTCACCTTTTCGTACTGTATGTCGTAAAGCGCCGCTTTCAGGTTCAGCCCGTTGTACAGTTCCTTGACGGCGTCGGTTATCAGGTTCAAAAATTTCGTTTCTATCCTTATCTTGCATATGTCGGTGGGAACGGAAATGAAAATAACCGCATCGGTCATGCGGAGCACCGATATTTTGTCAAACCAGAGCTCGTATATGGAAGGCTTCGATATCGGGGGATTGGAGACGGTTTTTTTTATCTCGTCTTTGAGTTTGACCGTGATCTCGTTCAGATCGGTAAAATTAAACATGTTTTCATTCCCTTTGCTAAAAAATTTTTGGTCGGGCCTGCGGCAAAAACAAATATTATCTACATTATATCATACACCGCGAAATTTTTCAAGTGTTTTTTTTGCAAAATCAAAAAAAATCGGCGTTCAGCATCAACGCCAGTTTACGGCATCCGCTATATCTTTTCTGATCTCCATGCGCATGGTCTTTTGCGAGTTCACTATTTGGCATACCCGCAGGTTCCCGTAGAACGCTATTGCCAGCGCGGCCTCGGCGGCTTTGAGCCCGAAATATTTTTCAAGTATGCCCCTCATGTCCGAAATCGCCAGTTCGGACGCTTTTTCCATGGTTTCGGCGGATGCCGCAGTCGATATGGTTTCTTTGGAGATCACCAGCGGCCTGTTTATCTTCATGTCTTTTTTCAGCGCGACGGTTATGTCCACATCGGCGCATATTTCAACGCCCTGCCCGAAAACCTCCCCATCGCCCATTATGCCGTGGATGTCCCCAATGCCGAGCAACGCTCCCTCGGCGAAAACGGGAAGATATGCTTTGACGCCCGCTTTTATGGCGTTGTTGTCCATGTTTCCGCCGTGGTCTCCCGCTTCCACGGAAAAACCGAAGTAGCCGCTGAAAATTTCCGGGGAGGCTGCCACGCCTATGACCCCGATCATGGGGCTTGCGGGAAATATTTTTCCGCTGTGCATCAGCTGCAAATTTCCGTCGGACAGCGCTTCGACTTCTATGTAATCGCGCCCGTTATATGTATTTTTTGTGGGAAGGCCGCTGTTGGGGACATTCAAAAATCCCCTGCCGACCAATTTTATGTCATGTATCTCGACTTCAAGCGCATCGCCCGGCATCGCCCCTTTTACGTAAATCGGGCCCGTGACGGGGTTGGCGTGCGAAAAAACATACCCTTTCCCCAATTTCCCGTCGCGATCCTCGACGGATCTGCCAAACAAAGCGTCGAGAGTTTCCACCGTCAGCCTTTCGCCCGGCGAAATATATATTTGCGGCTCGATGCCCGGCATAAATTGATTGTATATTTTATCCCTTGTTATCCTCATAAATGAATTCCCCCCTGTAATTTGAATAATTGTGTTCCTCATAGCGTTTTCTGCCGCCAAACGACAGTTTTGAAGGATTGTCTTCCTGAGTGTACACATACATCATTTTTTCGTCCCAGCATAATATTTCCTCCCTTTCGTCCCCGTGCAGATCCGCCGCGTCGCAGCACAGTTCGGGATGCCCGTCAGCCAAAAATTCCACCACGCGGTCGCCGCAGCCGTCGTAAAGCCCGCCAAATTCCGCGCTTGCGGAATAAAGCGCGAGTATTTTGCCGTCCGCGCCCCAAGAAACGGGATTTATGATGTTGCCGTTTGCGCCCGTTTCAAATGAAAACAGCCTTTTGCCCTTGCAGTCATAATATGCGATAATACCGGTATTGCGCCAAAAGGTTGTCGCGCATATTTCGAGCCCCGGAAGCTCGGGGCAAAAGTTCGCGGCGCTTATCCTTTGCGCATGGCCGAGCATGTCCCTTGAAATTATCTTGCCGTCTTGGTCGGCGAGTATGAAGCCGTCCTCGCCCGAAGCGAGGGCTATCTGATATTTCGGGTTGCCGGGGTCAAATTTGCCGATGATTATTTCATCCACATGGCAGACCATATCCGGCAGTTCCCATATGAGCCGGCCATCTGCGCCAATCAGCGAATGGCCCGCCACAAGTTCGTCCCTGCCGTCGCCGTCTATATCGAATGCATAGGGGAAATGCCCGCAGTTCACATGTCTGTGCCAAAGCAATTCGAGATTGGAGTTATACGCCCATATATTGTTGTACCTGTCCTTTGCCAAAATATCGGAAGGCCGCCCTCCGGAAAAATTGCATATCCTTATGCTGTCGACTGTAATTCTTTCGAGGATCGCATTCTGGTAGATTTTATACTTTTCGTGTTTTACCGCTTTTGGCGCAGGCGCCAAAAATTTCGTTTTCCCCGTCGCCGCCTCCGCGATCACTATTTTGAAGTCTTTGGCGTAGATGACTTCGTTTTTTCCGTCGCCGTCGATGTCGTATACCTGGCACGGCAAATCGCAGGTCGCCATGTGCGCGCCTTTCGCGGGTTCGCCGATCTGCCACATGACATTGCCATCGAGGTCGGCTGCGGTCATGCAGCTTATCATCATTTCGTCGTGGCTGTTTATCACGTTCATGCTCTGGAGAAAAATGAGCTCTTTTTTCCCGTCGCCGTTCAAATCGGCGCACCTGTAATTTCTCGCCGAGCCGAAATTTTGCAAATTGATCGTTTTCCACAGCTTCATTTTGGGGTACGAGGCTTTTTTGCCCCGGATCGAATCGTTTTTTTTGTTTTTTTCGGCGAGCAGCAAATCGCGCTCTTTTTCGGGTATATCCGCTTTGAAATAAAAAAACCTGCTCGGGCGCCGCGAGGCGATCCCGGCGCAGCCGGATTTATAGCTGCCGTCGCCGGCCGACAAAATCATTTCGCCGTTTATATAGCAGCGTATGGAATGGCCGTCCGCTTCCGCGGCGAGGACATAGCGTGAATCAATGTCGTGGAAATATTCGCGAAAAGAAAGCAAAGTCAGGTTCTCTTCTTCTTTTTTGTACAAAGCGGCAAGGTTCCCGTTTTCGAGCGCGAACCAATAAAAATGCCGGCTGTCCAGATACCGGAAAACTATTCCGCATTTGTCCGGCGCGGCAAGGGGCCATATTTCCGCTTCTGCCCTGATCGACCGCCATTCTTTATCGCCCGCGACGAGCACCGGGACTGTGTCCCCCCAGGGTACCGTCCTTGCGTCGAGCTGTTGCTCTATGCAGCGCCTGCCATCCGACGACTTTACCATCCAGCAGCTTTTCCCCTGCCAGCCGGTGCATTTGTTCGGCTCGCGCCATATGCCGGAAAAACCGGGCTTGTAGTAGTGATATTCGCCTATTGCGGAGATGTCCGACGGGAAATAGCCCGTTTCAAACGCTGCAAACTTTTCGTCTATGACATTAAAATCGAATTCCATGATGATCCCTCCCTCATATATATAACGAAGGCGCCGATATGCCAAGGGTCATGGCATATTGGCGCCTGAAAACAAGCCGGATTAAATTATTTGGCGCCCTCTTTTTTTACAGGCGAAGATGCAGGCCGAAACCAGCGCCATAAGCGCGAATATGCCAAAAATGCCGTCGCCCGTCTGGGGGGCGTCCGGAGGGGCAGTTTCGGGGGCCGGGGCCGGGGCGGGCGTCGCCGGAGCCGGTTCGTCGTTTTCCGCCGCGGCGGGGGGCTCTTCGGAAGGCAGCCCGCTTTCGGGTATGCCGTAAAGCTCTATTTCGCCGACATCCCCGTGGTCGATTTCGTTGAAATATGCGAAATGCGTGAAATAGGCGTCCTTGACCACAAATTGGTCGGCGGTTATGACATGCCAGAACGACACTTCTTCCCCTTCGGCGTTCACGGAAGCCTCGTCGCTCTCCCAGATCAAAGTGGCCGATCCGTAGGGATCAAACACATCTTCGTTAAATCCCCAGATCGACGCGCCTTTGAAGCGCTGGGGCTGCCCGTCCCTGGGGTGTATGCGTATTTCCGTGAGTTTGTAGGGTTCGCTGACCTTCATCCCGCAATAGTCTTCCGGGTCGTTTGCGTTGGTGGGGTCAAAATAGGTGGCCACATCGCCGTCAAAAGCCGCCGCGCGCCCCGCAAGGGCATTTTCCCCCCAGCCCGTTTCGGAACCGATGAGTTCCCCTTGCAGCTTGATTCCCGTGGCTTCGCCGAGCTGCACCACTTCTATCGGAAGCCCGAGGGTGATTTTGGCAAAGTATTGGGCGTTTTTGCCGTTGCCCGTGCAGCCGGACGAGAATTGGGTGTGGACATGGCCTACATTGTTGGAGTCCGCTTGCCCCACGACTATGTTGAAACCGATTTTGTCATCTTGCCCTACGGTGTCGTAATTTAAGAACGCATTCACCGGGATCACGGTTTCATAGTACAGTTTGCCTCCGTCCAAAACCACCGCGTAGTTCGCGCCCGCCTTGGGTTCAAACTCGGCTTTCGCGCCCGGGTGCTGCGCCCAGACGACGCTGCCCTGCCCGCCGTCGTCGCTCTTTCTCCAAAGGCCGAATTCGAGCCTGTCCCCGCCTTCGTCGCTTTCGTCCGCCAAGCTCACTTGGATGCAGGAATATTGCCAGGAATTTACGTCCCCGTCTTCGCATTCATTGAAGTAATGGTCCGCATTTGAAACTACGAGAATATAAATGTTGCTTGCGTCGTATGAAGCGTAGATTTCGGGGTTTAGCCCTTTTGCCCAGGATTCCGCATTGTCGACGTCGTCAGACCAGGCGTAGGACATATCGGTGGATCTGTAGGCGATTTTCGTGTATGCGCCATCGCCGTCGAGTTTTCCGTCGAGCACGGGTTTGACGGTGTATGCCCCGATTTTAAATGCGACCCCTCCGCCGCCTTCGTCCACGTTGTTCGCCTCGATTTCCCATCCCGCGAATACGGGCGCCGTAAATATTGCGGCAATCAATGCCAGGGCGAGAATGCTTGCCAAGAATTTTTTCATAAATCAACTCTCCTTCATTATTTTTCAGGTTTTTGCAACCATATATTTTTCTTGATTCGATTATACATCATAAAAAACAAAAAATCAATAAAAATTTCAAAAAAAATTCAAAAAATCAAAAAAACGGGCGAAATGTCAAGGATGAAAAAAATATTCTCCGCCATTCGCTTGTATTTTCCGCCATTTGGCGGTATAATGATGTAAAAAAAAAAGCATGGGGGAGAGTAGAGCAGCGGGGAAATCGCAATAATGATTCAAAGGAGAAGATAAAATGCGTTCTGAAAAAGAAATGTTCGACATGATTTTAGATTTCGCAAAAAACGATGATAGAATCCGAGTTGTCGGAATGGAAGGCTCACGGGCAAATATCAACATTCCCAAAGATGAGTGGCAGGATTATGACATAACGTATATCGCAATCGATGTGCAATCTTTTACGAAAAATGACGATTGGCTTGATGTGTTCGGCAAAAGAATCCTTATGCAAAAACCCGAAGCGATGGATTTATTTCCTGCCGAATCAAATTGGTTTTCCTACTTGATGTATTTTGAGGACGACACAAAAATTGACCTGACTATTTTACCGATTGAATCGTTGGACGAATATCTGAAACATGATAAATTAATAAAAATTCTGCTGGACAAAGATGGGCTTGTCCTAAACCCGCCGATACCTACCGACGAAGATTATTGGATTTATAAACCGTCCGCCGCTTTTTTTGACGATTGCTGCAATGAGTTTTGGTCGGTTTCAATGTATATAGCAAAAGGGCTTTTCAGAAAAGAATTATTATTCGCTTCATGGCACATGGAACAAATAGAGCGGGTAGAACTTCTCCGTATGCTCTCGTGGAAAATAGGCATAGATTACGGGTATGGTTTCAGTATTGGAAAGCACAGCAAATTCATAAATAAATATTTATCTGAGAGCGAATGGGATTTGCTGATGAAAACCTACCGCATGGATTCCATTGAAAATTGTTGGGCGGCACTGGAAGCCGCACAGACATTATTCCGTCAAGCGGCCCATTATATCGCGGATAAATTCAACTATGTTTATCCAGATTATGATATGCAAATAACGAACCACACGAGAAGAATCAGAGCATTTAACGAATAAAGATGAAAAAGAAGCAGAAACGAATGAATTTGGACAAAATAGTAGTGAAACGTTCCAATTATCAAATTTTTATTTAGTCGAATTAAATATATATTCCGTATGGATTATGTAAAAATTCTGTCTTTTTATCAGCCGTTACTCCTACGATAAAATCTACAAGAGATGTATTGGCGTGGGCATTTTTATTCCACTTCTCAGACGGAAAGCCCACGCCGTAAAATATTTTGACAACGCTGTGTCCTGCCAAAAATGTCGAAATATCGTTCGTATATTGATTATCGTGGATTAAAGATGATAATTTCTGAAAATCGCTGATGACTACCCTGTCCTTGTTCTCAAAGAACAAGCAAACGCCGTTTTTAACCGCGACAATATCGGGAATAAGCCCGCCTTTGTTCTTAATTAAGTAAATAATCGCTCGACACTATTTCTGTAGCGGATAATGGCGACATTGACGATATAACCTGTCCGTTTGATTTTATCATAAATTCGTTGTTCATAAAATCGCGGCGTTGTCGAATAACGAGGCTCTTTAATAGCGCTATCCTACCATCAAGAACACCTCTTGTTTCTGTTATGTTGATAACTTCGTCAAGCGCGTGAAACATCTCCCCCATTTCGCTATTATGGGAATCGGGGCAAGCAGTATATTTTGCAATATTGTTGTCATAATGCAAACCTTTATTCGCAAAATGCGGCGCGTTTGCCGGATTAGGGTTGGGGAACTGCCTTATATCGCTCGGAAAATAGTACAGCAAGGCAGGAATATCGTAAATACTCATAACCGCTTCAAGTGCCTTGAATACGGCAGGGTTAATAACATCCCAACGAGAGTTTGCGCCTTGTCGGGTGATAATCGCACCTTCGGGATAGATATAAAACGCCGGCACTTGATTTTCAACTGATGCGGCTATTCTTGCAAACCGTTGAAACGCGTTATGCCCCGTTCCAGCTTCGGTCGTAACCTCGATTGAAAATATAGGCTCATTGTTTTTTTCGACTATTAAATCCGGCGCATCCAAATAAAGGATTTTACGGATATGGTCGGGCATTGTGTGAAAATTCTTCGGATTATTCGCGTCGCTTTCATACATTTTGTTTTTAATTACATTTCGCTGTCCAAGCAGAGTATGGTCAATTATATAATCGGCGAAACTTTCTGTGCTATACCAAACTCTATACATTTTTGCCCTCCGTATCACGCCTGCGAATATCTTCCACTATAGGCTTAATGATTTCATAAATCAAGAGCGGCGGTACGGCATTGCCAGTAAGGATACGCTCTTGCACAATACCACCAACAAATTCGTATGAATCGGGAAAACTTTGTATTCGCGCCCTCTCTCGAATAGAAAGTCCGCGTGGTTGCGTTGGATGCCCAAATTGAAACTGTGGTCGTATTCCTCCTGCGAGTTGCGTAGGGCTTGGGGCATTTAAGGCGAGTCGTATGCGTTGCTTGAATTTAGGGTACATCGGCGTACCTTGTAATGTGCTGCCTATTTTTTCTATTGTTTCAGGCGGGTGGTTTGGAGAAATATGGTTATTCAAGCAAAATGATTTAGGAATTGAAATGTCCCCCTCACCCCTCATAAGTTTTTGATATTCGGTTTGCGGCAATAAATTGTAAGACGATTTTTGTTCATCATTGCCTAAATGCGGCAAGTCTGATATAGCCATTTCTACCGTTCTGTACATATCAGACGATTGATGTTTGCCTTGCGGGAAATTATACGGCACGGTAAGGGAATGTGTATTTTTCACACCGACAAAAATAAGACGCTGGCGTTGTTGGGGAACGCCATATTCTACAGCGTTTAGGATATTGACGGTAACAGTATAATCCAAAGTTTCCATTTGTTTTTTTATATCTTTTTCAAATTGTCCGCCGGCGGTACTACGAAGACCCGATACATTTTCAAGAATAATATAATCAGGATTGAACACTTCAACAAATTTCATATATTCCAAAAATAAAAAATTTCTATCATCATAATCATTATGTTTTCTATTTGCGATGGAAAATCCCTGGCACGGAACGCCGCCTGTTATAAGGTTAATATGTTTTATTCCTTTTTCATCAAAGATTTGTTTTATTTTCATCGGGTTGGCTTGACGAATATGGTGAAATAAAGCATACAAACTGATTAAAGATATTAAAAATTTCAACAAAAACAATTGACTTTTGTTCATTTTTGTGATATAATATAAATATAATATACAGAAAAGAGGCGATAAACATGAAATCGCACGAAGTTTTATCGTTGTTGAAAATATCGAGACCCACGCTGACCAAATATGTGAAAACAGGCATCATAAAAGTGATTACACTACCCAACGGGCAATATGATTATGACAAACAATCGGTTATGGCGTTATTTAACGATGGCATTCCGTTAAGCACATATATCTATGCGAGAGTGTCAACGCCAAAACAAAAAGCGGAGCTTGAAAACCAAATCGAACTCTTAAAGCGGTTTTGTTTTGAGCGCGGTTACAGCATATCGGAAGTGTTCAGCGACGTGGCAGGCGGAATCAACTTTGACAAACGCAAGGATTTTTCGCGATGCTTGACAAAATCATGGCGGGCAAATGCGAGCGGGTAGTCATCGCATACAAAGACAGGCTTTCCAGAGTAGGTTTCGGATTATTCAAATATCTGTTTGAACGGTTCAACTGTGAAATAGTAGTAATGTCCGAAGCAGGCTCAAGGAAGTTGGATTCAGAGGAGATATTCGAGGAAATCGTATCTTTACTGCAGTGCTATTCAATGAAGTTATATTCAAAACGCAAAATAACAAAGATAAAAGAGGTGATTGCAGATGAATCTGACGCAACAGACGGTGATCAAGCATTCAAGCGAATACTACAAACTGCTTGACGGATTCTGCTTCAAGGCGAAAAACCTCCACAATGTCGCGCTGTACAGATTGCGTGAGGCGTATTTTGAGTACGACACAAATATGACATACGGGAGCATGGATAAAGTGTTAAAACTCGAAAAGTCAGTTGACTATATGAATATGCCGATGGCGGCATCGGCGCAGGGGACGCTGAAAGCTGTGCTTGAGAGCTGGAAATCATTCTGGGCATCGGTCAAGGCGTATGGCAGGGAGCCGTCAAGGTTCTTGGGCAGGCCGAAGATGCCGAAATACCTGCACAAGGCAAAGGGACGCGCAATAGTGTATCTGACGAACCAGAACGTGAAAGTCAAAGACGGGGTTTTGCATTTCCCAAAGAGTTTTTGCGGCCTCACCGTTCCAACGGAATTGAATCAAGGGGACATACAGCAGGTTCGGGTAGTGCCGAAGAACCGTCTTTGCGTAATTGCAACAAAAAATTCCCGGCTGAAATGCCTAAAATACAAGCGTTTCTTTCCGATGCCCTCAAAAAAATAGAATTGATAAAAACCCCGCCGGAAAGCGAAAGCATTCCCGAAGAAGAATTTATTCGCGACGCAGATGATCGTCCGCTGTTACGCGCCGCAGTTGCTACCGATGTCGACATAATCGTCACGGGAGACAAAGATTTGCTTGAATCCGGATTGGCAAAACCTCGAATTATTTCTCCGGCAGAATTCGTAAATCTTTAATACCTTTCATTGAATATTTTTCCTTCCACAGAATATTGCATTTCGGCCACGAACAGGTGTACTCCGGGAAACAGGCCGAGAAAAGCCCACTTCTACGGGGGTAAAAAACGGCAAGGGTTGCGCAGCCCTATTGCTCCGTAAGGAGATCGAAACCAATCAAAAAAGCCATGAACATTTATGACTTTTTGTTTTTTATTAATAAACACCGATGGAGGATGATCCCCCATGGCAAAGTATATCATATGTTGTAAATTTTTTTCAAGGGGAATTTTGCAAAAAATACATTGACACGCCATTAAAAATCGGGTATAATGAAGTAAAAATAATGCGGAGGGAAGCAAATATGGAAAAAATCAGGCTCGGGAAAACAAACTTGATGGTTTCGCGATCGGGTTTCGGCGCGATACCGATTCAGCGGATCGGCGACGAAGAATCCACCGCGCTCCTGCGGGCGGCTTTCGAGGGCGGCATAAATTTTTACGACACCGCCCGCGGCTACACCACAAGCGAGCGCAAAATCGGGCTCGCGCTTAAATCTGTGCGCAAGCAAATAATCATAGCGACCAAATCGGGCGCGCAAACGGGCGAACAGCTCGAAAAAGACCTCGAAACCTCGCTTTTTGAACTCGGCACCGACTACATAGACATATACCAGTTCCACAATCCATCATTCATTCCGCAACCCGGCGAGGCAAACGGGCTCTACGAAGCGGCGCTCAAGGCAAAAGCGGCGGGCAAAATCAGGCATATCGGCGTCACCAACCATCGCCTCGAGCTTGCCTTGGAAATGGCAAAGAGCGGCTTGTTTGAAACGATGCAATTTCCCGCGAGCTCGCTTGCCACCGAAGGCGAAATAGAGCTTGTCAATTTGTGCGGCGAGCGCGACGTGGGCTTTGTCGCCATGAAGGCGCTGGCTGGGGGGCTCATAACCAACGCCAAAACCGCATTCGCCTATCTGCGCCAATTTGGGAATGTGGTCCCCATTTGGGGCTTGCAGCATATGGAACAGCTTGAAGAATTTTTGGGATATGAAAAAAAACCGCCTGTTTTGGACGGGGAAACCTGGCAGGCGATCGAAAGCGACAGGGAAAGGCTCCGCGGGGGCTATTGCCGCGCATGCGGCTATTGCCTGCCATGCCCCGCAAAGATAAACATCCCTATGGCGGCGCGCATGGAGCTTCTGCTCGGGCGGATGAGTTTGGACGGGCTTGTCGGCGAGCACGGAAAAGAGATGATGAATAGGATAAACGACTGCACGGAATGCCGCCATTGCGCCGACTGCTGCCCATATCGCTTGGACACGCCCAAACTTTTGAAATCGAATCTGGCGTATTACGAAAAATTTATCGCGGAAAAATTGTGAAAATAAAGATTGGGGGATATATATGCCGAAAACAAATTACAAAAATCCAACGGCGAGGAAAACCTATGATGCATACCTCGAAAATCTCGGCGCTTTGCCCGTCAGCTTTTCGTATGGCGGCAAAACTTACCGCGGATTTGACCCTGCGATATTCGAACAAACGAAAAAGACGACTGCGGCAAGCGGCGAAAAAGAAGAAACCGCATTTTTGCTGAAAGCGGACGAAAATCTGACAATTTCCGTGATCACCGCATATTACGAAAATTACGGGGCGTATGAGTGGACTGTGCATTTTGAAAACACGGGAAAATCAAACACGGGCACAATAAGCGGCCTGAAGTCGGCGGACATGGTTTTTTTCGGCGAAAATCCCGTGCTGCGCGGGATATTGGGGGATCACCAGAACCAATACAGGCCGTATGAAATAAAATTGTCGGAGGGCGGCGTGAACCACAAATCCGAAATAGGCAAGCCCACGCACGTATATTTTCCCTATTACAACCTCGAGCACGGCGGCGGGGGCACGCTGATCGCGCTCGGCTGGGGCGGTACATGGGAAGCCGATTTTGCCCTCGATTCCGGCGGCGGAACGCGCTTTTCCGGAATTGGCACAAATGGGCTTTGCACATACCTGAAACCGGGCGAACGCATACGCACCGCTTTGGTTTTGGTCATCCCCTATGCAAAGCGCGACGAAAGATACGCGACGAATTTGTGGCGCAGCTGGTACATAAACTGCAATATGCCCCGCCTGAACGCGAACGGGGATCCGATACAGCCATTTAGCACCACTTGCATATCGGGGGATACGGGGCTTCCAAATTCCGACGGGAGCATTTCCGAGCGCCATTTCACCTGGCGGCCTTCCCTTGAAAAAATGCTCGGCGAAAACATAAAGCCCGACTACAGATGGTTCGATGCGGGCTGGTATTTTGACCCATACGGAAAAACCGTCGAATCCGACTGGTGGGGCACAGTCGGCACATGGGAACTCGACTCCGTGAAATGGCCAAACGGGACTTTCAGGGAATCCACGGACTATGCCCGCGCCCACGGCATGAAGACGCTCGTCTGGTTTGAGCCGGAGCGCGTCACACACACAGACGGCTTGGCCGAAAACTACGGCTACAAAAAAGAATGGGCCATGCCCGACGGCAACAATGTGATCTCAAATAATATCGGCGACGCCGAATGCCTCGAATGGACGGCGGGGCGCATCATATCGATGATGGACAAAAACGGCGTCGAAATGTACCGCGAGGACAACAACTGCTACCCGGCCAAGTGCTGGGCGGAAGCCGACAGCGCCGAAGGGGAAAACCGCGCGGGCATAACCGAAAACAAAGCGGTCGCCGGCCACTACAAGCTTTGGGACATGATAATAGACTACTGCGGGAAAAACGGAAAAGACACATTCGTGGATTCTTGCGCCAGCGGCGGCGGGCGAAACGACTTGGAATCGATGCGGCGGGGGATACCGCTGCTCAGAAGCGATTCCGACCGCACCACCACTTCGCTGAGGCTTTCGATGACCACGTCGTTTCAAAAATGGATACCCTGCTGCGGGGCGGCGTCGGTGGAGCAAAACGAACAGCTCGCCGCCGACGGCAAGCGCGACGCATATATATTCAGGGCCTCCTATACCCCCGCATTCCACTTGTCCGCGCAGTGGGTGCAGGATCCCGGCACCGATTTCGATATGCTCCGTTTCGGCATGAACGAATGGAACAGCGTGAAAAAGTTTTTGCTGAAAGATTTTTACGTGCTGACAAAATGGAAGCCCGAATCGGACAAGACGGGCTGGACGAGCTATATGTATTACGACCCGGAAACACAAGAGGGCGCATTGTTCGCTTTCAGGATGGAAGAGTGCGAAACCCGCTCGCTGACGCTCAAGCTTTTCATGTTAGATGCCAAAAGCAGTTATGAGCTGCGGGATGCTGACAAGGGCATAATCGGCCGTTTTTCGGGCGATGAATTGGCAGGCGGATACACGCTGGCCCATGAAAACCCCCGCTCCGCTTCGCTTGTGTTCATCACAAGAATTTGACGAGATTTCAAAACATAAAAAACCCGCAGCCTCCGGTTCCGATAAATACGGCGATAAAAGGGGTCATGCTCCCGAAAAGTATCCCCAAGGCGACCGGCCTGTTTATAATCCTTATGATCGCCCAGGCGATCAAGCCCATGATGCAATATGGAATGCAAAAAAGCAATACGATAAAAACCCATTCGCCGCTGTTTTTGCCGCTTGCGAAAAAAAGGGGAAAAACCGCCAAAAGCGCCGCCGTGATAAAATACGCCGCGTAAAACCTCCAATTTTTCAAAGGGTTTTCTTTCTTTTCTTTCCTTTGCTTCGGCGGCTGCCCGTTTTTGTCATTCATGTTGCCCGGGTTGTTGTTTTGGTCCATTTTTAATCGCCCTCCGTAAAATGATCGCCATATAAATCGCCCCGAGTATACATATGATTTGGTAAATCGTCATTTCGCAGAACACTTTCGGGTTTTCGCGGATGAACTCGTTGAAAAATCTAAATGCAAAGTATGCCAAAAGATACAATTTGAAAAGCAGCCCCGGGATTTTCGCCTTGTTTTGCCAATACGCCAAAAGCGCGAATGAGAGAAGGTGAAACCCCGATTCAAACAGCTGCGCCGGCAGCCGGGGCGACCCGTCGCCGAAGTCAAAACCCCGGGAAGCGGGGATTCCATAGCAGCACCCGTTAAAAAAACAGCCTATCCGCCCGATCGCCATCCCGAGCGCAACCGAAGGGGCGATCACATTCCCGAGTTTCAATTTGATTCCCGATATTTTTTTGATCGCGGCCACGCCGAACATTCCGCCGACAAGCCCGCCGACGATGGATTTGCCGTACAATATTTCCATCCAGACGCGCCCCTCGAAAAATAGCGGGATCTTCGAGCCGATTACGCCGCAAACCAATGCGGAAAACACGATTTTCACCGCGCCCTCGCTTACCTGCCCGTTCCGCTTCAAGCCGGCAAAATAATATACCAGCCCGGCTATTATTCCAAGCCCGACAAAAAATGTGTATGCCGGAATGCCGGCTATATGCAAGGTTTGGTTTCCGTATAGCCGCTCATGGGCGTCGAACATTGTCTTTCACCTTCTTTGCAAACTTGCCGACGCGGCAGCAGGTTCCGTTTGTCATGCAGGAATACAGCTTGAGCGCGGAGCAAAATCCGCAAGCCGCCGATGTCTGAAGCGCCGCAAAAAGCCCCGTCGCAACCCAGGCCGCGATTTGATTTGCAAAGCACAAAAGCGCAAGGCAAACAACCGAAAATATCGCCCCCACCAAATGCGAAAAAAATATTCCCTTTTTATCGACGATGACCTTTCCGCTTGGCCTGATTTTGTCGGCCGTGTATTTGTACAGCAAAATCAGCGGCGCTTTTTCCACTTTGAATATCGCGGAAAGCGCCATGATCAAAAATACCGCGCCGACAAGCCATTTGGTTTGCAGGACAATGCTCAGCCACAACAGGCCCGCCACCACGATCCTGCAAAAGGCGAAGCTGCCTTTCGATATTTCCGCAGGCTCAAATCTCGCCATTTGTTTTGCCTCCCTTCCACAGCTTCGGGAAAAACATTCCCGTCGTTTTTTTGTATTCTTCATATTCGGCAAATTCTTCCTGCAAAAGCGCTTCCTCCTGTTTTGCCCGGAAATACATGAACGGGACAAACACAAATGCGGTCATCGCGGCGCTCAGCCAGTTTCTGTATGCCAGGCTGCCGCCCAGAAGCATCAGCATGATCGATGCGTACAGCGGGTGGCGCACAATTTTGTAAACGCCGCGATTTGCCAAAACGTGGTTTTCATATATTTTTATGTGGTTCGCCCAATTGCCGCCCAGCTGCAGCCGCCCGATTATATTTAAAACCGCGCCCGCGAAAACCATCGCCGTCCCAAGAACCGCAATGAATATGATGTATATGTTGACAAAATCGAAATATCCCGGACCAAAGCGCAAGACAAGGTAATAAACGGCGTAAAAGCCCATCATGCTGCCGGTGGCGACTATGGATCGCTTGCTTTTTTTTGCGACTTTTTGGCCGTATTTGGCAAAATCCGCAAATATCGCCGCAAATACGGCAACGACGGACAGCGCGACCACAGAAGAAAGAAAATTCGACAAAGAATAATTCGGCATTTCAAACAAAAATACCATTTGCCCCTCTCCTGTAAATCATGTTATAGGCCGAAAACGGTATTCGCCTCAAATCAGGGGTGATGATGTGCACGCATTCTTTTTGCATGGATTTCATGTCGAAATTGTATCTGTCCACAAAGGAGCTGACGCTGATTCTGAATGTGTTCTCATCGACGAATTTCAATTTTTCCTCTTTGGATTTGAATATGAAGTTTTTCGGTATGCGCTTTTTTATTTCGCTTGTCAAGTCGCAGCAACCGCCGACGTCGAATATTTTGCCGTCTTCGCCGAAATTCTTCAAAGCGTCTTCCACGGTGAAAACGAAAGTATTGCCGATGAAATTTTTGAACTCGCTCAAATCCTTATTTCGGGTGATGGGGATGAAGCCTTTTTTGTCCTTGAACAAATATGTGATCGCCACCCGCTCCACATCGCAGGGAAGCGGGATGAAATCGGAGGTTTTCATCATCTTTCCGGTTTGTTTTTCGATCCTGTCCAGAATGCCGGAAAGCGTAATCCTGTCTTCCGGGGCGGCGGCGTCCCCGTAATATCCCACAGGCTGGTAATTCACCCCCCGCACGCAGGCGGCGTTCATCCCGTAAACCAATATTTCGCCGCATAAGTGGTCGTTGACGCCTTTTTCGATCGTGGCCACCAGCGTAGCGGGGATTTTGTATTTGTTCAAATTGGCGATCGCCTGTTTTTTCGCGCCTGCGAGATTTTTGCCGCGCAGTTTCGAATAGGCTTTGTCGTCAAGGCCGTCAAATTGCAGATACACTTCAAAGCCTCCGCGGAATTTTGCGAGCTCGCAGACAAACTCTTCGTCCTCCGCGATTTTGATCCCGTTGGTGTTCAGCATGACATACTTGAAGCCCTTGTTTTTCGCCATTTCTATTATGGGCAGCACATCTTTGTGCAAAGTCGGTTCGCCGCCGCTGATCTGCAAAAGCTCCGCTCCGCCTCCTTCGGCTTCCATGTAAAAATCCATCATTTTTTCGATGGCGCCGAGCGCAAGCTCGCCGCCGCCGTTTTTCGCGTAGCACATCGGGCACTCCAGATTGCATTTTCCGGTAATTTCGATAAGCCCGATGCAGGTGTGCTGGCCGTGGTTTTCGCAGAGGCCGCAGTCATATGGGCAGCCTTTGCCGTAATTTGTCTGCACGCTGCTTTGCGTCCCCGGTTTGTCGTATTTGTATTTTTGGAGATGGTATCCCGCATTTTCTTCCAAAATTTCACGATGTTCCCCGCAATCCGGGCAAAGCTTGAATATATAGGCGCTTTTGTCGTCATATGCGATTTTTCCGTCGATTCGCCCGCCGCACTTTGAACACAGCGTTTTCGTGAAAGCGTGATAAATGTAATTTTTATCCATTTTGCAAAATCCTCAAATATCATATTCCGCTTCGCGCAGCATTTTTTGCACGGCGGCCAAGCCGAATCCGCGGTTTTTTTCGGTGTCGGCGCCGTTGTCCCTCGGGTTCGCGCCAAACTCCGCGTATAACTGATTCACCCCGGCGAGCAGCGGCATATGCATCGGTTCGTGGACGTTCATGGACTTTTTTGGGTTTGCCGCGATCCTCGTCACGGCCGCGATTTTGGCCATTTCAAGTTCCGTGATTTCGTTCGCGTTTTCAAAAACCGTTCCCGGCACATTGACGCGCCGCATCGCTGCCATGACCTCTACGCCATAATCCCTTGCCCGGATCATCTCTTCGGCCAGTTCTTCATATGTATGCTCCGGGCCGATGGGCTCGACGCAATAATACAAATTCAGCCCCGCTTCTTTGATGGCGTTCAAAGTGCCGATCCTTTGGCTTTTTGTTATATCGGTGTCGATGCCCTCGCGGAGCCTGCAAATATGGTATGCGGCAAAAAACCCTGCGGCTTTCAGGGCATTCGCGTATTCCGGGCCGAAATCCCCGATGTTTGCGACCATATGGATATCATGCGGCAATATCGCCCTGACCGCTTTGCCGACAGATAAAAATTTTTCCTTGCCGTAATCGGCGGTAGTCATCAAAAACAACGCTTCGACTTTTTCTTTCGCTATGTTTTGCGCTTCCGAGACGACCTGAGGCAAATCTTTTTCAAATCGCGCGCCGACTGAAAAGCCGCTTTCGGACAGGGAACAAAATCTGCATCTGCCGCTGCAGGGTTCGGAATTTATTCCGATCTGGGCGAAAATATAGCCCTTGTTTTTGTATTCGGCCCTCGACAGGCCATTTGCAATTGAAAGCAGCCTGTAAAAATCCGCAGAGGAATTTTTTATGTTCAACAACCCGACCGCATCTTCCTTGGCCAAGGGTTGCTTCGCCGCAATTTTGTCAAAAATATAATCAATCAATTTTCATGCCCCCTTCTTTAAATATTACCATAAACGAGCTTTCAAGTCAACGCGAAAATTGTTAATTTTGCGGCGCGACGATATGGGTGTTGACATTTTTGCCCAAAAAAGCTATAATGGTCACATCGAAACCAAAAATCACACCCAAATCAGAAAAAGGAGAATCTTTATGGTAAAAAAGGATAATTTCAATTTTGTGTTCATCGGCGCGGGGAGCACCAGTTTCACCCTGCGGCTTGTCAGCGACATTTTGCACGAGGACGACTTCATAAAAAGCGGCGAACTCAGGCTTGTCGATATCGACCCTGCGGCGCTTGGCGACGCTTACGCCGCCGTCGCGAAAATGATCGAGACGAGCGGGCGCGATTTCAAGGTGACCAAGCACCTCGATTTTGAAGAGGCGCTTCCGGGCTGCGATTTTCTGTACTTCACTTTCGTCACGGGCTCATACCCTTCATGGAAAAAGGACATAGAAATATGCGAAAAGCACAATGTGATACAGTCAGTCGGCGACACGATAGGCCCGGGCGGCATAATCAGGACCCTTCGCAACGTCCCCGTCGTCCATTCCATAGCCAAGCGGATGGAACAAGTCGCGCCCGATGCCTGGATTATAAACTACTCGAACCCGGAGGGCGCGCTATGCCTCGCAATATCTAAATATACGAACATGAAAACTTTCGGGCTCTGCCACGGCACGCCCGACACCGTGAGGACTTTGGCCGCCAATGTGTACAAAGTAGACCCTTCGGAGCTTGTTTACGGCGCGGCGGGGATAAACCACCTCACCTGGATCACAAAACTCGAAATAGACGGCGCGGATGTCTACCCGAAACTTCGCGGACTGTTGGAAGAAACCGGATTTGACAAAAACGAGCCGATTTCATCGCAGCTCTTTGACATATTCGGGCTCTATCCCGCGCCCGGAGACCGTCATGTCGGCGAATTTTTCCCTTATTACCTGAAAGAAGACGTGCTGCAAGAAAAAAATTACCGCTGGAAAAACATCGATTTCGCCGAAATGGACGCTTGGAGAAACGGTTCGCTCGACAACATAAAAAAACTGAAAGAGGGAAAGATCGGCTTCAAAGAATTCGGTACTTCCGGCGAAACTTCGGTGCATTTCATGCGCGCGCTGGCAACCGGCAAGATATGCGTCGAAATGGCCAATGTGATAAACCTCGGCTATATAGACAACATTTCGGACGGCGTGATCGTCGAAGTGCCCGTATTTGTCGACAAGCTCGGCTTGCACCCGCAAAAAATCGGCAGGCTGCCCGACGCCATCGCGGCAAAATGCGACGCGCTCGGCAGGGAATACGGCGTTGCCGTGAGGGCGGCGGTCGAGTGCGACAAGGCGCTCGCCCTGCAGGCGATGATGCTCGACCCGCTGTGTGCCAATTGCAAATATCCCGAAGCCTTGCTCGACGATTTGATTTCCGCATATATAGATTTGCTGCCGGCAAAATGGAAAAGCCAAGTTTAGAAAATTGCAAGGGCGACCCTCGCGGTCGCCCGGCATAACGGATATTATATTTGCAACATATCCAAGTTGCCGCTATTTTAAATCCACGCCGATTTCGGCCAATTTCGCCTGCAGTTTTTGAGCTTCCGCCGGGTCGCCTATGTGCAGCGAGTTGTAGGCCTCTTCGCTGGACTCGAACGCCTTGCCAAAGCCGTTCCACTTCGTCGCGTTCGATACCACCGGGTCCTGCCTCCCCGTCTCCGCTTCGCGCTTTGCGATGAAGGCGTTCATGCGCTCCGTCAGATATTTCACCACCTCCGGCTCCTGTTGGGCCACGTTGCAGTTCTCCTCCGGGTCTTTTACCAGGTTGTACAATTCCACCCCGGGCTTGGAATGGAAGTCGGGCTCCAGCGCCACTATCAGCTTCCATTCGGGAGTGCGCCAGCCGTGCTTTCTCATCCATGTGGCCTCCGTGATGTACATCTCCGGCGTTGCCTCCCTGTTTTCGTCCATCATGCTGTGCCCGTCGAATTTTATCCCCGTGTCGTCGATGCCGAGTATGTCGAGTATAGTGGGCACTATGTCTTTTAGCTGGCAGTAATCCGCCACGCGCTTGCCGTTTTTGCAGCACCCCTTTATTTTCAGCGCGAAGGGCACCACCAGAGTGGGGTCGTATATGCCGTGGTGGTCGTAGTGGCAGTCGTGGTCGTTTAGCGTCTCCCCGTGGTCCGAGGTGAACACCACCAAGGTCTCTTCCTCTATCCCCAGCTCCGCGAGCTTTTCGAGTATCTGCTGTATGCAGGCGTCCATATACGCGATTTCGCCGTCGTACTGCGCGATCACGTATTCCGCGTCCGTGCAGCCCGCCGGAAACCATGATAAAAAGTAGTCCCGAAACGGCTTGAACTCGTAGCAGGTTTTAAGCGAGCGGTTGTTTGGGTCGAACTCGTCGCCCTGATAGAACATCCTCGAAAACGGGTGGGGGGGCAAATACGGCGAATGGGGATCCATGTGACGCAAAAACAGGAAGAACGGCTTGTCTTCTTTGGAAAGGCGCGCAAGCTCGGGGATCGCGGCGGCATTCAAGGCTTCGGCTTTGTGCGCCCTGCCGTCGTCGCCCGCGCCCCAGCCGGAATAGTTGATGTACTTTTGGTAGCCCCTGCCGCCAACGTTGCCCTCGAAACCCACGCAGGTCGTGTTGTACCCGCGCTCCCCTAAGATTTCCGCAAGCGTCCTCGCCCCCGGCGCCATGTCCCCATGATGCCGGAGCGCCACCACGTCCGTGCTGAATATGTCCAGCCCCGTCATCATCGAGGAATACCCCGGCGTGGTTGGCACGGAGGGCGAGAAGCAATTCTCGAACACGATCCCGTCTGACAGGTATTTTTCCATGTGCGGGGTCGTCAGCCTTTCGTAGCCGTAGAGCGACATATGGTCGCGCCTCAGCGAGTCGATCCCGAAAAACAGCAAATTCAATTTCTTTTCCATTTTAAATAGCTCCTTTTTTTAATTTGATTGCGTTGTGTACCATTATATACCACCGCCAAAAATTTGTCAACATTCGCCACGCATATTAATTGACAAAAAATTAACAATATTTTTAACCCGCATTATTGACTTAACCGAAAAAATGTTGTATAATTGTCGTAAAAGAATATTTTTCAAGGAGATAAAAAAGAGATGTTCAAAATCAAAACGCAAAACAAAATAACAAAACAGGGGCTGGATCTTTTCGACAAAGCGAAATACGAGATATCCGACGCAGAAGCCGCCCCGGATGCGATTATCGTGAGGTCGGCCAATATGCTCGATGCCGAATTCGGCGCAAACCTCAAGGCGATCGCCAGGGCGGGAGCGGGATACAACAACATTCCCGTGGGAAAATGCACCGAGGGCGGGATCGTGGTGTTCAATACGCCCGGAGCCAACGCCAACGGGGTGAAGGAACTCGAAATCGCCGCGCTCATATTGGCTTCGAGAAATGTGATCGATGCGGTCAACTGGGCGAAAACTCTGACGGCGGATGTGGCAAAAGAAGTCGAAAGCGGCAAAAGCAAGTTTGCCGGCGCGGAAATAGCGGGAAAGACGCTTGGCATCATCGGCGTGGGCAACGTGGGTTCGCTCACCGCCAATGCAGGGGTGGCGCTCGGAATGAACGTGATCGGCCAGGATCCGGGCTTGACCGTGCAGACTGCCCTCTCGCTTTCACGGTCGGTGAATATCGCGAAAGATCGCGAGGAAATAATAAAAAAGAGCGATTACATAACCTTGCACGTACCGGTCACCCCCGAAACGAAAAACATGATCAACGCCGAAACTATAGCGAAAATGAAAAACGGCGTGAGGATAATCAACCTCTCGAGGGCGGACATAGTGGACGACAAGGCCATGGCAGCCGCTTTAGAAAGCGGCAAAGTGGCCAAATACGTCACGGATTTCCCAAATGAGAGCGTGCTTCAGATGAAAAACACGATAGCCATTCCGCATCTCGGCGCTTCGACGGAAGAATCCGAAGAAAAATGCGCGGAAATGGCCGTGCGGCAAATTATGGACTATTTGGAAAACGGGAACATCAAAAACAGCGTGAATTACCCCGAATTGGTGATGGAACGCACCACGGATGCGAGAATATGCGTATTCCACAAAAACGTATCGGGCATGATATCCAAGATCACCTCGGCCATATCCGATTTCGGGATAAATATAGAAAATTTCACGAACCGCTCGAAGGGCGATTTCGCCTACACCGTATGCGAGATAAACGGCGAAGTGCCGGATGGCCTCATGGAAAAAATATCCGGCCTCGAAGACATGATAAGGACAATTAAAATTTCTTGAGATTTTTGTCCATGAATTTGCCCTTGCTTTTGTCCGGGACATACGGGCTTTTCGGCCGCTTCTGGCCGAGCGGCGAAAAGCCCGCCCCCGCTGCCATGCCTTCTTTGCTTATTACTATCCTCCGTTCGGTTTCTTGTCCGACGGAATGCGTGTTCACGCCTTCCATTTCCTGTATTGCCGAGTGTATGACGCGCCTCTCATGCGGGCTCATTGGTTCCAGCGTCACGGGCCTGCCGTATTTTTGCACCCTTTCGGCCATCTTCTTAGCGAGGGAACGAAGCGTTTCCTCCCTTTTTTTTCTGTAATTTTCAATATCTATGGAGATTTTTATCACTCCGGCCTTTTTGCCTTTGCCTTCTGCCGCAGTTTCCACTTCGCTTTCTTCGGCTTCGTCTTTGTTCACTGCGAGATATGTGAGATACTGCAGCGCATCAAGTATTTCCCCGTGGTATCCGATGAGGGTTCCGAGCCCCTCGCCCACTATTTCGATTTTTATTTCGTCTTCCGTTTCCGAGATGATTTTCGGCACGGCGTTTATTTTCATGTACCCGATCATCTTTTCCAAAAATCCGACTGCGGTATCGAGCTTAGAGATTTTTCCCAAAATCTTCACTTTATAGCCCGTCGCCCCTATGCCCAAAAAGCCTTTTTTCGGCAGCTCAAGCACCTCGGGGGTCACATCCTCTATTTTCATCTCGAGTTCTTTTGCGCCGAGCTCTATCGCCTGCTCTATGGTTTTGGCGGTCACGATGACTTCTTTTCTCATTTTTTACAAACACCATCCTTAAATTTGTCAGACTTATTTTTTTCTTTTCTTTATCGTATATTTCTTTCCGGTTTTCTGGTAGTTGTTTTTGACGTTTTGGGAAATCCCGCCCGGTATGGTTTTGGATATGTATTTTTCGTCCTTTATTTCGGCGCCGGGCAGCCGCCTCTTTGCCTCCGGCTCTTCCGGCCCGTCTTCCTCGGCTATGTCGATGGCTTCGGTTTCGATGATTTCGCCGTCGGCCCCGGTCGCGGGCTTTTTCTTTTTCTTCTTTTTTGGGGCGCCGTACTGCTGTCGGGCGAGTTCGTATTCCTCTTCGGAAATTTTGGGGAGGGGATAAATTTGCGCGAGGGCGATCATCTGCGCTATTCCCAGAAACGACTGGAATATCCAGTAGAGCCCCAGCGCGGAATACATCGAGTAGGACATCCAGACGATCAGAAGCGGCATCGCGTATTCCATGATTTTCATGCCCTTGTTGTTGGCGGCGTCGCCGGCCAACGTGGTGGCATTTATCATTTTTTGGAGCCTCATCTGCAAAAAGCTGGCCGCGAAATTCAAGACGGGTATCAAAAGCAGCACGCTGAGCCCTGCGGCAAGCGCCTCCGAAGGCGAATCCGTCAAGAACTCCCCGAACAGCTTGAAATTCAAGTTCGCGAAATTTGCGGGGAAACCGACCACGTTTGCTTTTATCTGCTCGAACAGCGACGGGTCGTTGAAAATTTTGATGATGTCGATTTCCTGTATGTTCTTGGCTTCCGTTATTGTTTTTTCAAAAGTTCCGCTTTCGCCGATTCTGCCCAGCGTCGACACGATTCCGTAAAAATTCTCGGCGTATTCGAAGATATAGTCTTTTATCCCGGCCACGGTCTCTCCGAGCTGGGCGATATACGTCAGCGGGTTTCGTATGATCGCATACAGCGAAAACAGTATGGGCATCTGCACCAAAAGCGGCAGACAGCCGCTCATGGGGGAATAGTTTTCGGCTTTATACATCTCCATCACTTCGCTCTGCACCTTCTGCTGGGTGGCGGTGTCGGAGCGCCCGGCGTATTTGCCGCGTATCGCCTGTTCCTTGGGTTTTATCTTGGCCATTTTTATCTGGCTTTTTTGTTGCTGTATACCCAAGGGGAGCAGCACTATCTTGACCACAACGGCAAAAAACAGTATGGCGAGCGCATAGCTGTTGAATATGCCGTAAAAAAATTTCATCAAAAGGCCGAGCGGGACGTTAATCAAATCAAAAGGGTTCATAAAATCAATTCAACTCATTTTTCTTTATTCTTTTTTTGTTTGTCAATATTTTTTCGGGAACGGGGTCGTATCCCGCTTTGCCCAGCGGGTTGCAGCGGAGCAGCCTGTAGGCCGAAAGCAAAAAGCCCCAAAAAACCCCGTGCCTCAAAAACGCCTGTTTCGCGTATTCTGAACAGACGGGGTCGAACCTGCAGCACGGCGGCTTGTAAGGGCTTATGCTTTTCTGATAGAATTCGATGAGTTTCGCGCATAAATTTTTCATTTCAATTTACATCAATTTTAATCAGGTTCAGTTTCGCCAGGGCGGACTCCATCGACTTTGTCGCCGAAGCGGTTTTGGTTTCCCTGCAAAAGCAGGGCTTGCGCCCCACGGCGACTATGAGATAGCCAAGGGGGATGCGACTGTAAAGCGCCGAAAACGCTTCCCGTATGACCCTCTTGGCCCTGTTTCTCTGCACGGCGCCCCCGTTTTTCGGACTCACCGATATGCCGAGTTTCGAGGGGGCGTTTCTGTTGTAGTTTTTCAAAACATAAACCGTGAGAAGATCGTCAGATGCATATCTGCCGTTTTTGAAAACCTTCGAAAACATATGGTTTTCTTTTATTACCATTTTTGAATTCATACTCACACAAAAGGCCCCGCCCCCGTTTTTGCGGCGATTTTAATAAGACAGCATTTTTCTGCCTTTGGCGCGCCTCCTCGACAGGATTTTGCGCCCGTTTGAAGTTTTCATCCTTTTTCTGAAGCCATGCTCCTTCTGCCGCTGCCTTTTTTTTGGCTGATATGTCCTTAACACGTTAATTAACACCTCGCTTCTATAACTAAAATGCACACCCTACCTATTATATACGAAAATATATGGAATTGTCAAGCGTTTTTTGGATTTTTTTAAAAATTCGCTTTTGAGCCGTGTGCCTCACAGCAATTTTTCCATTGCCGACTGCAATTTTTGCCTTTGCCCGGCCGCCGAATTTTCATCTTTCGCCGAGAGCAAATAATATATCTTGATTTTAGCTTCGGTGCCCGAGGGGCGGACAAATACTTTGCCGTTATCCAAAACGAAGCACAGCACGTCGGATTTGGGCAGCCCGGTGGGTTTATTATCGTCGCTGTAATCTATGATGCCCGAGATTTTGCATCCGCCGAGTTCCGCGGGCGGGTTTTTCCTCAGCTTGTCCATCGCATTTCGCATTTTCTCCGCCCAATCAATTCCGTTTATTTTTATGTTTTGGGTCGTTTCGCTGCAATACCCGTAATCCTCGTACAATTTTCCCAGCGCATCGAAAAGCGTCATGCCCTTTTTGCTGTAATATGCAGCCATTTCCACCGTGAGCGCCGAAGCGGAAACCGCGTCTTTGTCCCTGGCATATGTGCCCGCGAGATAGCCGTAGGATTCCTCGAAGCCAAAAAGGAAAGTGGCGTCGCCGCTTTGCTCGAATTCTTTTATCTTTTCGGCGATGAATTTGAACCCGGTGAGCACTTTTTCGATCTTCACCCCGTTTTTCCCGCAGATTTTCGAGGCGAGTTCGGTGGAGACTATCGTGGTGACCACGCAGTCAGTGGGCTTCAGGCTCCCGTCCTCTTTTTTCGCGGCGATTATATAGTCGAGCAGCAGCGCCCCGATTTGGTTTCCCGTGAGGGTCCCGAATTCGCCGTTTGTCTCGGCGGCCACCCCGAGCCTGTCGCAGTCGGGGTCGGTGGCGATCACGAGCGAGCAGTTTTCTTTTTTCGCGGTTTCGATGCCGAGTTCAAACACTTCCGGATCTTCAGGGTTGGGTTTTTCGAGTTTGGGGAATTCGCCGTCGGGAATCATTTGCCCTTCGACTGCCACCAAGTTTTTCAGCCCCATTTGCCTGAGCGCTTCCGGCACCATTTTATAGCCCGCCCCGTGGAGCGGGGTGTATGCCACTTTGAATTCGGGGGCCTTCCTTATCGCCTCCGGGCGCGCGCTTCGGGCCAGCACGTTTGAAAGATACTCCCGGTCGAATTCTTCGCCGATTGAAACTATTCTGCCCTGTTTCATCATCTCGCCGTAGTGGGAGCTCAAAACCCCGGAAAAGATGTCGGTTTCGTTTATGGCGGCCAAAACGGTTTCGGCATGGTCCGGCGGAAATTGCCCCCCGTCCTCCCAATAGGCCTTGTAGCCGTTGTATTGCTTTGGGTTGTGCGAAGCGGTTATGTTTATGCCCGCCGCGCAGCCGAGATGCCGTATGGCGAAGGAGAGCTCGGGGGTTGGCCTTATGCCGTCGAAAATATATGTTTTTATTCCGTTCGCGGCCAAGGTTTTGGCTGCTTCCTTGGCAAAAAGCTCGGAGTTGTTCCTGGAGTCGTAGGCGATGACGGCGCCTTTGTCCTCATATTCCTTGCCTTTGGATTTTATGAGGCCGGCTATGGCCTGGGTGACATGTTTTACCACGTAGACGTTCATGCTGTTTGTCCCGGGGCGCATGAGGCCGCGAAGCCCCCCCGTCCCGAATTCCAGCGGGGCCAAAAACCACTCCTTTATTTTCTTTTCGTCCCCTCCGATTTCGGCGAGATCCGCCTTTGTCTTGGCGTCGAGCCCGCGATAGCCCATCCATTTTTCGTAATTTTTCAAGTAATCCGGTTTTTCCTCCCGATCCATCAGCGCCGCGGCTTGCCCCAAGGCGATTGCGAGCTGGTCGGGGCAGGAAGTCCCCTTTCGCCCGCACAATATCCCTTCCAACTTTTCTATCGCATCTTTTGCTTCCATTCCCGCCACGAGCTTGGATATGCCTTGCGTGTTTCCGGCGCAGCCGCCCACGAATTTGGCCCGTTCTATTATGTCCGATCCGTTTTCCCGCTTCAATTCGAGCTCGATCTCGCTCGAGCAGGTGCCTTTTGTTTTGTACCGATATACCATAACATTGCCTTCCTTTCAAAATTATTTAGTTATCAGTTGTCAGTTGTCAGTTGTCAGTTTTCAGCGGAACGAGGGGAACGAAGAGAACTATTAACTGATAACTGACAACTACGTTACTTTTATCCGCCGCCTGATTTTGTTTATTATCGTCCAGCCCTGGTCTTTTTCGAAAAGGGCGACGATCCCGCCGGTGCAGTTTGAGATGGCGTCGTATTTGAACCTCGTTATGAGGTTGCCTTTTGTGTCGATCAGCGCTTTCTTCCCGTTTGCGAGCCCGATTGCCGCCACCCCTTCGTAGAAGGGCTGCGCGTATCTGTAAATGGGCTGCGCCACCCATTCGCCCAAGTAGTTCATGAATCCGTAATACCCGTTTTTCTCCAGCAATATCATCCCGTTTGAATACGACTTTATATTGTAGTCGTCGGGGATATAAAAAGGGGCGCCGTAGAGGTTGACTATGAGCTCGCGCTCCACGAGCGTGTTTCCCCTCCAGTCGAACTCGCGCTCGTACACCCTTGTCAGCCAATGGTCGAAATAGAAGAAGCCGAGATGGTTTTCGGTGGGTTCGTCGGGGGCGAAATAACTGTAATCCCAAGGCAGGTAGTTGTTTCCGTATATGTCCAAAAAAGAAAATTTTTCGCCCCTGGTGGATTCTTGGCAGGTTATGCCCACGCCCTGGCTGTAATTGTAGGCTTTCAGGTAAATGTTTGGTATCGAGGCTTCATCTGTGCCCGCGAGGTTGTATCCCCATTTGCGGGCAGCCGGGCTGTACGCCCTGTCGAGCCCGCCGGCGCCGTCTGCCCCGTAATATGACGGGTACATGAAAGGCACTCCCCTGTCCCCGAGAAGCTCGTCGAATTGGATGGAAACGAAAGCGGGACCCCCGGTTTCCGAACCGGCCGGGTCGTAGATCCAATATGTGCCCGCCGTCTTGAAAACGGTCCTGCCGTACTCGTCGCGCATCTTCAAAATTTCCAGATCCATCGAGCCGAACTCGCGCGTTACGATTTTGGCGGAGGCGTCGCAAAGTATCTCGGATTCGCCGTCCCTAACGATTATATAGTCCATAAACGGCTCCACGGAGAGCTTGCTCGCCCCGGAGGACGATATTCTCTGGGAGGCCGGGAGCTTTGCCTGGGGGCTGGCCTGCGCGAACTTGTATTCGTACAAAAGCGGCGCGGCGGGCAGCTCCAAAACTTCGCCCTCGGGAGTTTTGGCTTTTATTTCGCCGATTTCGTTTTTGTAGCGGGTTATTTCGGCGTTTATCTGCTGCTCATCGTAGGGTTCGTACACGCCGTCGGAAACCGCGAACCCCAATCGCGCCATTTCGGCCGAGAAAATCTCGAAGGCGAGGGGGGATTCCGTGGTTTCGACATACACGTTTTCATCTTCGCCGGTTGTGGCCTCGATCAAATCGTCGGGATCGACCACCACCCCCACGTTGGTTATGTCCTCGGTCGCCTCCTCGGTGACGGTTTCGGTTGTTTCCCGGTCCGGCAAGATTATCTCGTATTGCAGCTGGGCGCTTCCGGGTTTTCCCCTGTCATAAAACCAAAGCTCGAAATCGCCCCTCGAATACGAAATGGCGTAACCCGTGAAAGCCAAAAGCAAAGCGGTCCCTAAAATGTGTATGACCAATATTTTTACGCTCAGGCGGAACTTGAATTTTTTTATGCTTATGTACATTTGGCAACAATGTGTCCCTCGTTTAAATTTTGTCCATTTTTGTATTGTAACACAAAATTATTATATAAAATTTAACATATGGTAAAACTATATTAAAAAATAATGACATAACGGTCTGCATTTTTGTGGTATCATCATAATATCAACAATATATCAACAATAAAAACGATGGTGCGAAAAAATGATTTTCAAGGATTTCCGCAAAATATTATCCGTTTTTGCCGTTTTCGCCTTGCTTTCCGCTTTGTCTTGCGGCGACGGCGCCCTAAAATTCAAAAACGACGGGGACACGGGCAACCTGATCGACGAGGAAAACGGCAGGTATTACATATACTGCAGGGGGTATTTGCAAGCGGCCGCCATAAAACCCGCCCTTTACGCCAGGGGGGATCGCGGGGAAAAACTGTACGAAGTGGACGGCCTCGACCCGGCCAAATGGCTCAGCGAGGACATAAGCCAGGGAATCGCCTTTTTATTCAGGGAAGAGGGAACAGACGAACCCAAGTTCGCGGAATTTGAAACCGAAAAAATCGTCATAACCATGACCGAGGAAATCAGCGTGGCAATCGGCCAGATAGTCGATCCGGAAACCGTCGCGATGGTCGTTTCCGACTACATCGGAAACAAAAGCGCGCCCTACCCGGAGATCGTCGAGGATTGGTACAATTTCCTGTTCGAGTCAAAAAAACACAGCGGCATATATTACGTGCTGCAATATTTGGTGGACGAAAAAAACAATGCGTTTCTGTTCAACAGGTGGACGGGGCGCTGCGTGAGCTGCGGATACAAGATGTTCGCCGCGACCGGCACAGACTGAAATTTGGAGGAAAGAAATCAATGATGAAAAAGGCGATATCGATGATTTTGATTTTGGCTTGTGCGCCTGTGCTGTTTTCCTGCCGGAACATATCGGCTCAGGATTTCGGCCCCGACGACATAGTGAACATAATCGAAGTGATATTGAAAAAGGACGACCGCGCCCCCGAAGCGGAAACCGAACCCGCCGGAACCGAAGAAACGGAAGAAACAGAAAAAACCGAAGAAATTGCCAAAACCGGGGAAAGCGGGGAAAACCCGCAGTCCGAAATCTCAGGCAACTCCGAGGAAAGCGAAGCTTCCGCACAACAAACAACGGAGACCGCGACCGAAAAAACCTCGGAAGAACCTACAAAACCCGAGGAAACCACAAACCCGCATTACGAAAAGGGCGAAGCCACAATCATCAACATACGCGACATTTTCCCCGAAGCCCCGGAAAAATTTTGGGAGATCGCCTATCCCGAATCTGTGCCCCTGCTCGATTCCGCGAAAAAAAGCATAAAAAACCTCGCGGGGTTTTCGGCGCGGGATTTCAAGGGATTTTCTTTTTACATAGCCACCACCGATTCCAAGCTGTTCACGCCGTTCTACGGAGGAGGGGCGCTTTCCGATGCTCGCAGGTACAGGACCGAGATAGTCGAGGCCGAATGCAACGCGCAAATAATCACTTTGGAAAAACCGAAGGAAACCATGGTGCAAAATATAAAGCTCGCGGCCCAGGCTGACGATTTTTATTCCGACATCCTGTGCGTGCCCTTTGACGTGCAGTCCGACCTGATTTTGAACGGGCTTGTGGTGAACCTCAAAAAAGTCCCGTTTTTGAATATAAACGCCGAACACTTCAACGCTTCCGCCACTGAGGCTTTCACAGTCAACGGAAATATTTTCGGATTGGTGTCGGATTTGACCTTCGACCCTGCGACTGTATACGCCGTATTCTACAACAGGACGCTCGCGGCCAAATACAATTTGGCCGGCCCGCTTGCAATATACAAAGACGGAGCTTGGAATTGGGACGCGATGTTCTCCGTTTCGAAGGAATTCGCGGCCGCCGCGGCGGACCTGGACGGGGGGCGGCTGTATTCGATCGGACTCGACGGGGAAAGCGACGATGTGGCAAATGGATTGTTTGTCACTTCCGGAAACAAATATTTCACGAAAAGGGATTACAGCTACCCGATTATGAATTATGCGAATGACAAAACCATGACGCTCATACAAGCGCTTTCGGAAATTTTGGCCCCCCCAAAAGAAAGCGGGGTTGAAAACTATTTGAACGGCGGCAAAGCCGCCCAAAAAAGGGCGTTTTCCTCAGGGAACATGCTGTTCTCGATTTCAAGGCTCGAAATGCTGCCGGACATCACGGATTCGAAATTTGACTGGGGGCTTTTGCCGGTGCCTTCGACGGACTCGAATTACGCGGGCCGCTTTTCGTTTGCGGGAAGCGACGCGCTATGCATCTCGGCGCTCCAAACGGCGAGAAACACCGAGGCGTGCGGCATTATGATCGGGGCGCTTTCGACCGCTTCGCACATGATGCTAAAAGACATATACGTGAAAGATCAGATGACTTTTCACCTGAGGGATGTGGACAGCGTGGGCATACTCGGCGAAATTTTGGAAAACATAACTTTCAACCAGTACAATGCCTTTATGACAGTGCCCGAAATACGCGACGCCACAGTTCGGGTCATAAGGGATGCCGCGAGCAAAAAGAGGGATTTTTCGGATGGGTACGAAATATCCAAAGCGGCGCTAAACAAATTTTTCGCAAGTTCCCCGCCGTTTTTGGGCAGGGGCTGAAATGGCGGAAAAACAATGCAAGACGGAGGAATTTTTTATGCAGGACAAACTTTTCAGCCGATTTGAAAACCCGCCGCATGAGTGCGGCTCGATTCCAAAATGGATCTGGAACATCGAAACCGAAAAGATATCGGAGGAGGAGATAAGGCGCCAGTTCGCCGGCTTCGCGGAGCGCGACGGCTACACGGGCGTGATGATCGTGATCTGGAACAACAGCGGCTATATGGAGGATCTGTTTTTTGAAAAATATGAAATGGCGCTGCGCGCCGCCAAGGAGGCGGGGCTCGATATAGTGCTGTGGGACGAGAACGGGTTTCCCAGCGGCCACGCGGGGGGCATAATCGAGCGCGACCACCCCGAGCATACCGCCAAACGCTTGGATATGTTTTGCCAAAAGGCGCAAAGCGGGCAAAAATGCAGCTTCGAGCTGCCCGGGGGGAGCGCATTTTTGGGAGCTGTGGCGATGGATCCGCAGAACTTTGAGCGCATCGATATTTCCGGTTCGGCGAGTATCGCCGAGGGCTCGGTTCTCTGCGAGGCGCCCGCCAAGGGCGGAGATTGGCAGATTATGGTTTTTGCGCTTGTGGCCGACGAGCCTTGCAATCTGGCCTTTTCCAAGCGCCGCTTGATCGACTATCTGTCCGAAGAGGCTGTGAAAGCTTTCATAGATGTCACCCATCAGGCGTATTACGACCGCTTTCCCGAATATTTCGGTTCCGTGATCAAATACGCCTTCTACGACGAGCCCTCGTTTTGGCATATCAAAGAAAGCCGGATATGGACGGGCGATTTCAACAAAAAATTCAAGGAAAAACACGGCTACGACCCCACGCCGCTGTACCCCGCGCTGTTTTTGGACATCGGGCCGGACACCGCCTCGGCCAGAAACGCGCTGCACTCGCTGCGGGCCGAATTGTATTCAACTTGCTATATACAAACGATGCAGAAATGGTGCGCCGCGCACGGCATACAGCTCACCGGCCATATGGATCAGGAGGAAATACTCTCCCCCGTGTCCATAAGCGGAGATTTGATGAAGGTGTTCGAGCACCAGGATGTGCCCGGCGTTGACCAGATTTTCAAATACGGGCGCGCCTCCGCGGCCTACAAGCTCGTGAGCTCGGCGGCCAATAACTACGACAAGCCGGCGGTGATGTGCGAGGTTTTCGGAGCGATGGGCGAGGATATGCCGATAGAGAACCTGTATAAGGAGGCGATGGACCAGTTTGCCAAGGGCATAAATTTCATGGTGCCACACGGCACCTGGTACGACGGCGAAAACAACGTCATCTTCCCCCCCGAGCTCTCATTCAGGAGCAAAAAATTCGGGCCCGAGCTGCCAAAATACAACGCCTATGTGAAAAAGGCCTCGGCGCTTTTGCGCGGGGGCAGGCATATATGCGACATAGCGGTGCTATACCCGATCGCCGACTTGCAGGCGTGGCACAAATTCGGCGAGGGCGACCCTTACCTCGGCGCAAATATCGCCGAACACGTGAACTATATGCAAATCGGCGAAGCGCTCTCGCTCGACATACGCAAGGATTTCACATATCTCCACCCGGAAGTCTTATCGAAAAGATGCAGCCTCGAAGAGGGCCGGATCGTGTTAAACAACGCGGAAAACCGCGAGGAATACAGAGTGGCCATACTCCCCTCGATGGATGTGATACATTTGGAAACTCTCGAAAAACTGCGGCAGTTCGCCAAGGGCGGCGGCCATCTCATCGCAGTCGGGCATCTGCCAAGAAAATCGGCGGAACTTGGCGGCGACGGCAAAGTATGCGAGATCGTGGCCGAGCTGTTCGAAAAGGGCGGATGCCGCCACATCGAAAGCTTCGATATGCAGGCTTTGTCCGGCGCGCTTGGCGACACCGGCATAATATTCGACGTCGAGTGCCAGCCTATCGAAGCCGCCGGGGGAAACTTCACATATATACATAAAGAGATCGGCGGGCGCGACATATATTTCTTCGCCAACTCGAGCGACAGGCAGGCGGCAGCCGACGTAAGATTGAGAGGCGCGAAAGCGCTCGAACTCTGGGATCCGCACGCAAGCGAGCCAATGCACGGGCGGGCCATATCCGCTCCCGGTTTTTTCAACGCCCCAAAAACGACGGCGCTTTTTGTCACCCTCGATCCGGCAAAATCGGTGTTTTACGTGAGCAGCTGAAAAGATTGAAAAATTATTTCATAAAGCTAAAAGGAAATGATGGAAATAATCCGATATAAAGTATTTTATGTCGGATTTTTTTGCAAATAAAAAATTTATGTTACAGGCGAATAAAAACGCATTTTGAAACGATTATATATCGAACATGTTCAAAAACAGCAG
>Ga0082212_10000625_pt1 | contig 51600 bp, 44 predicted proteins | sample TergutNt197P3_FD_71548 | JGI IMG/M metagenome (GOLD analysis project Ga0082212, IMG submission 71548) | Neocapritermes taracua P3 segment gut microbial communities from Petit-Saut dam, French Guiana - Nt197 P3 | ecosystem: Host-associated > Arthropoda: Insects > Digestive system > Gut ...
GCGGCAATGGCGGCGGGGCAACACCTGTACCCATGCCGAACACAGAAGTTAAGCCCGCCAGCGCCGAAAGTACTTGCCTGGCGACGGGCCGGGAGGATAGGGCGCTGCGGGGGCTTTTTTTTTTGTGTTTTTTTGCTTGTTTCAGCGCATACTTCATAGGGGTGGATTATGCGAAGGCGATTACTGGCCAGTCTATTCATGGTGTTTGCATTCTTTGCGGGCAATATTTCTGCCTTGGTGCGATGCTCAACAGCATACAATGAAACCGAGCTTATGAATCTGGCAGGGCAATATAAAAAAACTATTATGGATTTCTATCCAAGAGGCACTATTTATGATCGAAACGGCATTAGGCTAACTAACAGGCAAGACGAAGGCTATCGCTTTATAGATGCCCCTTCTTGCGCCCGGGCGCCTGTGGCAAGCACAGTTCTTGGCAGTGTAACTGAATACGAAAGCAGCGAAGGCGGCGGATCAATAGCGCTCGGCAGCAGCGGCATTCAGAGAGCTTATGACTCGCTTTTAAATGGAGGCTCGAAAATAACAGTGCTTGCTCCTGTTGATGCGAAAGGCAATATCTTGTCCAAAAATGGCATCCAAGTTGCCTCAGACCATATAAATGAAGGCTGCATAATCAACCTTACGCTTGATTATGCGCTACAGAGGGAGTTTGAGGAAGCAATGAAGCAATATGCAGGGGAAATCGAGTGCAGCGGCATTTCAGTAATACTCTCTGAAGCGAAAAGCGGCAGAATCCTTGTCATGGCTTCATATGGCGATGAGATGAACAAGACCGTTTTGTCATACCAGCCTGGCAGCATTATGAAAATAGTTGCAGCAGCAGCGATGCTGGAGTCGGATGATATTGATCTTAATGAAGAGTATGAATGCACAGCAAGCGTAACTGCAAACAACAGCCAGCATTACTGCTCAGGCAGGACTGCGCATGGAGCCATTGGCCTGAGCGAAGCCTTTGCGCAATCATGCAATTGCTATTTTTATGAAGCAGCAAAAAAAATAGAGTACATTAGCGAAGATGGAATTACAAGAAGCCCTATTGCAGATATGGCGCGCAGATGGGGCTTTTCAGAGTTCGGCGAGCCATCTGCCGATTTTGAGCTTAGCTACAGCAGCCATTATAGCTTTGTAAGCTCTATAGTATACAACGATGAGGATCTGTTTAACACAACCCTCGGGCAAGGCCGAACACAAGCATCCACCTACCTGATTAATAAAATCGTTGCTGCAATTGCCAGCGGCGGAACGGCAATAAGCCCTTATCTGGTGGAAAGCATCATCGATCCTGCTGGCAATTCAGTTGAAATTGCGCCAAAAGAGAACTTTTCCCTTGGGCTCGCTGAGCAAAGCGTGGAAAAGCTTCAAGAAATGATGAGGCTTGCAGCTACAAGCGGCACTGCGTCGCTTAATTCTCTTGCAAAGCATGGCGGGCTCTCCGGCAAAACAGGCACAGCGCAAAATGCTGCTTCGAGTGATCATGCCTGGCTTACCGGCTACTTTCCATATAAGCATCCGCAGTACGCAATGACAGTATTAATAGAAGAAGGCGGCAGCTCAAGCAATGCTGTAACGCTTTATAACCGGCTTTGCGATCTTCTCTTCGAAATATACCCTCAGGGCGAATAGCTTGGGGTTGCCGGCAAAAAGCGGCAATTGAAATGCATATGCCAAAAAAAGGCCGGCGGCGCCAGGCTAAAGCGTTGATAAAATGCGCACTTGGCATTCGCTTCAGCAAGCTTATATGCGCGGCACAGCAGTAAAGACCAGCATGGTATCTGTATAGACTGCCATGCCATTGTCGTCTTCGGGCACGCTCGTGCCCCTTTGGTAGGAGTACTTTGCGCTCTCTGCGTTCCCGAGCAGGAGCTTTATCTTTATCTCAGTGGCGTCTTTGCTGCTTTCAAGTATATTGATAATTGCTTCAGAGATTTTTAAAAATTCGCCCAGGTTTACGGTTTTAGTCAAAACGCGTATGCCATCGCCAGATGCCTTTGTATATATGTAGACACTCAGCTCTCCATTGGTTGATACATACACCTGTTTGTAGCCGCCATTGTCCTTTAGTTTCTGGTCAACTTCAAACTCGCTCAGCCCGAATGAGTTTTCGCCAAGCTCTGATTTTAGCGCTTCTGAAAATTCGTCTAAACTCATGCCAAAACCGCTGAAAGCGCTCTTAGCGCTGCACCCGCATATCAAAAGGGCTAAGGCAGCAATAGCAGCCGCATAGCGCTTATATTTATACATAATTCCCCTCTTCGAAATGCTTTGGATTTGTGGGTTGCCCAAAATGCAGCCTGCCGGCGCAAGCTATTGCCCGTACCAGGCGCTGGGCATATATATTTGCTTTACAGGGCCTTAATGCGCCTAAAAATGCTTTCATTGCATGGCGCTTTGCATCTAATTAATAGCATATGCCCTGCATGATAGCAAACAGTATTTATTGTGAAAATTATATGAATTTTCGTAAAATGCGAAGCCAAAGCAGCTTTAAAAAGCAATGCATTCCCTCAGCGCCCGGCCGCTTTATGCACTATGCGAGCCTGGCGGGGCCCTGCCAGCGCCAGTTTTAGTAACTGCCATAGGCGAATAGAATACTATAGGAAGGCATGGGCTCGATGCACATTTTTTTCTCATGGGGAGGCATTAATGCTGCTGAGGAATTCATGATCTGTTATCTTGAAAAATCACACAATGATACAAATATTATTCATTGCTAATTTACGCCATGCTTTGTAATAACATGGGAACAAAGGGATTTCAACCGAAAATATCGTAAAGCAAAAAGTTTTTATAGGAGATAATATAACTTTTTGTTGATAGATGATAGTGGTAGAATAAATTATTCCTATATTTTTTGGAGGTCTTTTTTAATGGCAAAAAAGTATGTTTATAGCTTCGAAGAGGCAGATGGGCTAGGCAAGGACTTGCTGGGAGGCAAAGGGGCAGGCCTTGCTGAAATGACAGGCATCGGCCTTCCAGTTCCACCAGGATTTACAGTTACAACCGAAGCTTGCACACTTTATTACGAGAGTGGCCAAAGCATTTCAGAAGATTTAAAAGAACAGATTTTTGCTGCTTTGCTCGAGTTGGAGGAGAAAACGGGCAAAGAATTCGGCGGGGGTGATAACCCGCTACTCGTCTCAGTTCGCTCAGGTGCCAAATTCTCCATGCCTGGGATGATGGACACGATTCTGAACTTGGGCCTTAACCCGACCTCAGTGGCGGCGATAGCTAGCAAAACAAACAACCCAAGATTCGCTTATGACAGCTATCGACGGTTTATAATGATGTTTTCCGACATAGCAATCGGTTTAGATAAAGAGCTCTTCGACAGAGAGCTGGATGAAAGAAAGCAGCTTAAGGGAGTAGAGGACGATATTGATCTCGACGCTGAAGACATGATCTTCCTAAGCGAAAAGTACACACAGATCTACCTTGCCGAAACCGGCGAGCAATTCCCTGACGATCCAAACGAACAGCTAATGGTTGCAGTCAATGCGATCTTTGGCTCCTGGAACAACCAGAGGGCTATATCATACAGAAGGCTCAACAACATATCAAACGATCTTGGCACTGCCGTAAATATACAGTCTATGGTGTATGGCAATATGGGCTCTACATCAGGCACGGGAGTTGCGTTTACAAGGAATCCTGCAACAGGCGAAAAAGAAGTCTTCGGCGAATACCTAATCAACGCGCAAGGCGAGGATGTTGTTGCAGGAATCAGGACTCCGTATCCAATCGAAAGGCTTTCACAGGATTTGCCGGATATCTATAGCCAATTCTTGAATTGCGCCAATATACTCGAAAATAAGTATAAAGACGTGCAAGACATAGAATTTACAATAGAAGACGGCAAACTTTTCTTTTTGCAGACAAGAACAGGAAAGCGCACAGCGCAGGCTGCTTTAAAAATAGCTGTTGATCTTGTAAATGAGGGAATCATCGATTCTGATGAAGCTGTCATGCGAGTCGATGCCGCTTCCCTTGATCAGCTTTTGTACCCCCAATTTGCGCCTGAAGCCCTGAGCGTAACGGCTCCTGCAGCAACAGGGCTTCCAGCCTCCCCCGGAGCGGTTTCAGGAAAGGCGTACTTTTCAGCAGAGGATGCAGTCATCCATGCACAGGCAGGAGAGGATGTCATACTTGTGCGCAGGGAAACCTCCCCTGAAGACATAGAGGGCATGCATGCTGCAAAAGGCTTCTTAACAGCCAGGGGCGGCATGACATCGCACGCAGCTGTTGTCGCCCGCGGCATGGGAAAAACATGCATCGCCGGGTGCGTTGATGTAGTTGTCAACGAAACTGAGAAATTTTTCACTGTCGGAGGCACGGTAGTTAGAGAAGGCGATGAAATATCCCTAAACGGCACCACAGGAAATTTATATATTGGGAAGCTGCCGACAGTGCCGGCCAGCATGACAGGCGACTTTGGCATTATTATGAAATGGGCAGATGAGAAGCGCAGAATGAAGATTCGCGCCAACGCAGACACTCCTGAAGACGCGAAGGCAGCTATAGGCTTCGGGGCTGAAGGCATAGGCCTGTGCCGCACTGAGCATATGTTCTTTGACTCAGAGCGCATCTACCAGTTCCGCAAAATGATATGCTCTGAGACATTAGAGCAAAGGGAGCAGGCCCTTGCAATGATCCTTCCTATGCAGCGCGAAGATTTTATCGGCATATTCAAGGAAATGAACGGGCTGCCTGTTACAATACGGCTGCTTGATCCGCCTCTGCATGAATTCCTGCCGCATAGCGACGAAGATATCAAAGCAATAGCAAGTGAGCTGGATATGCCTATTGACAAGCTTCATGCAATAATTGACGGCCTTGCCGAGTTCAACCCAATGCTGGGGCACAGAGGCTGCCGCCTTACCGTTACATACCCTGAAATAGGCATAATGCAGACAAGGGCCATAATTGAGGCTGCTGTCGAATCGCAAAAGGCTGGCATTCCGGCATCTGTTGAAATAATGATACCGCTGCCCGGCTCAAGCATAGAATATGAATACTGCGCAAAAATAATACGAGAAACCGCTGATGAGATCCTCAGGCTGGAAAATATAGATATTGACTACATGGTAGGAACGATGATCGAGATTCCAAGGGCAGCGCTAACAAGCTATGACATAGCGCAAACCGCTGAATTCTTTTCCTTTGGCACCAATGACCTGACCCAAATGGCTATGGGGTTCTCAAGGGATGATGCAGGCAAGTTCATTCGGGACTACCTGGACAAAAAAATCCTAGAAGCTGATCCATTTCAAACCATTGATCAAGCAGGCGTTGGGCTTCTGGTGCAAAAGTCTGTAGAAGATGGGCGGCGGGCGCGGCCAAACCTGAAGATTGGCGTTTGCGGGGAACATGGCGGAGACCCGGCTTCAATTGAGTTCTTTCATGAATGCGGCCTGGACTATGTCTCTTGCTCGCCTTTCCGCGTTCCGATAGCAAGGCTGTCTGCAGCCCAGGCTACGGTTCAAAGCGAGCGCCAGCTAAGCATGTCGCACAAAAACCAGCTTTAGGCCGGCACGTTTGCATACGTATATAGGGCAGCATGCCAGCTGCCCTTTTCCTTTGCCAGTGCTATTTCATGGCAGCTTAGACGTTTAATGGAATAGCACAATGATTATTGCAAAGTATACGAAATATATTTAAAATAATCCTAGAATAATCTAGAATTAACACATAAAAAATTGCCTGAAGGGAGGCATTCGGCCATAATCCATACATTTGAAATTCGCTTTGAAGTGCTAAGCAATGATGTCCCACAGCCACATTGGAGTTTTTCGCTGTACCGCGAGCTTGAGAAGCGCCTTTCATTTAACATGGCTGGATTGCTCGGGGAGGAGATGGCAATGTCAATGTCCCAGTACATTGAGCCATTGCGCACCGGTGAGATTTTATGGCATGTAAGCTGCTGGGACAGCGAGCTGGCATACAGCATTGCAAGAATCATTCATTCGATGTCCTCTATAGTTGTATATGACAAAGACAAGCAGATACAAATACGCCTGGCAAGGTATACCTCAAAAGAGCTGACTGATGACGGATTGGCTTCGGAGTTTCTGCTTGCAACAGATGCAGTCCGCCTTATGGGCGTTAGGGTTATTACCCCGGCGCTGCATAAAAGCGAAGGCAAATATTTGCTGTTTCCCTCTATTGACCTCATATACTACAGCATCCTTGGAAGGTGCCAAATTTTTAACGATCGCTTCTCTTTGCGCGATCCATCGCTAATAAACGAGATAATTAAACAGACCCGAATATGGCAGTATGAGCTGCGAACAGTGCCCTATGAAATAAATGGATCCAATGTCGTCGGGTATCGGGGCGCATTTCAGGTTCACTTTGACGGCGATGACGAAGTAGCCCGATTAAGCGGGCTTATCCTCTCGCTTGCAAAATATACCGGTATTGGGCTAAAAACGCCTGAAGGAATGGGCGCATGCAATATAGTTTTCTAAGATCTATTTTGCGAAAATATTACAAAGTTATATATTTTTAGACTTAATACCACCTGATACCAGTTACATTCCTGTTACATAATTATAATTTATAATTGTAAACTTTCAGTCTTTACTATTTTATGGCAAAGCTTATAAATATTAGACGTTTTGAGATATCGCCCTTAAACAAGCTGTTTTAGCCATTATTTCAAAATTTATCCTTATTCTTTTCATTTACTGAAAACAATCCCTCTGAAATTGCTTCGTAAAAATATATAAATTTTTACTATTTTATTATACAGATAATTCACAAACAAAAATTATTATGTAACCGATTTATTGCTATTATCTACTCATGTGTAAAAAAACTAAAAGAATTAAATGCTTATTCGTTAACTTTAGCTCTTAATGTAAAGAAAATATAAAAGCAGCTCCTAAGATATTGATTTTTGAAATTTGAAAAGTATAATATGAAATGCAAGGAGAATATATTTATGGATAAAATGAACAAAACGCGGCAGCTAATCTTGGATGTGTCTAAACAGATTTTCTTAGACAAAGGCTACTCTGCAACAACATTTCAAATGATAGCAGATGAAGCAAATATATCTAAAACATCCATCAATTACTATTATGCGCGCAAGCAGGACATCTCAAACGAAATTCTATCAAACTACATTAAGAAGTGCCGGGAGTTTATAATCGAAAACGGCAATTTTGATGATTTAATGGCTTTTTTGCTGATGGTTATCATTTTCTACAAAGCTATATTGGCAAGCCAAAACAGCAGGGATTTCTATCTGGACCTCATCAGGAGAAACAATGCTTACTCAAGCCCGCATGCAGACTTCCAAAGCTTCTATTTATCGATTATTTATAACTTGAACCTGGATATTTCGCCAGACGAGCTCGCTCTGAAAAAAATATCAATTTATGGCGCAACAAATGAGTTGGCGCTTAATTTTTTAACAGAGCAGCTGGTCCTTGAAGAAGACCAGTTCATTTCGACAATTCTGCAGTGCACGCTGTCAATACTTAAGTCTTCTGAAGTATTAATTGCGCCCTCTATTGCTTCGTCTTTAGAGATTTATGAGAATTTTGATAAGGAGAAACTGCCTGTGTTTTAAGGCCCAGGCTGGACAGTCATGAGAAAAATAAATAAAACGCAGGCTAAGATAATATCTGCGTCTAAAGAGGAATATGCGATTAACGGCTATTCATCAACATCGTTTCAAGCTATTGCTGAGAGGAGCGGCACCTCAAAAAGCCTCATAAACTATTACTTTCCTAAAAAACAGGATATTCTTATCACTGCGCTTGGCATCCATATTGAAGAAATCGCTGACTATGTTGCCAGCCTCAAAAGATATGACTCCCTTATGAGATACTTTCTGGTAAGGGCGATATACTACGAGAGCTATATGGCAGACGAGCTGTGGATGGCATTTGATTCAGATATACAAGAGCGCACAGAAAAGGAGATCAGCACATATAAAAATTACTTCTTCCTTTTCGAAGACATTGCCGCTGAGTTCCCGATTAACCTCACTAAAGACGAGCTGTTTGTTAAGTCAATAGCTATATACGGCCTTTCTAGGCAGCTTGTTTCAAGCTACCAGAGGGAAGAGCTAAAAGTGTCGTTTAGGCAAGTTATTGAGCAAATGCTTTGGGATACGGCAAATGTTCTTCAGCTTAACAACTATACAGTCCATAACTATATAAAAAGGCTATGGGAAGATTATGACAGCCTTGAGCGAAAGCAATTCCTATTTTTCCCCAACCAGCAGCCGGAGGTTCCTATAGCATAATATATTAAAATATAAGGCGGAGAGGAGACTCTCCGCCTTAGTGCAAGCATGCATTATTACAAGTGAACCAGGCGCGTTTGCCAATTTGCCATCAGGAAAACATCAGCTCGCAGCGCCAATAAAAAAAGCGTGCGGCTAAACACGCTTTCAATAGATTCTATATTTAGATTTCTTCGTGGACAGTAAGGTTAGCCGGCTTAATGGCTTCAACATTTTCAACGCTCTCATCTGTTAGCAGTGAAGTAGCAAGCCCGTCTTCATCTGTTTTGAGCTTTGCGAATATCTCGTCATATTCAGCCTGGCTGAAGCTGTTAAATTTCGAAGTTGCCATTGGAAGCCCAACACCATCAGACTCAGCGCCAAGATGCACGCTCTCACCACCCGGGAAGCTTCCTTCGTAGTAAGCCTTAATTCCTTCATATACAGATATTGTTATGTTCTTCATTGCTGATGTAATAACTGTATCAGATTCATTAGACTGATCAACATCAACGCCAATTACAGCCGAATTGGAATTCTCTGCAGCGCGCATTATTGAGTTGCCAATCGAGCCGCCGCAAGCAAAGATAACTTCCACTCCACTGCTGTACCATGATGCCGCTTTTGCCTGTATTTCAGGGGAAGCGCTAAACACTCCGGTGTAGTGGTAGACGATGTCAACATCGCTAATGCCCAGCTCAGCTGCCGCATAGTCAGCCCCCTGGACAAATCCGTACCCAAACCGAACAACGGCCGGCACTGCCATTCCGCCCATGAAGCCAAGCTTTCTATAGCCGTCTTTTACAGCGGCATATCCGGCAAGGAATCCAGCCTGCTCTTCTTTAAAGAAGACAGAGTAGGTGTTTGGCCCAATTGTAAAGTCCATATCGCCCCCATCGTAGGTAGCGTTTGTATCCCAATCTGTCACATTGTTGGGCGCTCCGTCGATAAGAATGAAGTAAGTCTCCGGGAATTGCGACTGGGATTTGTGTATAGCGTTTTCGAACAGGAACCCAGGCGTAACGACAACCTTTGAGCCAGCCTCAATAGCTGTTTCGATCTGATCATTGTAGCTTGACATTGACTGATCCAGTGGCTGGAAGTATTGGTAAGTCTTTGACGTTTCTTCTGCATACTTTTTCAAGCCTTCCCAAGCGCCTTGGTTAAAAGATCTGTCGTCGATTGTGCCAATATCAGTGACTAGGCCGAGTTCATATGTGTTGCCCTGAGGCGTTGTGGTTCCACCGCCTCCTCCGCATCCGGCGAAGCTTATAACTAATGCCAGAGTTAGCAAGCCAGCAAGAAATTTTTTCATTTCCCCTCCATAATTTAAGCCGATTTTTTTTGGCTATTTACTTAATTTTAGCTTAATTGTCCAAGCAATTCAATATCAATGCATGATTCGGGATTTTCTAAAAAGAAGTGTTTAGGGCACTGGCTTTCTGTTAACATAGCAATAATGGAAAGGCGGAGTTTTAATGAATGGCATAGGCGTTTTCACATGGTTCGGATACGTGCTGAGTATGGCTCAGAAGCTTGAGCTTATCAAGAACGCAGGGTTTAGCTCAATAATGGGATGGTTCGGGCCTGAGTATAGCGAGCTTGATGGAGACTATATGAAGCTTGCTGAAATTGCGTCCGGCTACAGCCTAAGCGTTGAGAACTGCCACTTGCCGTACTTTGAGACTGACAGTTTGTGGCTGGACAGCCTGGACGGGATGGATGTTTTCAGCCAAAGGCTCGAGGATATAAAGAAAGCCAGCTCGTGTGGCATTAATTGCCTGGTGTTTCACCCTTTCGGAACTGTATATCCCAAAGAAGGCGGCATCGAGGCGCTGTTCTCTGATCGCTTAATGAGGCTTGGCGACGCAGCAGACAAGCATGAAGTCAGGCTGGCTGTCGAGAACCTTTTTGACAACGATACTTTTACACGGCTGCTTGACAGGGCAGGCCACAGATATGTCGGATTATGCTTTGATTCAGGCCATAACAATGTCGCAGAGCCAAACCAGGAGCTGTCCCTTATTAAAAAATATGCCGGCCGGCTATTCGCCTTGCACATGCACGACAACAACGCTCTTGCTGATGAGCATTTGCTGCCTTTTGAGGGCACCATAGATTGGCTGCGGCTGTCACAGCTTATCGATAATTCTGTTTATAGCGGCTCTTTTACATGTGAGGCGGCTTATCCGGTGCAGCTGGGGCAAGAAGGCGATATTATTGAGCCGGATGCTGCAGCAAGCGATTATCTGGCCGGCATGGCTGAGGCATGCCATAAGGCACTCAGTCTGTAAACATTTTTTGGCAATTGCCTGTCGCAAGGGTGAGCTATTAAGAATGGCGCAACATCGCAAATTGTTGTAAAATAAAATCACGGGCAGCATTATTGCCGTAAAAATATGCTGCATTATGCAATATATTTATAAAACTGCAGGAGGGCAGTATGTTCTCTCACCTTCATGTTCATTCGCAATATTCGCTTTTAGACGGCTTTTCCGATTTAAAAGGCCTTGTAAAGAGGGCTAAAGAGCTAGGCATGGATTCTATCGCCCTGACAGATCATGGCGTAATGTTCGGGGTAATAGATTTTTACCGTGAATGCATAAACAACGGTGTAAAGCCGATACTGGGCTGTGAAATATATACTTCAGAGCGAAGCATGCTCCAAAGAGACTCAAAGCTGGACTGGAATAATTACCATCTCGTCCTTTTAGCTGAAAACAATATAGGCTACCAAAATCTAGTAAAAATAGTGTCAGCAGCCTATACTGACGGCTTCTACCGAAAGCCCAGGGCTGATTTTGGCTTGCTTAGAGAGCATTCTGAGGGCATTATATGCCTTACCGGGTGCATATCAGGGCGAATTCCCCAATCACTGATTGCCGGCGACTATAAAAAGGCAAAAGGCGAGCTGGAGGAACTTATAGATATTTTTGGCAAAGACAATGTTTTCGTGGAAATACAGGACCACCAGCTCGACGAAGAGAAGCTGATTGCAGAAAATCTTATCAGGCTTGCAGATGAAACCGGCCTTGGGCTGGTTGCAACAAATGACTCGCACTACACAAACAAAGGCGACAGTGCATACCATGAGGTTCTGCTTTGCATACAGACAGCAACAACGCTTGACGATCCAAAGCGCCTGCAATTCAACAACGATTCGTATTACCTGAAAAGCGAAGAGGAAATGGCTGAGCTCTTTTCGCATGTGCCGCAAGCTATTGAAAATACGGCAAAGATAGCCGCAAGGTGCGATGTTAGCATAACGTTTAATGAGTACCATCTGCCAAAATACCAGCTGCCTGAAGGCGAAAGCGCCAAGGGCTACCTTAAAAGCCTTTGCTTTGAGGGCTTGTCCAGAAAATACGCCGAAGCCACAGATGAATTAAAGCAGCGCCTCGAGTATGAGCTTTCAGTTATTGACGGCATGGGCTTCAACGATTACTTTTTAATAGTCTGGGACTTTATAAAGTATGCAAAAGACAACGATATATCAGTCGGCCCTGGCAGGGGAAGCGCTGCAGGAAGCCTTGCATCCTACTGCCTTGATATAACGCAGATAGATCCCATCCAGTACAGCCTTATATTCGAGCGTTTTTTGAATAGCTCAAGAATTACGATGCCTGATATTGACATCGATTTCTGCTATGAAAACCGCCATCGGGTTATCGAGTATGTAAGGGAAAAATATGGCGAAAAAAACGTCGCCCAGATAATAACTTTTGGCACGCTAGGGGCAAAAAATGCTGTTCGCGATGTAGGCCGCAGCTTAGGGATGAGCTACAGCGATTGTGATCGGGTAGCCAAAGAGATACCTACAAGGCTTGGGACAACCATTGATTCAGCTCTGGAAGAGAGCACGCCGCTAAAAGCCATGGTGGATTCTGACCCGCAGATAAAAAAGCTTATAGAATTCTCAAGGGCTCTGGAGGGGACTCCAAGGCATGCCTCAACGCACGCAGCAGGCATTGTTATTACTGACAGCCCAATTGATGATTATGTCCCGCTATATGTTAACGACGGCAACATTGCCACTCAATTCCCGATGACGCTTATAGAAGAGCTCGGGCTTCTTAAGATGGACTTTTTAGGCCTGAGAACGCTAACAGTCATCGAGGACACTGTAGATATCGCCAAGCGCTCAAAAAACGAGGCTGTATCGGTTAAAGTCGAGGATCTGGATTTTGCAGACGAAAATGTCTACAAGCTTATCTCACGAGGGGACACGCTTGGCGTATTCCAGCTTGAATCACAAGGAATGAGGGGCTTTATGCAGGCGCTTAAGCCGGATACGTTTGAAGACATTATAGCCGGCATTTCCTTGTACAGGCCGGGGCCAATGCAATATATTGATACATATATAGAAAACAAAAAAAATCCATCCCAGATTAGATATTTATGCCCCGAGCTCGAGCCGATACTGGGCGTTACATATGGCGTCATGGTATACCAGGAACAAGTTATGCAGATAGTGCGCGATCTTGCCGGCTTTTCAATGGGCGACTCGGATAATATCCGAAGAGTGATGTCCAAGAAAAAAGGTGAAGCGATGGAGGCTGAGCGCACCCGGTTTGTGCATGGTGACAAAGAAGCCGGGATTGCAGGCTGCGTTGCAAATGGCATAAGCGAAAGCGCTGCCAACAGCATATTCAACCAAATGGCTGACTTCGCAAGCTATGCGTTTAATAAGTCGCACGCTGCTGCATATGCAGTAATCAGTTACCAGACAGCATACCTCAAAGCGCTGTACCCGACTGAATTCATGGCAGCGCTGCTGTCGAGCGTTATAGGCGATGACAGCAAGATATCCAAGTATATACACCATCTCAGGGACATGGGCATAGAAATAGCCGCCCCTGGCATTAATGAATCCTATACAAGCTTTACAGTTGCATCGAACAAAATCCGCTATGGCCTGCTTGCTGTAAAAGGCCTCGGCGAAAGCGCTGTTGATGAAATACTTCAGGCAAGGCAGCAGGGCCCATTTGTAAGCTTTATGGACTTTATAAAAAGGCTTGGCTACAAGAGCTTAAACAAAAGAGGCGTAGAAAGCCTTATAAAGAGCGGGGCATTCGACTGCTTTGGAAATACCCGCAGGCAGTTGATGATTGGTTTTTCCGAAGCAATAGACACAGAAGTCCGCCAGAGAAAAAGCAATGCCCAAGGCCAAATGAGCCTGTTTGACTTAATGGGCGAGGCCGATGCTGCAAGCAGCATTGAAAGCTATAGCCTGCCCCAAAACATTGAAGAGTTCAGCCAAAGCCAGCTCCTGCTGTTTGAAAAGGAGTCCTTAGGCATATACATGTCAGGCCACCCCCTATCTGAATATTCCGAAGCAATGGAAAAATGCACGACTTCTGTTGAACTCGCAACTATAGGCGAAGAAGGGCATGGCCATGAATATAACAAACGCAAGGTTTTGTGCGCTGGCATAATCACAGCCTCAAAGCCTTACAAAACAAAAAATGGCACTCTTATGGCTTTTCTTAGCATAGAAGATCTGTATGGGGTTTATGAAGCCTCAGTCAACCCTGCATCCTATGAAAAGTATTCGCACCTTTTAAAAAATGATGCGCAGGTAATCATTAAAGGCGAAATTTCTATACGCGACGAGAAGCCTATATCTATTTCTGCATCAGACATTGCAGAGCTTAGTGATGAAGGCGAGGTTAAAAAGTTTCTCGAAGGGGCAGAAAAGCTAAAAATTGCCATAAAGGCCTCTAAGCAAGAGCCAGAGCTTCAAGCCAAAGAATCAGGCGATGGGCAACCGCCTGTTGCCACTCAAGCAGAAGCAGGCGAAAGCGCGCCGCTAAGCAGCCCCCCACAGAAAGCTGCAGATGCGAGAATCCCACAAAGCGCTTACATCCAGGTTGAGCTCAATGAAAACACTGTTGGGTTTCTGCCGGCCCTCTCGGAAGCGCTGAAAGCTAATGCAGGCGATATTCGCGTAGTGCTGCATGAGAGTGTTTCCGGCAAGAAAATGCTGCTTGACAAAGCGCTGTGGGTTTCTGATGAAGCAGAAATAATAAAAAAGCTTGAACAGGCAACGGGCATGGCATGCATTTCCCTTGTGGGAGCATAGCATCGGCATCTTGCATGCCCCTTTGTGAGTGCAGGATGCAGATATTGGTTTATGGCGTGGGAAAAATGCTTAATCGGGAATAAACAGGATATTGCAAATGCCTTGGCTTTGTGCCTGGTGCCAAGCTCAGGCGCTATAATGGTTAGCAAACGCCAATAAAAATGGTGCAGGTGAATAAAATGAAAAAAGCTTTTGCCTCCCTGTTATGCTTTGCCATAGCCATTAATACAGCTTCATGCAGTTTGGGCTTGGCAAAAAATAACGGTTTATCTGAAACTGCCAGCTTGGAAGAAATAGTCGGCGTTCAGTATGTTCGAACGAATGGCTACCAAGGCTGGATGGTGTACCCTTATATAATCTGTTTCACGTCACAAGAGGATCTTAGCAAATACTATAGCGCTTTTTCAGGCATATTCTACTTGGAAAAATATACTGATATGTATAATAGCATGGATGATGGATGGCTAAGTGCCATAGAAAAATATAATAGCGAGTGGTTTGAAAGCAATATTCTCTTAATGGTTCTCAAAGCGGAAGGCAGCGGATCTATATCCCACGAAGTAAAAGGCATAGTAAGCTATGGCGGTGTGAATCTGCTCTCTGTTGACAGAATATTGCCCACAGGCGGCACTAGTGACATGGCATTATGGCATATCATGGTTGAGCTAAAGAATACATCCGCAATAGAAGGAATTATGATAGATGGAAGGGCGATCCCACGCAAACAGCCTGTAACAGTTGATGCAATGATCAAGCTGCTTAACGAATTCTTCACAAGATCAGCTATTGAGAATTTGGCGCCTGAAGAGATAGCGCTAGTTATCGGCATTGGCAGCCCGATAATAGAGCGCTTAGGCTACGCCGATCTCAAAACACGGGAAATAGACTATTTTTATGGTCCCTTTGATTCCAGCAGAGATGGCCAAACTCCAATATGGCGTGTTTTGTTTCACACTACAGAAGACGGAAAATTTGGCCCGCTAGCAATATACCTGGATAGTGACGGGCACGCTTTTGCTAGAGATATCCGCTAGCAGACAAAAGGCATACAATGCCGAAGAAAGCCATTGCCAGCTTTGCTTTATAACAAACACCAGGAAGCACATCAAAATGAAAAAGGCGCTTATGCTCTTTATATGCATTATGCTTACTGTATGTGCGCCATCTTGCGCTAAAGAAGGCTTAATAAGCGAGGGCAAAATACTTGGGGTGCAATATATACGCACAGACGGATATGCAGCGAAGTAAAAACTAAAGATTTGGACTTTTACTATATAAATTTCAACACACCGGATGATACAGATCATATTTGGCGCGTAGCTTTTAAGACATCTGATGATGAAGCAATCGTGTATTATCTTGGAAATCGGGGAGTGCCATTTGCCAGAGAGCGCCGCACGCAGCAGTAAAGCCCAAGCGCCTCAGGCAAAGCATATTGCCGGCAACAGCGCAGCGGCCACAGCTTAAGGGCAGTATAGGGAGCAGCAGGAAACCGGGCGCCGGCGTTCAGTGGCTAGGGCGGCCTGCTTATATAAATGAACATTTTTAGCCATGTGAGTCTATTTGTGTCGAAGAGCATCATATTTTGGAAATATTAGTATATAATTAATAAAAATAATGAAATCTTTGATATTCGCTTAAGTGAAGCTATAATATTTATTATTATGAGCTTAAGCGCTTAGCATTTTTAGGCGCAAAAAGCCAAATGACAAGCTAAATGCGAGAGCATTGGCACCAATATATAGAAGAGGGGCGCGCATTCTTCACCCGCCGCTGCAAAGCGGGAGTTTCTGCGCGATCAGATGAATGAGAAGCGCCAGATAAGCATCAGTATTCTGGATACTGACTATCAAATTCTAACAGATGACAGTGAGAGCCGCGTTAATGAAATTGCCGGCTTTGTTGACAAAAAAATTCGCCAAACGAAAGCAGCAGCACCGCATATGACTAACTTAAGCGCAGCAATACTGGCGGCGCTGAATTTAAGCGAAGAGCTATTTAAGGCTAAGGACGAAGCTGTGCTTCTTAGGGAGAGGGAAGACGATTTGCAGGCACTGTTTTCGTATAAGGACAAGCTGAAGACTGTTATGCAGCAGCTATCTGAAAATGACTCTCTTGCAGCAGGCCAGCAGCAAAAGATAGACAAGCTTCAAACCGAAAACAACGAGCTGATCATAATGCTCAACGAGTACAAAGAAAAGTACAATTCTGTTCGTGCAGAAAATGAAATCAACAAGCGATCTGTGTCTGAGCTTGAAAACAAGCTTCTCGAAAACCAGATAGAGCTTGTAAAAGCAAGGAAAACGCTGCTTGATTTCGGAGACTAGATAGCCAATGCGCCACTGCCATCGCGCAAAAAGCGCAATTGCGCTTGCTGCGGCATGGCTGCCGGGTTTTTGCTGCGAAATTATTCAATCGAACTAAAGCGCCATTATCGGCGCCTTTATTTATGCCTTTCTTCTGCTAAATCTTTCACAACGCCTAGAATATTGCCTAATGCCGCCCTATTGGGCTAAAATAGCCTTATAATAAGATGAAGAAAATAAGTTTAGAGAATGCGCTTATAGATCGGGGCCTTTGTGAAAGCGCCTCGCAGTCACGCTCATTTATAATGGCTGGCCAGGTGCTTGTAAATGGGGCTAAGCAGGACAAAGCAGGATTTTTAGTTTCAGCCTCTGACAGCATTGAAGTTAAGCCTCTGGGCTTAAAGTATGCAAGCAGGGGAGGCTATAAGCTTGAAAAGGCCCTTAATTCTTTCAATATCAGTGCTAAAGGCAAGCATGCCCTTGATGTAGGCTCTTCTACAGGCGGCTTTACAGACTGCCTTTTGCAGGCAGGGGCAGCAAAGGTTTATGCAATTGATGTCGGATATGGGCTGCTGGCCTATAAACTGAGGAGCGATGAGCGGGTAGCCATATTTGAAAGGGAAAACTTTCGCCATTTCGCTTTCGATCGGATAGGCGTAAAGTGTGAAATAGCTGTTATGGACGTGTCCTTTATATCTGCTGTAGCGCTTGCGGCAAACTTTCGTGAATTCATCGCTGATGGCGGAGACGCTGTAGTGCTTATAAAGCCGCAATTCGAAGCAAAAAAGAATGATGTAGGGGCAAATGGCATTGTACGGAGCGCATCAACCCATATTTCAGCGCTTACCAGGGTTTCTGATGGCTTTTTTCGGAATGGCCTATACCTGGCTAACATTGATTATTCGCCTATAAAAGGCAGCAAAGGCAATATTGAGTTTCTGGCGCACTTTCGAAAAGACAAAAAAAGCGCACTGCTTGAGGGAAGCGCGATAGATGCAATAGCAGCAGCTGTAGGGCAAGCGCATGAGGTTTTGACTTGAAAAAAATAGTGGTATACGCAAACCACCAAAAAGATCCTGAGTATGAATTCCTCTCAAAGGTTGTCAGCCTGGCTGAAAAACATGGGATAAGCAGCTGTGTATTTGGAGCAGAGTCGCTCCCAGAGCGTTTTGTGAAAGCTGACAGCTCACAGCTAAAGGAATGCTTTGCTGCAATAGCCTTAGGGGGGGACGGCACCATGCTGAATGCCATCTCTGCGTTTTCCGGCTATAACCTTGCCTTTATCGGAATAAACCTTGGCACGCTCGGGTTTCTGGCTGATGTAGCAAGAGAAGACATGGCCCAGCGCCTTGAGATGCTGTTTGCAGGGCAGTACTATATTGAAGACAGAATGATGGCGCAGGTATCAGAAGGAAACCGCATTTTAGGCGATGTTTTGAACGAGGCTATGATAAAGCACAAGCTTGGCGAGGGCACAGGGGATTTCAAATGCTGGTCTGGCAATGCGCTTATCGGAAACTATTCTGCTGACGGGGTCCTGGTGGCAGCCCCAACAGGCTCTACTGCTTATTCCCTTTCAGCAGGGGGCCCAATTGTCAACCCCGCCTGCGATATGCTGATTATCCAGCCGATTGCGCCTCATTCCTTAAACAGCAGAAGCATCATCGCTTCTGTCTCTGAGGTAATCCATCTTGAGTTTAATCCCCAAACGACACATGTTTTCCTTGATGGAGAGTCGCATACCGCTAATTCAGGGCGTTTGACAGTAAAAGCAAGCCCGAACAGGGCTCGCTTTATTAAGTTTGATGATTATGATTTTTATGGCTTGCTCTTCAAAAAAATCAAGGAAACGAATTATTTTAGGGGGGGGCTTACATGAAATTTGAGAGGCAATCGAAAATACTCAGCCTGATAAAAGCAAATGCTATTGAAACACAATCTGAATTGGCAAGGATATTGTGCGAAAACGGCATGGATGTAACCCAAGCAACTGTATCGCGCGATATACGCGAGCTTAAGCTGGTGAAAATCCTTGACAGAGAAACTGGTTTATACAAATATTCCCAGCAAGAAGAGTCCTCGTCGTACGATCTGCGCATAGTCAACATCTTTAAGGAAGCAGTGGTAAGCATCGACACAGCCTCAATATTTATATGCATCCATACGCTTACCGGGATGGCTAATGCTGCAGCCGTTGCTATCGATTCAATGAAAAACAAAGACATTATCGGCTGCGTAGCAGGCGACGACACTATCTTCGTCATGGTTAGAAGAGAAGAGCAAGCCATTGCGCTGGCTGATCTATTTCGCAGAATACTCACAGAAACAGACAGCACGCCTCTGCTTAAGGGTTAGAAGGCGCTATAAGCATATACTCCAGATCAAAGCGCAATAAAACAATGAAAGGGGAAGCTGCCAGAGCCTCTCTAGGCAGCAGCCAGCTATGCTTGAGTCTTTATATATAAAAGATTATGCAATAATCGATGAGCTAAGCTTAGACTTTTCTGATGGCCTTAACATCCTTACAGGAGAGACAGGCGCCGGCAAGTCAATACTTATCGGGGCCCTTTCATTCGTTCTCGGCGCCAGGGCAAGCGTAGGCAATATTCGCGATGGCGCTATAAAGATGCAAGTTGAGGCTGTTTTTAGCCTCACACAGCCAAGCCAGGCTTATGATATGCTGGAGGGCATGGGCATCGAAGCAGACGAAAGCAAAGCAATTTTGCGCAGGGAGCTCACCTCATCTTCAAAGAGCACTGCCCGGGTTAACGGCTTTATGATTACATCAGCTGCCCTAAAGCAGCTCTCCGTAGCGCTTTTAGACATATGCGGCCAAAACGAAAGCCACTCCCTTCTTGATCCCAAAGAGCACCTGCGTTTCCTGGATGGATACTGCTCTGATGAAATTTCGCCTATTAAGCCGCAGCTCGCAGCTTCTTATGCGAGAATATCAGAAAAGGCAAAAAAGCTAAGGCAGCTGCAGTCAGAAGACAGCCTTTCAAAAGAGAGAATTAAGTATGCCCAGGAAGCCCTGAATGAAATTGAGCCTATGGCTCTTGTTCCGGGAGAGTATGAGCGGCTGGAAAAGAGGCTTATTGCGCTTTCCAACAGCCAAAAAATTTTTGAAGCTGTTGACACTGCTCTAGCCGGCATTTACTTTTCGGAATCAAGCGCGCTGACGCTGGTATCGCGCGCGCTAAGCGAAATCGAGAAAGCGGCAGAATATGATGAGGGCCTGGCCGACACTGCAAAGCTGCTGGAAAGCATACAGATCGATGTCAGCGAGGCTTCGCTTACTCTAAGGGACTTTCTGGCAAGCCAGAACAGCGATCCAAGAGAGCTTGAGTTCGTCCAAAACCGCCTTAGCAGGATTCGCTCGTTTATGCTTAAATATGCTGAAACCGTTGAGGGAATAATCGAATATGCAGATGAATGCAGGGCAATAATAAGCCAATCCGTTAACATGCCAAGCCTAATAAAGGAATGCAAAGCCGAGCTTGAAGCTGAGAGGCAGCAGTACTATGATCTCGCTAAGCAAGCCAGCGGCGTGCGAAAAGCGGCATCAGAGAGGCTCGCCGGCGAAATAGCAGGCTCTCTGGGAGAGCTGGGAATGCCAAATGCTGTTTTCAGCGTCGATTTGGACGCTTCGCCCCCATCGCCAAATGGCATGGACGGAGCATCCTTTTCCTTTTCGGCTAACGCAGGCTCTGAGCCGAGGCCATTAGCCAAGGTTGCTTCAGGCGGAGAGCTCTCCCGAATATTGCTGGCCATAAAGAATGCCTATGCAGATGAGCAGGGCCCGGACAGCCTTGTATTCGATGAAATTGATACAGGAATAAGCGGCAGGGCTGCGCAGCTGGTTGCAGAGAAAATGGCAAGGCTGTCAAGAAAGCGCCAAGTGCTTGCAGTGACGCACCTGACTCAAATAGCTGCAATGGCAGACAAGCACATGCTTATACAGAAGAGAGAGCATGATGGAGCTTCGTACACAAAGATTATTGAGCTGTCAGCCGGGGATCGGGCATCAGAGCTTGCCAGAATGGCAAGCGGCGCCAAGCTCACGCAGACTTCTCTTGACCATGCATCTGAAGTGCTGCAAATGGCTGATGATTATAAGCAAAGCCTGTGCTAGAAGCCAAGGCTTTGCAATTAAGCAAGTGAAAGGGGCAAAGCGGCAATGGAAAGAATAACTAGCTTTTCAATAGATCACACCCGCCTTAAGCCCGGCCTGTATGTGAGCAGGCTGGACAGCTTCGGCGGCGTGGAGGCTACTACATTTGATCTCAGGCTGAAAACGCCTAATGGCGGAGAATACCTCACAACAGCAGCAAGCCATACATTTGAGCACCTCGGCGCGACGTTTCTGAGGAATGATCCGGAATTTAAAACAAAAACAATATACTTCGGCCCTATGGGGTGCAGAACAGGCTTTTATGCTGTGTTCTTTGGGATATACGACAGCGAAGGCATGTCGCAGCTGTTTGTCGATATGTGCAGCTTTATCGAAAGCTTTGAAGGCGAAGTTCCCGGAACAAAAGAAGCTGAGTGCGGCAACTGCGCAGATCATGACCTCATCAAGGCCAAAGCTGAAGCCTCAGCATACAAAAGCGTCCTGGAAAGCCTGTCTGAAGAAACCTCCCAATACCCGGTATAAGCTAATGCCAATAAGCATCTTTGATATCGCAGGCCCTGTTATGGTTGGCCCCTCCTCATCGCATACGCTTGGCGCTGCCAAGCTTGGCGCTTTTGTGCGGCAATTTTCAGCTGCCTCACTATCATCCTGCCAAGTAGTGCTATATGGCTCTTTCGCGCAAACATATAAAGGGCACCGAACAGATATAGCCATAGTTGGCGGGCTAATCGGCATTCCATATGACGATGAGCGGCTGCGCAACAGCTTCGAGATTGCGCGCGAGATGGGCTTTAGCTGCGAGATATCTGCTTCAGAGAGCACGCTTTACTCAGGCAATGTCGCCGCATTTAACATTGCCACTCCCGATGGCAAAAGCTATAGCATTTACGGCGAGTCTATTGGAGGGGGCCGGATAAATATTTTCAAAATTAACAGCATGTCTGTTGATATAGATGGCGAGTACCCGACCCTGATAACAGTGCACAAAGATGCTCCCGGCATACTGGCGAAAATAACGCAAATAATAGCGTCAGAAAATATAAACATTGCGTTTTTAAAGCTGTTTAGGGAAGAAAAGCACGAGAGCGCAATCCTTGTTGCCCAGACTGACGAGGCATTGCCGCCTGAAGCAATACAGCGAATAGCCGGATTTGATCTGGTTTTAGAGGCAATGTTTATTGCCCCGTTATAGTGCACTCGAGGTATAGAGGTATATATAAATGAGGTTTAGGAAAGCCAGCAGCATTCTTGAATATGCCAGCAGGGAGGGAGTGCGCCTCAGTGGCGCCATGGCAAGATATGAGAGCGAAAACTCTTCGATGCCAATACAAAGCGTATACCTGAAAATGGGCGAGATCTGGGCTGCGATGAATAACAGCACCAGCGCTGCTTTTGAAAGCCCGGAGCGCATCGAGCTAATGATAACTGAAAATGATTCGCTCAAGCTGGCCAAGGGGGGCCGCAGCTTTTTTGGCCAGCCGTATTACAAAGCAATGCAGTATGCTTTGTCATCATCAGCGCTAAACGCCTCAATGGGCAAAGTCGCCGCATGCCCGACAGGCGGCTCATGCGGCATAGTGCCCGGCTGCATTCGCTCAGCCCAGGAAGCCATAGGCCTTGATGGGGAAAGCGCAATAGAAGGGCTGCTTGCATCTTGCGCTGTCGGCCTTATTGTATATGAAAATGCTACTGTGTCAGGCGCGCTGGGGGGATGCCAGGCGGAAGTTGGCACAGCTGCCGCTATGGCCTCAGCTGCCGTTTGCGAAATGCTTGGGGCAAGCCCAAGCGTCTGCTTTGAAGCTGCAAGCATAGCCCTAAAAAGCTTGATGGGGCTTATATGCGATCCTGTAGCTTCGCTTGTAGAGTCTCCCTGCTCGAAAAGGAATGCAACCGGTGCAGCATTGGCGCTCAGCTGTGCCGAAATGGCTATGGCAGGCATAACAAGCATTATTCCGTTTGACGAGGTTGTCGAGGCGATGGCTGCAGTAGGCAAGAAGCTGCCTGAAGAGCACCGGGAAACATCAGAAGGGGGAATTGCCAAAGCGCCAACAGCATTGCAGCTTGCCATGAAGGCTCTGGGCAGCCAACAGGATTAGAAATGGGAAGGCTAATAATTCATGTTCAGGCCGATTCGCTTGCGCATAAATACGGGGTAAAAGCAGGCATGCGCTTAAGCGCGCTAAACGGCAATGAGAACTTCGATATTATCGACTACCTGCAGGCATCTGCATGCCCGATTATAAGCTTGGGCTTCGAAAGCGGCCAGCAGATTGAAATAGAAAACAGCTTCGATGCGCCAATAGGCATCTCGTTTGAGAGCGCAACTGTTGACAATGTCATGAAATGCGCAAACAACTGCATCTTTTGCTTTATAAGCCAACTGCCGGAAGGCATGCGCGAGAGCCTTTATGTGCGTGATGATGACTACAGGCTGTCATTTCTCACAGGCAACTTTATTACGCTCACAAATGCTTCCAGGCAAACCCTTGATCGCATTGCAGAAAATATGCTGAGCCCGCTGTACATATCCGTGCATACGCTTGATCCCGGCCTGAGGGCTTACATGCTCGGAAACCGGAACGCCGGCGACATAGCCGGCATGCTTGAATACCTGGCGCAATGCAATATAATGCTAAACCTTCAGTTTGTGCTCTGCCCCGGCATTAATGACGGGCAAGCGCTTGCGAGCTCCTTTGAGAAGCTGCTGCCGATTATTGGCAGCATCGAAAGCGCAGCATGCGTTCCTGTCGGGCTGACAAAGCACAGGCAGGGCCTGGCCTCTCTTCGGGCATTTGCGCCGAGTGAAGCAAGAGATGCTATCAGCATTATTGATTCCTACAGAATGAAAGCCTACGAGCTTTGCGGGAGGCACGTTTTTAGCGCTGCGGATGAGTTCTACATAATCAGCGGCACTGAACTGCCCGGCGAAGCGTATTATGAGGGCTATCCACAGTATGAAAACGGGGTCGGCATAGCCCGAAGCTTTATAGATGAAGCAAAGCAAGCCGCTGCAAAGCTGGCCAGGCTAAGGGGCAGAGGAAAAGCGAGTGCGGCGCTTGTTACAGGCACGCTTGCCTATCCAATCATTAAAGAGGCATGCGCTCTAATCTCTTCCAAAGCGAAAGGAATCGAGCTCGAGGCGATTGCTGCCGAGAACCGCTTTTTTGGCTCTTCTATAACAGTCTCCGGCTTATTGGCAGGATCTGATATAGCAAGCGCCATTAGCGTTTCAAAAAAGGCCGATGTTATCGTGCCGTCAAGCGCGCTTTCAGATGAGGGGCTGTTTCTTGACGGGATGGGCATTGGGGAGCTTGGCAAAATAACAGGCAAAAGAATACATGTAAGTGATGCAAGCGGGGCAGAGCTTGTGCGCACAATAACTGCTTTGCGGCACTGAGCGCGAAATAGCAAAGCAAGAAAGCAGAAAATGAAGAAGAGTTATATCGCCCTTGTAGGGCGGCCCAATACAGGAAAATCAACATTGTTTAACCGGCTTGCAGGCCGAAGGATTTCGATAGTGGACGATACCCCCGGCGTTACCAGAGACAGGGTCATCGCAGAATCCAGCTGGCTTGATCGGCCTTACTATATAATTGACACAGGCGGCATTGAGCCGCACAGCACTGATCCTATCAGCATACAGATTAAGAAACAGGCGGCTGCCGCAATGGACATGGCTGATGCCATCATCTTGGTTGTTGACGGCAGGGAGGGCCCTACTGCAATCGATTATGAGATCGCTGATATGATTAGAAAGGGCGGCGGCAAGGCAATTGTAGCTGTCAACAAGCTGGACAGCTACAGCTTGCACCAGAATGCATATGACTTTTACTCCCTGTCTTTAGGCGATCCGATACCCGTGTCAGCAGAGCATGGATCAGGCATAGGCGATGTGCTGGACGCAGCATTCAGCCTTATCGGCGATGGCGGTGACGGCGGCGAACAGGAAGCCGGCGCAAAAAGGATAGCTGTCGTTGGCAAGCCCAACACCGGAAAGTCTACGCTTATAAACTGCATAAGCGGCGAAGAGCGCGCCATAGTCAGCGAAATGCCCGGCACCACCCGCGATTCCATTGACACCGAATTTGAGTACAACGGCGAGCGCTATATTCTTACCGATACAGCCGGGCTTAAAAAGCGATCGCAAACTACCGATGCGATAAGCTACTATGCTTCGGTAAGGGCAGCAAAAGCCATAGAGCTTAGCGACTTGTGCATATTCATGATCGATGCTACAGTAGGCGTGACAGAGCAGGATATGAAGATTGCCTCGCAGATACTGGATGCAAAGAAAGCTATTGTTATTGCCGTAAATAAATGGGATCTTATTGAAAAAGACTCAAAAACAATGGCTGAGATGGAAAAGGCAATAAAAAATGCCCTCTACTTCATAAGCTTTGCGCAGGTAGCTTTTATATCCGCCATTGACGGGGGCAGGGTAAGCAGGCTTATGGATGCTGTAGAAGCTGCTTTGGAGGAATACTACAAGCGCGTCTCGACAGGATTGATAAACGAGGTCATATCCATGGCCGTTTCAATGTCGCCAATGCCTACTAAAGGCGGAAGGCGGCTAAGCATTTATTATGCCTCACAGGTATCAGTCGCGCCTCCCAAAATGCTGCTGTTTGTAAATGACGAAACATTAATGACAAAGCAATACCAGCGCTACCTGGATGGCAGGATTCGCAGCGCTTTGGGATTTTACGGATCGCCAATCGACATACAGCTACGTGAGCGAAAAAGCTCCAGGAGCTAAAGGGGAGCACACATGCCATACGACGGCTTAACAGCCCATGCTATTGCGCTTGAAATGGATAGCGAGCTAAGGGGCAAAAAGATACAAAAGATTTTTCAGCCAGGCAAAAGCGACATCAGAATATACTACGGGCAAAAAAGGCATATATTGCTCTCTGCCAACCCTCAGACTGCCAGGGTTGCGCTCTCTGCCGAAAGCGATCAGAATCCGCAAGTTGCGCCCGGCTTTTGCATGGCGCTCAGAAAACACCTTTTAGGCGCAACAATAACCGGCATTGAGCAATCAAGCTTCGATCGGGTATTGGCAATACATATGGAATCGCTTTCCGCTGCGCTTGGCCTGGAGAAATACAGCTTAATAACTGAGATAATGGGCAAGCACTCCAATATTATCCTAGTAAGGGACAGCGATCGCAGCATTGTAGATGCTGTGAAGCGCGTGCCGGCAAAGATGAGCTCAGTAAGGCAAGTGCTTCCGGGGCTTGAATATAAGCTTCCACCGGTAAACAAGCTCTCGCCACTGGATTTTGACATAGGCGAAGCATGTGACAGAATGTCATTTTACTTTGGCATGAGCCGGGACAGGGCGCTTAGCGAAGTATTTATGGGCCTGTCAAGGCAGCTGGCCAGGACTGTGAGCGAGGGCGCTGGCCCGGCCATCAGCCCGGAAGAGTTTATGGCGCATGTGCAGTCATTTTTTGCGAATATTGATATAAAGCCGTATGTTTACTATGAAGGCGCGAATATAAAGGATTTCAGCGCTGTATTGTATACGCTTGGCAGCAGAGGCGAGAGGCGGGATTCAATAAGCGCTGCAGTGGAAGATCGCTTTATTTCAGCGGCTGCAAAAGCCCCGAGCCCGGCAAGCGTTTACAGCAATGAGTCAAAAAAGCTCAAAAGCTCGCTGGCGCGCGCGCAGGGCAAGCTTGCTGCCCGAATATCAGAGCTTGAGCAGGCCAAAGGCTCAGAATTGCTTGCGCAAAAGGCAAACTTGCTGCTTTCTTATCCGAATTGCGCTGTAAAGGGCGATAAGGCTGCCCTAGTGCCAAATATCTTCTCAGAAGAAATGGAAGATGTTGAGATAGAGCTTTCAGAGCAGCTGAGCGTTGCTGAAAACGCACAACGCTATTTTAAGCTCTACAGAAAAGCGAAAAATGCAAGCATTGTTCTGAGTGGCCTTATTGCTGAAGCAGAGGATGAAGCCTTCTTTCTTTCCTCGGCAATATACCACCTGTCTACAGCCCCCGATAGGCAGGCAGCGATTGAAATACTCGAGCTGGCTGCTGAAAAAGGCTACCTGGCAAAAAAGAAAAGCCAGCAAAAGAGCCGGCAGCCAAGCAATGCCTCGCCCATCGAGTACAAGGGCTCTTTAGGGGCAAGCATACTTGTTGGCAGAAACGATCGCCAAAATGACGCCCTGACAAACAGGTCGGCTTCCAAAGACGATATATGGCTGCATGCCAAAGGGATTGCCGGAAGCCATGTAGTCTTAAAAACAAAAAAAGGCGGCTACAATGATGAAGAGCTTTTGCAGGCAGCGAGTGCTGCGGCATGGCATTCAGCAGCCAGGGAGTCAGACAGCGTTGAAGTTGACTATACTTATGTTCGCAATGTAAAAAAGCCCAACGGTGCACCCGCGGGCAAAGTTATTTACACAAACCAAAGGACTCTTTATGTCAGCCCGGCGATTCCGGGCTAAAGATGCCGGGCCGCCGGGCCTATAGCCAGAAGACGAACAGCCCGCCCTTTTTGTTGTTTGAGATCCTGTCTATAATTCTTATCACTTTAAGCTTTGTTTCTTCATTGATGGTTGACAGCTTCAGGTTGATGTTGTCTGTAAGCATCTCTGAGAGCTTCCTGCCAAAGATCTCTGTTTCCCAGAGCTCTGCCTGCGAACCCTCGTATTGGCCCAGAATTCTGTTGTAGAATGACTCGCATTCCGACTCGCTGCCTATAATCGGCGCGATTTCTGAGAATATTTCAGTTGAGAGTATATGCAGCGCCGGTGCAGATGCCTTGATTTTAATGCCATACTTTCCGGACTCGCTAATCATCTCCGGCGCAGAAAGCTCCATATCATCAAAGCTTGGATAGACAATGCCATACCCGGATGAGTTTGCAGACGAAAGAGCGCTTGCAAAGCGCTCGTACTTGGTCTTCGCGCTGAGCAGGCCTGTAAGCAGGCTGAACAAGTCAGATTCGTTTCGAAGAGTAATGTCATTCTCATCGCTCATAATCTTGTAGAAAACATCGTTGTCGATTGAGACTTGGGCAGTAACAGTGCCATTTGAAAGATTAATCTCAGTAATGTCTGAGCTGAAGCTTGGCAAAGCGCTTGACTGAAGGCTTGCAGTGAGAGTGCTGATTCTGCTTGCTGACTCTGATGAGGCCTCTATAAAGCTTTCTATGCCTTCCATGAGCCAGTGCTCGCTTGGCAGGTTTGCTGCCCATTTTGGTATCTTATAGCAAATCTCCTTGACAGGGAACTCATAGAGCACTGTCGTGAGAATCGACTCGATATCCTGCACTGAAAGCTCCTGCACGTTAAGCGGCATTACAGGGGTTAAGTACTTGCCTTCGAGAGACTGCGCCAGCTCTTTTGCATCAGCAGCATGCGGCCTGGTAGTATTGAGCACAATGACAAAAGGCTTGTTAAGCTGCTTGAGCTCGTTAACAACCCTCTCTTCAGCTTCCTGGTAGCTCTCACGTGAGATGTCGGTGAAGCTGCCATCGGTAGTAACGATAATGCCTATCGTTGAGTGTTCGCTTATTACTTTTTTTGTGCCTATTTCAGCTGCCCGCTCAAATGGCATGGCAGACTCGCTCCATGGTGTTTGCACCATTCTTGCTGCCCCGTTTTCTTCAGCCCCCAAAGCGCCTGGCACGAGATAGCCCACACAGTCGATTAGGCGAAGCGCAACATCCGTCGTGTCTGCAAGCTTAACCCTTGCGGCTTCATTAGGCACAAACTTAGGCTCTGCTGTCATTATCGTGCGGCCAGAACCGCTTTGCGGGAGTTCGTCAATGGCGCGCTCTTTTTTGAAGCGGTTTTCAATATTCGGAATTACTAGCTGCTCCATAAATTTCTTGATGAATGTCGATTTCCCCGTCCTAACGGGGCCAACGATTCCCGCATATATTTCACCGTTTGTTCGTTCTTTTATATCGCTATATACATTGATCTGTTCCATTAATTAGCCTCCCCGCTCTTAGCTGTATATAACTATGCAAAATTCATGCGATTTATGAGCTTGCGCCACCACTTAATAAAAAAAATGTGGCAAGCTCTAAAGCAGCCTTTTGCTTGCGCAGACCCCTGGAAGCTGCAAATGAAATAAGCATTCAGCATAATTTCCGCCTCATGCGATCATCTGTTGCAATACTCAGCCGTTTCCTATATGATTTGCCTATAGCGCCTAAAAAGCGCAATAATCAATGCAGTGAAAGGCGCTAAATGTCTATTAAGGAAACTCTTGAAAAAAAAATTCTGCATAGTGTTGAAAAGCCAGCCCGCTATATTGGAAATGAATATGGCGCTGCCGAGCCAAAGGAAAAAGCCTCAATTCGCTTTGCCCTTGCTTTTCCTGATTTATATGAAGTAGGCATGAGCCATCTTGGCTTTAAAATCCTCTACCATGTTTTAAACAGCATGGAAGATGTCGCGTGCGAGCGGGTGTTTGCGCCTGCGCTTGACATGGCAGCAAAGATGAATGAGCACTCTGTGCCGCTGTATTCGCTTGAATCTTTCAGCCCGATAACAGAATTTAGCTTTTTTGGCTTTTCGCTGCAGTACGAGCTTTCAATAACGAATGTGCTGTATATGCTTGAGCTCTCAGGCGTGCCGGCATTCTCAAAAGATCGTGCCGAGAGCTGCCCAATCATTGTTGCCGGAGGCCCCTGCTGCGTCAATCCCGAGCCTATAAGGGAATTCTTTGATGTGATATTCATTGGCGAGTCAGAGGAATCGCTTCCGCTTTTTATTGAAACCTATAAAAGCTGCATAGCAAGCGGAGAGGGCAGGCAGGCCTTTTTGCAGAAAGCTGCCGGCATTGAAGGCGTTTTTGTGCCTTTATACTCGCAGAGCGCCAAGCGCGCTTACATCAAAGATTTTGCCAAGGCGCCTTTTCCGGCTCTGAGCCCGATATCAAATATCGAAGCTATCTTTGACAGGGCTATGCTTGAGATTATGCGGGGATGCGCGAGGGGATGCCGGTTTTGCCAGGCAGGCTACATATACAGGCCCCTAAGAATGAAGCCCTTGGAAACGCTTTTAGATCAGGGCCGGGAGATGCTTGCGCAAAGCGGCTATAATGAGATCTCGCTGTGCGGATTGTCCTCAACAGACTATCCGTATTGCGGCAGCCTGATACAGGCTTTTACTGAAGAAGGCAGAGTAAAAGCCTCGCTTCCATCGCTGCGCATAGATACCCCTGATCTGAAGCTTATTGAAAAGAGCGTTTCCAGCCTAACCTTCGCCCCCGAGGCGGGAAGCCAAAGAATGCGCGATGCAATCAATAAAAATCTATCAGAAGAGCAGATACTCAGCGTTGCGCAGCAGGCATACGAGATGGGCTGCAAGCGCCTGAAGCTTTACTTTATGGTTGGCCTGCCCGGAGAGTCAGATGAGGATGCCTATGCCATTGCGGATCTGGCCAACTTAATTCTTGCAAATTCCCAGAAGCCAAAGCTGCCTCATTCGCTTGCTCTGTCAGTGTCTGTTTCGTGCTTTGTGCCAAAGCCGCATACCCCATTTATGTTTAATGGCCAGCTAAGCCGTGAGGCGCTCTCCGAGCGCATTGCCGCTATAGCAAGGCGCCTGTATAAAAAAATAAAGCTTAGCTATAGCGATCCTGCATCTTCTGTAGTCGAAGCGGCTTTGTCAAGAGGCGGAAGCGAGGCTTGCGCTGCAATATACGAAGCCTATAAAGCCGGTGCAGTGTTTAGCAGCTGGAGCGAGCATTTCGATTATTCTCAATGGGAAGCTGCCTTTTTGAAGGCAGGCCTTAATTTGGAAGAATATGCCCAAAGAAGCTTTAGCTATGAAAGCGAGCTGCCATGGGGCTATATCGACATTGGAATTGACAAAGAGTTCTTTGTTTCAGAAGCCATAAAGGCGCGTGAGGGCATATGCACTCCCAGCTGCTTTGAGAGCTGCTCGGCATGCGGTATTTCAAGAGAGGGCAAATGCAGTTTTGAAGTATAGGCTTAGCTACCAAAAAAATGACAGCATGATCTATGTTTCGCACCTGGATCTGCAAAGGATCTTTCAGCGCTCATTTCGAAGGGCGCTTGTCCCTGTTGAGTACTCAACAGGCTTTTCCCCGCACCCCCGCTTTGTTTACAGCCCCCCTCTGCCGCTTTTCGTCAGCTCTGCATGCGAATTTCTTGACTTTGAATCAATAGAGGGAAAAGCGGATGACATTCAAAAAAAACTTGCCAATGCCCTTCCAAAGGGAATAGCCATAAACAGCCTGGCGCCGCTGGGCGAACATGAAAAAAGCTTGAAAGCCCTTTTGTACAGGGCTGAATTCCATATCATGCTTGAAGGCGCCGCAAATGCAAAAAATGATGATTTGAAGCTTTGCTATGAACTGGCTGAGATGCCCTTTGAAAAGATAGGCAAAAAGAAAAAGGCTGTTGTAACAAACCTTAAGCAAGGTGCAGGCAGCGTTCGTTTTGAAGCGGGCGCAGCTTGTGTGTCGGTTTACGCTGAGCTTGATGCTTCATTCGACAAGCTGGTCAGGCCCAGCGCTTTTGCTCAAACCCTTTGCGAGCAGCTGGAGCCGCTCAAGGGTGCTGCTGTCGCATCGATACGAAAAATCGGCTTAATTCAGGCACCCTAAGCTGCTTATTTAGCATTGCCGCATAGCTCCCGGCTTGGAGCAAAGAGAGACGGGCAGTGCGCACTATGCTTAGCGAATGAAATTTGTCCTTGCCTCAGGCGGCTCTGCAGGCAGCTGGATGCCGCTGTCTTTGCAGCATTTAATCAAATAGGCCATATTGTTGGCCAGAATTTTGAGAGTCCGAACGCCTTCCAGATCCTTATATACATCCTCAGGCGTAAAGCCGTGTATTCCATTCCAATAATTTGAAGAAACAACAGGCATTTGCGAAATCGTGAAGTATTTTATCAGCTGGTCAAAAGCTGCTGTTGAGCCTGACCTTCGGCAGCTCACAATGCCTGCCCCGAATTTCATCCGGTTCATGCCTGACCTGCAATAAAACAGCCTGTCAAAAAACGAAGTTGCGGCCCCTGTTGCGCTTGCAAAGTGCACGGCTGTGCCAAGAATTAGGCCATCAGCCTCATTTAGGGCTTCTGATACTGTATTCACCATATCCGTGTCGTTTGCGCACTTGCCGGCATTGCCAGGCTGCTTGCAGCTTGAGCAGGCGATGCATCCGCTTACAGGCTTGTTGCCTACTTGAAAAATATCAGAATCGACGCCATTTTCTGCCAGCTGGCTGCGAATAATGCTCAGGCCGGTATATGTGCAGCCGTTTGCGTGAGGGCTTCCGTTTACTAAAACAACATACATAGAATTACTCCCTTTTTGTTATACTGGCATTTTAGCATTCCGGGTGAATATATCGATGCAAAAGGCGCTTTAAGCTTTGCCGCCCGTCAGAAGGCGCGGTGTTTGCCCAGCCAGGGCTTAAGCGCAATAAGAGCCAAGTCGGCAACCTTTTTTGCATAGCTGCCGTGTCCCTTTTATTCTAGTATTGTGCATGGTATAATCAGTCGGGCCAAAGGGCCCACAGAGCGGATCGCAATAGCGCCGCTTGGCTCAAAAAAAATTTGAAATGTGCCTTAAAGCCAGTTTACAGGCACAGCTTTCTTAGCAATAGGCAAGTGTGCAGCTTGGCAGCTATACAGCCTGGCTGCATTGAAAGGAATTATTATGATAACAGCTGGTGATTTCAAAAAGGGCGTAACCTTCGAAATAGATGGCGATGTTTATATTGTCATCGACTTTCAGCATGTAAAGCCAGGCAAGGGGAGCGCGTTTGTCAGGGCGAAGATAAAGAATGTAATTTCCGGTGCTACTACAGAGCGCACCTTTAACCCTTCAGAAAAATTTCCAAAAGCCCATATTGAGACAAAGGAAATGCAATACCTTTACAGCGACGGGGATCTGTACTACTTCATGGACAATGAGACTTATGAAAATATACCGCTAAACAAGTCGGAAGTAGAAGACGCCATCTTATATATCAAGGAAAACATGAATGCCACAATCCGATTTTTCAAAGGGCAGGCTTTTAGCGTTGCAGCCCCTATTTTTGTTGAGCTGCAGATTGTAGATTGCGAGCCGGGAGTAAAAGGCAATACTGCTACCGGCGCGAGCAAAGCCGCCACAGTTGAAACCGGCGCAGTCATATATGTGCCTTTGTTTGTGGAAAAAGGCGATGTAATCAGAATTGACACCAGAACTGGCGAATATATGGAGCGTGCATAGCCTGCAATGAAGCGAAGCGAAGCCAGGGAAAAAGTTTTTAGGATCATTTTTCAGTATGAGTTTCATGACGACTTTGAAAGCATGCTGGCCCGCCTTCTCATAGAAGAGGCTCTTGCCGATGAACAAGGCCCAAAAGGCACTCAGGGCAAATACGCCTCAGCTGCTTTGGAAGGCATTTTAGGAAATCTATCTGAAATTGACGCGATTATTGAAGAGCACCTGAAAGGATGGAGCTTTGAGAGGCTGTCTAAGCATGTGAAGGCGCTGCTGAGGCTTGGCATATATGAGCTGTGCTATGACAGCGATATTCCAGACGTAACTGCAGTAGACGAAGCAGTCACTTTGTCGCATCAATACTGCGAGGAAAAAGAGGCAGTTTTCGTAAATGGCCTTCTCAACAATGTGCTAAAAAAGAAGAAATCGGCAAAGGGGCAAGGTGTAGATGGAAAGCCAGTCACTTAGCGTCACACAGCTTCTAAACTACCTTGCCAGCATATTTGCAAGAGATCCGATCTTGCAGGGAGTTACTGTCAGAGGCGAAATATCCAATCTGAAAACCCAGGCTTCAGGCCATATGTACTTCACACTAAAAGATGAAGAATCGCGCATATCCTGTGCGATGTTCAGATCAGATGCTTCACGGCTGCAGTTTAGCCCTAAAGACGGCGACAGCGTTGTCATTACAGGCAGGGTTTCTGTATATGAAAAGTTTGGCACGCTGCAAATAGTAGCCCGCGCTATGGCTCCTGCCGGCCTTGGCGAGCTTTATGAAAAGCTGGCAATGCTCTCTGAAGAGCTAAGGGTAGCCGGCTACTTTGACGAAGCAAGAAAAAAGCCCATTCCCCTATACCCTAAATCAATAGCCGTAGTAACATCGCCTACAGGCGCAGTTGTGCACGACATTGTCTCTATTGTTGGCAGGCGGGCGCCACACATAAGCATTATAGTGTGCCCGGTTGCTGTGCAGGGTGAGGCTGCAGCAGGCGAAATCGCATCCATGATAGCTTATGTTAACGATCACCTTGACTGCGATGCAATCATTCTTGCCCGGGGCGGAGGCTCTCTCGAAGAGCTTTGGGCATTTAACGAGCGGCCCGTAGCAGAGAGCATTTACCAATCCAGGCTTCCGGTAATCTCAGCGATTGGCCATGAATCAGACTTTACAATCAGCGACATGGCAGCTGATCTGAGGGCAGCCACGCCATCAGCAGCTGCTGAGATAATAGCGCTTGACAGCCTTTCAGCCTTGCTGGCCCTGGCTGACAAAAAGCTTGGCATGCAAAGAAGCTTTGCAAGGCTGCTAAACCAGATGGAAGGCAATCTGGAGCACTACAGATCGCTGCATGTTTTCAAAGACCCCCAGTTTTATACAGAAAAGAAGCAAATGGAGCTTGACTATGCAAAGGAAAGCCTGGCAGCGCCTATTCTGGCACAGGCAAGCGCATATAGCCTGCTGCTTGAGCGCGTGAAATCACAGCGCATTTATTCTGATGCCCATGTATATACAAAAAAGCAGCAGGATGAGCTGGACAATGCCAAAAACACCCTTGCCAAGCTGATGAATGCCGATGGCGCCAACCGCCAATTGGCTCTGTCCTCAGCTGCCAAGCTGCTTGAGAGCCTGTCATACGATAGTGTATTGAAGAGGGGCTATGCGCTGTTTTACAGCGAAGACGGCGTTGTTGAAGCCGATGATCTCAAAGAGGAAAGCGAGTACAGCGCATACAGCAACCTGAACGCATTTCGCATTAAGGTAACAAACAAGACATCGAGGAATTAATTTCATTGGACAATAATAAAAGTTTTGAAGACAAAATGAAGCGCGTTGACGAAATATCTGCTCTTATTTCAAATGGCAGCGCAGGCCTGAGGGAATCTGTCGCCCTGTTCGAAGAAGGCATGAAGCTTATAGATGAGCTTCAGCTCGAGCTAGATGGCACGAAAGCAAAAGTTCAGATGCTTATTGGGGCCAGCGATCCTCCTGTAACAGAAGATTTTGAGTGCTAAAATGGATTTTTTGCAGTCTCTTGCACAAAAAGGGAGTGATTTCGAGCGCTATCTTGAGCAATATAGATTTGTAGCGCAGCCTGCTATATTAAGCGATGCCATGAACTATGCCCTGTTTAGCCCTGGCAAGCGCTTTAGGCCTGTGCTTATGCTTGAATCTTGCGCTGCTCTCGGCGGAGACAGGGAGGATTGCATTCCTCTGGCTGTTGGCGTTGAGATGGTGCATAGCTATTCACTGGTGCATGACGATCTTCCATGCATGGACGATGATGATTTAAGAAGAGGCATGCCCACTTGCCATATTGCATTTGGCTATGCCAATGCAGTGCTGGCCGGCGACGGCCTTTTAAACGGGGCATATGAAGCTATGGCCGGCGCTTACTTTGAATCAAAAAACAAGAGCGCCTACATGAAGGCTTTTGCAGAAATTGCCCAAGCTTCAGGCAGCAAAGGCATGGTAGCCGGCCAGGCAGCAGACATGGCAGGCACGGCCGGGGGCGCCAGTGCACAGGCAGTAGAGTTTATTCACTCCTCCAAGACTGGCGCGCTTATAAAAGCGTGCGCTGCCGCAGGGGCAATAATGTCAGGCTCCGGTGAGGCCGGCTGCGAAATGCTGGCCAAATATGGCGGCATTGTCGGCTTAATGTATCAGATAGCAGACGACATCATTGATGCAACAGCCAGCGAAGCCGAAGCCGGGAAAAGAACCGGAAAAGACGCTGAAGCTGAAAAAATTACATACCCTTTAGTGTACGGCCTTGCAGGGGCAAAAGAGCAGCTCAGGAGCCTTTGCAGCGAGGCGGTTGCAGCAATAAGCCCGCTTGGAAGCCCCGGCAACTTTTTAAAAGAAACAGCGCTCTACCTGCTTGGCAGCGCAGATCGCATTGAGGAACCAATTTAGCGTGATTGGATTAGATCTCGAAAGGCAGCATTTATGCGCAAAAAGATTATAGCAGCAAATTGGAAAATGAATATGAGCGCTTCGCAGGCAGAGTTCCTGCTGGCAGCGCTTGTGCCGAAAATCTCAAATACAAGTGCAGAATGCCTCATACTGCCTCCTTTTACATCACTTTATGCAGTTAAAAAACTGCTTGCAGGCACAGGCATAGCGCTTGGCGCGCAGAATATGCACTATATGGACAATGGCCCTTTTACGGGCGAAATCAGCCCTTTAATGCTTAAGGAAGCAGGGGTGGAATATGTCTTGCTGGGGCACTCTGAGAGGCGGGCCCTGGGCGAGAGCGGCGAAATGATAAACCTGAAAGTGAAATCGGCGGTTAACCATGGCATCAAGCCGATTATATGCCTTGGAGAGCCGCAGGAAGTTCGTGAAAGCGGCACTGAGCTTGAATTCATCAGCAACCAGCTTGACGAAGAGCTTGGCGGCATTTGTTTATGCTCTGAAATGCTTATAGCCTATGAGCCTATCTGGGCGACAGGCACAGGCTGCCCGGCAGACAGCGCTGATGCCCAGAGGTGCGCCTCATTCATAAGAAGCTATCTAGCAATGAAAGACTCGCAGTGCGCACAGGAAATACGCATACTTTATGGAGGCAGCATAAACTCCAGCAATATTGCCTCTTTTTTATCGCAAAGCGATATCGATGGAGCGCTTGTGGGCGGAGCCAGCCTTAATGAAAGCTTTGAGCGCATAGCGCGCTATGATGAGGAATTTTAATGAAGAAGGCGATTCTTCTTATTATAGACGGCCTTGGAATACCGCAAGAAGGCGATATAAGCGCGCTGAGCAGAGACAGCGCCCCGTTTTTTTATTGGCTTAAGGATAACTACCCGGCATGCGCCCTTAAGTCTAGCGGTGAGTATGTCGGGTTGCCAAAAAGTCTGATGGGCAACAGCGAAGTCGGGCACTTAAACATTGGCGCCGGCAGAATTGTATACCAAAACCTTGGCAGAATCACAAAAGCAATTGAGGATGGCTCCTTTTTTGAAAACGAAAGCCTGATGGGAGCCATGGCCCATGCCAGGCGCAATAATTCCTCTCTTCATATCATGGGCCTTATTTCAGACGGCGGCGTGCACTCAATGGACAGCCACTGCCTTGCGCTTGTCAAAATGGCCAAAGAGCAGGAAGTTGAAAATGTCTATGTGCATGCTTTTCTGGATGGCCGCGACACCCCTCCCCAGTCAGGGCTTGGGTATATGCAAAAGCTGCTTGAAGGGATAGGCGATGACGCTTTGATAGCAAGCCTGTCAGGGCGATACTATGCAATGGACCGCGATATGCGATGGGCACGGGTAAAGAGCGCATACGAGTGCATAGCAGGGGAAGTAGGGGCGCCAAGCGCTGCTGACGCTTTGGCATATATTAAATCAAGCTACTCGCAAGGCATTACAGACGAATTTATACTGCCTACACAAATCCTTGACAGCAACGGGGCGCTGCACCCGTTAAAAAGCGGCGATTCTGTTGTGTTCTTCAACTTCAGGCCAGACCGGGCAAGAGAGCTTAGCCGTGCGATAATGGAAGATGAATTTGCCGGCTTTGATCGCAAAAAGCTTGAAAGCATATATTTTTCAACCTTTGTAGAGTATTCAGCCTCTTTCGGGTTTGCAAGCCCTGCATTCAGCGACGAAAAGCTTGCCAATGGCCTTGGCGAATACATCAGCGCGCTTGGGCTCTCCCAGCTTAGAATAGCTGAAACTGAAAAATACGCCCATGTCACATACTTCCTAAACGGAGGCGTCGAGCCCCCCTTTGAAAAGGAAGATCGCAAGCTTGTGCCATCACCGCAAGTTGATACATATGATCTAATGCCTGAAATGAGCGTCTATGAAGTAACCAGCGAGCTCGTGGAGGCGATAGGGACGGGAAAGTATGATCTTATTGTTGCAAACTTTGCCAACTGCGATATGGTTGGCCATACTGGCATAATTGCAGCCGCCACTCAGGCAGTAAGCCATGTTGACCGCTGCATCGAAGCAACAGTGAGGGCAGGCCAATTGAACTCATATGAAATTCTTGTAGCGGCTGATCATGGCAATTGTGAAAAAATGGTGCTGGCAGGCCAGCCGCATACAGCGCATACTACAAATGATGTTTATATGGTTGCTGCCTCAAACTCGGTTGCCTCTCTCTCAGATGGCAGGCTTTGCGATATAGCGCCTACAGTTCTGGCTATGATGGGCCTTAATGCCCCTGATGAAATGAATGGCATTAATCTTGCAAAATTTGGCTTATAATATCCATTTAATTGCATTTAATGCAATTCTAGAATTCGATATATTAACATAGATTAATATCTAACTTTATCTCAAATCTTTAATATTTAGTGCCTTCGTGCTAGAATATCAAATAACTAGGGCGAAGGCGATATTAAAAAAAGAGCGCAATAACGTTAAATTCTAAACATAAACTCGCCTTTGGCAAATTTCTGTCTTGATAAGCAGCCGAGATTGTACCGGCTAGCACAACTACTCACAGCTATGCAATGCGAACCTGATGCAATTCCCTGCAATCAATTGACTGATTATTTATATATTCAACTATTTATACATGAAAGGAAAAGCCAGCTCGCCTAAAGTGCGTTGGCTTTGGTGAAACCAATTAAATACAAATGCTTTGACGTAGAAGAGCCTGAATTGTACCGCAGCATATACCCGTATGAGTCCTTCCCCGTAGCAAGAATTGAAGGGGCGGACAGCTTTTTTAGCGATATATGGGTATCAGATACAACTTTAAGGGATGGCCAGCAGGCAATGCGCGCTTTTAGCGCTTTGCAATCGGTTCAAATCTACCAGTTTTTGCATGACATAGACAATGGCGAAGGCGCAATAAGGCAGTCTGAATTTTTTGTTTACTCTGAAAATGACAGAAACGCTTTGCTTAAGTGCCTCGAGCTGGGATATGAATTTCCTGAAGTTACTACTTGGATACGCGCAAGCAAAGACGACTTCAAGCTTATAAAGAGCCTGGGGGTAACAGAGACAGGCATGCTTATGTCATGCTCTGACTACCACATTTTTAAAAAGTTCAACTCGACAAGAAGCGAAACCATGCAAAATTTCCTTGATGTAGCTGAGCTTTGCCTAAAAGAGGGAATAAAGCCCAGATGCCATCTGGAGGACATAACAAGAGCTGACATGAACGGTTTTGTCATACCGCTTGTAAAAAACCTTAAAGATTTGTGCGAAAGCTACGGCGTTGACGTGAAAATCAGGGCATGCGATACCCTGGGCGTAGGTTTGCCTTTTGAGCAGGCGGAACTGCCGCGCAGCGTTCCCAAAATTGCCAGAATGCTCAGGGAAGAAGGCGGCCTTACAAACAAGCAGCTGGAATGGCATGGCCATAATGATTTCCATTTAGGCGTTGCCAATTCTTTTGCAGCATGGAGCAATGGCATGTCATCTGTTTCATCTACGCTGCTTGGCATTGGCGAGAGATGCGGCAATACCTCTTTGGAAGGCATGCTCGCAATCTATTGCCAGCTTAAAAATGAAAACAATCTGAAGCTTGAAATACTAAATGACGTTGCTGACTACTTTGCAAGCGAGCTTGGCTTTTACGTGCATGAGAAATACCCCATAATGGGCGCTGACTTTAACACTACCAAAGCAGGCATCCATGCAGACGGCTTGCTTAAGGATCCTGAGATATACAACTCGTTTGATACTAAAAAGCTTCTCAACAGGCCAATCGTTATAATGATAAACCAATCAAGCGGTTCATCCGGCATTGCCGGCTGGATTAATAATTACTATAAGCTGCAAGGCGAAAATGTAATTTCAAAGAGGGATCCGAAGATACAGCTTATCAAGGAGTGGGTTGATGAGCAGTATGCGAATGGCCGCACAGACATTATTACAAATGAAGAGCTAAAATCCCTGGCTGAAGAATACTTTCCCAGCTTTGCTGCTAAGGAGCCGCAAACAAAGAAAATGGCCCATACGGAACTATAGCAATAAGCAAAGAGGGAGAAGCAGCCCATATGAAGCTGACACTAACAGAAAAGATTATTCAAAGCCATATTGTTGAGGGAGAGCTAAAAGCCGGCCAGAGCATCTCAATTAGAATCGATCGCACGCTAACTCAAGACTCAACAGGCACAATGGCCTATCTTCAGTACGAAGCAATAAGCGGCGAGCCGGTAAAAACTGAGCTTTCAGTTGCATATATCGACCATAACATGATCCAGGACGGCCCTGAGAACATGGATGACCATATTTACATACAGTCAATAGCGGATAAAGCAGGCGTTATTTTTTCAAGGCCTGGTAATGGCATTTGCCACCGCTTAAACCTGGAGCGCTTTTCCGCCCCGGGCAAAACGCTGCTTGGATCTGACAGCCATACACCAACCTGCGGCGCAGTCGGCATGCTTGCCATAGGGGCTGGCGGCCTTGACGTTGCAGCAGCAATGGCAGGCTTCCCATATAGCATAACGATGCCGGAAGTTATTGGAGTCCGCCTTACAGGAAAGCTGGAAAACGGAGCAAGCGCGAAGGATGTGATACTAAAGCTGCTTTCAATACTTACTGTGAAAGGCGGCGTCGGCAAAGTAGTTGAATACTTTGGAGAAGGCGTAAAAGCGCTAAGCGTGTCTCAGAGGGCAACAATAGCCAACATGGGCGCTGAGCTTGGCGCAACAGCATCGATATTCCCGGCTGACAGCAGAACACAAATATTTTTTGCAGCCCAGGATCGCTTAGGCGATTTCGCTATGATGGCTGCTGATGAAGGGTGCGAATACAGCCAGGTTGTTGATATATGCCTAAGCGAGCTAAAGCCTCTGGCTGCATGCCCGCATATGCCGGATGTGGTTGTTGAAGTTGAGTCAATAGCCGGCACGAAAATTGATCAAGTATGCGTAGGAAGCTGCACTAACTCATCATTTGAGGATCTAAGCGCAGTCGCTGCCATACTTAAGGGCAAGAAAATCGCAGACAGCGTCAGCTTTACAGTAAGCCCCGGCTCAAGGCAAGTGCTGGAAATGCTAATACAAAGCGGCGCTTTGTCGGATCTTTTAGCTGCCGGAGCGAGATTGCTTGAATGCTCGTGCGGGCCCTGCATTGGAATGGGCCAGTCTCCAAATTCGAATGGGGCCAGCCTTCGCACATTCAACAGAAACTTTAAGGGAAGAAGCGGCACTGCTGATGCCGATGTGTATCTGGTAAGCCCTGAAACAGCTGCATACTCCGCTATTGCAGGCCATATAGCCCTGGCACAAGAAGGCATAATAGATGAAATACCTGAGCCAACGGCTTATCCAATCAATGACAACATGTTTGTAAAGCCTGCCCCCAGCATTTCAAAGCAGCCTATAAAGGGGCCAAACATTAAGCCGTTTCCTGTAGCAGAGCCTCCAGGCGAAAGCCTTGTTGCAATAGCTGCAACTAAGCTTGGCGATAACATAACAACTGATGACATTATGCCGTCAAATGCCAAGCTTCTTCCATACCGCTCGAATATCGAGTATCTTTCAGATTACTGCATGCAGCCGGTTGATCCGCATTTTGCGCAAAAGGCAAAGCAGAATCCGGCAAGCGCGATAATTGCAGGCGCAAATTACGGCCAAGGCTCAAGCAGGGAGCATGCAGCTCTTGCGCCGCTGTTCCTTGGCGTAAGGATAGTTGCCGCAAAGTCTTTTGCACGCATACATAAAGCGAACCTTATTAACAACGGCATATTGCCTTTAGTTTTGCCTGACGAGGGCGCATACGATTCGATAAGCGATGGCGACGAGCTTGAGATACACGACATCAGGAAGCAGATAGCCAATGAGCAGGTGATTGTCACTAACCGCACTAACGGCAAAAAAATAACGGCTCTGCTGGAAGCGAGCGATAAAGAGCGCGATATTCTTTTAGCAGGCGGATTTATAAATTATATAAAGGCCAATAGCCAAATTTCCCAGGGCAGCTAGAGCTGCCCTGCTCTTTTTTCGATGAAAGCTGCCAGCTCTTTTGCATCTTGTGTTGCCGAATTTAAATCAGCCCCTTCAACCATCACCCTAATTTTAGCCTCAGTCCCCGAAGCCCTGACGAGAACCTTGCCTTGGTTTTTATACTTGGCAGTTAATTTTTCGATAGCTATGCAAATTTCGCTGTCACCCATTGTTTTTTCTTTGCTTTTGTTGCTGACATTGGCATTGATCGTAACCTGGGGGTTAGGCTCATAGCCATCGACTAATTCTTTAGCGCTTTTTCCGGTTTCGCACATGATTTTTGCAAGGGCTGCGCCGTTGGCAATCCCATCCCCCGTTGAGGAGAAGGCCATGTTGATAATATGGCCGCTTTGCTCGCCTCCCAGCGCTATGCCGCTTGCGAGCATCTCTTCTAAGACATATCTGTCGCCAACGCCTGTTTCAACAACACTAATGCCGTTTTTTCTTAGAGATGAGGCCAGGCCTGAGTTTGACATAACTGTTATAGCTATTTTGCGCTCCGGCAGCATCCCTTTGCCTTTTAAATAATTAGCGAAAATATAAAGCAAGGCATCGCCGTCTAAAATTTCGCCTTCGCTTGTGCACGCTATCAGCCGATCAGCGTCGCCATCAAAAGCCAAGCCGAGATCAGAGCCTGTCTGCGATGTTATCTGCGCAATTGATTCAGGGTGGGTTGAGCCGCAGGCTGTGTTTATATTGTAGCCATCGGGCTCGCAGTGTGCGAGCAGCGCATGCGCATTAAGCGCTGCAAACAGATCAGCAGCTAGCGAGCTTGCTGCTCCATTAGCGCAGTCAACAGCGATTTTTAGGCCGTTTATAGCTTGCTTGCCTATGTACTGCGAAACCTTGTGTATGTAGTAATTCCTTCCGCTGCTGTCATGCGAGTAAACGCCAATAGGGCCGCCATTTGCATTTTCAGCGCCATTTATGTACTCTTCTTCAATTTGTGCCTCTATGGCATCTGCCAGCTTTATGCCCTTGCTGCTAAAAAGCTTTATCCCGTTGTCTTCATAAGGGTTATGGGAAGCGCTAATCATTATGCCGAAATCTGCTTTATGGCAGTCTATCAGAAACCCCATTGCCGGTGTTGGCATCACGCCGCATAAAACTGCATCAAGGCCGTTGCTCATCAGGCCTGATGCCAGGGCGCTCTCAAGCATATGCCCTGAAATGCGGGTATCGCGGGCTATAGCCACCCTGTGTGCGCTCGGATTTTGGCCGAGCACTCTGCTGGCGGCTTGTGCAAGCCTGTAAGCGAGCATGCCGGTGAGCTCTTCGTTAGCTTTGCCTCTCACGCCGTCTGTGCCAAATGTAATCTTCTCCATGCTGCTGGTTGCTCTCCTTTGCCTAAAAGCTTTATGCAAGCGCGCCTGCAATAGCATCTGCTGTAAGCGCGCCATCAATTGCGCTAGACATAATGCCGCCAGCATAGCCTGCGCCTTCGCCGATAGGATACAGCCCCCCTACATTTGAGCTTTCCCTGCTTGCTTCACGCAGAACCCTTATTGGCGATGATGTTCTCGTTTCAGGAGCGCTAAGCACGCCTTGTGAATAAAACGCAGCCTTTTTGCAGAATTCTGCAAGCCCGGCTTTTATTGCGCTTGAAATGAACTCCGGCAGTATGCCGTTTAAGTCGGTTGAGAAAGTGCCGGGAAGAGCGCTTGGCTTTGGGGAGCTTGTTGGCGCCAGTCCAATATACTCCCAAAGCGGCATTACCGGCACGCTGTAGGCGCCTGTGCCATAGCTGAAAGCTTTTTGCTCTATTTCTCTTTGAAGCTCAATTCCCCGCCAGGGATCATTGCCAAAGTCTTCAGTTCGGACTGATGCAACAACAGCTGCATTTGCGTTGGCAAGAGATCTCCTGGAATAGCTCATGCCGTTGATTGACAGGCTGTTCTGCTCACTGGAGGCATTTACGACGAGGCCACCGGGGCAATTGCAGAAAGTGTATACATTGCGCCCGTCAGCCCCTTTGTACGAAAATTGGTATTCGGCGCTCGGCAGAAGCGGGCTTTCACTGAATTTTGCGTAAATGTATTCATCAACGCTCTCCTGGTAATGCTCAACCCTTAGGCCTATGGCAAATGGCTTGGCTGCAGTTTGCACCCCTCTTTTTTTCAGCACTTCATACATATCCCTGGAGGCATTGCCGCAAGCAAGCACAATATACTCTGAGAGCAGCTCTGTTTCGTTGTTAATAACTACTCCTGCAACACGGGAATTGCTGATTATAATGTCTGTGGCCTTTGATGATGTTAAAATTGTAGCCCCACTGTACTCTAAGTGGGCTTTCAGGCTTTCTATTGCCTTGCGTATTCCGTCAGTGCCAAGATGCGGCTTTGCTTCATATATAATCTTTCTGTTCGAGCCAAACTCAACAAGCTTCTCAAGAACATATGCTCCGATATCCGACTTTGATCTGTTAGTAAGCTTTGCGTCAGAAAACATCCCGGCGCCGCCAAAGCCAAACGATACATTTGAGCTTTCATTAAGAGTTCCTGTTTTAAAGAATTCTGCAACATCCTGTGAACGCTCCTGCGGGCTCTTGCCTTGCTCAATGAGAATCGGCTTTATCCCATGCTCGATGAGCCTTAGCGCCGCGAAAAGGCCGCTGGGCCCGCAGCCAATGATTATTGGCCTTTTATCTGAACTGACAACTGCAATAGGTTCAGGTGCGCTTTCTTTGTGCCTTTTTACATGCTTTGATGAGATTTTGCCATCATAGCTAAATACGGCTGAGAATTCATAATAAATGCCTTTGCTTCGGCTAAAGCGGCTGTCAAGCGACTGTCTGAGAAGCCTGAAGCTTTTCACTTTATTTTCATCGAGCTTTAGATACCTGATTATCGCTTCCCTTGGCTTGGTTTTGTCCAGCTCTTCAAAAGGAATTCTGATTTTATCTGCTTTATATAGTATATTCATTGCCGCGCAGGAAACGCCCGCATAATAGTTACAGACCTGTTAAGCAGGCAATATTGCGCGCCTCTCGCTTATTTTAGCTTTCTGTTTTTTCAGCTTAGATTACTGTACATTATACAGCAATTTAGTATAGTTTCATGGCTTTCATACTAGATAGATTTTCAAGGCATGCTGAGATTCACCATGCAGCGTATAATAAAGCATAGCCAAGATATTTTTTGGCGCTGCAAGCCAGTTGCAGCTAATCTCAGCTTGTCCGCTTTCAAAAGCAAATGCAATTGGCTCCAAATTGCGAAATCCACATTCTAATGGGCAAAATCACTAAAGCCGGAGGCTGCTTGCTCAGCGCGGGCTTGCTTTTGATGGCAGCCAAAAGATATTGCATCGTCTAACTTATTATTCAAAATGAGGACTGTATTTACTGTTTGCTGCAAAACGCTATGCACACTTTCATTAATTCTGATTGCATCATATGCCGTTAACTCCCCTTGGCAATCCTCATGCAATGTTCCAAGCGCATATTGCAGCTTTTCTGCTTCTGCGTTAATAATATGCGCCAAAGCTATTTCTTCATACGCTATTGACATGAGAATGGAGGAAAGTGCAGAATCCAGAGTTAAGCCATTGCTTATCTCTGGAATTATTGGAATTGTCATTGTCAGCAGCCTTTCTATATGAACGATACACGAAAGCCTTAAAACCGCCTTCTTGGCCTATATGAATTGGAATAACCGGGACTGGTTTGCGTTTGGCGAACTGGTATACAGCTTATTGGCTGTGGCAAGCGCTTTGTCCTGCGATATGCAGGCTCGTTTGTTCCACTTTGGCATACCGGGCCAGTAGGGCATATCGGCCCAGTAGGGCATATTGGCCCGGTAGGGCATATCGGCCCTGTCGGGCATATCGGCCCAGTAGGGCATATTGGCCCGGTAGGGCATGTCGGCCCAGTAGGGCATGTCGGCCCTGTAGGGCATGTCGGCCCGGTTGGGCATGTCGGCCCTGTCGGGCATGTCGGTCCGGTTGGGCGTGTCGGGCCAGTGGGGCCTGTTGGCCCAGTCGGGCCAGTCGGGCCTGTTGGCCCAGTCGGGCCAGTCGGGCCGGTAGGCCCTGTGGGAATCGAAGGGCCATTTTCGCATGGATCTGTACATAAATCTGAGATGGCAGTAAGAGCTTTGTCCATCTTGCTTCTAAGCAGCATTTGATAGTTTGAAGCCGTTTCAAGCAAAGTTGTAACGCTTTTGTTTACAGATAATAGCTGGCACAAACCTGCTTCGTTGTCATAGCTCAACTCAATCGATTTGAGAAAATACTGCAGTTTCTCACCCTCAGCATTGAGAATGTGGCTTAATGCAAGCTCTTCCATTGCTATCGAAGCCAAAATCATATTTAACGCATTCTCTGATGTCATTTCCGGATTAATATCCGGCAATTTTGGCATTGACATTTTTCACCTTCCACTCAGATATATTATTCAAGTATTTCGTTTTCAGCCTTGCTACTGTTTGCTATAAAAGTTTCGAATTATATGAATCCTAAAAGTAAATTCGGGCTACTAAAGACAGTTCATTACATTAGATGCACTAGCTCATGAAAATGTGAAAACTTACTTCACAACTCAAGCTCCAGCAAAGCTTCCAAATTGAGGCATTTTTGCAGTAGAGTGCGCACGCTAAAAAAGCCAGCTGCACAATCTGCAACCGGCTTTTGCATATGGCATGAATCAGATTTTTTTGTTTGCCTTAGCTACTTGCTGCCCAGCATTTTAGTAAGGCTGGTTCTGGCTTCTCCGAGCATATAAAGCGATCCGGTAAATGCGTATATTACGCTCTCATTGCTGAGATCAATGTAATCAACAATATTTACGGTTTCGCCAATAGCCTTTACAGGCATGTCCGGATAGTTTTCATGAATGAAGGCAGCCATTGCAGTATCGATAACTGCTCTGTCATCATTCGGGGTCAAGGTATAGATCCTGTCTGCAATGCCTACCAGCATCTGCAGGGATTTGTCAAACTCTTTGTCGCTTAGCATGCCAAAGAATAAAGTCACTTTCCTGCCTTTGAAGTAATCCTCAACGTTCCTGACAAAAGATGCGATTCCTTCAGCATTGTGCCCTCCATCAATTACGATGATTGGGTTTTTGTTCATGATCTCAAAGCGGCCTGTGAAGCGGGTGCTTGCCAGTCCTTCTTTGATTGATTCACTAGTGATATGATAGCCTTTGCTTCTTAGTATTTCGCATGTATTAATGACGTTTAGGGTGTTAAACGATTGGTGCTGGCCAAGCAAAGGGACTATGAAATCTCCAAGATCAAAGTGCGAGCCTTCTTTCGAATAGTGCATAACCTGGCCATCGATTCCGTAAGACACAACCTTTATATCTGATGCATTGCATCTGTGAAGCTCAGCGCCAACGGAGTCAGCCTTTTCCTTGAACACTGCATACACGCTGTCAGATATTCCGCAGTAGATGCTGGCATCGCCGTTCTCCTTTATTATGCCAGCTTTTTCAGATGCAATCTGCTCAAGCGTATCGCCAAGATACTGCATATGATCAAAGCCGATAGTGCAAATAACTGACGCTTCGCTTGCCTTTATAATGTTGGTTGCATCAAGGCGGCCACCCATGCCCACTTCAAGAACGACAACATCGGTCTCCTGATCTACAAAGTACTGGAAAGCCATTGCTGTAATAATTTCAAATTGGCTGGGATAAGTAAGCCCGTTAGCGACCATTACTTCAATGGCAGCCTTTATCTTAGCCGCTACAGCAGTAAGATCGTCGCGGGGTATAGGCACATTATTGACCTGGATTCTCTCGCCAAATTCTTCTAGGTTTGGCGAGATATAAAGCCCTGTTTTATAGCCGGAATGCTTTAGGACATATGATAGCATTGTGGATGTTGAGCCTTTTCCATTCGTTCCTGCTACATGCACGATTTTAAGCTTGTCCTGTGGGTTTCCCAGCTGTTCACACAGATTGGTAATATTCTCAAGGTCGATTTTATTGCCAAACACATATGTATCGCTTACTAGCCGTAAAGCCTCTTCGTATTCCAAGTTGGTGATATCCTTTCTATTCAGCAAACAAACGCATGCTGTTTATCGCATTACAAGATACAGTGCTATTTCATCTTTTATTTACAATTCTTGCCTAAATAGCATCTTGCTATTCAAAAGCATTTGAAAGCATTCTAACCAACTAAAAAATTGATTTCAAGCTTTTTAGACAAAGTTGTATCAAGTTGCAAGCTATATAGATTAATTAAAGCAGAGTGTGGCCTTTAGCAGCCGGAGCCTTAGAAAATCCCTGTTCAAAGTGGACAATGCTGCCTTATTGCAATATACTTGGCTTAGTAGGGCAGAGTGCCCAAAAAACAGCCAAAACTGAGGAATCCATGAATATAACTGCTATTGCATGCGGCCTGCTTAAAGGCGACCTTATGGCTATCGTTGAAGAAGCAGCGCTAGCGCCAAATACAATATGGCTGGAGCCAGGCTTGCACAAAACCCCGGACAAGCTTCGAGGCGCGCTTCAGGATACAATCGACAGCCTCGACAGCTGCGATGAGATTATCCTTGGATATTCCCTTTGCGGCAATGCTCTGCTTGGATTGCGTGCATCGAGCGCGCGAATTCGGTATTTAGCTACTGACGACTGCATAAGCGCTGTTATGCATACCAATCCAAAATTAGGGGATCTGAGAAGAACTTCCTTGTTCACAAGCAAAAGCTGGCTATCAGAGTTGAACCCAGAAGAGGAAAGTATAAATAATGCATACGAGAAATATGGAAATAGAGCCGATCGAATTATAGCCCTCATGTATAAAAACTATAAAAGCGTTGTTTATATGCAGACAAGCAGCTATATCGAGGATGAATGGGCTGAAAAGGCTGAGTTGTTCGCTAAGCGCATAAACAAGGAGCTTATCTATGAGCCAGGAGACTATTCAGCATATGAAGCTCTCTTTAACAGGCAAGATCATGAGCTTGTCAAGGTGCTTGAAAAGGGTGAAACCATAACACTCAGAGATTTTTTTGAGCCAGCTTCAAGCAGTTAGCTCATGCCATATAAAAAACCGCCTCTCAGGCGGCATGCTGAAATAGCGTTATGATTTCTACTGTTCTTCCGTCTCTACGTACTTTATTAATCCCTCTCGATTGTAGGTGACACGATCACGGTTTTGGGCAGAGTTTGCTTTCACTTTGCTAACTATCATGTCTCCATTAGGCTCAACAGTTATATAGACTGCTGTGTCCGGCGCACTGCGCCCGACATACGATCCAGCCTCGTGATCCTGTATGAATTTCGCACGGGACGCAGCTGTATCAAGATTAATCTTAGAGCTGATCCTTTTCATTTGTAAGCCCCCCAGCTATTTATTATAAAACATTATACATTTTATACGGCAAAAAATGAATATGAACTATAAGAATTCTTCCCTATTGTGCAATAAATTGTTGTCATTTGCCTGTTTTGTGCAGTGAGGGGGGCATATCGTGGTTTGAAAGGCTAGATTATTGCGCCAGCACCTCCTTGGACGCCGCCAATGCTCGGGAGCATCTTGTACTGCTAACAGCTGAATTATTTAATCTGCCGGCTTTTATTTATGTGCATGATGATCGCTAAGAAAGGCGCTAATATACAGTCAATTTGGCACCCATTAAAGGCTAAATGAAACCCAGCCTATACTGCCCTCTGCAAGGGCTATCCCTAACTAAGGCGATAAGCCTGCTGTGGCGCAGTTTCAGCCTGCTGCATTGTTTGCTTATTTGGATGCCCGTGCGAAGCATGCCTTTCGGTGCTGATCATTAAGGCCCTTTTATCAGTTTTCGCTAACTCTGAAAATAACATCCATGCTTGCTGTTTGCTGCATATCTGAGGACACCACAGCCAGGGTTGTTAGCTAAGAGGCGACTTGATGCCGCTTGCGCAGGAAAACAACTTGGGATAGCATACTTGGAGAACTGCTGGCTTATTCTGATTGGCGAGAGCCAGGAATAGATCAAAAAGGAGGGGCAGCCATGCCCTCCCTTAACTGTTATACGAAATAAAAAACTCATTTTGCTAGCCCGAGCCATCTGAAATGCCGCTTTAATGCTTATACTATCTAACTAATATTCGGGATCTACTATTATTTCTATTTTATCGCTGAAATAATCCATGTAGCTCATAAACACGTCGTATACATATTCTGCAATAAACGGTAAATATTTCATTTCAATTTCCAAATTCGTGTCTATCCACTCTTTTATAGTAAACATTCCCCTGCATTGTCATATTGAATATCGATTAAAACGCTATGATAATCATCGCTGGAATGCTTAATTATTGTCGCGCCATCCTTTTCGGTCAGCCATTCGATACTTTCAAAAACTAAGCCATTTATCTCGTTCATGAATTCCATTCCTTCGTCTATTTCCACCTGCTCCACGTGGATTTGTTCGGCGAGCCCATCCTCGTTATTTGAATTCATAGATGAAAGCCCACGCCACTTGAAGCGGTTTTCTGCGCTTAAGCACATGAGCCTTTCTGTCATTCCAAAAAACTCATGCAGCTCATCAGGGCAGCTTCCCTTTTTATTGCATACAGTGCATGGCGTGTTATGTGTGATAAGCTCCATATCACGAATTGCAGCATCTCGCTCTTTAGTAAGCAGCTTAATGCGTTCATTTAGGTATGCAAATTCCTGCTCTTCATTATTTGCCATATTTGTCTCCTATAATGCTTGCAGCAACAGCCAACAGGCTCTCCCTGCTATTGTCAGCTTCTTCGTTAAGCACGAAACCAAGAAGCTCGTGCAATATCTTCCCTAATGCCTCTCCTTGCGGCATCCCCAGCTCAATCAGATCTTTCCCATTTACAGCCAAATCCCTTAGCGAAAAGCATTGATCCTGTCTGATGGTTTCATCAAGCAAAGGCTCAACAGCATCAAGCAGCGTGTGCTTCTTCTCTGTGTATTCCTTGGTGTAGGCTGCAGCATCAGCCCGCTGTACTGTTAGCAGCTGCCGAAAGCGATCTTCTCCAAGGCGGTTCAGCCATCGCTTAACGCTCTTTGTAGAAGCATCAATATCAGCATCATGGTGCAAAATCAGTTCTACAGCAGCAACAATTATTTCATTGCTGTACCTAAGCCGATGGAGGATCTCCTTAGACATATCAGCCCCTTGCGCTTCATGGCCGTAGAAATGGCCTATGCCGGATTCGTCTTCAGTGTAGGACAGCGGTTTTGCGATATCGTGCAGGAGCAGCGAAAGACGAATAGCATGATCCTTTGGAGCAGCTGCGACTGCCTTGGCTGTATGCGCCCAAACATCGAGATCATGCGCAGGGTTGTTTTGCCGAAATCCGATTAAGGCAGACAGCTCAGGAATAGGAACAGCCAGTATTGATGGGGCATAAGCAGTAAGCACGCGCTCAGCGCCGTCTCCAACAAGCAGCCTGCTTAACTCTGCTGACACCCGCTCTGCAGATATGTGCCTCAGCAGCTCCCTGCTTTCTGCCATTGCTGCAAGCGTCTTTTTATCAATGCTTAAATCAAACTCTGAGGCAAAGCGCAGAGCGCGCATGATGCGAAGAGCATCCTCATGGAATCTTTTGCCGGGATCTCCTACGCAGCGCACTGTTTTATTCTCAATGTCGAGTTCTCCTCCAAAGAGATCAACAAGGCCGGTTTTCGGATTGTATGCCATGGCGTTTATCGTGAAATCCCGCCTTGAAAGGTCTTCCTCCAGGGAAGCGCCAAAGACAGCCCTGTCTGGGTGGCGGCTGTCACTGTAGGCGCC
>Ga0082212_10000626_pt1 | contig 51496 bp, 36 predicted proteins | sample TergutNt197P3_FD_71548 | JGI IMG/M metagenome (GOLD analysis project Ga0082212, IMG submission 71548) | Neocapritermes taracua P3 segment gut microbial communities from Petit-Saut dam, French Guiana - Nt197 P3 | ecosystem: Host-associated > Arthropoda: Insects > Digestive system > Gut ...
TGCCTGATGTACGAATGCCCGTCCGGAAAGCGGATCGCGTATCGCACCGCCAAGACAGGTCGCCGCGCCGCCGAAAGGTTCAATCTCCGTAGGATGATTGTGAGTCTCGTTTTTGAACAAGAGAAGCCAGGGCTCGCGTATCGTTGATACGGATGTGTCGTCTTCGAACTCAGCCTGAATTTTTACCGTGCAGGCGTTAATCTCTTGTGACTCATCCACATCGCCGGCAAGGCCGCGTTTACGCAAAACCTTCGCCCCGATAACCGCTATGTCCCACAGCGAGCGGGGGCGTTCGGCGGCGTCTTTGCCGTACAGTTCTTCCCGCGCGGATTCGTACATCGCAAGGGCTTTGCCGAGTGCAGAGGCAAGGGGGCCGTCGTCCGTTTCGATGTTTTCAAGAACCGTGTTAAAAGTGGTATGGCGGCAATGATCCGACCAGTAGGTGTCCAGCACCCTCAGTTCCGCAAGGCTGGGGTCTCGGTTAATCGAAGAAAACCACTCGCGGCAAAAACGCAGATCATCAAGGCTCATCGCAAGGGCATAGCGTTGTGCCATTGTTTCAAGTTCCGTGTCGTCCGTTCGAATGAAACCGGCGAGAATGGGCACATCAGCAGGTTCAGATATGGCATCTTCCGAAACGTCACCGGAATCTGCGGCTTCTGTCGAAGCCGTGGCCTCCCTTGAATCGACCGGGTTTATCAGATATTTTTTGACGGCTTCAAGGGCTGCATCGGAGACTGGAAGATCGCCCGGCGACAAAACATATACCGTGGCACAGCGGACAAGCGGCCTGATGCCGGTGACCAGTTCGGCGCATTGCTCTGCGGAATCGGCACGCTGGCTGTACTGTCCCGGCAGGTATTCGATGGTGAAGAATTTATCTTCTGTTTTACAAAAAGCTGCCCGGTCAAAAAAAACATCGTCGCATTGCGGCTCAGACAAAACTGTCCTCACCGTCTGTTCAAACTGTCCCTCATTCAGCCCGATTACATCATAGCGATTAAGAACCCGCAGCCCCTTAAGCTTCGCCAGTTCAGGGTGTTTTCCCCCCAAAAAATCAGCCAAACCAGATTGCAGCCGCCTTGCCTCAACATCAAAGCCGGAACGTTTTTCCACAAAAACCCGCAGTGCCTTCATGGGCAAAGTCTAGCGCGAATTGTTCTACTGTTACAACGGGCATATAGGTGGTTTTGGTTATTGTAATTTTTACTTGCGCCCATTATAGTAAAATCAGGATGTGAAAGTATGGATACAAACAAAAAAAACTCCCTGCTGATTGTGGATGACGACCCGTCAAGCTTGCTGGTGCTGACACATATGCTGAAGTCTGAATACAATGTCCATGAAGCTTCGAATGGAGCATCCGCCATAATGATGGCTGAAGAACATCTGCCCGATCTTATTTTACTGGATATCGTAATGCCCGGCATGGACGGGTATCAGGTGTTTACTGCACTGCAGAAATCAGAAAAAACCGCGGGCATTCCCGTTATTTTTGTTACAGGGCTTAATGACAACAATGACGAAAAAAAAGGCCTAAAACTGGGCGCTGTAGATTACATAAACAAGCCCTGCGACCAGACGATTGTCAGACTAAGGGTTTACCATCAGATTCAAATTATCAATCAACTGCGCACCATAGAGCATTTGAGCATGATGGATCAGCTGACGGAAATACCCAACAGGCGCAATTTCGACAACCGGCTGTATCTCGAATGGGGAAGAGCGATAAGGGAAAAGGTTCCCATGAGCCTCTTGATGATAGATGTGGATCATTTCAAGAAATACAATGACACGTATGGGCATCAGCAGGGCGACAAGGCTCTTTGCATGGTCGCACAGACTATAACCAAAACACTCAAGCGTACTTCAGATTTTGCTGCCCGCTGGGGAGGGGAGGAATTTGTTGTGCTGCTGCCCAATTCGGATTCATCCGGCGGACTGGAAATAGGCGAAAAAATACGCAAAAATCTTGAGGCAACGAATCTTTCCTGCAGCAACGGTGATCTGACAAGATTGACTGCCAGCATTGGCGTTAATACGCAAACACCAACAGCATCCTGTTCCACTGACAAATTTATTTTGGGAGCCGACAGGGCGCTTTACCGTGCGAAAAATTCAGGAAGGAATAAAGTTTGTCGTTATGATGAACAAATGTGATAATCCTGAAAAGTTGACAACGCCTGTCATGAAATGATACTGTATGCAAAAGGGGATTATTTCACCCTGCCGGTCCTGTAGCTCAGTGGATAGAGCGGCCGCCTCCTAAGCGGCAGGTCGGCCGTCCGATTCGGCCCAGGATCATTGACGAAAAAACTGCGTTTTTTCGTCCTGGAGTTTGCCGAAGGCAAACTCCACAATATAATTTGAAAGCATCTTCACCTTGGCTTTTGCCAAAGGCAAAAGCCACAGCATTAGTACTGCGTTTTTTCGTCTTGGGTTTTGCCTACATTTCCGTCAGATATTTCCAGTAACGTTTGGGCATGAACTGCTTCTGCAATTCCGGATTGCTCCTGCTCTCGTTATTGATCGTCTTATGGTACAGCCGCCAGAGATCTTCCCATTCGTCGGTGGGATAGGAGGTCGGCACGTGTCCGGCGAAAACCTGGGGGAATCCGCCTGCGGAGCCGCTGTCCGGCTTTACCATATTTTCGCTCTCATTATAGTAAAAAAATTCAAGCGCCTGTTCCTGATCACATCGAAGGCACAGGCGGCGTTTTTCATCGATGATCGCCCAGGGTGTTTGACCAAAGCGTTCCCTGAAATGCGGCCCCAAGGCCGGAAGAACAAAATGATCCGGCTCACATCGGGCAATGTATTCGCCGTTCGCATCGGGGGAAAAACGAAGCAGACCCCGCAGCCGGTCAAACTCGTGCCAGACCCTGTATGCTGCTGCCTCTACCGCCTGCACATCAGGATCACCGCGATCGGTCGCGGCAAGGTACGCTTCCCGCCGTCCTGCAGCGGCAAGTACCTTCCGCCCAAAACGGACAATCTCTGCCGTTACGGGAAACTCGCTCATCCATGCGCGGACAATCCCGTAAAACGCACCGGGTGAACCTGCCGCCAGCATTGCATTGGCGGACGCTGCGTTACCGGCACATTGTTCTCCGCCGGAAATTTCGTACAGACGGCGGGCATTGGGCGGCAGAACGGAAACATCAACGGGAAAATCCGAATGCAGGGCGGCAACTATCGTTATGGCTGCACTGTCAAAATATAAAAATTGTTTTTCATTTTCTTCCATGACGCCAAACAAATTTCCGGCATGGAGTGGTATGGGTTCTTCCTCCCCGCTCATCATTTCAAACAGTTGACCAAGGCCAGGGTTCATACCAATACTATACATAAGTTAAGGCTATATAGCAAGCCGTTTGAAGGCTAAGCTAAAAAATGGAGATGGAACATTGCCCAAGCCTCTGATTGTCCAAAGCGACAGAACCCTGCTGCTTGATGTTCACACAGAAGAAGCCGAAGAGGCCCGTTCTGCGATAATTCCATTTGCGGAACTGGAAAAATCGCCGGAGCATATCCATACCTATCAAATAACGCCTTTGTCCCTGTGGAACGCGGCAAGCGCCGGTTTTAGCCCCGATGATATTGTGAACATTCTTGTCAAATACAGCCGGTATCAAATTCCATCGGGTATAATTGAGGGATTTTCCGATACCATGTCCCGATACGGAAAGATCAAAATGCTTTCGACAGAGGAAAGCGGCGATACGTTATTGTTACGCATCGAAGACGAAGCGATAAGCGCCGAAGTCGAGGCTCTGAAGCCGCTTGAAAAAATTTTGACAAAAACAACAAAAGGGTTTTTACTGCGGCTGGTTGACAGGGGTACTGTCAAGCAGGAACTTATCCGCCGGGGCTGGCCTGTACAAGATGAAGCGCCGCTGCTAAAAGGCGCTGATCTGGAAATCGCGCTGCGGAGCGAATGTCTCTCCGGTAAGCCCTTTACCCCGAGAGATTACCAGATGGAAGCCGCCCGCGCCGTGCTGGGAGACGGCGGTGCAGGCAGCGGTTACGGAGTAGTAGCACTGCCCTGCGGCTCCGGCAAAACCATTGTCGGCATGGTGATCATGTCGCTGTTGAAGACCAATACATTGATTTTGACAACCAACGTGGCAGCGGTACATCAATGGATCGAAGAACTGCTGGACAAGACCGGGTTAAACCGCGAACAAATCGCCGAGTATTCAGGTGATTCAAAATCAGTTGCGCCGGTGACAATCGCGACATATCAGATTATTACCTGGCGGCCGGAGCGCAATGCCGATTTTCCCCATTTCAAACTGTTCCATCAGCGCCAATGGGGGCTTATCATTTATGATGAAGTTCATCTCCTGCCGGCTCCGGTATTTCGCGTAACAGCAGAATTGCAGGCAGTACACCGTCTTGGACTGACAGCGACATTGATCCGGGAAGACGGGGCGGAAGACGCGGTGTTCAGCCTTGTAGGGCCAAAGCGTTACGATATTCCATGGAAAGACCTTGAGGGCAAGGGCTGGATCGCCGAAGCACTCTGCACGGAAATTCGCCTTGATCTGCCTGAAAAACTGAAAATTCCCTATGCGGTTGCCACTCCCCGTGAAAAGTACCGCATTGCCAGCGAAAATCCGGTTAAAGAAGAAATAGCGGTGCAGCTTGTTGAAAATCACGGCAATGATCAAATACTCATCATCGGGCAGTACCTTTCCCAGCTTAATTCATTGGCAAAACTGTTAAACGCCCCCATTATCACGGGAAGAACACCTAACGCCGAGAGGGAACGTATCTACAACAGTTTTAAGCGCGGGGAGCTGAGAATAATAGTGGCATCAAAGGTTGCAAACTTCGCAATTGATCTTCCGGACGCTTCGATGGCAGTACAGGTATCCGGATCATTCGGATCACGCCAGGAAGAGGCGCAGCGGCTGGGGAGAATTTTACGGCCGAAAGGCCGGAGTTCAAAAGCCCGCAATGCGCTGTTTTTCACGCTGGTCTCGCGTCATACGGTAGAAGAAGATTTCGCATCAAACCGGCAAAAATTTCTTGCCGAACAGGGATATAAATACTCGATTCAACACTGGAACCTGCCGCAGAGTCCAGCCGGCCGCCAGCGGCCAGGCGAAGTTTCCCTGGGGTTTATTAAAAAATGAAAAACGTTATTTTTCGTCCGGTAGAATTCTGGAAAGCATCAATAACGACCCTGCCCGACACCGCATTTTTTGAGCTGCTGCGGACTGTATTTGGAAAAATCAAGACTCCTTTTAACAAGCAGATACTGATGGACGATCTTGAAAAATTTTTATCCCGAAGTGACATTAAAAAAAACATTGCATGTTATATTGACAAAAATGACCGGTGCATAATTGCAGCAATTGCCGCTCTCAATGAGCCTACTCCCGGAGATATGGAAATTTTCCATTCAAATGAATTAAGTTATGCAGTATTGCACGATTTGGTTGTGAACCTTGAAGAAAGGTTTATCATTTACCGCTTTTGGGAAGATAAAAAGAGCCGCCTTGCCCTTAATCCTGTTCTTAAATCAATATTATCGCCGATTGCCTCGGACAGGTCTTTGCTTTTTCCTTCAGTTTGCATTGACGAAGTTCCCCAAAACACAGCGGTTCTTTTTGATGACCGGATATTGGCGGCACTGCTTTCCTTTGTTTCCCAGAATACGGAGTTTTACCGATCAGCCGGGACAATCCGCCAAAAGGTGCTCAATTCTTCAAAAAAAGCATTTCCAAACCTTCCGCTGCAGACAATCATCGGAGCCCTGAGAATTTTGGGTCTGTTTTATACCAGTGACGAAAATCTGCTTCCCGATTACGGCCGCTTTTCCTCCTTTGGCAGCCTTAGCCGTCAGGAGCGGATGGAATATTGTGCGGCGGGTATTTACTGTTACCGGGACTCAGTGCCGCCGCGGGAAAGCGGGAATTACCGCGGGGATGCATTTTCCATTTCCCCCTGGCTGCTGCGTGAGAAAGTCCAGTACTGCGCTTCCTTTATACACCAATTTATCTGCCTGCTGGATACAAAACGCCTGTACCCCATAACAACCCTGCAAAAGTTTCTCTTTCTGCTGAATCGCAGCAATCAGGCAATAAACAGCGGCATGATTATTGAAGCAATGGAAAGAACAGGTTTGCTTGTGCCAGAATCAAAACAGTACCGGCTTGCTCTTCCGATTGAAGAATCCGCAGCACCGGTAGCCGCTATGGACACTCCCTTTTCCTTGCTGGTCTATCCAGAAATTGCGTATAACGATGCAATAAATCTCTCTGCTGTTTCAAAGGTAGTTGAAGCCGGCCTGAATGTCCGTTTTGAATTGAGCAGGGAAACTGCCGTTCTTGCGTTTAACCGGGGCATTTCAGCCGGGACGATAATTGAACTTTTGAGGCGGCTGTCGCATAACCGAATCGATGAAAACCTGATCTTTGCCCTGCACGACTGGGAAAAACTCCACAGCGAAGTGGTTCTGCGCAAGGGGCTGGTGTTGACTCTTTCACCGGAACGCCGCTACCTGGCGGAAACAAAACCGCTGTCACTCATGATAACGGAAACCATTGCACCGGGAATATATTTGCTGCCACAGACAGCCGAAAACAAAGCCGCCGAAGCCCTTCATAAAGCTGGTGTTGACATTGTTGCCCGCCGCCGGAACCAGGACGGCGACGAATCCAGCGGCAGGCCTACACGCGGCTTTTTTATGCCCCTGCATACTTCCGCGCCGCACCAGGACAGAATTCAGCACACTCCTCCTGCAGCAAAAAGCGGAAGCCTTCCGGATACTTCAGCCTCTGTTTTAATCGGGGGATTTCATTCTATACTTAACAAGATGCAGCTTGGCCTGGAAGAACGGGATGAACTGGCGGCGCGTATTGACCGGAGGCTTGTACTCTGCGAAACACAGTTAAAGAACGCGCTTGTCCGATACGAAAAGCTTGCGGCGCGGGGTCTGGACTATGCGGGCAAAGCCATGATCGCAAAGCAGGCCATCTCCATGCAGTCTCCGGTGGAAGTTGTTTGTCCGGGACGGCATAATCAGGAACATATTTTTGGGATTCCAAAGGCGCTGGAAAAAGCAGGAGGCGAGAGTATTTTGATTATTGAGTCGCCGGATGATCAGGGAAATGCTATTCGTGTCCCCCTGGGGAAGATCAGTATGCTTCGGCGCATTAAAAAATCCATTTTTGAAACAGTTATTTAAGGAGTACTTTGTATGCCATTATTGCCATTTTCAAATTTTCCGGTTTCCGGACACTCGCAGGCGGAGATAAGCCAGGCAAAACTTGCCGTTCTTATTGATGCGGACAACACCCAGCCCGCGATCATTGAAGGCCTATTGGATGAGGTAGCGAAATACGGCATCGCCAGCGTTAAGCGAATTTACGGCGACTGGACAAGCACCAATCTCCGTTCGTGGAAGGAACGTCTTTTGGAATTTGCCATCCAGCCGATTCAGCAATTTTCGTATACGGCGGGAAAAAACGCCACGGACTCTGCGATGATAATCGACGCGATGGATCTTCTGTATACCGAAAAACTCGACGGCTTCTGCATCGTTTCCAGCGATTCGGATTTTACCCGCCTTGCGGCACGGCTGCGGGAAAGCGGCCGCATGGTTTACGGTTTCGGCGAAAAGAAAACACCCCGCGCCTTTGTCTCGGTCTGTGACAAATTTATTTATACCGAAATATTGAAGGATAACCAGGAAGACGCCGATGACGAAGATTCAAAACCTGCTGCCAGGCCGAAAAGGGACTTTAAGGTAGACCGTAAACTTCTTAAGCTGCTGCGGGAAACAGTAGACGACATGGCAGAAGAGTCCGGCTGGGCATACCTGGGCGGCGTCGGCCACAAGATCAACAACCGCTCGGCGGACTTTGACCCCCGCAACTACGGTTTCAAGAAACTCGGCGATTTGTTCCGCGCCATTCCCCAGTTTGAAACCGAGGAACGTCCCCAGGCCGGCGGCACAGGACGGCAGGTGTATATCCGCTGGAAACGGAAGAGGTAGCCTGGAACAGCTTCAAAATTTAGCTTTCAAGAATTAACAGTGTTTTCGGATCGAGCCGCATAGCCAGAGCTTTGCTGTCCATAATGCCGCGGTCTTTTGAAACCGAAAGTTCAATGTGGCCCGCAGGGGTATCGCGCATTGCCGATACCCGCTCGCCAGCGGATCCCGGCCTGGGTTCCAGCATAATGACCACGTCGACAAGATCGACAAAGTTCTTTATCGCCAGGGGGATGTTCTGCCCGTCACATTGCTGCTCTTTTTCCCTGAGCGTACAGCTGTACCAAACCGAAAGACCCAATTCACCGGCAAACGCTTTGACATTGGCAATGCGATCGCGGTCGGCGCGTGAAAAATCAAAACCGTCAACAATCACCGCTTCGGCAGCAAAACCGCCCTCAACGATCATCGCCCGCAGGCTTCTTATAATCTGATCACTGGACATTCCATCCTGGTTAAAATTCATCAACACCCGATTTTTCACCACTTCGTTTTTTACTTCACCGGCGTTTTCAAGGTTCTTTTTGCTGATAAACTCGTCAAAAATATCCTCGTACCAGGCAATAACATACTGGGCGTGCTGGGTGAATGAAACATGGATCACCTTTTTTCCCTGCAGGAGTTTATCCAGGGCAAGCTGAACCAGCACCGATGTTTTTCCCACGCCGTTCAGCGAGGCGATAATCCCGATTTCCCCGGCTTTCAGACCGCCGCAGATCGACTGCTCAAAAATGCGGATGGGACTCCGTTGTATAAGTTCGCTTAAAATCATTTGCTATCTCTCCTTCCGCTTGGCTGTAAAGTCATTTATTAAAGCTTCGGATACGCTTTGGGGAACCTTGCTGTATTTTTCAAATTCCATCGTAAATTCCGCTTTGCCCTGGGTCAGAGAGCGCAGCACCGTGGAATAGCCGAACATTTCGCTTAACGGAACTTCCGCTTCGACACGCGAAAAAATTCCGTCCTCGGTGGATGACGAAATAATGCCGCGCCGCTGGTTAATTGAAGCAAAGATGTTTCCCTGGAATTCCGTGGGGCCTTCCACCGATACCTTCATGACAGGTTCAAGAATAACCGGCTTTGCCTTGCCGTACGCCTCGCGGAACGCCCCGATAGCCGCCTGCTGGAAGGCAATATCCGAAGAGTCCACCGGATGGCTCTGGCCGTCGTTGATAAGACAGCGGATGTTGACGATGGGAAAGCCGATGACGCTGCCCTTTTTTACCGCCTCCCTGAAACCCTTGTCGCAGCTTGGCACATATTCGGTGGGGATAGCACCGCCCTTGACCATATTGACAAAATCGTAGTCGCCCTCGGCATACGGTTCCATGTAGCCGGCCACCCGCCCGAACTGCCCCGAGCCGCCGGTCTGCTTTTTGTGGGTGTAGTTGAATTCCGAGCGCACCGTGATCGCTTCACGGTAGGCAACCTGCGGCATACCGGTATCCACCTCGCATTTATACTCGCGGCGCATTCGCTCGATGTACACATCAAGGTGCAGTTCCCCCATACCTCTGATGATCGTCTGGTTTGATTCCGCGTCAACATAGGTCTGGAATGTGGGGTCTTCCTTGGTAAAGCGGTTCATGGCCTTTGCCATCTGATCCGCGCTTTTTTTGTCTTTGGCCGTGATCGCCAGCGAGATAACCGGCTCCGGCACATACATCGAAGACATCGCGTAGTTAAGACCGCCGCCGCAGAACGTGTCGCCCGACGCGCAGTCGATCCCAAACAGGGCAACAATGTCGCCGGGAGAACCTTCATTGATGTCTTCCATACTGTCGGAATGCATGCGTACCAGCCGGCCTACTTTGAATTTTTTGCGGGAGCGGGTATTGGTCAGTTCATCGCCTTTCTTCAGCATCCCCTGGTATATCCGAACGTATGTTAGCTGACCGTACTGGCCGTCCTCCAGTTTGAAACCCAGCGCAACCGTGGGACTTTTATCATCCGTGACAAGATCTGTCTGCTTTTCGCCGTTGTCCAGATCGAGCGCGAAGTTTGATACCTCCGTGGGATTGGGCAGGTAATGGGTCACTCCGTCCAAAAGAAGCTGAATCCCCTTGAACTTGTAAGCCGAGCCGAGCATCACCGGCACCAGCTGCTCGGACAGGGTTCCCTTTCGAATCGCCGCGTGAATCAGATCATCGGGAATCTCCTCGCCGCCAAGGTACAATTCCGCAAGCTCGTCGGAAAACATCGAAACCGAGTCGATCAATTCCTCGCGGTACTTATCCGCGTCCGCTCTCAGGTGGGCGGGAATTTCCGCGTGGCGCATGGTTTCGCCATGATCGCCGTCAAAGTACACCGCTTTCATGGAGACCAGATCAATCACGCCCTCCAGCTTGTCCTCCAGCCCGATGGGAATCTGCACCATCACCGCGTTCAGGCCAAGTTTTTCCCGCAGCTGGAAACGCACCTTGAGGGGATTGGCTCCGGTACGGTCGCACTTGTTTACAAAGGCGATGCGCGGCACATGGTAGCGCTTAAGCTGCCGGTCAACCGTGATGGACTGGGATTGCACCCCGCCCACCGCGCATAGCACAAGAATCGCCCCGTCCAGCACCCGCAGGGAACGCTCAACCTCGATGGTAAAATCAACGTGTCCCGGCGTGTCGATAAGGTTAATGGTATGATCCTTCCATGTTACCTGGGTCGCAGCGGACTGAATCGTAATGCCCCGCTCCCGCTCAAGCTCCATGTGATCCATAGTCGCCCCTACCCCATCCCTGCCCCGGACTTCGTGGATGGCGTGAATTTTCTTGCTGTAAAACAGGATGCGCTCGGACAGGGTCGTCTTCCCCGAATCAATGTGTGCGCTAATCCCGATGTTCCGCATCCGGCGGATATCCATCCGAGTAATATCGATGCCCATTAGTCAATACTCCTTAAATCTGCTAAATCGGAAGGGAAACGCAGTTTCCCAATACTCCTTAAACCTGTTAAATCGGAAGGGAAACGCAGTCTCCCTATACTCCTGTATAATATGTCTCTGTTTAGTAGAATATAGCAAGGTTTGCAATGAAATGCAAGTGTGCCCAGGAAAAAGTTACAATTTCATCCCGGTATGGAGCAAGAATGGCAAGGTAACTCGGCGGCACATACCAAATCAAGCATAATAGGGAATAGTTCTCACACTTGACAGTATTTTTTGTACGAAGCACTATAACATCGGAGGCTTTTTTATGAGAAAAATGCAGGTTTTCTTTGACTACGAATGTCCCTTTTGCAAGAAAGGATATGAATACCTGCTGGAACAGATCGCCAGCTATCACAACATTGAAATCGAATGGCGTCCCATCGAATCGCATCCCCTGCCGGAAGATCACCCTCCCCATACCTACCTTGCCTGCGAGGCCTATTATATCGCAGAGGAACTGGGTGCGGACATGACCGCCTTCCACGCTGCCATGTACCAGGCCATTGCCATTGAGCGGCAAAACGTGGAAAAACCCGAAGTACTCTGCGAAATTCTCAAAGACATTGTAGACCCCGATAAATTCCGCACCATCCTTGATTCCGGCAAATACGCCCCGAAGGTGGACGAAAACAACAAACTCGCTTACGAAAAGAACGGAGTCTGGTTTGTCCCCGCCTTCAGGATGAACAAAAAAAAACTCGACGCCAAAGGCGGGGTAGGCATCAGCCCCAGGGAATTACAGGAATTCCTGAAGGGCTAAGGCCACAAACCTGGTTATTTTCGATAATAATCCGGTGTCATAATATTGCGAACACTAAAGCCTGGCTGGTATCTGTAGTAGAGCTGGGTATACGTTACCTTGAAAACATCCCAGCGCTCTATTTCGTTTATGGTGTAAAATGTTTTTCCGTTAAACGATGAATTCCCTTCTGCAGGGTTGGCCACATGCACACCCAAAACCCCGACAATTTCACCTTTGGCACCGTATTCATATTCAACACGCTGAATCATTACCGAGTGAGTGTCAGTATCCGGGCTTGCTACTCTTATGTGCCCCAAATAACCATTCGGGTCGTTTTTTATTTGCAGAATTGTCTCCAAATCCATTTTCTCCTGCCTGAAAGCAAGGGTTATTTCAAAAAGCCCTCCCCCAAGCTCGTTCATAACTTTTGCCATTAATGCTGTTGACAGGTCGGTCCCATCTTTACCGGTATAATGACCGCTTTCCCTCATGTATTCATTAAACTGCACCGGGTCCTGTTTTGAACCGGTAATAGTTTCAACTCCATACATCAACGAAAATAGCATGCATCCGTAACGATACAGTGATTCATACGTATTAAGTTTTATATTGTACTGTTTCTGCAGGGCCTTGTTGTCATTGAGTTTTTCCCGGAGATCTTCCGCACTTATTCCGTCTTTCGGGACAAAATTTTCCATTTCTCCCTCGTATCCTTCATCCTGCGCTTTTTGCAGCATTATGCGGATAACGGCAGCGTCAATAATTGAATTATTTGCTTCTCTAATTCCCTCATCACTTAGACCATTCAGCAAGGGGATATCTTTGAACAGGGGGTTGTTCTGCAAATCGCCTCCGGTAATGACAGACCTCCAGAAATAATCTTCATCGTTGTTGTACGCAGTTTTGACATATGTATCAAACAGGTACTCCTGGCCGGTTTGCCTTGCGATTCCAAGCAGGAAAGATTCACCGTGCAAATCATCGAATGTTTCATACAGCCAGCCATAGTCGCTGTTAAGCCGATCAGCCATATCAATATGTGCGATAGTCGCACCCTTAAGCTCAATGAAGTTGCCGGCATTGGTCACAAGGTTACCGTACTGGTCGGTATCACCAACGCCATATCCATCCCGGTATGCCTCATGCCCAAGAATTACCGCAAGATATGCCTGATCTTCCAGACTCATGCCGTCATAGTACCCGGTAAACGTTACAACCCTTTTGCCGTTTTCATTTATGGTTGTCTTCGCGTTGTAATCGCCGTCGTCATTTGTTTCGAGCAAATCCATTCCAAAAATAAATCTGAACATTTGCGCTCTTTGTCTGGAGTCGCCAAAACTGTAACTCGCCTGAAATGCGTTTTTTACATTATATTCCTGCCCTGCCATGTAAATATCCGTCACAATATCATAACCCCATACCGCAGCTCCCTGTAATGCCGCCCAGGCAATATCCGGGCTGATATTCGCGCCGGCTGTTCCAAAATTCATTTTTGCGTTCCCATCCTGACCGATATGCAGCTCAAGCAATCCGGAATTACCTCCCCCGTTTTTTATACCCAGAAATTCCAGGAAAGAAGTATTGAGCAGGTTCAGGGCAAAATCATCCCCCATTAAATAATACATTCCCTGCCCGGCGAGTTCACCCGTCATGGCATTCAGTTTCTGCACATTATCCTTGTTTATCAGGGAATGAAGACCGAGCTTTTCCAGATTGCTGCCGGAATTTATTTCGGTAAAAACGCCGGAAACCATCGTACTGGTAACAGATGAAAAAACATTTTTCATCGTCCCTGCCATGCCTGCTGCAAAGTAGTCGGCAGAATATCCAAAACCGCCCTCTCTGCTGTAGGTAATTCCCCCGATTGCGTTGCTAACAAGACCCGTAGAAATTGTCTGTACCGATGCAATGCTCGCCTGAATCGCCGCAGTTTTTACAGCTCCCGTTACGCCGCTTATCGCAGCATTTGAAATGCCTCCAAAAACAACCGTTCCGGCAGCGCTTGCCGTATTTATCAGCAGAGACTTGCCAAAATCAACACCGGCTTCATCTATGCTTTTGTAGTTGCATATTACATCAAGGCTGTTATACAACAGGTCTCCGGAGCTGTTTATCGCCGCAATAAGAGCTATTCCGCCCACAGCGCTCATGCCGCCGGTAAAAACAGAACCGGCGATGGACACTACAGCAGTGGCAACCGACAGGGCAATATTGGTAAGCGAATGAAGACTGGGAGCGGAAAAATCGCTGCCGCTGTCGTCCCACATGCGTTTTTCCCAGGGGGCCATGGCGACCTCGGCGATACCCTGGGCATCAATTGTTGCCCAATAAATATATTCGGTTAACAGACGCCCCAGCTCGCCTGCGCCCTGATCATAAAACAATGTATTTTTTGTACTGCCGCCATCAGGACGCCGGGAAGGTTCATATCCGATGTGCTCGCCAAATTTCCCCGAACCCATGTACCTGACCGGTAATTCAACCACAATCTCCTCATATATCCTTTCAGGATAATCCATGCCGCCTGAATCGTCAGACGAAGACGTTTGGATAACAGTCACTTTTATATCTTTACCGGTTTTATTTATCGCGGTACTCTTGCCGTCACCGAATATTTCCTGGCTCATGTCGTTGACTTCGTTATATACTTTCTCAATCAGGTTCTGAATCGCAAAATATTCAAGCCCCTCCAGATACTCATCGTCCAGCCTGGTTTCAAGGACAATCGGTCCCACCTCGTAATTTTTGTATCGCGGGATGCGCTGCTGATCGGTTATAACAGGTTCAAACAAAGTGGAACCGGCAATAATATCCTTGACATACATATCTCCATTTCTTCTCCATTGCCCCTGCATGATAAAGAGATCGTCCATGCTTTCCCTGAAATTGGTATTTGCCGAATTAACATTTCCCGCAAGCATTTTCACCGCCTGGTCGGCTGTTCTGCGGACATTGATGGCAAGTTTTTTGGATTCCCTTTCGGCAATGAGTTTGTTTGCTTCCTGCGAGATAATCGCAGCTTCCAGTCTTGCATTTGCGGCGTTCCAGCTTCCAGCATTGGTAAAGCTGCGCCAGACTGTGGCAGCGCCCAGATTCCCCATGTTGTTGATGGCGTTAAATGCGGCGCCCATTCCGGTGATTCCCGCGCTGCCTATAAGCCCCGCAAGCACAGATTCCGCTTCATTCGCCGCATCGGGCGGCAGTATTCCGGAAAAATCCCTGGTATCCATAGCGCGGGAAAACCGCTCTGCCTCGCTGCCAACTGCATCCAGCATTGCGCCGCTGTAGGCATTGTCTGCAACTTCGGCAGCCTTTGCCAGCCATTGTTCCTTGTCTTCCAGCCCGGAAAGATACGCTTGCGCCCACAGGGAAGATACCCGCTCGTATTCGTCCCTGAAATTTTCAATCCACCTCGCATGGGAATCGATCATTCTCCGGTAGCTGTCATTCCAGTCCTCCCGTCCCCGCTCAACAATAACCGCTGCCATTTCCTGCCATGCTTTGAATTTTTCCGCAATATCAAAACGCTGTTTGTTCCATTCCGCCTCGCGGACAGCTAATTCCGCCGAAAGGCCCATGCCATAGCTCAGAGCGGTCATTTGTGCGTATTCTTCGGCAATGGGAGCAAATTCTTTTGTAAACGCAGGTCCATATTGCCGGTAGTCAGCAATGGTTCCCATAATAACCTGTCCTACGTTTTGATGATGGCTTTTCCAGGTTACCGATCCGGGACCGTACGCGCCTTCCATTGCGCAGACCAGATCGGAAATATCTGCCTGACCTTCCATGTATGCATCCATGACTCTGCGGTATTCTGTTTCTCTGCTATTCTGCTCAAGATACAGCCTGGCCCATTGTATTTCCAGATTCTCCCTGCATTCTTCCTGTTTTTTGCTTAACCATGCAACAAGGCCGGCAAGGGCATCTACCGCTTTTGCATAGGTTTCCCCGTTTTTTTGCCCCATTTCTTTCCAGAGGGTTTCAAGTACCGATATTTCATTGCCGCCAATGCCGTTCAAAACATCAAGTACTTTTTTAATGTCCAGCCATTCTACTTTCCCGCCGGCGGCGTTTCCTTCCAAAACAGATATCTGTCTGCACGATTCTCTGTATTCTTCTCCATACGATGCCAGTCTTCCGGTATTTGCAACAATACCGTTTTTCCAGAGCCTTGTTTTTGTATTTGCCTGGTTCAGGCTCGCACCTATCCGGTTCATGGTTTCTGAATTAACATCTCTCATTTCGATGTATAAAAGTCCAACCAAAAAAACCGATGAAGCTTGTTTTGCCACAGAGTAATTGCCGCTTACTTTATTATAGGCCCGCTGTAATTCTGCCAATACGGTAAACTGAGAAAAGCCATAACTGTAATCGTTCTGCCAGTCTAACATGAGGATTACATAAAACTCCAAATCGGCTTTCTCGGCGGCGCTCAGACTGTTCCAGGCATTTTCCTGGGATGTATGGAATTCCCCCTGCCTGTCATCAATGAAACTCCCAATTTTCTTTTTCCCGGAAGTATTACTATCCATGTAGGACATGCTGCCAAGAGAGCTGTCCGGCTTGAGCATATCAGCCCGCAAAGGAATATTACTCAGGAATTTAATATCGCCGTTTGCTCCGGAAAGTTTCCTCAGAAGATAGTCGCGGGCAAGACCCCATTTCGTCAGTTTATCAATATCGTCAAAATACCCCGCCATTCTGATTCCCAAAGCGCCAACCGCTCTTTGAAAATCGGTTTCCTCGTGATATTCGCCGGTTTTTGCCTTTCCGTCCGAAAAGTATTCGATTAAACTGTCTAAATTGTTCTGGCTGATTTGGTTTATTTTAAACGAAGAATCCGCTGAGAATGCAAGTTTCCCGTCTTTCAGCGTTATGACATCTTTTATGGACCATTGTTCCCTGCTGGCGGGAAATGCATAATCAGGTGGATAATAAAAGCTGCCGCCCAGATTATGGATTTCCGCAAGATACTGATTGTGGATAATGTCGCTCTTTTCATTTTCCAGAGAAAGCGCAATATCCAAATAATTAACCGCTTTTGCTGCCAGCAGCAATTCACGGTATGCTTTTTCATATTCCGCCAAAGCCTGAGTATAGCCAGAATCGCCGCCGGATGAACTGTCATTATGGAAATTGGCAAGCAAATCAAGCACAATATTTGCCCTGTTCAGCTTCTCGCTGCAGTAGCCAAGATCGTTATTTTCTGCATCAAGATATGCGGTGCTTGCCCATCGCCTTATGGCATCCTGCTTGTCATACTCGTTTCTCAGGCTTTCCATGTCATTAAAGGCAATTTTCGCAGCCGAATATTGCGAATCGTATCTTCTGCCGATTTCCGAAAGAATTTTTGATTCATTCAGGTATGCCACTTTTTGTGTTTGAAATGCGTTTTCCAAAGCCAGTATTTCGTTTCGCTTTGACGCCAATCCACCAAGAAAATCATCGTGGGATACCAGTGAATATTCCGCGATTTTCCCCCAATAGGCAAAATCGGTTTTTAGCTTTTCAAGGTTATCCATAATATCCCTGTTCTTTTTGATTTCATTTTCATGATCAAACGACAAACTCAGGGTATTCCCGTAATAAATATTATTTACACCGCTCAAATACAAACATAAGGCATTGTTGATTCTAAGACTGAAATATCCTGCCCAATCATTGGTATCGGACCTTACGCCGGCGCCTGCATTGTTTACCCCTGACAACAGCTGCTGGTCCTTTAAAAACTGACTGGTTAAAAACATCCTCCAGTGTTTTTCATCCTGGCCTGAATTATCACAAAAATATTCATAATCCAGCACTGCTATCTGGCTGTAAATCAGCTGTGATTCATTTTCCACTGCCGCCAAGTAACGATCGTTTATTTCATTTACTCTCTTTATGTCGATGGATAACACAGAATTGAAGAAATCATTCAGCTCGCTGTTGAAAGCGTCATAATTGCCGCCAGCCAATGAATATGCGTCCGATGGTTTATCCGGTTTATAACCATTGCTGCTGGCATGTACGGTAATATACCTGATTAAAGCTGTTTTCCATTCGAAAAGTTCATCCAGCAGCCAGTCAGGGGCAAATGAGAATAATTGATCCAGTTCTGCAAGAAGAGAGGCGGTTCTCTGGACATAATCACCGCCGGGTACAAACATTGCTCTGCCGATTATTGCAATATCCGGCAATACCAGTCCGCCTGTGGGGATCATATAGCCGGCAAATACATCTTCAAGTTTTTCAGCCAGCTTCTCCCACTCCTCCCGTTCAATAAAAAAAGAATCAGGGGCATAATTGCAAAAAGCTTCATACAGCCCCCTTGCGTACATATATTCATTCAGTTCCCTGTAAAAATACGCTTCGGAAGTTAAAAAGTAACTTTCGCCCAATATGAACCTGACTATTATTTCATCCAATTCTCCGGCATCGTCTATCCAATAATCATTGGACTCTATCCTCTCGGACAATTCATGGAGGGCCTGCAATACCCTTTCTGCGGTTTCTCTGTCAATCAGGCAATATGATGCCAATGATTCACCGTAGTTCCCCGGAAGAGTATCTCCGGTCAAAAAATACTGTAATGCCTCCATTTCAATGTGCAGCCGTTTTGTAATAAATTCTTCGTATTTACCGGCGTAGTCATCGTAAAGGTACTGCCCGAATGACCGGCCGCCCATTGCATTCCTCTGTTCGTCTGAAACTGTTACATTCCATGCCTCGCAGTACCAGTCGGCGCTGCCATACGCTGCCGCTGCAGGACGCAGGTCTGTACTCCCTGAATCACTGAACAGTTTTATCTCCATATTCCGGATTGCAAGGAGCGTTTTGGCTTCACTCCTGGCTGCAGAACAAAGGCCGCGAATAATGCCGTTGTAATATGCGGTTATTTTTTCTATTTCAGAATTTATTTCCATAATTTCGATTTCATCCACATCATCGTCCAGATCAGGCAACACAGCCGATAATTCCTGAATTTTTTCATTGCGTTCCTGTATAAGCCTGTTGATAAGCCCGCCCCGGTAATTATCCGAAGCTATGCCGTAATCCTGCGCACTTCCCAAAATCGGATCATCGTCGGCAATCTCAGAAATACGTCCGGCATTTTCCCTGAGAACGGCCAAAGACTGCATGTCATCGCCGCTGCCATGAATCAAAACCTCAATAACATTTTTTGCACCGGAATATTTCTGCGAAAAACCTATTTTAATGGCAAGTTCAAGTTCCCTCAGGTAAAACGGGGTGTCCCCTTTATCCATAACCAGTTTATACTCAAAAAGAAGCACCGAATATTTTTCGTTCAGGTTTTTAAGAATTTCATCGTTTTGCACCGAATTTGCAATTATGAAAGAAATATAATCATCATTCAGGCGTTCCAGTTCTTCAGAAGTTCTGTTGATATTTTTTATATGCGCATCAAGGACTTTCTGTTTTTCATGAATTTCATCCCCGATACCGTTGAGCTTTTCCATCTCCTGTTCATAGGCATTTATTGACGCTTCATAGGCCGCCTTTGCCGTTTCCCACTGAAGCAGGCTTTCCGCCTCTGTTAGTCTTCCCGCCCCCAATTCCGCCGCATAATTATCAACCGCCCGCGCTATTTCCAGCCGCCGTTCCCAATATTGTGCAAGTATTTTTGCCCTGGCAAGGGCAATTTGATATTCATCAAAAATATAACATTCGCCTGAAATATCGCTTAATATATCATTTATTGCGCCGGAGCCAAAAACATTGCCATAATCATTCAGAAGTACCGCCCTCTGTTCCGTGCTTTTTGCATGGAATGCCGTATACAGATCAACGGATTTTGCAATTTCATCAAAATATTCAAATACAATAACATCAAGAACACCGCCTGTCCTAATTTCTTCTATCAGAATACGTTTCCCGTTTTCGGTATATTTCCCGGCAATTACATCCTGAATTTTTTTCAGGAGTGCATATTTGGCATTAAAAGCTGCAAGCTCACTGTCGTAGTGTTTTTGAAAAATAAATCCGAAAGGCTCTTGATTTACTATTCTCTCAATAATCATGAGGTATTTGAGATCGGCCTCGTATTCCGGTGTTGAAGTCAATATTTGTTCAAATTTTTTCCAGGTGTTTAATTTTTCTGCTTCAATCCAGGCATAAATTGATCCATCTGTTACATCAACAGTGCACCTGACATCATACTGGCGAACCCAGTACTCGGCGTTTTCCTTTGCGGCAAATTCGGTAGAAACGCAGGTAAAGTACATATCAACAAGGGCTTTTGCCTTTGAAGCGCCTGACTCTGTCCGTAGACGCAGGTTGTTTTCGAATTCAATTCTTGCCTGTGCAATGGCATATTCGAGATTAACGGAAGCCTGCCTAAAAAGCGCCTCGCCGGATTCAAACAATGCCTTTGTCTGCAACTCCCACTTCTGTCTCTCCTCCTCAAACTGGTTAAACGCCAGCACCCATGCCTCTTCCCCGTTTTCAAAAAGACGCAGCGAATCCTGCTCCCATTCAATGCGGCGGATAAAAAAGCGTTCCTCCGCCTCTTCCCATATTTTCAGGCCGCGTTCAAATTGCCGGCGGTACATTTCCAGCCACTCTGTTCCCATCAGGACCAGATCTCCTTCTCCGTTTGCCGCTTCTTCTATCCGTGTCTGTAACGCAGCAACACCCGCATCGCAAACCGTTTTCGCCTGTTCAATCAGGTTCGCGGCAATATAGCTTGCCTCCTGTTCATCGCTTTTTTTTCTGAGGCTGTAGATGTCTCCGGTGCGGCGGGCGGCGAAAAGGCGCTCCTCCCGTGCGGCAATATTTTCGAATTCAAGTTTTAGCGCCGAAGAAACGGAGGCGAAGGCATTGCCGATTGCAGCCCCAAGAATTTCACGATCTTCTGCGGGAATAAAGGCGAGCAGCTGAGGATAGGCGGCAAATGTAAAATCGTCAAAAAATTCCGAAAGGGAGCTGATGTTCCGCCTGGAATCTTCCCGCCATGCGGCAAGGTCGGCGGAAAAATCCCTTCCCTCGTCTGCAGGGCGAACAACTTTGGGATCGCCCGTTGTCTCTTCATGGAGTAAATTTCCGCCGGCATCCAGATGGTAGGTGTAACGTAATTGAGTTTCGCTGGTCAGCCCGGAGAAAGCTCTGCTGAGATTATCTGCTTCCGTTCCAAAAAATCTTTGTGAAAGCCACCGGGTAAACCGGGATTCCAGCTCATCCTCGCTCCATTTTTCAAGCAGCCTTCTGTATTCATCCCTTTCCAGCGGGGTATCAAACATATCCAGGGAAATAACTTCCCATGCGTTGAGGGCAAGGTCTATACCGCGCCTTGCCTCGGAAAGCCATCGATCCGGACTAAGCTCCCGATCGGCTCTGCTGAAATGGTAGTCAAAAAGCGAACGGTTAATGCCCGCCGTCGGCTCCGGCATGCTCTGGGCAAATCCCCAATGGGGAAAAAAACCAGATACGACAACAAGGGTTAAAAACACAGCAATCACTTTATTGAGGGTCTTCATTTTAATTTCCTGAAAATAGAATTATTTCCGCTCAAGCGAAAACAAAAGCATAAATGCGGGGACGGTACTGATGACGCAAAGAAACGAGCCTCCTATCCCAAGGGCGGTAACAAGCGCGATGGTTCTTGCCAGCAGGTTTGCCCCCTCGCTCAGAAAAAGAAAGGGTATTGCTCCCGCTATGGTTGTCGCTGATGTTGCGAAAAGCGCCGGGAGCTTCTGTCTTAATATCCGGTACAGTGATAAACATTTTCCGCAACGGGAAAATTCAACCGCGGTTTCCATTCCCCCGGCGCAAAGAACGGCTGCGTTAACTGTCATCCCACTGACTGCGATAAAGGCACATGCAGCGGCGGTACTGAACGGAAAACCGGCAATGGCAAGAAATATTGCCGGCGCAGCCAGAGAGGGCGGAACGGCAAAGAGGATTGCAAAGGGTACAAAGAATGATTCGTTAACCGCCCCCAGTACCATGTAGCAGAACAGAAGAGCAAGCAAAAAATGAAGGGCTGTTCCCGTCAGCGCCTGTGCCTGCCTGATCGCCTCCGGGTCAAATTCGATGGAATAACCGTTGGGGAGGTCTATACTGTCCAAAAATGCCATGATCTGTTTTTTTACCCGGCGAGGGTCCATCGGCCTGGTGCTGATGGTGACAGAAGCAACACGGCGGCGATCTTCCCTTTTTATGCTTGAAGGTTCGAATCCATCTTTTGCCGTTACCAGTGAATCGAGGCGCACCCCTCCGGCATAACCGCTGCCGGCATTTTGCAGAGGAAGTAAAACACCCAGGGTCTGACTTTTGGAGAGCGCCTGTTCAGGTTCACCGCTCAGGCGAAGCCGGACATCGGTTTCTCCGCGCGTCCAGACACGCTTATACGCAACCGGACCATGAACAGCCCGCCTAAGGGTGTCCGCAGCCGCAATAAACGAAAAGCCCAGTGCTGCGAGTTTCTCCCGTTCGGGAAACAGTTCGATCTTCGGACTGCCCTGCTTAAAATTCAGCACCCGATCTTTTACCAGGGGGCAGGCGGAGAGGGATCGGGCTGTTTCTTCGGCAATTTCCCTGCACTGCCGGCTGTCGTCGCCGACGATCTTGATCTCCCAGTGGCGTTCTTTTGTTGTAGTCTCGGGGAAAAACAAAAACGCCTGCGGTATGGGAATTTGGCGGGCGGTTTCCCTTGCCCTGGCGGCATTGATTTTCTTCGGATCAAAGGCAGCAAGGACGGATCCCGAACCTGTTTTTGCCGTTGTTTCAACATTGACAAAACCGTACCTTGCCGCCAGAGATTCCCCGTAAGAGGCAAGCAGACTGTCAACCTCTTCGGCAAGAAGACCACCCTCAAATTCAACATGGGCATAAACAGAATTGCCCGATCCATAGCTTCCCGAATCTACACCTCTGACACATAACGCTGCCAGCCCGGCAGCAGAAATAAAAAGACCGGCCATTACAACTGCCCGGGGATGTTTGACGCAGAATTTGATATTTGCGGCAAGGAATCTGTTTGCTTTCCGTGCAATGTGCCTGAGCAAACCCAAAAAACGCCGGTGTAATACAGGAAAAGCGGTGTAAGGCTGCGCCGCGCTGGCTGCCAATAATGCAGCTGCAGGCCGGCGCAGATTCCACAACAGCAGGGGAGGAAGCGGACCAAGGCTTACAACAAGGGCGGTTAAGGTAACAGCCGCAATTGCAGCGGCAATGGCAGCCGCGTCGCCGTGTCCCGAAACCGATCCCATTGCCGGGATGGGCAGAAGGGCTGCCACAGTGGTTAGCGCGCCGGCGGCAAGCGGGCCGTACAGCATTTTCAGTGAGGCATCCGCTTCACCGTAATTCCTGCATTTCTTGAGTTTTTCTGAACAGAGGATAATCGGATCGACAGCAGCGCCAATACCGGCGGCTATTCCGGCAAAAACGACACGGTTAAGCGGCAGACCGCAGGCGGAAAGAACAGCGGCAGAAACCAGGCAGACGGCCGGAACAGACAGGGCGCAAAACAGGCCGGCGCAAACGGATTTTCGGCGATGGAACAAAAAGCCGATAACGGCGACCATAAGCGCACCCTGTATAGCCGCGCTGAATACCGAGCGAAGGGCGGCGGCTTCCTCCTCGCCCCGGTCAGACAGAACGGTTAATGCAAACGGGAGCAGAGGATCGCCGGTTTCTTTCCTGATTCTTTTTGACAGCTTTCCCAGATCGGCAGATGCCCCTGCCATTAGGGCAATACCCGCCGCTTTTTTTCCGTTGATACGTGAAAAGGAATCCGGCCTGCGTTCATGCTCTGCAATTGACGCAATATCCGAAAGAACAACCATCCTGCCGCCGCCAAGGGGGATTGGCATCGAACCCAGGGGCAATATGTCCCCCGTTTCTTCTGAACCCGCACGGCCGTCCACGGTAACAATGATTTCCCTGCCGCCCTGGATCATAAGTCCGCCGGAAAAGAGGCCGTCGTTCATCGCCAGGATTGCCGCAACTGCAGAAGGAGACAGGGACAATGCGGCAGCTTTCTCATGATCCAGGGTAATAGTAATCTCCCGCAGAGAGGTACCCGATACCAGAACCTCTCCCGCTCCCTCAAGGCTTTCCAGCCTCGGTTTCAGCACCTTTTCGAGATAGAAGCCGTCAAAGCCTTCGTCAACTGCAGCCACGGCAGACCAGACCGGTATTCGCCAACTGTCGGTACTCTGTATTTGGGGACGCTGAGCCGACTGGGGCAGCGACTCATACACCCGCTGCGCCGCATCCCGCAAGGCATTATAATGTCCGCGGACATTGCGGCGGAAATGCACAAAAACTTTTGACATACTGTTCTCGCTGGAACTTTGTACTTTTATCACCCCCGGAATTTCGAACAACGCGTCTTCCAGTGGTATGGTAACACTGCGTTCCATTTCGGCGGCATCAAGGCCGTAATGCCTGATTGTCACCGTGTATGCATCAGCTTTGTCTTTTCCCGCGTTCCTGCCGGATACAATAATGACGCATAATGAAATCGTACAGAGAGCCAGGAACAAACAAAGGCTTGCCTTCCTGCGTTCCAGCCAAATCCGGGAACCCTTCACCTTTTCTCCCTCCAGGCAAAGAAGCGGACAAAAACAGGCGGAAGAATAAAGAGACTCAAAATTGTGGAGGCACCAAGTCCTCCGAGCATTGCCGCCGCCATTGATTTTTGCGCGCTTCCCATGGGATTCAGCGCAACGGGAAGCAGCGCACAAATTGTTGTCAGTGCGGTAACAAGCACGGGACGCAGTCTGATCGATGCTCCGCCGTATACTGCCCCCGCCGGATTAAAACCGAGGTGGATACGCTCCTCGCTTATCTCAAAAAGAATCAGCCCATTGTTTACAACAAGGCCAAAAAGCGCGCAAAGTCCCAGTACCGCGCCTGAATCAAGACGGCTGTTGAACAGCACCAGGGCAGGCCCTGCCCCTGCCAGCGAAAACGGAATGGTCAGCATTAAAAACAGCGGAAGAAGGAACGATTCAAACTGCGCCCCCATCGTCATGTAGATGAGGGTGAGCGCCAGGATAAGGTTCAAAAACAGCGAATTCCGGTAGCGGCTGAAAACGGATTCATCTGTTCTGAAAAACCAGGAAACAGAAGCGCCGAGTTTTTGCGCGGCTTTTGCCAGAGGCTTGTCCTGCGGAAGATCCAGATAGAAGACATCAGAACGATCCAGCCTTGCCAGAACCGCATCTGCTTCACGCCGTTCCACGCGGCCAAGCGATCCCAGGAATACCGTTTTTCCCTGTGCGGTTTTTATGGGAAAATTTTCCAGCGAAATATTCTGCGAAACATTCCATGTATCATGATTACCTGAAATTCTTATGTCCAAAGGACGGCCTTCGACCTCCAGGCTTGTCGCAATAACACCCTCGTTCATGATGTACAGGGACTCCGCCATGTCGGCGGCCGAGATGCCAAAATAAGCCGCCGCTTCGCGGTTCGGATACACCCGCAGTTCGGGCCGTATACCCTGAGGCCGCAAGCGGACAGTTTTGCCCGGGCTATTGTCGTCCAGCCGCTTTTTCGCCGTTGTAACCCGTTCCAGAGTCTCTTCCCGGTCTTTTCCCCTGACGGCATAGGAAGATACCGGCGAAAGACCGAGCAGTGTTTCCGTTCTGTCTGTGGGCAGAAAAACGGAATGGTTCTCCTCTGTCACGGCCAGCTGAATACTGCCGAGAGCTTTTTGCGCTGTTATACCTTTCGCCGGAATGCAGTGGATTACCAGTTCTTCCCTGCGGTAGTCCATATCCGCTCTGCGGTTTACATCCTCATCTTCCGCGCCGGCCCTGCCGTAGACGGATTTGACGCAGGGAAGCGCAAGCAGCGATTCCGAAAGAGCCGCGCCGTATGCGCCTGCATTTTCAAGAATCGTCCCCGCAGGAAACGCAACTGAAACCAAAACTTCCTGCGCCGCATCGGGGCTGACAAAAGCGACAGGACGAATTACCAGCAGTAAAAATCCGGCAAGACTTGCCATTCCCGCAATCGCATACCATTTTCGGGGGCGTCGAAGAACAGGCGCCAGAGTTTTTCGGTATTTTCTCTCAAGAGATGCACTGCCTGCAGATACAAAATTTATTTTGCGAATAGCAATATTACCAAACGTAAAGCGGTACAGCGAAGGAATACAGAATTGAGCATAGAGCCAGCCGGCAAATATTGAGGCAACCAGTGCTATTGCGGTATCCCCGAACAGGCTGCCCAGTTGACCGGGAAGGAAAATTACCGGAACAAAGACAACTGCCGTCGTTATGGTTGATGCAGCGCTGGATACCGCAATTGAAGCCGCCCTTTCGCCGGTCTGTTGCGGGGAAGGTTTTTCCTGAAAACCGCCGAAGCTGCGGTTCAGGAGATCCAGCATAATGACGGCCACATCCGAGACCATGCCGATACCCAGGGCAAGCCCGCCCAGGCTCATGCTGTTCAGTGTTCTTCCGGCAATGGCAAGAACGCAGATTCCAGCCGAGACGGAAACGGGAATGGAAAGGGCGGCAAGAAAGCAGGTTCGCAGCCTGCGAATAAACACCAGAAGAACGGCAATTACCGCTGCCGCTCCCATGAGGGCGGAAGCGGCAAGGCTTGTCATGCTCCGGACAAGATCGGGAGCAGCATCCTTTATCAGACTAATTTCGACGTTATGCGAAAACTTTTCGCCTGCATCTTTAAGAACTTTTTGTATATCCCCCGAAAGGCGGATGGGATCGGCGCCTGGCCGGCGGTATATTTCCAACGCAACGACTTCCCTGCCGTCAAAAACAAAGACGCTGTTTTTACGCCCGGCCTCAAGATTAATTTCGCCCGCATCGCTGATCCGCAAAGACGTTCTATAGATGTCTGATGTCTTGTGGACACCTGGTGTCCCGTGGACACCTGTCCTGTTGTCGCCAGGCGTTACCAGAGAAGGCAGGGTTATGTTTGCCAAATCTTCAATCCCGCCCGGCCTGCCGGAACTGACAACTACCAGTTCCATGATACCCTCGCGGGCATTTCCCGCCGGAATGTCGGTGGTTTCTCTGGACAACAACCCCGCAAATTCCGGCGGGCTTAAACCCATGGCGGCAAGCCGGGGAATGTCGAGACGCAGGTGTCCTTCGTCCGCCGCGCCGCCGGCGATCAAAACCGAACCCACTCCGTCGATTCTCCGCAGCCGGGCACGCAGATCACGGTCGGCCAGAGCGAACGCGAAATTCTGATCTCCGGACAATGATCTTACCGCGACAATCACATGCGGTTCGCCGGCGGCATCTGCCGTCCTTATCGCCGGTTTACGGACGCCCAGCGGAAGTGCCGGGTACACCGCATCAATGGCCTCGCGGACAAGCGCACTGGCCGCCATTGGATCCGTTCCCCAGCGAAAGTCCAGGACAACCAGCGAACTATTGTCACGGGAAACACTCCGCATACGCTCGAGGGCCTTAACCGGCGAGAAAGCGTCTTCCACGGGGATTGTCACCAGAGAGCGAATATCATCCGCCGCCATGCCGGGATAAACGGTCTCAACAGTTACCCTTGGCACGGACATCTCCGGCAGGCGATCCAGCGGCAGAACGGTGAAAGCAAAAACAGCGGCTATACACACCGCAGCCATCGCCATTATAACGGTGACGGGACGGCGGGCAAGAAAAACTATTAACCCTCTCATATACTCCCCTGCCCGCCTTACTTTATGAGCGAAATGCGGAATTGTTTTTCGCTTGCATTTCCTGCCGAATCTTTCAGCCCTGTATTGACAATGAAATGAACAAGACCTGAATTAACCGTATTGGTCAGCGTTCCCTCTATTTCCAGCCTTTGGTATTGTTCCCATGCGGGGCAGGAATCGGCAGCGGTGAAAAAATCCGTTCGCACTGCCAGGGGAGAAAATTGCAGTACATTATTGCTGGTCTCGATGCGGAACGTTTCCATCAGCGAAAACGGATCGATGACCGCGCCCGGGACGCAATCAAAATAGCACTCTATCCATGCCGCGGTTTTTTCGGCAAATGGATAATTCCCGCTGTCAATGGGAAGATCGGCAAAAAGCTGCTCCGGCCCGTAAGAACGAAAATCATAATCAGCGGATTCGCCCGGCGACATGGGGATTCTTATGCCGACAAGCGACGGCGGCCGGGAATTTTCTCCGTTGGCAAAAATTCTGAACGAATGTTCATCTTCGCTTTCGTTGCCATGCTGGTCTTTTACGCCGCGCCGCAGCCGAAGCGAGAACCGGCTTTCAAAAACGGGCGGCCTTTCAAAATGGAAAACCGCATTCTCACAGAAGCCGGCTTCCGTAAGTCCAGAGGGGATTCCTGCGGGCATTTCCAAAACCAAATTGGATCCGCCTTCCGCCGCAAGGGCAGTCCCGGCCGAAAGCAGATCCACCGGAGCGGAAAAAACCAGAAGCAGCCTGTCCCCTTTCTCCCATCCGGTGTTTTCAAAATACTCACCTAACGATTTTTGAAACTTCGTTCCCTGAAACGACCGCTCATCAGCAAGTTCTTCGCGCTCTCCGTTTTCGCCAACACGCCATGCGCCGAGGAGCTTGGGCAGTTCGCGGTCTGTTCCAACGGTAAAAACACTGAAGAAATCCTTCCCCATGCCTATTTTGTTTTCGCCTTCCAGAGAAGCCGGCAGACGAATTTCAAAACGCCTGCCCTGCGGCCAGGGTTCGGACGGAGTAAAAACAGCAAGAAGGCCGCCGCCTTCGAGAGTCCATGTACCGGAAACCGACGGACTGAACGAAGCATTATTTCGCAGCGAGTTAAGTGAAACAGGAAAGGAAAATCCGATAACACAGGTTCCCCGGCCGCTGCCCATTATGCCTTCCATTTCCGGCGTAAAAGATTCAATGCGCATACGTGCCGAATCCGGACGGGTACTGAACCGGCCTTCAAATTCCCTGTCCATGGAAAGCCCATTCGTATCATGGGCGCTGGAGAAAACCCTGACAGAGTAGTCCCTGTTTGATTCCAGGGGAATTAACGGCAAAAAATCCATTTTTCTGCCGTCCCAGCGGAAAATTCCCCGCACCTGCTCACCGTCAGCGGCAAGGGAAAAATGTTTTTCCACGCTTGAACGGTCGGGATCGTGCGAAAAGGAAAGGGATACCGGCAGCGTTTCGGGGTTGGCATGATAACCGCCGCCGGGACTCCAGCCCGATACTTCAAAAGGGGAATCCCGTAAAATGTCGCATGACGCACACAGAACAAGAATCGCGCACATCAGTCCCTGTCTTACCAATCTCCGAATCATTACAGCGCCTCCATATACAGGTCAATGTCTTCCTGAAAGTACATTCCGCCGCCGTTACTTATCCCTCCCCTGCCGCCGGGAAGCTTGAGCCGGTAATAATGCGGCTTGCCGGGTGTTCCTGCCACGAGCCGTTCCCATTCCATGCTGAGCCGGTCATCGGAAAGCCAGGAAACACATCGCAGGGCAATGGGATCAAGACTGTGCGGGAAAAACGGGATAAGTGAAATTGACAGCGCGGTTTTTTGTTTTGCATCCTCGCTGAAGGGAAGGGAAAAATAAAGTGTAAAGCGGATAAGGCCGCCGTCGGCTTCGCTTACCGTAACAGGCAGGACAGAGCTGCCATTGCCGTCGGTGACAATGCCGCCGGTGTTAATTGACATAATCCGCAGATAGGGAATATCGGCGGTAAAAACCCGGCGGTAATCGCTGCCGATTTTCAGACCTTCGGTATCTTTTGCATCGCCTGAGACGATAAGGGTATAGGCAATCTCCGGCTCGGGATCACGGGCAGGAATAAAAACCATGCTTTTTTCGGAGAGTTTTTCCGTTCTTCCGGTAAGCGACGGTTCAAAACGAAGGGCGCGAAAGGCCGCCTCCGCCATTGGTTTGTTGAATTCAACGGCGATGCCAAGTCCCGGTCCAAAATCATCCTCCAGATTTCCGCCGGTAGGAACCCAGCGCCCTTCTGTCTCAATCACGGGATAAACATTGCTCACCTCCGGCATAAGCCTGTCCAGGTCGGTGCAGAACTCCGCCGAAAACGCCTTCGGCAGCGGAACCCCTTCGACGCTTTTCGCCGAAGCCTTCAGTGTCCAGCGGTATACCGTCCAGGGAGAAAGGATTTTATCGGGAATGATTTTAAGCAGACTGTCGTCATCTGACCATTCGTATTTTTTATCTCCCATGCCGTCCGCTATCAGCGCCGATTCAACAGCGGTTCTGTTCATCATTTGCGAAAAACGTATCTCCAGACACAAACCGTTCGCGCTTACCGATTCACCGTCCGCCGGCCAGTGCCATGCAACCAGGGGAGGTGCGCAGCGGTTGACGGCAAAAAATGAAATACTGCGTTCAAGGCGAAGTTCCCGTCCGTCAACAGAACGCGCCAGCCCCGAAAGACCCAGAGTGTACCGGGTCCCCGCAGCCCAGCCTGCTGCCGGAACAAAAACCAGCGTGCTGCTGTTCCATGACAGATCCCCGTCTACCATGCCCGTATCGGAGCTGACCAGCAAAAGACTTTCCGCTTCTTTCCTGACCATCTCCGTGTTAAACGAAACGCTCACCGGGCTGTATTCTCCCGAAAGAACCGTGTCTGATTTCCCGGGGCTTATGCTGACCTCAATGGGACGCAGATCGGCAAATCCACAGGAGGTAAGTAAAACTATAATCGCAGCAGCCATGCCTTTAATCTGCAAGTGATACAACGGATCCCTCCCTCATTTCGGAATCGGGACGCAGCACGGCAATTTCCCCGGCTTTAAGTCCGGAGCCAATCTCCCACAGATCACCCTGCACCTGTCCCAGTACCACCTTCCGCCCCGAAAGGGTGTTACCGTTTATCACAAAAACCTCCGCTTCGTTGTTTCTTTTTCCGGCAAGCGCGGACGCGGGAAGGAAGATCCCCTGGCGCGGCGGTCCCAAAATCACCTGAACCCTTGAAAACATTCCCGGTTTAAGATCGTCAACCTCTCCTTCTATCAAAACTCTCACCAGAAAACTCAGACTCTGGCTGTCGGCCTGGGGATATACAAGGTCAACCGTACCGTCCCTCTCACCGCCGATGCCGTCTATATATACTTTCGCCGTCATGCCTTCTTCTATTCGCAGCGCGTCTTTCTCCCTTACCGGAAAAATCGCGTACAGCGATGATGTATCCATAAGCGTAATAATTTTTTCGCCCGCCCTTACACGCTCTCCTTCCTCAAAGTACCGCGCTCCGACTACTCCCGATGCCTGGCTTTTAATCCGCAGATCCTCAAAAATAATTCGCGCCGATTTAAGGTTTTTTTCCGCCGCGTCAAGCCGTGCAAGGGCAGCGTCCAGCTCTGCCCTCAGGCTGGCAGTCAGCAGCCGAACCTGCGCATGCCGCTTCTCCCGCTCTTCAGAAGGTACATAAATCCCCGCTGCGGCAAGATCGCTGTCCCTGCATCCGATTTTTCTGATTTCCAGCTCTTTCTCCATGATAAGTATCTGATCCCACTCGGATTCCAGATTAAATCTCCCAATACGCACCGACTCCTCGTTGATTCCTCCGGCGACAAACAACACTTCCTGATTTCGATGTTTCCGGTTATCTTCTTCCCATCTTTTTCTGATATGAATAAGTTCCGCCTCTGCTTTTTCTATGGAAAGAAGATACGCTTCGGCCTGAAATTCGCCTTCCAAAAGACGGGATCGCGCCAAATCCGACGCGGCCTTTGCCTGCGAAAAATTATTTTCGGCCTGTTCAAGGGCAAGGATAATTTGGGGGTTTTCCAGAAGAATGACCGTTTCCCCCCGCTGAACAACACTGCCCTCCCGGTAATACAACCTGCTGATAATACTGTCCTGGGAAGCGGTTATATCAAGCTTGCTGAGAAAAGAAAGAGTTCCAAAACCGCCCGTCTCGTCGGGTATTTCATGTAACACCGCGGCAACACCCCTGACCTGCCGTAGTTCTTCCGGTTCGTTACTTTCCCGGCAGGAAAAACAGGGCAGAGCAGCCAATAAAATGATCATAATTTTTATTTGCAATCTCATAATTTTTCTCCGTTATAAAAAGAATTTTCCAAAGTCTGCGGCGAACAGCTTCGTGCAAAGACGGAAAGCCCGCCCGGTTTCAGGTCCAAAAGCCGCTCAAGTTCCCGTTCCGTCTGCATCAGGGCTATCGCGGATTCAACTGCGGCAATTTCTTTTTGCGTACAGATGATATGCGCCTGCATAAGTTCAAGGCGGGTAATCTGGCCGAGGCCGAGGCGAATCTCCTCCAGGCTGTATCTCTTTGCCGCCGTTTCTATCGCATCAACGGCAATATCGCGCCGCTGCTCCGCAAGTCTGCATTTTTCGAGCATTAGTTCGGCAAAACGCCCCATACGTTCAATCGCGATTGCGTATTTTTCATTTTCAAGGGCAAGCGCCAATCCAGCCTGCCGCTTTCCCATGCTTGCCGCAGGATCGGGAATGGGCGAAGCGCTGTTGTGCATATTGGCCGTTCGATCCCGGGGTGATTCCCAGCCTGTCTGAAAAGCAAAGGTGTTTTGCAGCCAGGGATTTGAAAAATCAATGGAAAGCCCTGCCGACCAGGCATGGCGGCTGAGCGGGTAATCCTGGCCTGTAAGGGAAAAGCTGCCGTTGAGCCGAAGTGTCGGTATCCATGTACGGGAAGCGTATTTATACTCGGCCTGCCTTTTGGAAATGGAAAAACGGGCCTCGGCAAGTTCAGGGTTCTTTTCCCAGACGAGAGAAACTGAAGCATCAACAGCGGGCAGCAGCACTGTACGCCGCAGATCAATTTTTTCTTCCAGCTCGGGTAACTCATCAAGCCCGAGAAGATCGGCAAATTGCTTTTCCATTTCAACAAGATCGTATTCGAGCGAAACAATTTCGATGCGGGCTTCCGCCAGGGCAAGTTCCGCTTCGGCAAGATCAAGGGGAATGGCAAGACCAAGTTCAACTTCTTTCTCAAGTATCACCACCTGTTCGCCAAGGGATTGAAGCGCTGCCTTTCTTATGGCAAGAATCGTGCGGGCGCTGAGAACAGTCCGGTATGCGGAAAGGGCGGCTTCGGCAATTTCATCGGCCAGGCGTTCAATGCGGGAATTGGACAAATTAAGTTCCATCCGTTCAAGCTTCCGGGACATCGACAGCTTGCCGCCGTCCCACAGCAGCTGATCCATACCGATGCTGTAATTTTTAAGAAATGAATCCGGGCCCAGTTCCTGCAGACGATCGTTTTCCTGGGCGCTTATGGTCAGGCGGGGCAGGTAGCTGCGCAATCCCAGTATCCAGGCATTTTCCCGAATCTTCTGCCCCCTGTATTCAAAGCGCAGATCCGCCGAAACCGAAACTGCAAGATCGGCCGCCTGTGCAAAGGTTAATGAGCCGATAACATCTGCCATGCTTTTTCCTGTTACACATAACAAGAAAAACAATGTTATTATCATTTTATTTGAAAAACGCCCAGGCATTTTTTGTTTTCCTTCCTGCCGCAGGCAATGAACCAAGCGCCCTGTTAATGGCGCGGGAAAGCATTTTACCCGTGGTTATGGATGATGAGAAGCTCCCGTCCCCTATTGAAACAACCCTTCCCGCGGCAAGGGGGAGTGTTTGCAGCAGTTCGGCGGCGGGCGCTTCTCCCCTGTAGTCCCAAATCCGCACTTCAAGGGCAAGGGATCGCCGCGTACGCCAGCCGACGGAAAATTCCCTTTCCCGCAGGCTGATGAAAACCGCGTAGTCTGCAGGGCCGTCCGCTCCTGTCATCTCACAGCCCTTCTGCCAGAAATACAGCGGCGCGAGGGCGGCAACTTCTTTCTCAAGAGAGTCCCATCCGCCTGAGCGGTCTACGGATACTCCCAGCAGCCTGATTGTATGATCCGCTCTGCCCAAAACGATCCATGACTGATCCATTGAAGCCGGCATTGAATCGCATGAATGGAAAAAGAGCGCAAGAACAAGGGTAGTTATAAAAACAATTTTCGGTTTCATTGCATCGCCTCCGCAATACGGTTTTCAAGCTGATTGATAGATCGGGCGATTCCCGTATCCCAGGGCAGCATAGCCCTGGCACGAGCAAGATCTTCCAGCGCCTCGCTGCCCCTGCCTGCTATCCAGTAAAGCCGGGCGCGATCCAAAAGAATCATCGCTCCGTCCGCCGACGCCTGTACCGCCTGATCCAACAGAACCGAAGCGTCTGCGGGTTCGCCCAGTTCCAGAGCAAGGGCTGCAGCCAGACGAAGCGCCCGCAGATCGTGGGGATTATCCGCCAAAAGGCCTTCCACAAGCTGCCTTGCCTTTGCCCTTTCTCCCCTGTCCCGCAGAATCCTCGCAAGGTACAGTTTTGCCTCGGAATTTCCCGGCCGCGCCCTGGCTGCCCTTTTGAATGATTGTTCCGCCTTGCCGAGGTCGCCTGAAAAATATTCCGCCTTTGCCCGAAGCGTCAGGGCGGGGGGAAATTTTGTAACGCTGTTCAACAATTCAGCGGTTTGGGAAAACTGCCCGTTTGAGTACAGCTCATGGGCATTTGCATACAGGCGCAGGGTCTGGGGATCGGCCTTTTGGCTGCCGCCATTGCACGCTGCCGCAAAGACAACGATTGCGGCTAACAGATATATGCAGCGATCATGCATTGGCTTTTTCATGTCAGCCCCTGCTTATGTAGGCGAACCTGTCGGCAAGCCGCCCTTTGGAACCGGCGGCAATATTGTCAAAATAATCACGGAACGGGGGAAGCGCGGAAAGGGATTTCAGCGCCCCAATCGCGTAAACCGTATAGGGATTTTCCGCAAGTTCAAAAAGAGGGATCAGGGGTTCCAGCAGCCGGGGGTTCCCCAGGTTCACAGCATGGGCGATAATGCTTTCAATTTCACTTTTACACATTATTTTTGCGCCGTCTTCTTCCCTTAGACCGGCAAGAGACGCAAGGATACGCCGGCATTCACCGGCAAAAGGCCCTTTTGGCGCAACGCTGATGCAAACTTCAGCGTATTCCGAGGCGATCGTCCCCGAAAATACCTTCGCCCCCCTGTACCAATACTCCGGGAATTGCGCATAACGAGCGCGTATCGCCCGGTATGCCGATCCCGCCTTTCTGTCGCCATTTTCCTTTTCCAGGGCGCATGAAAGCAGCATCCAGCGGGCAAAACTGTCTATCTCGTCAACTTCCCCAAAAAGCGCGGTCAATTTCTGTTCGGCATCGTCCCAGCGCTCCTGCATAAAGGCAATCAGGGCATACGCCGCCTGTACTGCCGCTTCTTTCCCGGTCTGTCCTTCCAGCGAAAGTACCCGGTGCAGCCCCTGCTCAATATCCTCTTTCGCCAAAGCACCGTGACCGTAAGCCCAGGACATATCCTTAAACACGGCAACCACCGCGCCGGCATAATCGCCGATTTTTTCCCGCAGGCCGGATTCGGCCAGGGCCATTTCTCGCCGGTATATGCCGGAACGTTCGAGTTCGGCCATCTCATCCAGCAAACCGGAGATTCTCTCGATGTCCTGCGGAGTAAGCGGCTCACCCTGACTTTCTGCGGCACCGGACATAGCGGTTACTGCCGAAGGGTTTTCCACGGCAGGGCGGCTCGGTTCCTGCCCCGCGCAGGCACAAAACACCTGCGCCAGCGCAAACAGCGCCCCAAGCAGCCCCGGCACAAAAGACAATCCTGATTTCTTCATATCCAACTCCAAAAAAGGTATTTACCCCTTTTAAGGCAGCCGGCGCTATTTTGCTTTACAATCAGGAAAAAAAATTAAAAAAATTAACGAATGGCGCGAATGTTAACGAATGAAAGTCACAACAGCCACAGTTGAAACGATGGTAGTTAGTAGTGTGTGTATAAACATAAAAACTCTTGTTAACGCCAGGATTTTACAAAAAATCCCCGTCACGAATAAAGCAAAAACACCAGAACAGCCATAAATAGTGTATGAAAGGAAAATAACTTTACAGAGAGACGGTTTTGTGTTATGCTTGTTTTTGAATGGTATTCTGAAAAAGAACAGTTAAATGTAGAAAAACACGGGATTGATCTGGAAACAGTCAAGCGGGTGTTTGATGATCCTTTTCGGATTACACAATACGATAAAGACCATAGCGGTCTCGAAGACCGTTGGCAGACTTTGGGCATGGCAAGCGGTCTTTTATTTGTTGTTTATACGGAACGCTTAGATACAGTCCGTATAATAACGGCAAGGGAAGCAACCTCACAGGAGAAACGAAGTTATTATGGAAAAAGTAAAAATGGATTCTGGTTTATCCCCTGAAGAAGTAGAGCGGATAAAAAAAGCACAAAAAAGGCACGCCGCTTTTGATCCGGGATGTGAAAACCTGTCTCCTGAACAAGTAATACATTGGCATCCCATAGGCGGCATGTCATGGGAAGAACGTAATCGCCGCATGAAAGCGGCAGGCGTAACAGACCCGGAGAAGTCCTTTGCTCCGGCTGTTGCGGGAAAATAATAATCACCCGTTACCTTTTCCCGATCTCCAGCCCGTCGCCGGAGGCGGCCCTGTCCGCCGTGACCGTATCGCCCTCGCGGATTTTTCCGGCGATAACAAGCTTTGCCAGCGGATTTTCAAGATCCCCCTGAATCGTGCGCTTGAGGGGGCGCGCCCCGAACAGGGGATCGTAGCCGCGCTCGCCGAGCATCTCCTTTGCGGCATCGGTGATCCGCAGGGCGATCTTCCGCTGGGCAAGCCGCTCAACCAGCCGCGCCAGCTGAATGTCGACAATTTTGCCGATTTCGCCTTTACCCAGCCGGTTGAAGATCACCGTCTCGTCGATGCGGTTGAGGAACTCCGGCCTAAAACTCTGCTTGAGCAGTTCCAGAAGGGAATCGCGCACAGCCTCTGCGGTGGCCGCTTCAAGGATCATGTCCGAGCCGAGGTTGCTGGTCATAATAACAATAACGTTTTTGAAATCCACCACGCGCCCCTGGCCGTCGGTGAGGCGGCCATCGTCGAGTATCTGTAAAAAAACATTGAACACTTCCGGGTGGGCCTTTTCTATCTCGTCAAAAAGGATAACGCTGTAGGGACGGCGGCGTACGGCCTCGGTTAGCTGGCCGCCCTGCTCGTAGCCCACATAGCCGGGGGGCGCGCCGATAAGGCGGCTGACCGAATGTTTTTCCCCGTACTCGCTCATGTCGATCCGGGTAAGGGCTTTTTCGTCGTTGAACAGAAAATCGGCGAGAGTTTTCGCCAGCTCGGTCTTGCCCACGCCGGTCGGCCCCAAAAAAAGGAACGAACCCAAAGGCCGCGCCGCATCGGAAAGTCCGGCCTTGTTCCGCCGTATCGCATCGGCAACCGCCGCAAGCGCCCGATCCTGTCCCACCACCCGCTGTTCCAGCACCTTTTCCAAATCAAGGTACTTTTGCATCTCGCCTGAAAGCATTTTTGAAACGGGAATCCCCGTCCAGACAGACACCACGGAGGCAATGTCCTCCTCGCTCACCTCTTCCCGCAGCAACGAGGGCGCGCCGGAGCCTTCGCCAGCCTCGCGTTTTTTTTCGATTTGGCCGGTCAGTGCCGCAAGCTGTTTCTGCGCATTGGGTATCTTTCCATGTTTTACCTCGGCGGCTTTGGAGAGGTTGCCCTCGCGTTCGTAACGGGTCTCCTCTATTTTCAATTCTTCAATCCGCTGCTTTAGTTCGCGGATACCCTGAATGTCTTTCTTTTCGTCTTCCCAGCGGGACTTCATCGCGTCTCGCTCGGCGGTAAGAGATGCGATTTCCTTTTCCAGTTTGGCAAGGCGGTCTTTTGAAGCGGCATCTTCTTCACGCGAAAGTGCCTGTTTCTCAATGGAAAGCTGCAGGAGGCGGCGTTCCAGTTTGTCCAGTTCCGTGGGGCGGCTATCCAGTTCCATTTTCAGGCGGCTTGCCGCTTCGTCCACTAGGTCGATGGCCTTGTCCGGCAGAAAGCGGCTGGTGATGTAGCGGCTGGACAGAGTCGCCGCCGCTACCAGCGCCTCGTCCTTTATCCGCACGCCGTGATGCACCTCGTAGCGTTCCTTCAGCCCCCGCAAAATGGCGATGGTATCCTCCACCGAAGGTTCGGCAGTATACACCTGCTGAAAGCGGCGTTCCAGGGCGGCGTCCTTTTCGATATGCCTGCGGTATTCGTCCAGGGTGGTCGCGCCGATGCAGCGCAGTTCGCCCCGCGCCAGCGCCGGCTTAAGCAGGTTCGAAGCGTCGGTCGCACCCTCGGCAGCCCCCGCCCCGACCAGCGTATGCAGTTCGTCAATAAACAAAATGATTTTTCCCCCGGCGGCCTGTACATCGTGGATCAGTGCCTTGAGCCGTTCCTCGAATTCGCCGCGGAATTTCGCCCCGGCGACCAACAGGCCAAGGTCGAGGGCAAGGAGTTTTTTATCCTTCAGCCCTTCGGGCACATCCCCGGCGACAATGCGGCGGGCAAGCCCTTCGACAATGGCAGTCTTGCCGACACCCGGCTCGCCTATCAGTATGGGGTTGTTTTTCGTGCGGCGGGAGAGCACCTGCATACAGCGGCGTATCTCTTCGTCGCGCCCGATTACCGGGTCGATTTTTTCCTGCCGTGCCAGGGCGGTAAGGTCGCGGCAGTACTTGTCCAGCGCCTCCTGGGGCTTTATTGCGGGTCCTTCGTAATCCATATTTCGAGTCTATATGATAATGCGGTCAGAAAATTACTACTTAAGTACTGAAACAACACGCTCAAGAACTTTTTTTCGATCAAGGGGCTTTACAATATAGCTCTTTGCGCCCATCAAAAGACATTTTTTAACTACGTCTTCTTTGCCAAGAGCGCTCACCATAATGATTTTGGCGTTCTTGTCAAATTCAAGAATCTTTTCAAGCGCGGAAACCCCGTCCATAACCGGCATAGTTATATCCATTGTTACCAGATCGATGTTGGGGTGAAGCTCTTTGTATTTTTCAAGTCCTTGAGATCCATCGGCGGCTGTCGCTGCAACTTCAAAACCTTCGGAAGTAAAAATCTGGCCAAGCTGCTTTGCAATGAACATAGAATCGTCAACCACGAGAACCCGGTACGGGGTGCCTTCCGGTTTAAGCCCTTCGGCTGCTTTCTCGTTAATGCTGGGCATATCGCTCTTTGCTATCATGCGGACGCTCCTCTCCTCTATCTAATTATACTCTATGTGATAAGATAGATCAAGTCAAGGGGGGATATTTCAACCGGAATTATATGAAAGTGCCTTTTTTACTGGCCCCAATGGCAGAGATAAGTCACCGCGCACTGAGAGAGCTAATCGAAGGATTTGGCGGCTGTGACGGTTATTATAGCGAAATGATAAGCGCCGCAGCCCTTTTAGCGGGGGGACCCTTCGAAAAATGGTATATTGATAACGGCCCATGTCCCGAAAAGCTGATTTTTCAACTTGTAGGAGCTGATTCCGGGCAGATTTCAAGGGCGGCGGCCATGCTTGACCGGCTGGAATGTGCGGGAATCGACCTCAATATGGGCTGTTGTGCCCCATTGATCCGCAAAACAGGGGCCGGAATCGCCTGGATGACCTCGCCTTCACAAGAAGGCGCTATTGATCGGGCAGGGGAGATGGTAAGAGAGGTCAGGAAAGCGGTAAAACGGCGGTTAAGCGCGAAAATTCGTATTGGTCTTACCGACGATTTTGACTATATGGTCAGTTTTTGCCGTCGTTTGGAGGCCGAAGGACTGGAATTTATCGTTTTGCACCCCCGGACAGCCGGCGAAAAGCTCAAAAGACGCGCCCGCTGGGACTATGTGGGCGCTTTGCGGCAGGAATTGCGTATTCCCGTGGCCGGAAACGGCGATATTGCCAACGCCGGGGAACTGTTGAGCCGCGCAGAAAGCCCTTGTGACGGGGTAATGGTAGGCAGAGCCGCCGTCCGCCAACCGTGGATTTTCGCCGAAGCCCGGAAAAAGAGTCAACGAATTACGCGAATACTCACGAATGGATACGAAACCAAAACTAATTATTCGGGTTCATTCGCGCCATTCGTTGATAAATATTCTTTCGAGGAGGTTGGGCTGAGGTTTCTGGAGCTATTGGCGCGGTGGCAGCCGCCGGAGTTCCATATTTCCCGGGCGCGGCGGTTTTTCGGCTTTTTCTGCGACAACCTCACATGGGGGACTTACCTGAAAAATCAGTTAAACCGCGAACAGACACTCTCCGGCATGGAGCAGGTCTGGCGGAATTTTTTTACAGCCCAAGGACGCTTACAATCATAGATTGTTTACAATCCTAGATTGCGTTTGAATTCCTTCACTATCTCGTCGACCATCGGACGGGCGTCTATGTCGATCAAGACGCCTTGCTGCCGGTAAAAGTCAATGAGCGGGGCGGTTTGGGCGCGGTACACCTCAAGCCGCTTTTGCACTGCCTCGGGGCGGTCGTCGTCACGGGTGTACACCTCACCGCCGCAATGATCGCAAACCCCTTCGGTCTTTGGCTTGTTGAAAACCGTGTGGAAATTAAAGCCGCATTTCCGGCAGACACGGCGGCCTCCCAGCCGCTCAAGCACGCCCGAGTCGGGAATGTCAAAGTTGATCACCTTTTCCACCGAGGAGAATCCGGCGAGTGCTTGCGCCTGGGGAATGGTGCGGGGAAAGCCGTCCAGAATATAACCCTTTTGGGCGTCGGCCTGTGCCAGCCGTTCCTTAACCAGCGCAATGGTAGTATCATCGTCAACGAGCTTTCCCGCATCAATGATTGCCTTTACCTTGATGCCCAGCTCCGAGCGGGCGGCTATCGCCTCACGGAAAATCGCCCCGGTTGAAATATGCGGCACGCTGAGAATATCTACCGCCCTTGCGGCTAAAGTACCCTTGCCCGCCCCCGGGGGGCCAAGAAATATCATCTTCATCATTTTACCCCTTTATCAGACATACGCTGGCCTGCCAGCGGGAATAATTATATACTATTTCCATACAATATTTAAGTGGGACATGCCTATGAGAAGAAAAGACAAAGAGATTACGGATATCGGCGAAAAAATAAGCATAATACAGAACTGCACGGTTTGCAGAATCGGCCTTGCGGAAAACAACATGCCGTACATTGTCCCGCTCAATTACGGTTACCGATATGAAAATAACGTACTAACATTGTTTTTCCACAGCGCGGCAGAAGGGAAAAAAACCGGCATAATCAAAAACAACAACAATGCCTGTTTTGAAATTGACTGCGACTCACAATTGATAGAGGCCGAAAGGGCGTGTAATTACAGCTATGCGTATAAAAGCATAATAGGCTTTGGCAAAATATTTATTTCGGAAAACAACGATGAAAAAACCGATGGGCTGAACAGGATAATGAAGCATCAAACAGGGAAAGAAACCGTTTATACTTTTTCTGACGATGCACTAAAGAATGTTACCGTGTATAAACTAATCGCAGAAGAATTTACCGGCAAGCAAAAGTTGTTTCAATAGGCATCCACCGCCCACTCGTACAAAAAACGCAGGGCGTACTGCTGTATACCATCAAAGTATTGGTCAAGAAAGGCGGCAAGGTCTTTGCCTACATAGCGGAAATGCCAGCTTTCCCAGCGGTAACCGGTAACATTTTCGTAGCCGTCGGGATAGGAAAGCGACCAGCCAAAACGCAGGGCGTTAGCTGCCATCCACCGGCCGGCGGCGGTCTGGGCAAACGAATCGTCAATCGAGCCGAAGTCGGCGACCAAACCGGTCTGGTGCTGGCTGTGGCCGGGACGCGCCGATTCCCTGTCCGCCGCCTCCTGTCCCATTTCCCGCACTACACGGCTGTAGACCTCCGCCTGGTAATCGTAGGAACGATAGGCCGACGAGACAACAAGGGTAACACCGTCGGCGCGGGCGGCGGCGGCCATTTCTTCCAGGGCGGCGGCGGCGGTTTGGCGCAGAGTCAGTCCCGCCCTGCTCACCTGGTAAGAACCGCCGGTCAGTGTTACAAGATCGGAAGGGGCATAGCCGGCGGGGAGCGGGTGCTGTTTGTCCACCAGTTCCCATAGATGCCGGTCGACCGCAAGGCAGGCGGCAAGATCGGCAAAAAACGCGCCGTCTGCCGCCGATTGCGCCAAAACCCTGCACTGTGTGCCGGGCAGCTGCGCGTCTGCCATAACTGCCGTTAGCCGCGCGATAAGCGCATCCGGTGTTTTACCGGCATCCTGAGCCTCGACCCTGCTTTCTTTCGGGGAAAAACAGGAAAACAGCAGCAGGGACAGGGCAAGACCGGTTACCAGGCGCATGGCACAGTATAGATTATCCGCCGGGTTTATGCAAATAAGCCATGAAACCGGCCTAATTCCTTTAGATTTCATCACAATATACCGATAATAGAAGCGGTATGTTCTCAAAAGAATTTATGGGGCTGTTTTTTCAAATTATCAAGACATGGCAGGTGCTTGCCATAACGGTCGCCCTGGTGGCATATATGTTTCTGGTAAACTATGTGTCGCGTACTTACCACCGCCCCCGTTTTGCGTCCAAATTAAAGCCCCGGAAATCAAAAGCCGAGGCAAAAGCCAAAGCGGCAGCCGAGGATGAAAATTCCAACGAGGCTCTTGGCCTTGAAGAAGCTTAGCAGCGATTACCCGAACTTATTTGGCAAAGCGTATTACCGGTGACTGCTGGTCCTTGCCGGCAAAGGCGCAGGCCCTGCGGGCGGCGTCGGCGGGAAGAGTCGCAAAGGAACAATAATCTTTCATTTCAATTTCATCCACCAGGCGGCCAGGAACAGCGCCGGCCTGCATCAAAAGACTTGCAATATCCCGCGGGTGCGCCCCGTGCTGCCGTCCCCGGCCTACATACACACGAATATATTCCTGCGATCCGCCGGATTCCCGGTGCGGCCTGCTTCGCCGGCTTCCGCTGCCGTGCTGTCCGCCGTCAAATGTCGCGTGACGGCCTCCCTGTGAAAAAGATCGTCCCCGCCTTCGCTCGTCCCTGCCCCTGCCGGCGGCCTTTGCGGTCTCCCTGAAATCTTCCTCGGAAAATTCCTTTATCGGGCCGTAACGCGCCGGATCAAAAAGATTGCCGTAGCTGAGCGACACCAGCGCCTCGACAGCCTTTTCCGCTCCCAGCCGCTCAATAAGGCCGCGGCAAACCTTGGCAAGAAACGGCGAGGCAGGCTCCTGCGCTGCGGGCGCCACATCCTCCAATTCCTCACGCATCGTACCTTCGGTACGCGGAGGCGCGGGGGGTTGCGCGCCTCCCTCCATATCTTCATTCTTTTGATCTTCCTCTGCGACTCTGCGACTCTGCGCGATTAAATTTGTGGTAATGTCTTCCTCGCCCAGAGCGGCAACCACCGATGAAGTTATCCGGCGGCGCAGGGATTTCATCACGGCCTTGACCGATGGAACTTTAAGCCAGAGAATACCGCTGCCCAGGTTTTTTTCCACCATCCGTGAAAACTGGTGAACCCTGTGCCGGTCGCCGGGCGTGGCAAGGCTTATGGCAACGCCCCGCCGCCCCGCCCTCGCCGTTCTGCCAATGCGGTGAACGTAGGTTTCACGGTCACCGGGCAGGTCCCAGTTGATCACATGGCTGAGGTTTTCGATATCCAGCCCCCGCGCCGCAACATCGGTGGCGACAAGGATCGCCGGTTCACCTCCCGCGGCGGAACTGGCAATGGCTGTTCTTCTCAGCCGGAAACGCCGCAGGGTGCGCTCACGAACATCCTGACTCAGGTCGCCGTGTATCGCCTCGGCGAGATACCCCGCTTCAACCAGCCGCCGCGCAAGCTCGTCGGTTTCCACCTTGGTAGCACAGAAGATCAGCCCGTAAAATTCGGCGGCGCTGTCGATAATCCTGCGGAGGGCTTCGAGCTTGTCTTCCCGTTTGACGATCACACAGTACTGATCCACCAGGGGCTTCTCGTCCTCCGGCGCGGTGTCCACAATAATTTCAGCGTCGCCGATATGCCTGCGAATGACTTTTAAGATCGGATCGGGCATAGTGGCGGAAAACAGGGCAATGTGCAGGGCAGTTTTACCGGCGGCGTCGTTTTCCCGTTCCGGTGTTTTAACCGCCTGCAGTATTTTTTCCACATCCTCAAAAAAGCCCATGTCGAGCATCTCATCGGCTTCGTCCAGAATGAACCAGTCCACCGCCGACAAATCCAGGGCTTTGCGTTCCATCAAATCCATAATTCTGCCGGGGGTTCCCACCACAATTTCCGTTCCGCGACGCAGATCGAGTATCTGATTTCTGATCGAAGCGCCGCCGTAGACCGCTGTTATCCGGGGATAATGACCACTTACCAGCGAGGCGATTTCTTTGGAGACCTGGAGCGCAAGTTCCCGTGTGGGGGCAAGAATCAGGGCGCGGGGGGCGTGGCCGGCCTGGGTAAGCCGTTCGATAAGCGGGATGCCGAAGGCGGCGGTTTTTCCCGTTCCGGTGCGGGCCTTGACGATGCAGTGTCCCTCGTCGGCAAGCAGCCGCGGCAGGGCGATGCTCTGTATCGAACTGGGGGCAGTCCAGCCCTTGCGGGCAATGGCCTCCAGTACTGTATCGGACAGACCGAAAGAGGAAAAAGGAAGGGCTTCGTTAATTATCATTATTCTCCGGGCAGAATCGCCAATTCTGTCTCTCTCTCAAAATAACGCGCGTTTTCCATCCGGGGCACAAGCATCACCGTCTCGTCGACTGCAAAGTCATGGCGGGACTCAGTGCGGGCAACAAGCTGCTGTGTGCCGGTATTCAGCAACAGATGAATATCCGCGCCCAACGGTTCAACCACCGACACATTCACGGAAAAACTATTATCCCCGCCCGACCCGGTATAGGTCAGGTCTTCCGGGCGTATGCCAAAGAAAATTTCCCGGCCAATATAATTTTTCAGATATGAGGCGTGGGAAACATCCGGTTTGATCCTGAAAGAACCTTCGTCCAGAACAAGCGATGCGTCGTCTTCCAGAACTTTTACGGTAAGAAAATTCATGGGCGGGGAGCCGATAAAACCGGCAACGAACTTATTGTTCGGATGGTTGTACAGGTACAGGGGAGAGCCGATCTGCTGAATTCTTCCGTCCTTCATAACAACGATCTTGTTTGCCATCGTCATGGCTTCCACCTGATCGTGGGTAACGTAGATTATGGTCGCTTTCAGGTTCTGGTGCAGGCGGGAAAGTTCCGCCCTCATCTGCACGCGGAGCTTCGCGTCAAGATTGGAAAGCGGCTCGTCAAAAAGAAAAACCTTGGGATTGCGGACAATTGCCCGCCCCACCGCAACCCGCTGCCGCTGTCCGCCCGAAAGCGCCCTGGGTTTGCGATCGAGCAATTTATCAATGTCGAGTATCTTTGCCGCGTCTTTGACCCTCCGGTCGATTTCATCTTTCGGAACTTTTTTGATTCGCAGACCGAACGCCATGTTTTCATAAACGCTCATGTGGGGATACAGGGCATAGTTTTGGAACACCATCGCGATATTGCGGTCTTTGGGAGGAATGTCGTTCATCAATTCGCCGTCTATGTACAGCTCACCCTCGCTTATGTCCTCAAGGCCGGCAATCATGCGCAAAGTGGTGGATTTACCGCAGCCCGACGGTCCTACCAGAACGAGAAATTCCCTGTCCTCAACCACAATATTGGCATCTTCCACGGCGCGGACATTGCCGTCGTACACTTTTGCAATGCCTCTCAGTTCAACTTTTGCCATTATTGGCCTCCCCCAAAAGGCCATTCAATCGTTCTTTCAATGTATGTCTTTGCACACTACGAGTCAAGAAAGCGTATTCAGCCGAATAATTTTCTGCATTCGACATAAAACCTCTTCTCGCACGCTTCCCCCATCGAAAAACTCTTGCGGGGAAGCGGGCCGCAGCGGGCGATGGTTTCAAAAAAACCGGCTTTGAGCACCGGCGGCAGCAGGATGCCGGTCGCGGCAGCGGCACCATTGGCAGCAATACGGAACAGCTCTTCCTCACCGTGGATGTAGTCAACCGTCACCGTGCCGCCGGCTGCGCTGTCCAACAGCGGCTGGAGGCATGCTGTGGATATGCCGCCGGCGCTTGTCTCTGCCAGCGCGCAGCGGTTTCCCGACACTATGCCAAAACGGTTTCCCGATACCGGTTCTGCAACAAGGGCGGACATTTCCTTTCGGCTTGCAAGCGTCCGGTTGGAAAAACCGGGAAGCGCCGAAAGCAGGGCAAGCGTCTGGTCAAAGCCAAGATTAAACACAACCCGGTGTATCGGCTCAAACGTTATCGCCGGATCATAGATATTCTCTATCTCAACCAGCGCGTAACGGCAGGGATGGTTGTGTGCTGTTCCGGCTGCGGTAAAAACATGCGCTTTCTTATACTCCTCCCATATCTCCCTGGCGCTTGCCAATGAATGATTGCCGTCGCCGACAGCAAAAAGGAACGGCTCTTCCCCGCCATTTCCTCCTGTCGCGTAACGGGTCAGCGCCCTTTGTGCCAGTTCCTCAAGCCTTTCGGCAAGGAGATTCCAATCGTCCCCGGCATCAAGCAGCCAGCCGCTTGCGCTGCCGGAATCCAGCATCAGGCCGCCCCGGTAAACCGGGGGATTTTTTTTTGCCCGCTCGCCAATGGCCGGCAGCAAAGTGTCAGTATCGTCGTCGATAAGCAGAAGAATGTGCTGGGTTTCAAGGGGGGCGTTTCGGCGAGTGTCCATCCGCGGGGGCAGACGTTCCGCCACAGTGCCTTCGGTTGCGCGGATCAGCGGCCGGGCTGTTGGCAGCCAGTCATATCGTTCAAGGTCTACGGCGGCGACCAGCCCCCTTCTTCCCCGGTTGAAGGGGGTATCCCTTTCAAGGTAGACAAAACCCCGCCGCTCCGGGGCAAAAACGCCCGAATCCAGATAGTGCCGCATGGATCGGTGGATGTCTGCAATTCTCCGCTCACGATCCCCATCGGCAAGAAACGCTTCGGGAAAAATCAGGTTCAGCGCAGAAGGCCGGACATCCGCCGCCGCGGCTGCCCTGTCCCAGTAAGAGCGATCCTGGGTAAACTGGTCGCAGGCAATGGCTGCCCAATGCCCCAGGGATATATCCCGCGGCAGAAGAATTTCCGGGGGTTCAATGCCCCATTTTGCCAGTTTTTGTCCGGTTTCGTTCATCATCCCATTGTACCGCAAAAACCGGCAAACGGTAAATTATGGGGGTTGACCTTCCGTGCCGCTTGCATTTTATCAGCATATCCCCTATACTAAAGGATGATATGGAGGTCGTTATGAAAAAACTCATTATTGCCGCTGTTTTTGCGGTTTTCTTTAGCGTTGGATTGCCGATTTTTGCCCAAAACATACCGGATGACAAAAAATCCGAGTATTACTATATCAATGTCAGTCTGGAAAAAATTTGGCCGTACCGGAAAGGTTATGTTGTTCAGTACCGCAAGGGTCTGTATCAGACTGCCAGAGCTTACCTGCCTGCGGAATGGTTTACCAATGCCGCAAGCACGGGCGAAATCATTACCCTGCCGAGGGGAAACGCATGGCCGTCCATGTCGGTTTATTTCAAAGAAGGCGAGTTCAGCCACGTTCGGCTCTATGTACATCGCTGGGCAGACCATGTAACCTGGGGAAATATCCCGCAGAACGTCAATATTGACAGCAACTTTGAGAACGTCGAGACGGTCGATCTTCAGTTCAAATAACGGAAGATAACCAGACAGCAACAAATTACACCAACCTTCTCGAATATCCAAGTTCCGCACGATAGAGCCTGTTCCAAAATCTGACATTTTGGAACAACCTCGATAATACTATTTTTCACAATCACAACTCCGCCCCGAAGAAAAATGTGGCCCGATGTCATCTTTGGAATGTCCGGCAGGAAGGGCTGCGCCGGGGGAATTATCCGCTGTAGGCGTATTTTTATTTGCCTATAGTTTTCCGTATGATATTGCAGAATCGAACATTCATTACCGATGCGTTTTGACTTGGTAAAGAAAAAAACTTCACATTACAAAAGCCATTACCCAACAAAAACAATTTTGCATGCTGTTCTCCCTGTGCCTATAATCTAAGGTTCAGGAGAATGTATGCACAACACGGTTTCACTCAACGATCTCTATGCAGATTTTTCGGCGGGACTGCTGGAGAAAAAGGAATTTGAGGGAGCGATTTTCAGGACAATTGGGGAGGATGTCCATCGCCTTTCGGGACTGGAACGGGACGACCAGGAAGATTACATTGTGTGGCTGTATCCCCGTATCAGCCGCGCCATAACCAGGTACCAGGAAACCGGTTCATCATTTGAAACATACATAAATTCTCTGGTTCGTTTGACGGCAAGGGAGTACCGTTCGCGTCAGATGCGCGGGTATGCCGCCGAATTCTCGGCATGGATCACGCAGATTCCCGATATGTATACCTGCGAGGAAGCGCCGGGGTACGATAAAGGTAACGATGTATGTCCCGTAACTGCGCCCAGAAAACCGACCAGGCTGAGAAATTCCCGCCAGCTGTTGATCCTTCTTTTAAAATGCTCCAGCTATGTTTCTCCTGATTTCCTGGAGAGGGTTGCTCCCCGGCTGAAAATAAAACCGGAAGTGCTGGGCGAAATGATCGGCCGCCTGAGGGAACAGAGGGCGAAGCGCGAAAGAAAAATAAGTCTGCTGCGCGAACGCGCCAACTGCCAGTTTTTTCGCTGTATTTTTTATGAAAAAAGTTTGCAGTCAATGCCGCAAAACAGTATTGCCACCCTGCGCCTGAGGGAACGGCTTGAGCGGGGACGAAACCGGCTGGAAAAAATGAGAAAACGGCTCAAGCGGCTGCGCCCCGATCCTTCCAACCGGCAAATCGCCGAAGTCCTTGGCATTGCCAAGGGCACGGTCGATGTCGCCCTGCATAGATTAAAAGTGAAGTGGAACATTGAGCTCGACAAGAATATGCTGAATTAACCGCCTATCACCGGCAGGGTGGTCAGGCGTTCATTCTTCAAAATAGCGTTGGATGGAGGGGGGGGAAAAGCCCTCGCCTTTAAGCTGGTACTTCAACGCCTTGCGCGCCGCCTGTTCGCTGTCCTGGCCGGCGGTTTTTGCAGCGAGCCTGCGATTGCTTTTTCGCACGAGTTTCTCCGCATAGCGCTCCAGGAGCCGGAATTCGGCCTCTTCGTCCAGCACCTCTTTCAGAACGGAATCCGCGTCGGTACGGTCGATGCCGCGGGAACGCAGTGCGGCCAAAAGCCGCCAGGGGCTTGTAGCCTGCCGGCTGATTCTGGTTTCCAGCCAGAGGCGTGCGTAGCGGCGGTCGTCAACGAGTTCCATTTCGCACAAGCGGGCGATGACGGCGCTGACGCATGCGGGATCGTGGCGGCGTTTTTTCAGTTTGCGGGTAAGGCCAAAGACGCTCTGCTCGGCGCGGGCGATCAGCTGCAGCGCCGCCTTTTCCGCCCGCAGGCAGGCCGATGCGAAACCCAGCGCATCTTCCTCTTCGGCGCTGATTTGGCGGCCTTCGGCAGCGCCGGGGGCATAGAGATCTTCGTTAACAAAAGCCGGGGGAAGGTAACAGGTCTTGAATGAAAAAAAAGAACCGCCGGAAAGCTCAATACGCTTTGGCTCTCCTTCGGCTCCTGATTTTATTGAAATAATAGTCATGTCTGACTTGCCGCCGCAAGCCGGTTCTTCTACCGCTTGGAGAACTGGAAGCGCCGCCGCGCCCCGCGCCTGCCGTATTTTTTCCGCTCCACCATGCGGGAGTCGCGGGTAAGATAGCCGTTGCTCCGCAGGCTGGTGTAATTCCCCTCGTCCACCTGACAAAGGGCGCGGGCAAGGCCGTGGCGGCAGGCTCCCGCCTGCCCTGAGTTCCCGCCGCCGTATACGTTTATCAAAATGTCAAACTTATTTTCACTGGCGGTTACCATTAAAGGCTGGCGAACCATAACCGAATGTTCACCCTGGGGAAAATATTCGCCCAGGTCTTTGCCGTTTACCGAGATTTTGCCGCTTCCGTCGCGGACATACACCCTCGCCACCGAGGTTTTTCTTCTTCCGGTTCCGATTCCGAGATTCTTTACCATTTGCTCTTGTTCCTCATTATACTTCTATCGCCGTGGGATTTTGTGCCCCATGGGGATGCGCCGCCCCGGCGTACACTTTCGCGTTCCTTGCCAGTTTTCTGCCCAGCGGCCCCTTGGGAAGCATGCCCTTAATGGCGTTTTCCATTGGCTGGGTGGGGTGTCTGGCGATAAGTTTCTCAAAATTTGAGGTTTTCAGTCCGCCCACATACCCGGAATGGCGGTAATACATCTTTTGCTGGGCTTTTCTGCCGGAAACGGCGACCTTATCGGCATTGATAATGACCACATAGTCCCCCATTTCCTGATGGGGCGCGAAATTCGCCTTGGTTTTGCCCCGGACTATGGACGCGACCTTTGCCGCCACCCTGCCCAAAATTTTGCCCTCGGCGTCAATCACAAACCACTTCCGCTCTACTGACGCTGGCTTCACAAACACTGTCTTCATCGTACCAATATGCCCAAAAAAGCCAAAAAGAGTCAAGTGCCGGTACAGAAATGAATGCCGATACGGGGTATACAGGAAAACACCCCCGGCGATTTGCCAAACTTGACCCATGAATTATTTGAAATAATCCAACAAGGGGCGGGGCGGCGGCACGCCAAAAAAACTGGAGGAGTCCGCCTCCACAGCCCCTGACCGTCCTTTTGTTTTCCATGTAATACAGAGTAGTTCCGAAATTGAGCGTGATTATCAAGTTTCTCATGCCGGTAAGCCTTCTGTTTACCCTAGTTTTTGATTTTTCTCACAGGTCTATTTCGGCGGGGAGTTCCAGAATTTTTTTGGCGCGCCGCCGCCCCGCCCCTTGTTGGCCTGTTCCGGTATTCCATGAGTCAAGTTTGATATGTTTTTTGGGGTGTTTTCCTGCCTGAACACAAAAATGTATTCTTTTCTGTACTTGTCCCAAAGGCCGGTTTTTGCTAAGGTTTTCCTAAATGAGGCTATTCCAAAACTCCAGTTTTGGAATAGCTACCTATAGCTATAAACGATACATAACTGAGTAAACTCAGAAATGTATGCCTTACCAGATAGGCAGGAAAACACCCATATATAGTAACGGGGGTGTCGGAGGCAAGAGTGCCGTGCCCCGCACGGTGCTTTTGGCCTCCGACGGGTCCCGAAATAAAATTATTTGGTGTTTTCCTGTGTTATTTGCACAAAGCACACATTTCTGCATTGTATCAGTTTTGGGAGAGGCATAAATGATAACAATTACTGATCTCAGCCTGGGGTTTGGGGAACGAACGCTTTTCAGGGATGTCAATCTCAAGTTTACACCCGGCAACTGTTACGGGATAATCGGCGCGAACGGGGCCGGAAAATCGACCTTCCTCAGAATCCTCTCCGGCGAGAGCGAGCATGACAAGGGCGAGATCTCTTTTGGAAAAAACGAACGAATCGCCGTGCTTAAACAGGATCACTTTGCCTATGAGGAATACCCCGCGCGGGAAACGGTGATCATCGGTTATGCGAAACTCCACGGAATTATGAAAGAGCGCGAGGGGATCTACGCGAAAGAGGATTTTTCCGAAGCCGACGGGATACGGGCAAGCGAGCTTGAGGCGGATTTTGCCGAACTGGGCGGCTGGGAGGCGGAGGCGCAGGCGGGGCAGCTGCTTTCGGGGCTGGGGCTTGACGAGGAAGATCACGACAGGCTGATGGCGGAACTGGACGAGTCGAAAAAGGTGCGGGTTCTGTTGGCGCAGGCGTTGTTCGGCAGCCCCGACATTCTGCTGTTGGACGAGCCGACCAACGGCCTCGACCTTGAATCGATTTCCTGGCTGGAGGACTTTCTCATTGATTTTCCCAATACGGTGATCGTCGTTTCCCACGACCGCCATTTTCTGAACGCCGTCTGCACCCATGTCTGCGACATTGACTACGGCAGGATTACCCCCTATTCGGGAAACTACGATTTCTGGTATCAGATGAGCCAAATTCTCCAGCGGCAGGCGCGGGAACAGTTAAAAAAACGGGAAGACAAGGC
>Ga0082212_10000627_pt1 | contig 51494 bp, 44 predicted proteins | sample TergutNt197P3_FD_71548 | JGI IMG/M metagenome (GOLD analysis project Ga0082212, IMG submission 71548) | Neocapritermes taracua P3 segment gut microbial communities from Petit-Saut dam, French Guiana - Nt197 P3 | ecosystem: Host-associated > Arthropoda: Insects > Digestive system > Gut ...
CTTTTGTCAAGCCAATTAGCTCTTTGAGTGTTATTCCCATTACTTTACCTGCATTCAAATATTCTATCAATATTATCCCAGATTCATTGGCTCGAATCAACAATCTTTCCGACTATCACCAAATAATAAAGCTACTTTACCTTTAGAGAGAAAAATACCGATTCAATCGTTTGACGAGGAAACGTTTTCCTCATTCAATAAATTTCATATCGTGTCCAATTGGCCGTTTAAAGTAGAACCACAGTGTGTCTTATATGGAGTTGATGAAAGCGGATTCTCTGGGGACAACCTTCTTGTGCTTGGGTAGTATGCAACAAAAAGCGATGCACAAAATGAGTTAAGCGAAATATCCAAGGCTCTGTTGAATGGTGAAATGGCGTATGAGCTGGATCATTTTGCCAAAGTAAAGAAAAGGCTGTTATAGGTCTCAATGGAGCAAAACTAATTGTGTTTCACTAATTTTCAGAAGCAGCATCTAATGAAGCGCCATAGAAGGCTTTCAATATGCCTTGGCGAGATATGTTGGCTGGTTGTGGACACACAGGCGGTGCATGCGGGAAATGGGGATTTGAGCGTTCTATCCAACACCGTCCACATACACACCACAACCAGGCACTAAAATCAATTTCATTGTATGGAGGGCTGCGAATCCGCGCGCAATAACAAGTTTGTGGCGCGCAGACATCACAAATGTGCCTTCAGCCTAAAATTCCATGTCAACATAACGAGTATGTTGGGGGAGGCGCTCCAAGCGACTAAAGAGGTCAAACTTTTTTATGGCAATTTCACCCGGTTTAGGTTGATATGGGCTTTCTACCAAAACGGGATTCTACCCTCTCGAAGTGTTGACGACTTATTGGAATGAGGAAAATTCATATTTGTTTATGGCGAAATACTTGAATAATACTAAGCGGTCAGGCGCAAGCTGAAGCTATCAAAAAATAAAAAAAACCGGCATCGTATTGACCACACCGGTTTTCCATATTAAAACTTGTCTACATAAGCGGGCTATTTGCCCCTTGAGTATTGGCTTGCTATTTGCTGTATCATTCATCGCCATCCTCGTCAACATAGCTATTGACCTTGGCAATTGACGCGATCTTTACATTGTCGTCCATGCGGCACAGAATCGTCCCAGACGCGCCGCGGCGGGTTTCTTTAATAGTGGCAGCGTCCATGCGGATTATTTTGCCTTCTGAAGTAATTATCATCAAATCGTGTTTGTCTTTGTTGATAGAGCAAATCCCCCTGACAAGGCCAGTCTTTTTCGAAGGCTTGTAATTGATAAGCCCCCGCCCGTTCCTCTTAGCCAACCGGTAAAGGGATGGCGCAGTGATCTTGCCCATGCCGTTCTCCGATATAGTCAAAATCATTTCGTCGTCATGGATGATATCCATTCCAATGACTTCATCCGTAGGTGTCAGCTTGATGCTCATCACTCCTCTTGCTGACCTGCCCATTGGCCTGATCTCAGACTCTGAAAACCTTAAACTATATCCAAAGAGCGTGCCGAGAATAATATCTTTGCCGCCGTCAGTCAGCCTGACATCGATAAGCTCGTCATCATCTTTCAAGACAATACAGACAAGGCCGTTTTTCCTAAGGTTTGCAAACTTGTCCAGCTCGATCTTTTTGATCATCCCAAGCTTTGTCTGCATTAAGAGGAACTGGTTGTTTGTAAATTCCTTGACTGGGAAAATAGCCGTGATTTTCTCCCCTGGCTCCAACGGCAGCAAGTTGACAATAGCTATGCCCTTTGCCGTCCTGCCGGCGTCTGGAAGCTCATGGGCTTTCAAACGGTAGACCTTCCCTTTGTTGGAGAAGAACATGATATGGTGGTGGGTTGTGGTCATGAACAAGTGCTTGATAAAGTCGTCTTCCCGGGTCGTGTGGGCATTGACGCCCTTCCCCCCGCGTTTTTGGGCTTTATATGTGTTCAGGGAAATGCGTTTCACATATCCCACATGGGTGATTGTGACTACGACATCGTCTACCTCGATCAAGTTTTCCAGGTCAATATACTCTTCTGTCACCTCAAAAGCTGTCCTTCTCTCATCTGCGAAGCGGTTGCGGATCTCAGTGAGCTCGTCCCCGATAATCTTGATGACCAATTCGTCGCTGGACAGGATTTCATTGTAGTAGGTGACCAACTTTGACAACTCGCTATGCTCAGCGTCGATTTTCTCCCTCTCAAGGCCTTGGAGCCTGCCAAGCCTCATGTCCATGATAGCCTTGGCTTGTATCTCCGAGAGGGCAAAGCGCTTTTGGAGCTGCTCTTCAGCGTCATCATAAGCCCCGCGGATAATTGCGATAATTTCGTCTATGTTGTCTAGGGCGATGATATATCCTTCAAGGATATGCAGCCGCTCCTGGGCTTTGCGCAGGTCATAGACAGTTCTTCTTACAATAATTTCTTTCTGAAATTCGATATAGTGCTCCAGCATTTCTTTCAGGTTAAGCACCTGGGGCTTGTTGTCCACAAGGGCGAGCATGATAACCCCAAAGGTGTCTTGCATCTGGGTAAACTTGAAGAGCTGGTTTAGCACAATTTGGGGATTGGCGTCTTTTTTCAGCTCAATGGTTATTCTCATGCCGGTGCGGTCAGAGTAGTCATTTACTGTAGATATCCCGGCGATTCTTTTTTCTGCCGCAAGCTCAGCGATTTTCTCCACTAGCTTGGCTTTGTTGACCATGTAGGGGATCTCAGTGACAACAATCCTTTGGCGGTTTGATGTTGAAGGCTCAATCTCTGTTTTCGACCGCAAGGTAATCCTGCCCCGGCCAGTGGCATAGGCGTTCATTATGCCTTCCTTGCCCATAATAATCCCCCCCGTGGGGAAGTCCGGACCTTTGATATAGCCAGCAAGGTCCATTGTGCTTAATTTCGGGTTGGCCATAAGGGCGATAACCGCATCGATGACTTCCCCTAAATTGTGTGGTGGCACATTTGTAGTCATCCCAACGGCGATGCCCGACGAGCCGTTTACAAGCAGATTTGGAAAACGGCTGGGGAGCACTGTGGGCTCAAGGAGCTCCTCATCGAAGTTTGTGGTATAGTCAATCGTCTCTTTGCCAATATCACGCAGCATCTCGCTTGCAAGGCGGGACATCCGGGCTTCAGTATAGCGCATGGCCGCAGGGGAATCTCCATCTACAGAGCCGAAGTTGCCTTGGCCGTCAACCAAAAGATATCTTGTTGAAAATGGCTGGGACAATCGCGCCATGGAATCATAGATCGCGCTGTCGCCATGGGGGTGGTATTTGCCCATGACATCGCCGATAATCCTGGCTGATTTGCGGTAAGGCGTATTGTACCTGACACCCATTTCGTCCATTGCATAAAGTATCCGGCGGTGGACAGGCTTAAGCCCGTCCCTTACATCAGGCAACGCCCTGTCAACGATTACGCTCATAGCGTAGTCGATGAAAGAGCGCTCCATCTCCTCTGCAATATCCACTGGCTCAATGTCGTTAAATAAAACCATGTTGTCCATAAATCCACCGTTATTTCCTTACTAACTTATATATCCAGGTTTGTAACCTTTTCTGCATTGTCGATAATAAAGTCTTTCCTGGGCTGGACTTTGTCCCCCATCAAAACAGCGAAAATACTGTCTGCCCTTATGGCGTCAGGAACTGTAACTTGAAGCAAAGTCCTGTTTTCGGGGTTCATAGTAGTGTCCCACAATTGCTCTGCGTTCATTTCCCCAAGCCCTTTATACCGCTGGAGGGTTGTCTTGTCCTTGCCGAACTCTTCCTGGATAGCCGCAAGCTGCTTTTCGTTATAGCAGTATCTTATGTCCCTGCCCTTCTGCACCCTGTAGAGGGGGGGCTGGGCAATATACAAATATCCGCCTTCGATTATACCAGGCATAAATCGGTAAAAGAATGTGAGCAGCAAAGTCCTGATATGCGCTCCATCCACATCTGCGTCTGTCATGATGATAATCTTGTGGTAGCGCGCTTTGGACAAATCAAAATCCTCCAAAACGCCAGTGCCAAAAGCAGTTATCATAGACCTGATCGTGTCGGCAGTAAGTATTTTGTCATGGCGGGCTTTTTCCACATTGAGGATTTTTCCCCTAAGGGGCAAGATCGCCTGGATTTTTGGGTCTCTGCCTTGTTTGGCAGAGCCTCCTGCGGAGTCGCCCTCAACGATGTATATCTCGCAATTAGCCGGGTTTTTATCACTGCAGTCAGCCAGCTTTCCAGGCAATGCCGCTCCTTCAAGCGCATTTTTGTTCCTGATCAAGTCCCTGGCTTTCTTTGCGGCAGCCCTTGCCCTTGTGGCAGTGATTGCCTTGTCGACTATAGATTTTGCGTATGCTGGGTTCTCTTCCAGGAAAGCAGTCAGCTTTTCGCCCACTGCCACCTCAACAGCGCCCCTGACCTCCGGGTTGCCGAGTTTGGTTTTGGTCTGGCCTTCAAACTCCGGGTTTTTTATCTTTACGCTTACAATCGCAGTCATGCCTTCCCGGATATCCTCACCTGATAAATTCTCGTCAGACTCCTTGAGGAACGAGTACTTGCGGGCGTAGTTGTTTATCGTCCTAGTCATGGCTGTCTTGAAGCCGTTGACGTGCATTCCGCCTTCAGTTGTATTGATGTTGTTGGCGAATGAATGCAAGCTTTCTGAAAAAGCGTCAGTGTATTGTATAGCTGTCTCAATAGCGCAAGCCGCAGTCTCTTTTTCGAAATAGATCACAGACTCGTTCAAGACCGTCTTGCCTAAATTCAGATAGCCTATAAACTCCAAGAGGCCCCCTTCATAGCAATACGTTTCTGAAACGCTAGGGTCTTTCCTAGTGTCAGATATTGTTATTCTAAGGCCTTTATTAAGGAAGGCAAGCTCCCTCATCCTATGGCGCAAGGTGTCATAGCTGAACTCAGTGTCTTGGAAGATATCCGAGTCGGGCTTGAAGACTGTTGTTGTGCCTGTCTTTTTGGTGTTGCCGACTACCTCCAATGGACCGTCAGGCACTCCACGCTTATAAGACTGCTTGAATATCTTGTTGCTTTGGTATACAGTCACTTGAAGCCACTCGCTCAAGGCATTCACCACAGACACGCCAACTCCATGGAGCCCCCCGGACACCTTGTAGTTGTCATCGTCAAATTTAGCCCCTGCATGGAGCACTGTCAAAGCAACCTCGACTGCTGACAAGCCCGTCTCTTTGTGGATGCCGGTTGGAATACCCCTGCCGTCATCGACGACACAGACTACTTCTCCCTCCATTATCTCTATTTCAATGTTATGGCAATAGCCTCCCATCGCCTCGTCTACACTGTTGTCGACAACCTCAAAGACCAAGTGGTGCAAACCGCTTTTGCCTGTCGAGCCAATGTACATTCCAGGCCTTATCCTGACTGCCTCAAGGCCTTTTAGGACTTTTATACTGTCAGCTGAGTAGTTGCTATTGTCAGCCATTTTTGTCTCCTTATGAGAAAAAACAATAAATTTGCATTGTGTTGACTATTGTTACTTGTTGGCATCTAACTAAACAATTCAGCCTCAACAATTACAATAATAATACCATATTTAACTGGAAATAAGAAGCATTATAGTCTGTTTTTGCGTATTTTATAGGCTTTTGCTTATATTATGCCTGCGATACAAAAACTCTTGCCATTATTCGCCATATTATATTTTTTTCATTGAATTATCAAGTAATGGATTGCAATAGAACTTTTCGCAATTTTGTGTTCACGCTTTTTTAACAAAAGCCTGAAGATGAAAACACAGCCTTTTTTGCAAGGGGGCGGCACAAACAAAAACAAGGAGCGCCAATTGCATAAAAACGCCGCTCCTTGCCCGATTTATGTCGAATTTTTATCTCTTCTAGAGGTTTTCGATCATTTCCACATGGTCAGACTCTTCAAGCAGCTTGATAGCCAAATCGTGGTAGTCCACCTTGATAATAAGTATCGCTTTCTGGCTTTTATAGTCTGGAAGGGCTGAATAAGCGTACTCGATATGGACTCCATTGTCTGTGAGCAGCTTGGTTGTCTTGTACAAGGTGCCCGGCTCATTGGCGACCAGGATAGCGATCACGTCTGTTATGCTAAACGCCAATCCGCCTTCTTCGATTACAACTGCCGCTTTGTCGATGTCGTCGACAATCAGCCTGGTGATGCCAAACTCCCCTGTGTCAGCTATTGCCAATGATACGATGTTGATCCCGTCCTCATACAGCAGTTTTAATAATTGGTTGAGCCTGGCTTGAGAGTCGCCAACAAAAATAGAGAGCTGTTTTGCCATTTAAAACCTCCCTGTCTTAGTGTTAATTGTTCTTGCTCGAGATTAGCCTCTCATGGAGGACTTGCACTGCGGTTTTTGAATCCTCTGTCTTGACGAGAACAGAAATTGTGGTGCTTGAGTCAGAGGATTGGTAGATAAATATGCCGTTGCCATACAGGGCTGCGATTATCTGGGCAACAATGCCAGGCGTGCCCATCATGTTGTTGGCCATTACCGTTATTTTTGAAAAGCCGTCAACTACTTGCGCTTCCAACCCTAGGGATGCAAACAATTCCCTGATCGTCTCCGATAAAGAGGAATTGAAAATAAAGACCTTCCTGTCAGGCAAAATGTTGATCATGTCAATCGAGATGTTGTTCGCAGTAAGGACCCGATACATCTCATCGTCCTTTGCCATGTCCTCTGAGAAGACAGTGGCTTGGGAGCAGTTGTCGAGCTGGGTGACTGCAGTGAACGCGACCTCGCCCATGGGGATGTCGCAAGGATCGCTTATCAGCGTGTAGGTGTCGTTCCTGGAGGAATCAACATTTAGTATTTTCACAGGCACTGACGCTTTCATCGCATGCTCTACCGCCCTGGGGTGGATAACTTTTGCGCCGTACTCTGCGAGCCTGTAAACATCCTCGAACTCGATCATGTTTATAAGCTTGGCATCTGTCACGACATTGGGGTCTGCGGTCATTATCCCGTCCACATCTGTGAATATCTCTACCAGTTCGCTGCCCATGGCACCGCCAAGGGCGGTTGCTGTGATATCCGATCCTCCACGCCCGAGTGTTGTGATGTCCCCGCCTTCGGTTATCCCTTGGAAACCTGCCACTATCGGGATAACCCCCTCTTCAAGGAGGGATGTGAGCCTCGTTGTATCGATCGACATTATTTTGCCTTCCCCGAATGTGCCATCAGTCAAAATCCCTGCCTGTCCACCAGTCAACGGTGCTGCGCTCAGCCCTGCCAGCCGGAACTCCTCAGCCACGATGACTGTGGTGACCAGCTCTCCAACGCTAGACAAAAAATCCTTGCTGCGGGCGTTTGCCCTGGTCGGTTCCGGGAGTAGGGATATCAGCGCATCTGTTGAGTAGGGGTCGGGAAAGCGCCCCATCGCTGAAACGACAATAATGGGGCTTAAACCCTCTGAAATGGCGCTTTTGGCGTTCGCTATTATGTTATCTCTTTTTGCTTTATCTTTGACGCTTGTTCCGCCATATTTCTGCACAATTGTTTTCATGCCGGCTCTCCTGTTTTTACTAAATCTATGCTGTTTGCTTAATTATATCTCGACAATGATTGTGTCAATTCCAATTTTTTTGATATTGCTCCATGGAATCTCGATATAGTCGTTTTCATCATGCCCAAACAAGCTGGCAAACCTGGATTTGGGCATCATTATAGCCTCTATAAGCCCTTCATCCTCTTTTATCTTCAAATCGCAGCTGCCTAGGTACCCGATACGCTCCCCTGTGGAGTAATTGACAATTGCCTTGTTCCTCATGCTAAAAAACATCATACAATCCACCTCACTAGTATGAATTATATGACAGAGCAATTGATATATCACATATTGCCTGTGTGTCCAAACCCCCCGCTATCTCTTTCAGTAAGGGGCAAATCGCTTGCTTGGGCAAAGACGGCCCTTGCCACGGGGCAGAACACTAGCTGCGCTATCCGCTCCCCTGGCAATATCTCATAAGGCGCATCGGAAATGTTTGCGATAATGACACCGATCTCTCCCCTATAGTCGCTGTCTATAGTCCCCACACCATTTGCCACTACTATTCCGTGCTTCAAAGCGAGGCCGGAGCGGGAGCGCACCTGCGCCTCATAGCCTTCAGGCAAACCGATATAAATCCCAGTGGGGACCAAGGTTATTTTAGATGGGCCAATCAACACCGGCTCATCTATGTCCGCCCTTAAATCACAACCGGACGACCCGGCTGTGGCGTACATAGGCGCTTCAAACTTTGACTTGTTGACAAGCTTGACGCCAATTGTATCCATGAACAAACTACCTAATTTTGTCCAGGTCGATTTTGCCCTGTTTCATCTCGGTCACTTTCACTGTCATAATGTCTCCGACCTTCACCAAATCCGCGATTTTCGCGTTGCGGTTCTTTGACAGCTTGGAGAGGTGGACCAAGCCCTCCTTTCCGTTCGGCAGCTCTACAAAAGCCCCAAAATTCAGGAGCCTGGTGACCTTTCCTGTATATACATCGCCTATCTCCACTTCCTTGATTATCGATTCGATGATCGATTTGGCTTTGGCTGAGCTTTCAAGGTCAGGGGAAGCTATATAAACCTTTCCGTCGTCCATGATGTCGATTTTGACTCCGGTCTCTTCGATAATTTTGTTTATGACTTTCCCGCCGGCGCCGATGACTTCGCGGATTTTGTCTACAGGTATCTCAATTGTGATGATCCTCGGAGCAAATTCTTTCAAATCTTCCCTCGGCTCTGGCAGCTCTTCAAGCATCTTTTTCAAAATGTGCATCCTGCCCTCTTTTGCCTGGTTAAGCGCTTTTGCGAGTATCGTGCGGTCAAGCCCTTTGATCTTGATATCCATCTGTATGGATGTAATGCCCCTTGAGGTGCCTGCGACTTTAAAGTCCATATCCCCGTAGAAATCTTCCATGCCTTGGATGTCAGAGAGCACTGCGGTCATCCGATCCTCATGAACCAGCCCCATGGCAATCCCTGCCACAGCTGCCCTTATGGGCACCCCGGCGTCCATCAACGCCAAAGTGGATGCGCAAATGCTGGCCATGGATGATGACCCGTTAGACGCCAAAACTTCCGAGACAATCCTGATTGTGTAGGGGAACTCCTCAGTTGGCGGGATGACAGGCTCAAGCGCCCTCTCTGCAAGGGCTCCATGGCCTATTTCCCTTCTGCCTGGCCCACGGATCGGACCAGTCTCGCCAACAGAGAACGGCGGGAAGTTATAGTGGTGGAGAAACCTCCTGGATTCCTCCTCTGTCAAATTGTCAATGATCTGCTCTTCCCTGACTGCCCCCAAGGTAAGGGCAGAAAGCACTTGGGTTTGGCCCCTGGTAAACATTGCAGAGCCGTGGACTCTGCGAAGCTTGCTTGCCTCGCAGGTTATTGGCCGTATCTCTTCCAACCCCCTGCCGTCAGGGCGAACCGACTCGTTAATAATCATATCACGAACCACAGACTTGAGGGCTGCCGTAAAGACTTCGGAAATGTCATAGCCCTTGCCGGGGAAAAGCTCTAAATTCTTTTCCATTATCTCGTCTTTGGCTATGTCAATCAGCTCTTCGCGCCTGGCTTTATCCGGAAATACAAAGCATCCTTTTAATTTCTCAACTGATTCGTTGTAAACAGATTCTTGGATCTCGTCGCTAGGCACTAACAGCCTAAGCGTTTTTTTCTCTTTTCCGCACTTTAAGGCAATTTCCTCTTGGAAAGCAAGCAATGGCTCAATTTGCTCTTGGGCAAACATAATCGCATCAATCATCTTGTCTTCTTCGACTTCTATGGCACCAGCCTCCACCATTGTGACCCCATCCCTTGTGCCAGCCACAGTCAGGTCGAGTTGGCTTGCCCCCCTCTGGGCGCTTGTGGGGTTTACAATGAACTCCCCGTCAACAAGGCCGATGTTCACTGCGGCGCATGGCCCATTGAAGGGGATGTCTGAAATAACAAGAGCCAAAGAAGAGCCGAACAGCGCAGGAATGTCGGGGTCGGTGTCATACTCCACACTCATCACTGTCGCAATAATCTGGATGTCGTTTCTAACCCCTTTGTCAAACAAGGGCCGCAGGGGCCGGTCAATCAAACGGGCAGCTAAAGTCGCTTTCTCGCTTGCCCTGCCTTCCCTTCTTAAAAACCCGCCGGGAATTTTGCCAACTGAGTACATTTTCTCCTCATAGTTGACCCCCAACGGGAAGTAGTCAAGTTCCTTGACATCTTTGGACATGCACGCAGTGACCAGTATCTGGGTTTGGCCATAAGTTATGAACACTGATCCGTTGGCAAATTCGGACATCTCGCCAACTTCAACAGTCAGTTCCCTTCCAGCAAAATTTATTGTGTAAGTTTCTTTCATTTTGTCCTCCAGGATAACTAGCAAAGCCGAAGTGGAGAAGACGCGGTAAGCATTCATGTATCCACGCTCTTGTTCGAGTATGGATAGATAAAGAATTATCGCTGTGAGTAAGCTTCGGCATGCTGTTTCCAAATAATTGTGATTAGTTGTTTTAAAAGAAAGGCCCGGATTTGGGCCTTGTCTCTATCTCCTCAAACCAAGCTGTGCAATCAGCTCTCTGTACTTGGCTATGTCATTTGCCGCCAAGTAGTCGAGAAGGCGCCTTCTTTTGCCGACCATCTTCAATAAGCCACGCCTTGAATGGTGGTCAAGCTTGTGGATCTTTAAATGCTCGTTGATGTGGTTGATGCGCTCTGTCAAGATCGCAATTTGGACTTCCGGTGAGCCGGTGTCTTTCTCGTGTTTTCTGTAGGGCTCCATCACTGCGAGTTTTTTGTCTTTGTCTAAATACATATTTCCTCCAAATGTTTTCTAATTCGCCACTGTCCTGGCTATCCGTTGAGGGGTCGGCTAGCTAAGGCAGGGTAAAATACAAATAATTATATCATGTAAACTATTATTACCATAGCAAATCACTCATTCACGTATTTTGATTATTTTATTTTACTTTTGTTTTTTTTTCTATTTGTACAATTATTCATTACTTTTTAACATCAATAATTACGTTAAACTAATATTGGTTAAAAATAAATTGCCATATAAAGAAACTGGTGTTACAATATAGGAAATTTTTAAAGATTTGAAAGGAGAAAATATGCCCACATTCAAGCCTTTCGCGGCATTAAGACCAAGAAATGAGCTCGCGGGCGAAGTAAGTTGCCTGCCATATGACGTCATGGACACAGAAGAGGCGAAAAGCATGGCTAGCGGCAACCCTCTGTCATTTTTGCATGTTGTCAGGGCAGACATTGATGTCGATTCAAATGGCGCTAAGGATAATCCTGCTTTGGTAGAGCAAAAATCCTCTGAAAACTTCCAGTCATTTGTTAACGATGGAACCCTAGTGCGTGACACGAGCCCATGCCTGTATATCTATGAACAGAACATGGATGGTTTCATTATGACGGGGATTGTCGGCCTTTGCAGCGTGCGGGATTATGAAAGCGATGCGATAAAAAAGCACGAGCACACCTTGCCTCAAAAAGAAGAGGACAGGATCCGCCACTTTATAGCATGCGGAGCCCAAACAGAGCCAGTTTTTTTTGTGTACAGAAATGATGAGGCGCTTTTCGAAGTGATCTTGGGGATTAGAGACTCAAAGGAAGCGGAGTTTGACTTTGTTGACGATTTTGGCGTGAACCAAAAACTATGGAAAGTAGACGAAGCCGGCGATATTGAGTCGATTGTAAGCATGTTGGAAGCCCATAGCGCTTTTTATATCGCTGACGGCCACCATCGCACAGCCTCTGCTGCAAAAATCTCGGGCTATTCCCAGGGAAAAGTGCAAAACGAGTATGTTATGGCTACCCTCTTTGACGAGGCAAGAGTCAACATTCTCAGCTATAATAGGCTGCTGCATGACACTGCCGGTTTAAGCGAGGAAGAGATCCTTTCGAAATTAAAGGAAAACTTCAATGTCAATAAGTCGACAGAAAGCCTTCCAACCCCAAGCCGCCTACACCAGTACTCATTGTATATGGGTGGAAAATGGCATATCTTGGATGCTAAGGATGGATCCTTTGACCCGGGCCACCCAGTAGAAGCGATCGATGCCCAAATTGCCCAAACGCTTATCTTTGACAAGATATTCGGCATTCCAGACCCTAGGACTGACCACCGCTTGTCATTTGCAGGAGGCATCAGGGGGCTTAAATATCTAAAAGAGCAGGTTGACGCAGGGGAAGCCTTGATCGGGCTGGCTCTATACCCTGTGGGCATGGACCAAGTGGCGAATGTCGCTGACATGGGCATGGTAATGCCCCCTAAATCAACTTGGTTCGAGCCAAAACTGCGTAGCGGGCTATTTGCCTATATCTATGAATAAATTCAAGCATATTATAAAATGAAACCTTTTGGAGGAAAGAATGCATAGGAAGCTATTTATACCTGGACCAACAGAAGTCAGAGCTGACGTACTTGAAAAGATGGCAACGCCAATGATCGGCCACCGCACAGCGGAAGCCACAGAACTGCAAAAATCGATAAGCGAAAAACTGCAAAAAGTTTTCTTCACAGAAAGCGACATACTAGTATCCACGTCATCGGGAACAGGCCTTATGGAAGGCGCTATCAGATGCGGGACAGCCAAAAGGGCAGCCGTGTTCTCCGTCGGCTCCTTTGGCGAAAGATGGCACAAAATGGCTGTCAACAACGGCGTAGAGGCAGATTTGTTTGAAGTCGAAGACGGCAAGCACACTGACCCCGACGAAGTAGACAAAGTTTTAAAGACTGGAAAATACGACCTTGTCACAATCACCCACAATGAGACTTCTGCCGGATTGACCAATCCATGCGCAGAAATCGGCGAAGTTATTAAAAAATACCCAGATGTCTTATATTGTGTCGATGCCGTCTCTTCCGCTGGCGGAATGAAGATTGAAGTTGACAAATGGGGCATTGACGTTTGTATCACATCAACACAAAAATGCCTTGGCCTTCCTCCTGGAATGTCTGTGACCACATTCTCGCCAAAAGCAGTAGAGAGGGCGCAGAATGTGAACATCAGGGGCTACTACCTTGATTTGTTGATGGTCCACGAAAATGTAAAGAAAAACTTCCAGTATCCATCAACACCAAGCATCGCCCACATGTTTGCGCTTGATTACCAGCTTGACCAGATCCTGAATGTTGAAGGACTTGAGAATAGGTTTGCTAGGCACACAGCTATGGCAGAGCTGGTAAGAAATTGGGCCAACGAGAAGTTTGAGATCTTCCCGGCTGCCGAGTTTGCCTCCGATACAGTTTCTTGCATCACCAACACCAGGGGAATTGATGTCAAAGAGCTTTGCAGCAAACTCAACGACGTAGGATACGAGATCTCCAATGGATATGGCAAGCTCGTAGAGAAAACCTTCAGGATTGCCCATATGGGAGACCTCACAACTGGCGACGTCACCGAATTGCTCGGCGTTATTGATGGAATCCTCGGCATCTAAAAATAAAGAACAAAAGTAAGCAGGTTAACTAACTATGGCTGAAAGGATAGTCGTCAAAGTTGGGACCAGCACCCTTGCCCATCCCACAGGCCTTATAAACCTAAGGAATGTTGAAGCCTTGGTTAGAGTGCTTTCCGACTTGAAAAATATGGGCCACGAAGTGATTTTAGTGTCCTCTGGGGCTATTGGGGTTGGATTTGGCAAGCTTGGCATGTCCGAGCGCCCGACAGACATGCCCTCAAAGCAGGCTGCAGCCGCTGTCGGCCAGTGTGCGCTGATGTTCATCTATGACAAATTTTTCTCAGAGTACTCTTTGACTGTAGCGCAAGTCTTGTTGACAGGAGATGTCCTGGACGATGAGAAACGGGCGTTTAACGCGAAGAATACTCTATCCAAGCTATTGGAAATGGGAGCGATCATTATAATCAATGAGAATGACACAGTATCTACTGAAGAGATCGAGTTTGGAGACAATGACTTGCTCTCTGCATTAGTCTCCAGGCTTTCTGGAGCAGACAGGCTTGTGATACTCTCTGATATTGATGGATTGTATGACTCAAACCCGCGCTCCAATCCAGATGCCAAAATAATCACTGATGTTTTCGAGATTGACGATAGAATTATCGCAGCAGCAGACCCCTATGGATCAAACCTTGGCACTGGGGGGATGTCCAGCAAGATCAAGGCAGCCCAGATCGTGACAAGCGCAGGGATCAACATGCATATAATCCATGGAGACAACCCTGGAGCGATTTACGACATATTAGAAGACCAGCCGGCAGGCACAAAATTCCATAGAAAGCAGTTGGTTTGACTAATGGGCTTTTATGATAGCTGTGTAAAAGCAAAAAAAGGCGGCATGGTTTTGGCTAGCCTTGGCGATTCCCAACGAGACGACATCCTTGAGGCTTTCGCTGCCCAACTTGTCAAGGGGGCAGCAAAGATTTTGTCAGCAAATGCGATCGATATGGAAAATGCCAAAGGCAATATACCTGACACGATGCTTGACAGGCTCTTTCTTGACAACGGCAGGATCGATGATATTGCAAGCGCAGTTAGGGATGTCAAAAATTTAGAGGATCCCTTAGGCATAGTGTTGGATGAGAGGGTTCTCCAATCGGGGCTTCGGCTTTTGAAGACAACAGTGCCCTTGGGGGTTGTCGGCATTATTTATGAGGCCCGCCCCAATGTCACAGCTGATTCAATTGCATTATGTGTAAAAAGTGGAAATGCATGTGTTCTAAAAGTTGGCTCTGAAGCAATTCTTTCAAGCATGGAAATTGCCAAATGTTTTGATGAGGCCATAAACAGCCTCGGATATGACGTTTGTTTTGTTTACCTGTTGGAAGATACTTCTAGAGAAGCTTCAACTGCTATGATGAGGGCTAAGGGGTTTATTGATGTGCTCATCCCCAGAGGGGGGGCAGGCCTGATACAAGCTGTGGTAGATAATGCCACAATCCCCGTGCTTGAAACCGGCGCTGGCAATTGCCACTTGTTCATTGACAGTTCAGCTAAGTTCGATATGGCCTTAGAGATCGCAATAAATGCCAAAACACAACGCCCATCTGTGTGCAATGCCATTGAGACGATGCTTGTGCATACAGACATTGCCATAGAATTCCTTCCATTGCTTTATGAAGCCTTTGATGGGTATGGTGTTGAAATCAGGGGATGCGAAAGATCCCTTGAGATCCTCGGAGGCAACAAAATCACCACTGCATCTGAAGAGGACTTCTACACAGAGTACAACGACATGATATGCGCCCTGAAAATCGTAGGCGGGGTTGAAGAAGCGATAGAGCATGTCAACAACTACTCCACATCACATTCAGAAGCAATTGTCACTGAAGATACGGCAAACGCCGAGTTGTTTTTAAGCAACGTTGACAGCGCAGTGGTTTACCATAACGCATCAACAAGGTTCACTGATGGCGGGGTATTCGGATTGGGGGCAGAGATCGGAATCTCAACCCAGAAACTGCATGCACGCGGGCCCATGGCCCTTAGGGAATTGACTAGCTATAAATACAAAGTATATGGCCAAGGCCAAGTGAGATAGAATAATAGAAGGGCAAGGGAAGGCGACTTCCCTTGCCCTTCACACTTTCCAGCATGCCATTTGCTACAAGGAGGTTCGGGATCCTCTTTTTTATTGGAATATTGCCGTAGCAGGTATCCAGCTGCATGCAGTCCGCTAGCAGCCAAAAAGCTTGGCTTATTGTCAACCTTGAACCAACGCAAAAAAACAGCTTGCAATACAGCTGTTTTTCGCATTTTTGTTATTCGTTGGCAGCCCCGGTCTCAACTGGTTGCTCAGTTTGCGCTTTGACTTTTGGCGGACGGGCTTTCTCCTTGACCTTAGTGGCTTTGCCAATCCTGTTGCGAAGATAGTATAGTTTGGCGCGCCTGACCTTGCCGCTTCTTACTACCTCAATCTTATCTACCCTTGGGGAGTGCAGTGGAAAAGTCCTCTCAACACCAATACCGTAGGATATTTTTCTAACTGTGAAGGTTTCCCTTGTGCCGCCGTTTTGGCGTTTTAAAACTACGCCTTCAAAAATTTGAATACGTTCGCGTTTCCCTTCGACGACTTTTACGTGCACCTTGACAGTGTCTCCAACAGCAAAATAAGGAATATCTGGTCTAAGATGCTCTTGCTCCACGATCTTTAATAAGTCCATTTGCCAATCTCCTTCTTCAAAAAGCGTTCTTGCCTATATTATCGCAGAGGACCGCTTTATTAGCTGTTACAGTATATCATAAAAAAAACCCTTTGCAAGAGTAGTTTTCCCGCTTATACTTTTTTCGGATTTTGAAAGGAATCAAGTGTCCAAAAACAAAGTACACTGCCCCATATTGAAGTAGAGCCTGCAGATTGCTGGTGGCAGCAATTCTTTATGGTCCGTATCCTCGAAACCAGAAAAACTCATAAAGACAGCTCGAAATTGATCAAATTCACGCCATTCAAAGGACAAGGAATTGGAAAACAATACTATTAAAATGCAATTAACAGTTTTAATTCATATTTCTTATGTCTTCTCAAAGAAAAAATCCTTTCAAAACCTTGTCCCAATGCGATTTTGTTCAAATAATTATTTCTGAAGCCCTAAAAGTGTTGACAAAGATTATTAACCTGCTATAATCTAAATATAATCTTTAGTAAGGATCGATTTATAAGAAATTCAATCAAATTTTATAATTGATTAGAAAAAACGCCTGAAGGCGTTTTTTTTGTTTATGCTTTCATTCTTCTTTTGCGTAGCACTTTTAGTCCTAACTTATACTTCGACTCCGGCTATTCCTACTCCACCTGGACCTGAATGTGACGTTATGACACAACCACATCTCATCCATTCCGCGAAATTGATGCCTTGCTCTTCAATTACTTTCTTAATTTCTTCTTTTATTGAAGCGCTAAAATCTCCACCAGCTGACACAAAGTAAGTTTGCTTTTTATCAATGGGGAATTTATCAAAATACTCCTTAAGCATGTTTCTCACAACAACTGTCATTGAGCCTCTATACTTTTTAGTTGAGAGCATAAAACCGTCTATGACTTCAATAAGAGGTGTCAATTTCAATAGTGTTGCGCCAATATACTGGGCATTTGAGACCCGCCCCCCTGCCCTCAAATAGTCAAGGTTGCCTGGAACAAAAGAGAATCTCGTTTTTTCCACCAACGCTTCTATTTTGGAAACTAACTCTTCCGGCTCGATCTCTGGTTGGCTCTCAATCATTTCAATTGTCTTCATCACAATAATCGCTTGCCCAACAGAAACATTTTTTGTGTCGACTATATGGCAATTAAGTGTGCCGTCATCAGCTATGACTGCGCTTTGATAGCTGACAGATAGTTTTGCTGAATAACACAGGAACAAAACTACTGCATCAGGATCCTCTTCTTTGATTCTATTGCGGATTTCTTCATACTGGTTCGGGTTTACTCCTGCTGTTTTTGGAACTTTGCCAGTCCTCTCGTAATAGCCTAGAAGCTTGTCCATTGGAAGATAGTTGTCGAAATAGTTCTCCCCATCGATTTCGACGTGCATCTGGGCCACACGTATATCATATTTCTCGATCATTTCCGGAGATAAATCAGCTCCACTTTCGGCGACAATAATATACTTAACCACGTTTCTCCTTTCCGTGCAATAATCTGCTTGAACACGCCTGCAAAGATTTAATACTTGTCCAGAAGTATTATACCTTAAAATAATGCTTTGAGTAACCACATCTTTTTTCATTTATCTGCACAGTCGCATAAATACAGATAATTTTAGAGTTTTTTATTATATTTTTGAATTATTAAGATAGTTTTTTATATATACCTGCCTTTATCTGCATATCTGCATTTTTTGATTCTTGCATGTTTTAGCAGAAAAACTAACCGGCACAATTGCTCACACAAAAGCCAATGCCGCCCGGATGACCAAAACCTAAGTTGAACTACTATTTGAGAACCATCAAAAAACACCTGGCATTCTGGAAAGCCCCAGTAATCGCAAGAACGCATTTGCTGTATGGCTTGTGGATATTGCTTTAGAAATTGAAATGATTTTTGAAGTACTTTGAGCGCTTTGGGAATGGGCAAAAATCCAGATAACCATTCGTGCGCCATACGTACATATTCACACTTTTATTTGGGAGACATATGGGCAACTACAACGACGTTGTTTTCTGTCAAGGGCTTCTTACCTGGAAGCACACTAGACCCTCGGGTACGCGGCATATTTTGTTTGTTAGAGGCTGTCTAATATGTCCATAAATGTCGATAAATGGTATAATAACGCTAAAAAGGCTGTTTACCATTATATGAGAAATAAATATCCAAGCGATATAACTTGAGACCAATTCGGGATTATCAAGCCCCAATTAATTCCGGCAAATACGAGAGCGTCGAGACTGTTTTAGCCGGCAGCGCTTATAGTGGAGAGAGCTTTGCAAACGCAATAAAAGGGCTAGTTGACGCGAAAGTCGAGATTGTCAAGCGCAATGAGGCCCATATGTTCATAGTCCTTCCCAAAAGATGGATTGATGAAAGATCATTCGGATGGGCCGACAATTGCCGGAGGCTGTGGAAGGTTTGCGAAAGGCACTTGAGCACATTTTGCCAAATGTTTGTTTTGTCATTCATTTCAGTTCTATTGAGGAGATACTAAACATCCTCTTAGGCTAAAGAGGCAGAATCGAAACGGAGAATGGATATAACTGCATTGTATGAGCGGTTTTCGCATGGTGGTGAACAGCACAACGGCGAGGATAGAGACTCAATCAAGAATCTAGAGTTGCACGCCCATACCTGAAACAACAATAACTCTGACAACATTTTTTAATTTCTTCTTTTGTCATAATGTATTTCATATTTTACAATTTATTTCAAAATATTGAATACTCATTTCTCTCGTTGCGTTCCCATCTACCAAGGGCGAAGCAACACGCATACAGGTAGGGTATAAAACTCAAGGCGATTGCGCCTGGAGAGCGACAAGCCGCTACAATTTTGGAAGGCTCCCCCCATCTTGCAGCCAATTGGCGAAAAATCCTGCATTGGCAGCCATATAAAGAGCACCGTGGATAGTGGCATCAAGATGACGAAGTGTAAAGAGCAGCCGATCAAGAGCATTCCTTCCTGGTTCTGAATATGCCATGTTTGCGACGATAGCTAAAATGCAAGCGCCAATGCTTGAAAGCATATTATTGGCGCTTTTTTCATTTCAACAACTCTTTTCTCAGGTACCAAAAAACAACCCCGGATCAATTGCAGTTTTCTTGAACTCTTCAATGATTTTTGCTGCTTGGCTTTCATCAACTCCAGAGACCAAATAGCTGCATTCATCAACTCCATTTAGCGCCACAACTTCGTAAGGCACCAATAATGATCCAATAAAATCTGACCATTCGACTATTACGACATCCTTATCGTCTGTTGGGGATTTAATTGCGACGAGATCCCTAGGCTGCACGATCATGTCATCAAAAGACCATATAGAAACTGCCATTCCATTGGCGATTTGTATATTCCCTGCCCTTCGGGCATTAAACAGTTTCGTAGCTTTTTGCTGTAGATAGTCTTTAAGGTTCTCTGGAAATTCACTTGAGCTTTTTAATCGCAAATACTCATCCGGGTGTATTTTAAATTGGGCATCAAATAGCCCAAAGGTCGCTTCTTTATTTTTATCTAGGGATGCTTCGATGAAGCCAGCCAAGTCCTCTAAATAATTTGCTATTAAAAACTCGCCTTCATCAAGGTTGATTCGCTCCCCATGTTTCCCGTAAATTTTTCCCAAGTAATGCTTCGAAGTAAACTGTAGAAAGTCGCTTGCTATTTGCGCATCGTATCCATTTGCTAAATCCTCGAGTCTTAACTTCATCTGTCTTTTTTTGTAATTCTTGACACTAAAACCCTTGATAGATCCTTCTGCGAAAAAGCATAGCGCGTCTTCTATGTAATCGGCTTTAATAGAGACATTATGGAGTGAATTTACCTGCCATTTCATTACAAGGTCCTCGAGTGGTACGAAATTGAATACATTAAATTTTATTAAATATTCTACTGACACTTTTTTACCGCCTTGCTGCTACATTGTTGCAACCATTTTTATAATTGCAACCAGTCTCTACCAGTATAGTTGATTTTGCAAATTTTTCCACTATGACTTGTTTAAAACATTCTTTCTGCCAAAATGTAACTCATAAGCGGCTTTGGAATGTTCACGTATGTTAGACAAGCAAGTAATACTCTTAAAAATATTATAGTGATTGAAATCAAAAAGTCTAGGCGTTCTCTCGCATATTATTATGCTCATTCTTTATATTTCTTATATTTCTATCCATCTAATGCGGTTTTATGATTGCTTGGCATCTATTGACAACAATATAATAGTACTGATATTATCTTGTGAGTCATTAATTACCAATAAGAGAACTTTAGAAAGCCGAGGTTTAACAAATGGCAAACAATATTCTTGTCGTTTACAAGTCAAAATACGGATCAACGAAGAAGTATGCAGAGTGGATCTCCCAAGAGCTGGAGGCAGACCTGGTTGAAGCAAAAACGGCAACTCCTGGAATGCTTAAGAAGTATGACATTGTTATTTATGGCGGAGGGCTTTATGCTGGAGGAATTTCTGGAGTGAAACTGGTCACAAAAAACCCATGCCAAAACCTTATTATTTTTACAGTCGGCTTAGGCGATCCCAAAACATCAGATTACAGCGAAATCCTTAAATTGAATTTCACACCTGAATTTCAGGAAAATTTGAAGCTATTTCATCTAAGAGGAGACATCGACTATAGCAAACTCAGCTTGCTACACAAAATGATGATGGCTGTAATGAGACGATCTATTGCAAGAAAGCCTGAAGAAGAACGGGATATGGACGATACACTATTCTTGGAGACCTACGGGTCAAAAATCAATTTCGCCTCCAAGGAGTACATACAAGAGCTGGTTTCGTACGTTCGAGAATCAATGGCAATAGAATAATTGCACATATTATCATCTAAAAAGAGTAAATTCCCAAAATAAGTTCCACAGTGGAAGAGCCTGTGGCGTTTAGTCTGGGAGGGCAAATGCTGTAGAATTTAGTCTGGAAGTTGGGAAATTTCCTTTTTGAAAGGAAATACAACTATGCCAGACAAAAAACAAACATAAGCACATGGGCCAGCGAGGAAAGGCGAGAGATATATGAATGCCTTGACAAAGGGATGGCTTTCAAGGCGATAGCAAAACGGATCGGCAAAGACCAAACCACCCTCTCGAAAGAAGTGGAGAAACACATGTCCATCCAACCATAGCCGATGAGCCGCCAGCCGTGGAAAGGCAATGCCATAATGGAACCCAATGAAACCCGTTTTCAAAGCCGTCAGCCTCCAGGCGCCTGCAGGGGGCGCCTGCCAGCCAGCAAGCTGGATTTCCCAAGAGTAGTCAAATTCAAGTCGCACAAATCGCATAAGGGGGACACTGTCCCAAAAGCCGCCAAGATTGGCAGGGAATACGCCGATTTCCTCAACTTGGCTGAAGAAGGGCGGCATAAAGCCATGGGTCGAGATGGGCACTGTCATTGGCTGTGCTGGCGGAAAAGCGATCATGACATTTGACTTCACTTGTTGCGATTCCATGTCCGGGCTGCTTTTGGACAACAATACACCCGCAGAGGCCGCCTCCAAAACCAGCTCCCTAAAAAGGCCATGGCCTCGGCAGCCATACGCTTCGGGGATGCCATCCCGCTGCTTTTGACCGGCAACGGGGCGAGTCCTCAAATATGGCTGCGTTTGAAAAAGGCGCCGATGGCTAGCCGGAGGCCAAGATTTTTTTTTGCGGCCCTCACCGCCCTAGCCAGAATCCCAGGGTAGAGAAGAACTATGCGCTTTTCCGCGACATCGTCCCAAAAGGGGAAAGCTTTGGCAGGTTTTCGCAAGAAACTGCCAATTTGGTGTTCTCCCATGTCAACAGCGTGAAACGCAAAATCTTGAATGGCAAAACGCCATACGGGCTCTTCTCTTTCACTTATGGAGACAAGCTGGCGGCTGTGTTGGGCGTGCTGCCCATCCCAGCCGCCGATGCCGCCCAGCCGCCATTGTTGTTGAATAACAAGGCGAAATAGAAACATTATCCTTAATAATTATACTTTCTAGGCGCTAATTTACTAACGGAAATTTCCCAACTTAAATTCGAAACCAGTGTAGTTTAACCTGAAAAACGATTTTTCCAGGTTTGTTTGCCATGCACTTCCACTGGCGCCTCGGCATCCAGAACCTGCTTGTTTAGCCTATATTATCTTGCTGCCTTATTTTCCATAGTAAATGCTCGTCATTATTACGCCCTTTCCCAGAGTAACGTCCAAACGGCCATAACTCTGGAACTTACTTTGGGAATTTACGATCATCTAAAAGAGCTTGAGAATGATCACTTAAAACCTTCATGCCCTGCAAAGCGCGTTCGCTTGGCAGCAAAAACCAGTTATAATGAATAGGAGTTGCCTGCCATTAAATTTTTGCAAGAGCGTCCATTTCATATTAGACCTGGAATCAGCAACTTATTAGGTTCCCCCAGACGCAAGCATTTAGCAAGCTATTTGAGATAAGTCAGCACTGCAAAGCAAACCTGATGAATGGCTCTAGCTTCTCAGCAAAAATGGAAATGGGGCAGTGGAATGAATTAGAACCCTTTGCCCTGGAAGAGCCTTTAGAACCAACGAAGCATAAAAGGATTTGTAGCGGATAGCCTGCGCAATGAAAGCAAAGACTGCGCCTAAAGATGACACAGCAACTGGATGTACTGGTTTAAGAGACAAACTCAGCTTACCTCTAAAGCAGCTTAACCGAAAAAAAAGGACAGTGCGCAACACTGCAATTTGCAGAAGCGCGCTGTCCAAAAGGCAACTGGGAATTTTGGGAATAATGATAGAATTTTAATTGAATACCACCAGTTATACAAATAGCGTGCTAGGTGCTGTGGGGAAACAATCTACGCGATTTATGGACGGCCTACCCAAGCCCGGTTTAGATGAGAGAGCTTATCAATCATCTACGCTGGTTCTTCCAACCAAGTCAGGGCGATATTTAATAGTTGCCAGCTCGCTTCGCTCCCTCTTGTACTCCTCTATCAACTTGTGGTTGCCAGACAACAGCACATCAGGAACTGTCAACCCTCTAAAATCATAAGGGCGGGTGTATTGCTCATATTCTACAAGGCTATTCTCAAAGGTCTCTTCTCCAGCGCTTTTTTCGTTCCCCAGAACCCCGTCGACATACCTCGAGACAGCATCTACAAACACCATGGCAGCGAGATGGCCGCCGGTTAAAATATAGTCCCCAATCGAGATCTCGTCACAGCCTAATAGTGAAATAGCCCGCTCGTCAATGCCCTCAAAATGCCCGCACAGCAAAATCAGCTCATCTGCTTTTGAATACTCTTTAGCAACAGAGCTCGAAAAAACCCTTCCTCTTGGAGTAAAGAAAACGACCGGGATATCCCTGCCGTTTTTTATGGCTTCAACACTGTCGCACACAGGCTGGGCGCACATCACCATTCCTGCGCCCCCGCCATATGGGTAGTCGTCAACCCGCCTATGCTTGTCTATTGTGTAATCCCTAATGTCAATTGAATTGATTGCGATCGCTCCAGATTGAACTCCTTTGCCTATAACGCCGCAATCGGCAAAGGAGTTAATAATATCTTTATAGATTGATAGTATGTTGAATATCATAGTTAGCCGTTAATAAAAAAGCTTGTCCAAATCAGCTTTTATATACCCATCCTTAATGTTTACCTCGCTGACATCCCTATTCAAGAAAGGCAACATAGCCTGCTTGCCATCAATTTCGATTATAAGAATGTCTACGGCCCCTGTTTGCATGACATCAACCAAGATACCAGTTCTTCCGCCAGTGCCTCTGACTTCCAAACCTTTCATGTCCTCTATGAAGTACTCTCCTTCATTCAGCTCTACAGCATCTTCCCGGAGCACTTCAATATATTTGCCTTTCATCAACTCGGCTTGGGTCCTGGTAGTAATTTGGTTTGTTGTCAGCAGTGCTTGTCCTTTATGGATCCGCACATTTTGAATAGAATACTCAACTCCTTCGCAAATAAAGTACCCCATTTTAAAGAACCTGTCTACATCATCTGTCAATGGCGCAACCGACAATTCCCCTTTTAGGCCATGGGGCCTTGACAGCCTGCCAACCACTATTGTCTCTTTCATTCAATCTAGGCGCAAATACCCCGCCACTAGCAAACGGCACTAGGCAGAGCGCGCATCTCCTTTTGTTGTGGAATTTTATGGGATAGAACCGCGCTGACCGCTGGCCCAAGACACATCCTTGTCCCGATATATACCTAATACAAAGCGATTCTAGCAGCAAACCCTAGAAAACCCAAGCATACATTAAACTGGGGCGTCCAGAAAGCTTACTTTTCATCCACCATCATTGTACCCACTGAGAATCCTTGATGGGACGCTGATATAATCGCGTTTGCCCCTTGCCTGACAAAAGCTCCCGCATATTTTCCGCATAGCATGTAAATACCAACCATGTTTCCATAGAACCCTTCAACAAGTTTTCCTTCCTTGTTAAAGTAGCAATTCTTGGTCTTATATGGCTCAATATACTCCTGCAGCAAGTAGTCGTTTACTATGCCGTTTTCGACAGCTTCACGCCACTCCTCATTGCTGCAAGCTATTCCAATGCTCACTTCTTTTGAAGCATATAGATCTGATGGCTTGATAACCCAAAGCTCCCTATTGAGCAAGACTTCATTGTAGTCATAGTTAGAGGCCCTTAGCCTTGTAGTGAATGGAAAGTGCTCAGCGATATATGCCCTTTCTTCTGCTGTAAACAGAGCCTCAGCTTCTTTGCTTTGAAGCACTGAGAACACTTCTTTTACATGGGCAAGCTGGGTTCTTGGATGGCCGATGCAACATATTTTTCCTGATAATACTGCTTCAATAAATGTTGTAGCTTGCTCTTGCTTTTCGATGATTTCGCCAGTGACTGCCCTTCTGTAAACAAGGTCGATCTGTTTGCCGTCAAACCACAAGTTTTCCCCATCAAAATCAAGGTTTCTGATGTCTGCGATAACCGCTTCATATCCACGCCTTTCAAAATTAAGCTGAAATTGGTAAAACTCGTTTCTAACTCCACTTTCCATGAAGTCTACAATAGCGATACATGGGTTTTCTTTTTTATATTTGTATGTTGAGTAAGCTTCCTCTATCGCGTCAATTATTATGTCATACAAATTATATCGGTAAACCTTGTGGATTGACGAGAAGACCTCCATTGCTTTGCTTTCCATAAGATAGTCTGCTATAGCCATCTCTTCTGCCATTCCGCTTGTCCCATCTGTGTTGAACTCGCAGTATTTATAGTTGCCATTGATCTCGTCATAAAAAATATCTATACGGGATATCGGTATGAACACATCATAATTGCACTCCGAGAGGATCAATTCCTCCTCTAGTTTTGTGAATTGGTATACTTTGCGAAATTCAGGATTTTCAAAATACTCTTTCGAAACCTTCCCCAAAATATTGTCCATCATTGCACAAGCAGCCTGAAAATCTTGTTTATTATTTTCATTGAAGAGTTTTGGTGCAAACATAAAATCAACTGGGATAAAGCCAAACTCGTCAGCTTCATCTTTCAGGTATTTTTCCAGCCTGCTTGAATCTTTCTGAGATTGGTCCAAGTGCTTTTTTACAATTTCTATATACTCATCATTCAGTTGTTTCGTATTCATATTAATCTCCTTTTAGCAGCGACTTGCGCAAAAAGGGTTCTCGAATTCTCTGACTTGTCTCTAAGCCTTTGGTACATTGGCAGAATCAATTCCCGCTCTTGGTCTAAATGTTCATATGCGCCATCGATCAAGTCTTTGATAAGCTCAGAGGCGTCTACTCGATATATTTTAGATGAGCCTCCATATTCTTTGAGCTCAAACCTTGCTTTTCTTTCATCCTCTTCACCGAATGCAGAGAAAAACCTGTATACCCTTTCAAAAAAACTGGTATAAAAAATCCCCTTCATCAAAGCGCAAAGAGCAATGCTTTCAGCAAAATCCATTGCATCAGAACTTCGTAACTCTAGATATTTCTTTGCCCTAACATCAGGAAAAAACATTGTTAGCGCCCAATCAATTTCTTCTTGACTCATTTCTTTTGTCTTGTAAATCTCGTTAAGCGTTTTTTCTCCAGTACCTACAGTATTGTTTCCTTGAATTATTGTTATCGGCTTTCTATCATATACATACTTGGCATAATCCCTATATCCAAACGACCCGCTTAAGGATCCTGGTATTATGCCGCATCTTTCCGGATCTGTATCTTCCCATATTAACATGCGCAGCATGTTGGGGGCCGTCTCGCCTTCGAAGCGTTCCACATTGCTTGTCAAGAAAAAAATTAATGCAGAGAGGTGTCCAGCTACTTTCAGCTTTCTGGAAAAATCCTCTTCATCAAAGTAGTCTATAGCAACTTGCAGCGAGCATGTGCCTTTCATCATGTTGTGCCCATGGTTTCCGGTTTTGCTAAAATGTTCATACATATATGAGTAGCGTTCTTTTGGGATTGTCTTTATCTCGTCTATCCTCGAAACTGGGTGGTATCCAATTGAAACCAATTCTTGGCTAGATTTTTGCAGCACTTTGTTTGCTTGCGTTAGAAAAGTGCCGTATTCATTACTGATTTCCTCTAAAGTGCTCATTGGAACCAAGCTGCATTCAATTTGTCCTGCTGGCTCTGTAGTGATATAGGATCTCTCTCTTTTTAACCCCATCACTTTTCCATCTACATAAGTCGGCTCAGGATAGAATTCCATCAACATATCAAGGACTTTCGAATTTCCATTATCATCAAAATGGTCGATTGTTTTTCTAGTTTCTTTATCTACAACAAGATGTTCAGCTTCAATTCCAAGTTTCGCGTCCTGTACTTTTTTTTCCCCAGACCGGATATAGTCTGCAATCAACTCTAGATTTTTGTCTGTGCAATCCATACTATCTGCTTTCTTTTTTATTTTTTATATTTATAGTTGGTATAGCTATAGGTAAACAAAACAATAGCAATACCAACCTTTAATAGTTAAATATACTTTTTGACTGTCTGATTTATCACCTGGTTATATACAATCACAATATGATTTATTCAATTGGGTTGTTTAGCCGTGAACCGTAAGAATACGAGAGGATGCTGACGAAGATCAGCAAAGTGACATTAATTAAATAAATGATGTACCCATTTCCGCTTGATATACGAGACAGTAATATTAATGGCCTATGCCAGAAGTTGATTGCTGCACCTAAAATTGAGTATAAGCTCCAACCTGAAACACTTTGGGCATAGCGGTCTAATAGTAAAGCTGCGAAAATCAAAAACAAGATAGGGCTAGTTGCGATAATTCCGAAAATAACCCCTCCTTCAACATTGTTTTCGTTCTTTGCAATTACACTTGATGTGCTTACGGCAAACCAAACCTCGATGTTTATTATTAGTAGCACAACTTGAATATATACATTTGCATATATTCCAAGTTTTCTAAATAAATATGCAACAAAACTCAAGAAAATCTGAAGCATATTAGCAATTATTGAATATTTTAAATCAATGCTGCGCAAATTCATAAGCCCTCTGCCTTCCTTACAAAAAGCTCAAGCTTTCATTGCCTTTTGGTTCAATCAAAAGCTCCATTATCCTTTCAAAATCGTCAACACAATAATACTCCAGCTCGATCTTGCCTGTATCTTTTTTACGGCTTTCTTTGATAGCTACCTTTGTGGCGAACCTTGCAGAGAGTTTTTCTTCAAGTTCCATAAAGTGGGGCTCTTTTACCTTTTCGATAGTGGCTGGCTTGTCTATGCTGATATTTTCTGTGTAGGTCTTGGACAGCTTTTCTGCATCTCTAACTGTTAATTCATTATCAACAATGTATTGGGCAAAAGATTCCCTTAGGTAATGGTTTTCGAGCGCCAAGACTGCCCGAGCGTGGCCAGCGCTTATCAACTTGGATGCCAACATATTTTGGATTAAATCAGATAGCTGCAACAGTCTCAAGGAATTTGCCACTGCTGCCCGGCTTTTGCCAACCGTAGTTGAAATTTCTTCTTGGCTCATGTTAAATGAATCCCGAAGCTCTCTGTATCCATAGGCTTCCTCGATGTCATTCAAGTCTTCTCTTTGAATGTTCTCTACCAAAGCGATTTGTGTCATCTCGCTCTCAGTAAACTTTCTAACAATAGAAGGCACCTCGTCAAGACCGGCAATAATCGCTGCCCGAAATCTGCGTTCTCCTGCAACTATCTTATAATAGTCTCCAGTTTCGCTGAGGATTAGTGGTTGAATTACTCCATGTGTTTTAATAGAGTCAGCAAGCTCAAGAATTTTCTCTTCATCGAAATCTTTCCTAGGCTGTTTTTCATTAGGGATGATTTTTTCTATTTTTACATTAATAATCGATATGTCACTTGAAGTGTTAATGTTGCTTGTTTCACCATAACCGGATATTAATGCTTCGAGGCCTCTACCCAAACCTTTTGGTTGTTTCATCGCCATCGCCCCACCTCATCTTTTTTGAATCATTTCTTCGGAAAGCTTATTATAAGCTAAAGCTCCCTTTGATTTATTATCGTACTGGGAAATTGTCATTCCGTAACTCGGTGCCTCAGCAAGCCTTATGTTTCTCGGGATTATTGATTTGTAGACCTTATTGCCAAAATATGCGGTGACCTCTTCCATCACTTGTTGTGAAAGGTTTGTCCTTGTGTCAAACATCGTTAAAATCACCCCTTCTACCTCAAGGAATGGGTTCAAGCTTCTTTTGACAAGATTTATTGTATTGATCAATTGGCTCACACCTTCTAGGGCATAGTACTCACATTGGATCGGCACCAGCACACCTGTTGCTGCAGCTAGCGCATTTATTGACAGCAAGCCCAGCGATGGCGGACAATCAATTAAGATAAAATTGAAAGCATCTTTGACCTTATCCAAAGCCTTTTTCAGCAATAACTCCCTTTGCGCCATTGACGACATCTCAATCTCTGCCCCAGCTAAATCTATGCTAGCTGGCAATATCCAGAGATTTGGAGTTGACGTTTCCACAATGGCTTCTATCGGGTTCACACCATCGATAATAACATTATATACTGTCTTTGCCAGAGAATTACGGTCGACACCGAGCCCGCTTGTCAAGTTGCTTTGCGGATCAAAGTCCACTGCAAGAACTCTTTTGCCGTTCAACGCAAGGCATGAACTTAAATTTGAGCAAGTCGTTGTTTTGCCCACACCTCCCTTTTGGTTGAACAATGCTAATATTACTCCCATAGCGCCTCCGTTTATTGTATTTTAACACAATTGACATTCATCAGAAACTTATGAGGAGCTTTTAATAAGTGCAAGACTGCAGAAGTTTAATTGTTTCACGTGAAACAAGCATCCATCATTTCACCTGCTGGAACATTTCTATACTCTGAAAGATTCAAGATCAATTCCCATTGATGTGATTAAGTTTTGAGCGCCAAAAGAAGAAATAATTGACATTTGCTTATGCCTCCAGAGTTGATATTATTCTGATCTAAACACTTATTGACAATCAATGTATATACTTTCTCTACTTAATTTTTCCACAAACCTTAATGCTTCGCATTTTTGCTCGAATCGTTTTGAGTACACTAAATGTTTCACGTGAAACATTTAGTGTACGGTTTTGCGAGAAAAAAAACGATGAGCGGGATAGCGTCGAGGGAAAACACCAGCCTCAACCAGACGGGAAACTGGAAATCGGAGTTTAGGGAATACCCGGCGCGTTCAGCCTAAGCAGGGACGAGAAGGCGGCTGCCCGCCGGACCAGTTGAATGGAAGAGCTTGAGAAGGCTTTTCAATCGAAATCCGGGTAGCTCGCATTATAAAATGATTTTCAAAATCAGTGTATAAGAAGCTTGGCGGGCATGAGCTGGATGGCTGCGCTGGTGGCAAAACATGAGGGGCTGGCTGTGAAGCGGTAATGCGGGCTTCTTGGAGTGTGCTGTAGCGGCTTCTGCTATATGCCCAAAGAGTTCCACAGGGGAAGAGCTAGGGCTGGAGGGGCGGATCAAGGGCAGGATTGGCTGCTGGCACGCAAAGCATTGGTGGATGGGGACCATGGCAGGCAAACTCCGGAGCGACGGCGGGATCGAGGGCGCTGGGTGCCAGCTGGTGAAGAGGTTATTCAAGAAATGGGCATATTAGCGGTGTGCCCGAAGCCCAGGGCTTTAAATCCAGCAAAGGGCCATAAGAAATTCCAGTGCCTGCTGCGGGGTATGTGCATTTGGCTGCCAAACCAAGTTTTGGGCTATATACATAACCATCATCCCGATTTGGCATGGGCGCATGTGTCTCGCGGCAATAATCGGCTGGCACAGCAGATGCCTGATAGGCTGGGGACTCAGCGGCGCACTTGAAACCTCTCGGTATTGGAGGCAGTGGTAAACGCAATTGAAAGGCATTGCACGCCAGCAATCATCAATAGCGGCCAAGGGAGACAATCCACAAGTAACGAGTATACCGCGCTGGTGCAGATGCATGGAATCCGGCAGAGCATGGATGGCAAGGCACGCTGTATAGACAAAGAGGCTATCGAGCGGTGGTACCGCAGCCTAAAGGTCGGGCATGTCTATATAGCCGGATACAGAAGCTCCCCGGGAATTGCGGCTCGGGATCAAGCAGTTTGCCAGAGAATACAACTACGACTGCCCGCACCAGAGCTTGAAATACAAGCGGCCTTGCCAAGTGTAGATGCCAGCAACGAAATGAGTGCGGTTTTGATTGGTATGTGGAAAGAAAAACGGTTCGTGCATCCAGATAAGCCATAATTATCACTTTGCAAACACTAAAACATCCCAAACCATTTCATGGAAGCGGACAACTATCTCAAAAGTGTGATGAATGGATTGTTTATTCTATCCGTTTCTTTCTATTCCAATCACGATTGAGTATGAATAATACCTGACAAAACACTGAGGTAGAGTCATATAATGATAGCTGGAAATTTCAAGTGTAATAAACAGAAAACCTTTGCTATGCTGTTACGGGGCTTGAGAAACAGGTCTACTAAAAGAGCATGGCTGTCGGCTCATTTACGGAATAAATATGACATTTCTGCTATGTATGAAAGGAGCAATTTTATGCCGGGTATTACTTATACGCTCGTTGGGATTATTTTATCGCCGACATCACAATCCGGTCCAAGATCCGGGAAGCTATGCCGAACCGCTCACTCGATATGGCATGATGCAGAAAAATTCCACAAAGAGCATCGCCCAATATCGTAAAACAAGATGCTATTAACCAAGGAATTCTATCCTCTTTGCTGTAAAGCCCAAGAGAACGCGCATATGCGATTTGAGTGCATCATGTCCGGACATACTGGTATTCATGCCACCGCCGGATAAAACGCCACAGCCTCGAGCGGGCGGCGTACATGACCGAGATTCCCCGAATAGCAGAGGAGATGATTCTTGATAAAACAGTGTATTCCCAGATAGCGAAAGCGGAACGCTTTTAAAGGGACACTTTTGTTTTCTCGGACAATCATGATACCCATGAACTGATGAACTCAAACGGTTTACGGTACAATGCTAATTAGAGGCTGTTTAATATGTCTATTAATGTCGATAAATGGTATGATAACAATAAAAAGGCTGTGTACATTTATATGAGAAAAAAATATCCAAGCGACATAACTAGAGACCAATTCGAGATTATCAAGCCATTTTTAGAGTCAGCCACCAAAGCGACAAGGCCATACACATATGACCTTTATGATATTTTTTGCGCGATACTATATGTTTTGCGCGAAGAGTGCAGGTGGAGGGCATTGCCCCACGATTTTCCGAAATGGGAGGTTGTTTACTACCATTATCGAAAATGGGGCAAAAAAAACTACACAGGACAAGATGAGCGCAGCGCTTTTGAAAAAGCTTTAGAAGAGCTGGCTATGCCAGAGCGGATCATAAACGGGAGAAGCACTGAGCCATCGATGCTGGCAAATGACTCAAAAAGGATTAAAACGTATTTACAGCAGACGGGAAAGGCTATGATGCGGGGGAAAAAAATATAAGGGGCGAAAGTGCACTTAACGGTTGACACTCTTGGGCTGCCCCATGGCATACACGTCACTACAGCAGATTTTATAGACAGGGACGGGGCAATAGAGCTGGCTGTAATTAATGCAGGCAAATACGAAAGCGTCGAGACTGTTTTAGCTGGCAGCGCCTATACTGGGGAGAGCTTTGCAGAAGCAATAAAGGGGCTGGTTGACGCGAAAGTCGAGGTTGCCAGACGCAACGAGGCCCATATGTTCATTGTCCTCCCCAAAAGATGGATTGTTGAAAGACCATTCGTATGGGCCGATAATTGCCGGAGGCTTTGGAATGTTTGCGAAAGGCGCTTGAGCACGTTTTGCCAAATAAACTGTACCCCAGAAAGTGGACACGCTAACAGCATGTTAAACCCCAAGAAGTGGACACAAAAAGAATGGGGGCATATAATAAACCCAGCATAGTGGACACAACTTGGAAGAAGTGCGGCGGGCGTGACCAGAAACGGGGGTTTTCCATGGCAAAACAAGCCAACAAGCTAAGCGAAGAACATCAAGAGCAGCTGCGTGCAAATAAATATATCCAAGTGTAAATGAAGTATTTGTATATTATACCGACGAGCTCAAGCGGGTATATAAGGCGTTAAGGGAGAACAACTACGCAGCAAACATTTTTAACCGGGAGTTCAAGGGGCACGGCGCGCGGTCTGTTTTGCTGACAGACATTACATACCTGAAAGGCATGATGGGATGGGAAGTTCAGCTACCTCACTGCGGTTATGGATGCTGGGACAAAAGAGATCCTCGCCCAAGCCATGAGCCCTTCGCTGGAGCTGGACTTTGTCTTGGAGACAGTGGAAATGCTTATGGACAAGCATGGATCGGAATTGAACAGACGTTCTGCTGCATTTAGACCAAGGAAGCCACTTCAACATCCCTTCCACCAAGGGAGCCTGCCCCACCAGGGTTAAGGAACCATACCCACCAAGGCTGCCAGATTATACACTTAACACCACACTAAATTTGTACTTGACATGGGTAAACTTTAAAATGTTTGTATTGTCAGTCATTTCAGTTCTTTTGAGGAGATACTAAACAGTTATCGTTTTAATAAACTTCTTTTAATCTTAATTCCTTTTAACCGCGCTATTAATGGCATGATTTTTAAGCCAAACCATATTAGCTTACTACGACTTGTATCAACATACTCATTAACAACACAAAACTTTCCATCACGCATTTTGCAAACTAAACAAACATATTCTATTACAGTTATTTTGAAAACCGTAATAATTGCCGCATGATAGTATTCAACACAAAATTTATCTCCGTCAGCAAACCAATTGTCAATAATGGCTTTTACATTATTTTTATCCTTATGTTTGCGAGAACCCATAGCAAAGTTGCAAAACTTTCTCACAGATTCACCGCCTACAATCGAAATTCCCGGCGGCATTAAAGTCCAAATGCAATTATCACTTAAAATGTTAGCAAACCGTTCTGAGTTCTCGGAATCATTTTCGGCAATATCAAGATATTCCTTAATCAATTTTTCATTCTCGCTTAACACCGCAAGTATAACCTCCCAAATATAAATCAGGGACCATCCTTTCAAAGGGTGGTTTGAGAATCGCCCCTATAAGGAGCCGGATACTAGCAGCACCTAAATACGGATTTGTGGCTTCGCAAGCCATTTCGCTCTCTCAATCCTAAAAAGGATCCTAAAAACTGTCAGCCCCCAAAGGGGCAATGGATGCGGCTCAATTGCCTTCCTGCCTGTGCCCTTTTTATTCTTTATGTATTTCGGGATCTGCGCCATTTCTTCCCGCTGTATCCACGAAATACCCTGCTGCCTAAAATGATGGCTGCCACTCTTAGTCTTATGTTCGCGAGACCTTAGTCAATTCTATCAAAGGAGGACTTGTTATCATATGGACCGCTTCTGATATTCTATTCTCCTGCAACGTAGCACTGGGCTTAATCACAACTACATGAGGGACATTTTGCCAAACGAGATAGGCCTAGGTTTCCCCACCCAAGAGCTGGTGGAGTTGATGTTTAGCCACATCAACTCCAGCCCAAGGCGCTCCCTGAATGGGAAACGCCTGCGGAAATGTTTTCATCCCTTTTCAGCCTCTTACTGTACATGGGCTTACAGATAAGTGATTGGGATCATACCAGTAATTAGCATCGTTCTTTAAGACAAGCCAAACCGAAAGAACCGGCCAGTATGTTGACTTGCCACGCGGCTTTAGCATGCAAACTACTACCTCACAAGCTGTTTATTTTTTATATTATATTGCGAATGGAGATATAAGTCAATCATTCAAAATTATGATAAATATTTCCGTTACGAATGAATTTCCACAAAGTGAACTTTGATATTAGACAAAAAAATTAATGGTAAATTGCTAAGACAAATTGAAAAGAACATAACTGCAACAATTATTTCAGATAAATGACTAATTCCCACTCAATTTAAAAAATGTACAATTAGTAAAGAAAGCTAAAACTGGATAAATTCAAAGGAAATAAAGAATTTTGGGGACGTTTTGAAATAATAATTTAAAATTAGCTTTATAGTTAAGCCCTCAAAAAGGGATTATAAAAGGAAAAAGCGCCAGCAATTACAAAATTTATTAGTTGCCACTAAATTATTTCAATTTATAATTTTTAACTATATAAAATGTCCAGAATTTGTGGTTTAATTGTGTTAACACTGTACAATCTCCAAACAGCAGCAGTGTGGCTGTTAAAAAAAAACAATCTACAACCATTGCAGTAATCATCATTTCAATTAGTTGACTATCATACCATTACAATGGTTATAAGGAAAATTATCCCTAAAATGCTTTGAGCAAAACCTATAATGACACCTTGAGAGGCGGGTAATGGAGACTGAGAAAATCTACGTATTGCTATCAAAAACCCATACCGGAGTCGCGCGCCTAATCCGATTGTTTGGCAAGACCCATTATAACCATGCGGCAATATCGCTAGACGCTGATTTGAATGAACTATACGCTTTTGCCCGCCCGCAGCACTATGGCATAATGCTTGCGCGGCTAGTCCACGAATCCGTTTACAGATACACATTGGGAAAAGAGGATTATGTGGATGTAGTCATCTTCGAACTTGATGTTACCCCTGAGCAGCACCAATGGGTAAGAGAAACAATTGAGTCCATACAAAATGACAACGAGTATATGTACAACTACCTGTCAGTGCTTACATACCCCTTCTTTAAAGGGTTTAGCACTTACAAAGCATTCTCTTGTATTGAATTTGCAATGTACATACTAAAAGGCCTCGACTGCTGTGGATCTTTCACTGAAAACATCTGCCGATACATGCCCGGCGATCTGTTGGACCTGCTTCCTGACAGTATTATCTACCAAGGGAACTTATTAGATTACAAACATGATGATAGCATAGACACAGGATACTACTCACCTATAACATACAAGTTGGTAAAAGACAGCGCAATTGCAGTCAAGAAACTTTGCCAAAGAAGTTTGTTCAAAAAAAGATATAAAGCAAGCTGACAATATAGGTCGCACTCATTATCCAAGCAAAGCCAATCAAAGCTTTGCTTTTTCAATCCTGTGCGTTTATTTCCCGGGAAATTTCTTCATTCAAGCGCATATAAATCACATTGAATAAAAAAAGCCCCATAAAAATGGAGCCATGCATTGCAAAGAATTTATATTACAGGGCTTTGACACGCTGATGTGCCGAGCCGCGCTGTGTCGCGTCATCAATAGCCCTTCTAAACTGTGTTTCATAGAGTTCTTTGTAAACACCATCAAGCTCAAGCAAATCGTTATGGGTTCCACGCTCTACCATTTCGCCATTAGATACAACCAGAATTTCATCACAGGCCATGATTGTGCTTAATCGATGTGCAATAACCAAACTTGTCTTTCCTTTTAGAAGAGGCTCGATAGCTTCTTGGATCAACGCCTCAGAAATCGAGTCGAGGGAGCTTGTAGCCTCATCTAAAATTATCAAGCCGGGGTTCTTTAAGATAATTCTTGCTATTGACATTCTCTGGCGTTCCCCACCCGAGAGCTTTATTCCCCGATTTCCCACCTCAGTGTCATACCCATTTGGAAGAGATACTATAAAATCATGGATATTCGCTTCCTTGCATGCTTTCTCTAAATCATCCTGGACAGCGTTAAAGTTTGCATACATTAGATTTTGCCTTATAGTGCCATTAAACATATAGGTGTCTTGGCTGACAAGGCCAATATTTGTCCGCAGCCACGTTAGATCTAAATCCCGGATATCGTTTCCATCGAGCAGGATCTGCCCGCTCACGACATCGAAAAGCCTTGGAATAAGGTTGATGATCGTTGACTTTCCAGCCCCAGACGGGCCGACAATCGCTACTGACCTGCCTGGCTGCACTGAGAATTCAATGTCATGCAAAATAGGAGTTTCCTCTGTATAGTGGAAATTTACATCTTTAAACTCTACCAACCCTTGCATCGAGCCAGGAACAATAGCGCCCGGTTTGTTCTCGATCTCAATTGGCATGTCATAATACCCAAAAATGCGGGTAAATATCGCCATCGACCTTATGATGTCAACCTGCATATTTAACAGCTGGTTCACTGGCCTGTACAAACGCTCTAAAAGAGCGACCATAACTGTGATATCGCCAACAGAAAGATCAGCGTGGCTATACTTGAGCATCAAGAGCCCGCCAACCAAGTAGATCACCATTGGGCCAGTGTTTGTCAGAATTCCCATGGTTGCCCTCAACCAACGGCCAGCTATGCTTTCTTTGATGTTCAAATCTGTCATCTCGCCATTGGCTTTCTCATACTTTGCGTACTCCACATTTTCCCTTGCAAAGAGTTTGACAAGCATTTGTCCAGAAACACCCATTGTCTCTGACAAAATTTGGTTTATCTCATCGCTTTTTGCTTGGGCTTGGAACGTGATATCCCAACGCTTTTTCCCGACCGATTTAGTCGGCAGTATCAGGATAGGAACCAATAAAATGCCCGCAATTGCCAAAATCCAGTTGCGCTGGAACATCGCCAGCACTGCTAAGATAACGAGAGTAAAGTTGCTGACCAATCCAGCAAGAGTTCCGGAGATAACCGATTGGACACTGCCAATGTCAGAAGTCATCCTCGTCACTATTTCACCTTGTTTGCTTGAAGTAAAGAACCTATGTGACATATTAAGCAAATGTGCAAACATTTTGTTTCTCATGTCAAATGTGATATGCTGTGCAATCCAAACATTGAGCCATGACTCAAAAACACCAATCAAATTTGACAGCACCAATACTCCAAATGAAGTAGCAATCAATACTAATAAAAGATCAAGGTCCCGGCCAATAAAACCTTCGTCAACAATCCGGCCCATAAGCATGGAAGGCATCAAAGACAGCCATGAAGAAGCCAATATACAAGCTAATACGAGTAGCAACCTAGGCCAATAGGGCAAAATGTAGCTAAACGCACGCTTGATTAATGGCCAGGATATTTTTGCGTTTGTTTTTTCTTCGTCAGTCAAAGGCTTGGGACCTCCTCGGCCTCCCCCGCCTCCTCCACCACCTAACATTAATTATCCTCCTCTATGTGTGAAATTTTTTCTGTTGAATGCTCTGACAAATCTGCCAGCCTTTCACTCAACTTTTTACATAACCCAATAAAAACTTGCTTTTCCTCCTGTGTCAAACAAGACTCAATTTCTTGCTGGACTTTTTCGTATTCTGACCTTCTGCTTGAGACTTGTTGCCTGCCCAAATCAGTCAGCCTAATCCTGTAAACCCGAAGATCCTTTGCATCGCGAACCCTTGTTATCTCTCCCCGCTTCTCAGCCCTGTCTAAAGCGTCGGAAAGGGACGGAGGCCTGATTTCCATCAACTCAGCTAGTTCTTTGGCGTTGATGTCGTTGTTGGACCAAAGTATCGACAGCAACTTCATCTCGCTATGTGATGATCTGTGGCTTCTCCCCCTTGATCCTCTTCCACTGCCTGATCCTTGGACTCTACGGGCGAGCCTGGCTAAATAGTTAATATTATCGAGAATATCGTTGTTTTCGATTTTATTTTCCTCCTTAATTAGTTAGGCACATATCATTTAGATGCCTAACCATTTAGTTTTGTAGCTAAATAATATATTATGTACCTAACTTTTGTCAAGTATTTCTTTATGATTTATTTTCAAAATCTTTTAAAAAGGTTATTGGACGCTAAAAACACCATCTATCGCTCTAAGCGCTTCAATAATCTCTGAACTAGGAATAAACTCCAGGAGAAAGAACTCATATCTTACATATGACGACTCGTTGATTGAAATCTCATATACACGGTTGAACTTCGTCTTGAAAGTAACAAAAACCTCATCAATTTGCTTAAGGATATTGTCCATGCCTTCAGTCCGTATTTCAATTCCAACAGTGTAAAACATTCGATGTTGCCTCAATATCCGCTCAAATTTGCGAAAATAGATGAGAATCGAAAACATCAGCACTGTCACAACAACTCCGCCAAAGTAGAAGCCGACGCCCAATGCGATCCCGATAGCTGCGACAGACCAGAGAGAGGCTGCTGTTGTCAGGCCCCTGACTATTGAGCCGTCTTTGACTATGGCGCCCGCTCCTAAAAAACCAATTCCACTGATAATTTGGGCTCCAAGCCGCATTGGGTCCAAGTTCACGCGCCCGCTATATTTCACGAACATAAATTGGGAAGTCAGCATTACCAAGCATGAGGTTATGCACACCATTATATGTGTCCTCATGCCTGCAGGGTGGTTGCTCTTTTCGCGCTCAAAACCTATCAACCCGCTGCAGATTATAGACAATGCAAGCTTCAGCGCCTGCTCTCCAAACAAAGAAGCATCAATTGGCATCATAGTCTCCCTATAAATATAATTGTTGTCCATTTTATCACACATACACATACAATTCTATCAAAGCTAAATTGTATGGCGCATGTAAACATACAATTTAGCCCTTGTTTTGCATATGCTTTAACAACATTTTACATAGCAATGGTTGTTGCCCGCTTTGATAGCTTGATAGAATACAGTGGAATAAATAAAGGCATGGCTAAAAATGTTAATCATTAGTTTTGACGCTGTTGGCGATAAAGAGCTGGATACTATCGCCGGACTACCAAACTGCAAAATGCTTATTTCCCAATCTACACTCCACCGGGAAATTTCTAGCGTGTTTGTCACCAATACTTATCCTATCCATGCATCTGTGGTGACAGGAGTTCTGCCAAGAGACCACAAACTGACTTCAAATATTGCCCCCTTTCCTTCAAAGCATCCAATTTGGCGCACAAAAGAGGCTGAAATCCAATCAAAAACATTATGGCAAGCAGCCAAAGAGAAAGGCATCGAGACAGCGGCTGTTCTCTGGCCTGCAACAGGGGAGTCAAAGTCGATACAATACAATATCCCTGAGGCCCATCCATTGGAAAAACAGTCTCAAATTACGGCAAATATGAAAAGCGGCAGCAAAATACTGCAACTAAAAATGTTTTTGCGCCATGGCAAATTGATGGATGGCCTTAAACAGCCTTGCCTTGACAATTTTGCAACGGCTTGCATGGCAGATTTGCTTAGAGAGAAAAAACTAGGCCTTGCGCTTGTCCATCTTTGCGCTTACGACTCTCTATGCCACGACTTCGGCAAGGAGAGCAGCCAAGTCGAAGAAGCCTATGAGTCCCTCGATAGAAACTTGGGCATTCTATTGGAGGCTGCCGGGGATGATGAAGATATAATTGTTTTTTCTGACCACAGCCAGAGGGATGTGCATACTGTGCTGACGCCAAACGACTTGATGCTGCAACTTGGTTTGATTGGCTATGACGGTATCCAATACCAGCCTATTGAAAATGGGGCTTTTATCGAGTGTTGCGGAGGAAGCGCATTTTTGCATGCAGAAAGCCTCCCTGAAAGCCAAATCGATGTCTTAAAATCAGCCATATCAAATAGTGAAGGATTCAGGCGGTTTATTTCAGAAGAAGAGCTGGGCGATGCAGGGATAGAGTGCGCATTCGGTTTTGCGGCTAAAGACGGCTACTGCTATGAATCATATGGGCCTGGGCATTTGGCGACACATGGATACCCGCTTGATATGGATAACTACAAAGTGTTTTATCTAGCCCGTATAAAGGGAGCGCAAAAAAATAATGTCGAATATGGAGGCAGCCTTCTTGAGATCGCCCCACTTGCTGCCAAGCAATTAGGGCTGGAATTATTCAATTAAAGGAGTTATTTTCAAATGAAGACAAAACTGACAACTGAGGAATGGAGCTGGATAGCATATGATTGGGCAAATTCCGTCTATGCGACAATTATGATGGCAGCCATCTTCCCAATTTATTTTTCTGCAGTCGCAGGAAGCGCAGGGCAGCAAGGAGACTATTGGTGGGGCATCGGCAATTCCGTAGCAATGGTGCTTATCGCCTCCATCGCCCCGATTTTGGGGGCTTTCTCTGACTTTTATGGATACAGAAAAAAGCTGTTTTCCATATTCTTTGCAATTGGTGTAGGTTTCACCTTTGCTAGCGCCTTTGCCAACCACTGGGTTATGCTGCTTGTCGGATACTCAATCTCCCACATTGGTTTTTCTGGAGCAAACTTGGTTTACGACAGTTTCCTCCCCGATGTCACTTCCGTTGAAAAAATGGACAAAATATCTGGCTACGGTTTCGCATTCGGCTATATTGGAGGCAGCACGATCCCGTTTCTTGCTAGTATAGCTTTGATCACATTCGGGGAGCCATTTGGCATCGACACAACAAAGGCGATCAAAATATCTGTAGTGTTGACAGCTGCTTGGTGGGGTTTGTTTTCGATCCCTCTTTTGCTGAATGTAAAACAAAAACATGGAGTGCCAAAACCTGAAAGAGGCACAGCTTCTACAGCATTTTCATCTGTTCTACATACTGCCAAGCTGATTTTTCAAAACAAAAAAATACTCGTTTTTATCTTAGCCTACTTTTTCTATATTGATGGCGTTGACACAGTAATAAAAATGTCGACGAGCTACGGGACTACTCTAGGTCTAGACTCAAATGGTATGATACTTGCATTGTTAGTTACCCAGATTGTCGCTTTCCCTTGCTCAATATGGTTTTCATCCTTGTCAAAAAAATTTGGCTCGCTACGGATGATTAAAGGCGCAGTGTTAATGTATTTGCTGATTTGCATTACAGGTTTTATTATGGGTTTCGGCCTTGAGGAAGGCTATTTTGGAGTTGATACAGCTCTGACCCTTTTCTGGGCATTGGCTGTAATGGTTGGCTCAGTGCAAGGGGGCATCCAAGCCATCTCCCGTTCCTACTTTGCCCAGATGATCCCTCCAGAGAATTCTGGCGAGTTTTTCGGATTTTTCGATATTTTCGGAAAGTTTTCTGCAGTGATTGGCCCGCTGCTTTACGCTATGACAGTCAGGCTGACCGGGCGCAGCTCTTTTGCGATCTTCTCGATAATAGCCTTGTTTTTAATTGGTTTGGCATTTCTTAGTTTTGGCGGCAAGCACCTAGATTCCCAACCAGAATAGGAAATATAAAGTGATTGTCTCAATGGCTTTTGCAATATTAATCACAGACGCAAAGATACTTGCGCAGTTTCTTTGTTGGATTTAATTGCTTTTAGCAGGCTGTAGGGGGCATGTTTGACAAACATTGTTTTGTTGCCTCTTGAGTTGGCAATTTCCATGCCTGCAGGCTGGCTCTTTTGTGTGGGTAGAAATCCGAAACTAAAAGCTATTTGGTTTATGTCTCTCCAAGCGATAAACCCTTCCCTGGTGTAAGCGCCTTCTTGGTTTAGCAGGCACACTTTTGATGCGAAGAACTTGCCTGCCAACAACTCAAGGGCTATGAATGGGACAGTGCTTGCCAAGAAGGCGACAAACCTAATAGCCAAGTTGGATATTGAGAAGTATTGCGCCAAACTGCCCGTAAAAAATGCGTTTACACAACTATAAAAAAACAGGGCCGCATTGGCTATAAATCCTGAAAAGATAAACATATAGAAATGCTGGCGACGGAAAAGCTCCCCTTCCCTTCTCCAAAATATTGGTTCTGATTTCTTCTTCGCCCCGGATCTTGGAATGCTATGGCTGCTTTTGAATATATCAAGCAATTCCCCCATAATTGATGCAATATCAAACACATCTTCATTAGGATTATCAAGGGCAATAGAGAGAATCACATAGTATTGGATATTTTCGTCATCTCTATGTACTTGGAGAAAATCACTGTATGATATCCCTTTCCCTTCCACATAACTACTTTGTAAAAACACAGATAATCCATAGCTGGTTGAAGAGGCTAGCCTATATGACACTTTTTTAGGCAACCTTCCCAAGAAAACATCAATATTATCTAACTCTACCAAAATCTTGCCGGTTTGGCCAAGGGCCACACCAACAACATCCTCCCACTTGGCTCTTCCGATATCAACCAAAATAAACCCTTCGCTATCTAAAACAAGGAGCTCTTTGGCTATTGCCAACCGGAATATCGAATTCAAGAAAATCAACGAAAAAATTACTGAACCAATTCCCAGAACTGACCTGATAAAGATATGTAGATCCTCCCCCCTATTCACGCCCAAAGTCGTAGCGATGACCGCAAACATTAATCCGTAGAGAAAACAGTCCTTTAGCCTTCTAGTGAAGCTTTTCTTTATAACAATTCTATCCATATCTTACTTCCTCAATTATATACTTATACAAATCAATTTTTTTGAACCAAACCTGGTGTTTCATTCATATTCCATAGAGTAGCCACTGCAAGAACTCCCCGCAACCTGGCACATTTTTATCTTTATGCGACTTGTCTTTGGCGCTGCAAATCACTCATTTGCATTGCTTGGAACTCTCGCAGATGCAACTGTTTTACGGTTACCCGCAAAACTAAACCGCTTCCAGCCAAACCACACAGGACAGGTTAGCTATAGTATACCAGCAATAAGCGAAACAGGCGTGGTTATTCACCAGGTGCTCTTTCTGATTTAAATTCACACGACAACAAGTCCATATAATCTTGTATTAATAGATAATATTTCTAAATACCTTCATTATAGAAAAATAACCTATAGCATCCCCTCCAATAGCTCTATATGCGTCACAAATAATTTCAAAAACGAAAAAGCTCTCTGCAGCATTTTTTCAAGTTGATCTTTTTTGTTATAAGACCAACTTGAAAACTGTATTTGCTCTAAAGCTGTCGTAGATTTATTAATTATTTGTGTTAATTATTCACAGGGTCAAAAAGAAGATTTCGGAGATTTTGCTTGTTGATGCAAGGATGCTGAATATAAAGTCGAAAACTATTGGGCAATGCAAAAAACGTTGTAATTTGTTTTATCTAGAAAATTGGTAGTGTATAATAAACTTGAAAGCAGGTGGTTTATATAGAAAGAGAAATCAAAGAGGCACAAGACAATCCTGTATACGATTGTTTATCATACACTTACAAAATATGCTTTCAAATTACACAAAAAAAGTGGGCAAGCGAGGAAGTCACTGAGGCAATTCTAAGCAAATTTAAAAAAGAGCTAATGGGTGTCAACGACGAGGTAAAACCTCTCTTGTTGAGGAAAATTTGCCGGGAGGCGATAAAGCTTTCCCTGAAATACATTAACATAGATATTGAATCACTGCCTGCATATGAACGAAGCAGGATTATCACCCCAAGAGGGAATGGCTTTTTTATCGATGAAATACCCGAAGAATACAAACTCTTGGCTGAATCCCACTATGTTGAAAACCAACCAGTGTCAGTCTACTCGGCGCAAAACGGCTTGTCCTTGAGGAAAGGCAGAAAACAGCTTGCCAAGCTAAGAAAAGCCATCGATATAATTACCCTCTCTAGAGAAGACCTGCAAATGCATTTCTCTGCTGGGGAACTGAGGTATTTGAAGGTAAGCCATCTTGAGCAAGAGAAACTTGTCCAAATGCTTGCCCATCTTGTTGTGTGCAATGATTGCATAGAAAAATACTTAAACGCTCTAGAGCGCCATGACCTGCCAGAAGCGAATACTTTTTTGCAAGACCAGAAAGAGCTGGCCCTCTTCCTTCTATTTGAAAAGAAGAGTCATGGTTTCCAAGCAAGTGTCGCCTTTGCAGTGGTTTTTGCCTGTATTTGCGTTTGGGTATATCCTCTCTTATACCCTATAATTAGCGAAAGCTACTATAGCCCGAAAAATGTGCAAAAAAGCATTGAAAATACAACCTCATTTATCGACAGGGAAACCACACACATGGTTGAGAACATTTTTGAATACCGTATACAACCTGCCGCTTCAGAAAAGTATTCACTGATAAGAGAAAAATGGTGTAACATAAGGCTAAGTTTTGAAACAACCATGCAGGAGCAAAGAAAAAAAATAGACAAATTCAACTAGGAGATTTTCCAAATGACCACTCAAAAAAACAAATATGCGACGTTATTATTATCAATAATCCCCGGATGCGGGTATCTTTACATGGGATTTCTAAAAAAAGGCTTGTCAGTAATGGCTGGTATTAACTTGATTATTCTTCTTGTCTATATTATAGACGCCCCAGTGCTTCTGATCCTTATCAGCTTGCTTTGGTTCCTGTCTTTCTTTGAGACTCTTAGGCTTTGCGATTTAGAACCAGATGTTTTCGCAGCACAAAAAGACGAAACTTTTATCAGCTTTCTGCTGGACTCAGATCTCCAAGAGCCATCAAAGCTAGATTTGCTTTTTAATTTCAAGAAAGTGTCCGCATCAGCAATATCTGTTACAATTCTCGGATGCTTCTTCTTGATCCGCAGCATTACGGATTTCGTTATCCCTTATTTTGCCAAGCTTGATCCTTCGACTATTGAAAAGATAAACTCTGCAGCAACATTTGCGCCCCGTTTGCTTATTTGCATGGTTTTCTTCTATATCGGCGGAAGGTTGATTGTCCGTGAGAAAAAGCTATCTAATGACCAGCTGGCGCAATTGATTGGAACAATAGACAACGACGAAAATAGCCCAGGCAACGGGGACAAAGAAAGCAGTGAAGCAAGTCAATAACCAATCGCTATTTAGAAGTCACACCTTGGTGTGCGCCACTAGCGCCCAGCCTGTTTTGTCGGTAATTGAACGCGTTTGGACAAAAACAACATTTAAGTTGCTATAACAAAAATATAAGCAAGCATACTGCTAGGCGGTTCGGTTAGATAACATGAGGATTTTTTTCAGCCTCAAATGACCGCCTTCTTTTTTTGTCCAACCTGCTAACAAGCTTATTCCCATGGGAAAATGATAAAACACAGTTTTTTTCACATATTTATCGAATGGCAAAAATATAATGGAACATCCATGCAAGGAGGAGGTCATTATATGAAATTTCCAGGAATCAAGTCAATCACCTTTAACAAAGACCTGGCAATGAGATTGATAGCAATAATGCTATGTTTGTCTATTCTAATAACATCTGCCTATTTTGTTTTTGGCCACAAGAGCAACTTTTCTCTTACTGTAGCTTCACAAGAGTACCAAATCATTTCAAACTTTTATAAAGACAGAGACATATCCATTGAGTACCCCCAGATCCTTGGTTTAAGCAATGAAAAATTGCAAGCAAAGATCAACAAAACAATTAAGGCAAGGGCGCTAAGCGTGCTCGATGGTATCCCAAAAGGCAAAAACCCGATTATCGAATTGACTTATGAGCCAAAACTATTAGGCACTGAGCTTTTGAGTGTAGCCTTTACAGGATCGTACGTCAAATATCCACAACAACCCCCTGAGCCGGTTTTTTTCACTTCAAACGTAAACCTGAAAGACGGTAAAGCAGTGGGCGCCAAGCATTTTTTCTACTTTGACAAGAATTTCACAGAAGCAATCGTTTACCAACAGTACTATAACGAGATGCATAAGACAGCTGTCAACTACTTAAAAGACCAAAAGATAACAGGAGTCCAGAAGCTGCTTAGGGCTGGCGATGGAGGTTATGGCAAGAGCGAAGTATACTCCTACTTCACTCCAGATGGTTTAGGACTCAGTTTTGAAGTGCCAAACGCAATTGGCGGAACAGCAGTGTTTGAGATTGATTACAGCAACTTTTCCAAATCGGAAAGATAAAAGGTTGACCTCATTTGCTGGCGTAAGCGTAAATCTTGCTGGCCTTTGCGTTTGCGCCAATTTATTATAACTTATCCTTTTTTCACCCTACAAAAAACCACTCTAACAGAGTGGTTTTTTGTCCATATCATACATTTTCATTTGTCCATTGGATTCGACATTTCTGGCTTGCTCCTGTCTAGCCTGCCAATGGATGAGTATTCTAAACATTGTTTTTGGCTTTATATAGCCAAATTTCTCAAGACAAACACCTTGGCATCCACCGTATTCACCTATGGCTTAAAAAATGATATCATATCCTTGAGGTATTTTGGAACTCGCGAACAATTTAAAAGCAATTAGAATGTTCGGTTTCGATTAAGTTACATCATTGATCTCAAGAAATCATTATTAAATCAGGGATGGAAATGGATAATCAAAATCTAAGCGCTGCCGATGTGGTAAGGAACTTCTTCGAAAGTGATAAATATACACTTTATGCCTATAGGCTTTTGAATGATACTGAAATTCCTAAATTTGTTGAAGAATACACAGCATTTATTGACATAAAAAAACTGCCTATAGACCGCTTCCTTTGCTTAGATTTGGATTTTGGAAGCGATGTGTTCTGCTCATTGTTGGAAAAAGCATTCGACAACTGGGCTTTGGCAGTTTCTCTTAGAAAGGATAAGGGGCTAGCTTTTTTTCGCTATATCCATGAGCTTGCAGATAATATCAGCCAGAGAGGGTATGAAGATAGCATCCATATAAACCGCCTTATCGCCCAAAGCCACCTAGCTTTTTTTATTCGGTATTTAAACAAACGCTTTAGCGGAAACAATCCAATAGCTGAGTCTTGGGAGAAAGCTCTTCCGAGATACTTTGATGATTGGAGTTTTGCAAGGCTTTTTTTAATATATATCCACGATGCCCTTTTTCGTGAGAAAGTGTATGGTGAAGATGAATGCCTTGAGCTTCCAGATCGCTTGATACGCTGCATTTGTATTGCTGGAACCAGCTTCTTGTACCGTTGTATTTTAGGCACGGACGACATTATCCAGCAACTGCATTTTAACATGGCTCTTCGCAATTATTTTATGCTAGTAGCAAATAGCGGATATTACAAAGAAATGGACAAGCTAGCTTTTGCAGATTCTTTGTTTATCTATCTAATCCTCGGAAGCCCAGGCTTTGACGAGTTGATATACAATAGCGAGAAGCTTTTTATTGAAATGGTAATAGAAGCAGCTCGAAATGTCCTTCAAATGCATAGTCTTTATCGGATAAATAATAAGAGGATAGTTGAAAGCCTTCCTGAAGTGTTTCAGCACATCAGGAATGTCGACAGTGAAAAACTGCCATATTGTAAAGACCAGTGGTCAGAGCTCATGGAGATTATAGGCATATAGGGTTTTTATGTGACGTATTAATCCACAGCAGCCTCATCGATTTTCTTAATTCTAAGAACACTTGGAACTTGTAAACACTTCAAATGTGGTTATTGATGTTTGTAATGGCCTCAAGGGCTGTCCAAGATTCATTTTATAATTTATAGCACCCAAAGAAAGAAAACTTATAAAACCGCTTGCAAAGCCGCATACAGAGTTATCTTTCTTTATCTTCCCTCTTCAAACAGTTGTTGTACACATCCTGCAAGATATCTTCTAAGGAACATGGGCAAAACCCGGTTGTAGAATCTTGGGGTATTGCACTATCATATATTTGCGTCCAGATCATTTCTCTTTTTTTGGCATGCAAATGCTACAAAACTCTGTTGTAATATATCTTGAGGCTTTTCCTGACAAATCCAGCAAAAGCGCTTGCCCCCAATAGGGAGAAGAACACTGTGCTGTTTATATTGCCTGCAATTGCTGTCGCCAATACTAACGAATACATAATAATGTCCAAACTCACAGAGCTTGATTCCCGTTTTATCGACTGTCTTCGCTCATCGTTTTCATGGATGTATAAGTCTCGCAGTTTCTCTTCGTTTCTGCTTACTAAAAATGATTTGATTGCAATTGCCAGCAAAGCTACTACCAGAGCTGCTGATACGCCAGTTTGGAACCCAGCAATGAAAGAGCTAACGCGGTCATTAGTCTTGTAATAATAGCCAAAGCCTATGCCCAATACTGCTACTCCAACGCCAAGTAGCGCATATACTTGCCTTCTTAATACTTTCTTTTTAAAAGTTTCCATTAATATTCCTCCAACTCAGAAAAGTCAAATACATCTTCAATTGATTTGCCGAAATACTTTGCTATTTTATAAGCTAGTATTAGAGACGCAGTGTATTTACCGATCTCAATTGATGTGATCGTCTGCCTTGTTACACCTACCTCCTTTGCTAGTTCTCCTTGGGTAATTTTTCGCGCTTTTCGTAGCTGTGGTATTTGAGTCTTCATTTTTACTGGCTCTCCATGTACAGTATGCTTTTCATCAAAAGAATAGCACACTTTGCATAATATGTCAAGCAGGCTTTGCATTTTTTAAAAAATCACTTTATCATTTCAAGTTTGAAAGATGGATCGGGAAGACTGCATGGGCAAAGACTATCCAGCCTTGGCATAAAAGACTATCTAAAAAACCTTTTGAAGACAATCACATACAGCCCGCATGCGGCACAGAGAGCAATAGGAATTTTTCGAGAGCCTCGAAAATGCCAACGTGATACGAGGTCGATTTCTACCACTGCTTTTGTTCCATGGATTGAATAGTTTGATAAACAATAGAGAGTATAGCTGATAGTTGACTGAAGACAGGACCACTAGCAATATGCAACCTATTTGGCAAGGTTATAGATAGGGATGTAATTTGTAATGGCAAGATGGCAGTAAAGCGAATTTGTGAAACCATAGGATATGGGTATGTTTGTTTTTAAGGGCTGCTGACTACTATTAGAGAGCGCCCAGCCATGCCCATTGCAAATGATCATCCAATTGCTGAATGCTTAGATTGAATCTGTGCTTCCAATTATGGATGCTCTTTATTATTCTTGCATGCTTTTTTGGTAGAAAGCGCACAATACAAACAAGGCTGAATTTTCAACCAGAGACTGCACTGGCGAAAATCTAGCATTCACAATACCCGTTGATAACAATTCTTGATAGGTTGTTATCGGCAATCTAAAGGAGCATGGCAAAAATGGCATTTACTATAACGCTTTCTATTCTGATTTTTCTTGGTCTTTTTGTTGTAGTTTTCTTTTCTTCACCTAGATTTGGAAAAAAGCCTAAAGGCGAGTCGCTAGCCAAATTGCAAGTTTCCCCAAATTTTGTAGGCAGCCGATTTGTTAACCAATCCCCAAGGCTAACAAAAGACCAGAAAAAAAAAGACAGCGAGAAAAATATCTTTTTACAATTTTGGAAGTTTGCCATGGCTAAACCCTCATATCTAAAGCCCTCGACTACTCTGCCATCCATAAAGACTGATTTGATGTCGCTAGATTTAGACATAGACGTTTTGGTTTGGTTAGGACATTCAACTTTGTATATGCAGCTGGGCGGATGCCGTTTTTTAATTGACCCTGTTTTGATTTCTGGCTCCCCAGTGCCGTTCATTAATAAAGCATTCAAGGGATCTGATATCTACATTCCAAATGATATACCCAAAATAGATTATCTGCTTGTCACACATGACCATTTTGACCATTTAGATTATAAGAGTGTCAAATCTTTAAAAGACAAGATTGGAAAAGTGGTATGTGGATTGGGGGTGGGGGAACACTTCAAGCGGTGGAAATTTGACGGGAGCACAATTATTGAGCTTGATTGGTCTGACAGGATTGTTTTAAAAAACGGAAGCGAACTCTTTGCCTGCCCTGCCAGGCACTATTCTGGCCGCTCTTCTTTTGGTTCAGACCTTGCGCTTTGGGTTTCGTTTGTGATCAAGATTGGAGGTTATACATTGTTTATAAGTGGAGATAGCGGATATGACAAGCACTTTGGCGAAATATCAAAGCAGTTTGGAGCTATAGACTTGGCTATTATTGAAAATGGCCAATACGGGCATGGATGGAGAGATATACACATCATGCCGGATGAGTTGCTATTAGCGGTAGAAGAGATTGGAGCAAAGAAGCTGTTTACTGTCCATAACTCAAAATTTGCTTTAGCACAACATGGCTGGATAGAGCCCCTTGACAACATATACAAAGCAGATAAAGAAAATGGGTATGGGCTGATGACCCCGATGATAGGAGAGGTGGTTCGCTTAAAAGATGAAACGCAAGTTTTTAATAACTGGTGGAAAACCATCGATTAGGGAGCAAGGTAGGATCGACTGTCAAAAAAAGCACTAGCTAAGCCCGTATCCCTGCTTGAGACACACAAGGAACAATTTACATATTTTTCGGATACACGACCTGCAACTGTATTTTTGCTCCAGAAGCATCTGACACTGCACCCGGCATTTCTTGATTTGACATGCAGGGTGCATGAAGCAAGCACCTTCCTCACACCGTATTTTAGTCCTGAAATCCCAAAACCTGCAAATGATAGCTCATTTAATCGTTATTTTTTCAAGCTACGGCATTGCATCAGCAATTTCATTTATACAGTAAAGTGTGATTACTACGATGTTTTTGCCTCTGCGTTATATTCCGTCCCTGTAGAAGTAATCAATGCATAGCTTTCGCTAAGTGGCTTTTCATGTTTGACGACTAAAAACTCACGCCCGTATATCCGGATATTGCCGATTTGCTTCTGGCCTGTGTCGATCTTGCTGTCGAGTATTTTCTGAAGCCAGTCCTTGGTTGTGTTGAGCGCCCACGCAGATACTCCTATTTCGCCCGCTCCGTTATTTGAGTGTATCGAAGTAGACATCCCCTCTTTTCTCACCTTCACAGACTCCACACAATCGGTATAAAACACCCATCCGTCGGTCAGTGTCACCGAAAAATTCTTTTTGTTGATCGGCTCAGTTTCCCATACCGACTCATTCGCCTCTTGTCTGGCAAATCCTATTGTGTCAAGTATTTCCTTGACTTTTGGCATTTCAAGCAGATATGCAAAGTCTTTTGCGGAAGAACTGCCCTTTTCCGGTTTCACATCCGGATATACAGCGACAACCTTTGCGCCGAACGGGGTCGTGGCGGGGAAAACAAAAGGTAAAGGTTGCTTATAATAGAGCTGATACCCTGGGTATCGCCTAAAACGGCTTCGCTTGCCCTGGAAACCTACCGGAAGTATTTCACCGCAGTATATGTTTTCATGTGATTGTGGCTGTCAGCATACCCAATGAGTATATTGAAGCCTTCTCCTTCAATGTGCGCCTTTTGGTATTCCATTGAGTTGCCGGGCAATATTTTTTCGCCATATGTCTTAGAGGATGTTTAGTATCTCCTCAAAAGAACAGAAATAAATGACAATACAAACATTTGACAAAATGTGCTCAAATGCCTTTCGCAAACCTTCCACAGCCTC
>Ga0082212_10000628_pt1 | contig 51368 bp, 43 predicted proteins | sample TergutNt197P3_FD_71548 | JGI IMG/M metagenome (GOLD analysis project Ga0082212, IMG submission 71548) | Neocapritermes taracua P3 segment gut microbial communities from Petit-Saut dam, French Guiana - Nt197 P3 | ecosystem: Host-associated > Arthropoda: Insects > Digestive system > Gut ...
ACGGATACTTTCTGTTTCCATGCCGAGCAAACGGCGGGTACGCCATGATGTCATTTATGACGGAGCGACAACACCGACAGCCGGAAAGCGGATACGGGTGATTCGCGGGCTATGACCGCGTGGAAACGATGATGATACTCCTGTTTAGCCACAGTTTGAGCGTTAAAAGCGTCGCACACAATGGGAGCAGCCCGGTGAGATCCACGGGGGAGTGAAATTCTCGTGAGGACGCGCCCGCGTCCGTCCGTTTGGCTTATGGTTAACACGAAACAATAAACAAAATGGGGGTGTTATTTTGGCACGAAAAAAAGAAACTACTGCCGACACTCTCCCCATGCTGAAAACCGTAGAGCAAATGAGCCGCATTAGCGGCATTGGCGAGAATAAACTCCGCGACCTCATGGATAATGGGGAGCTTGAATATATACAGAACGGCAACCGACGCTTGATAGCCGATTCCGCTATTTGGGATTGGTATAACCGCGTCAAGACTACGGCGGCAAAGGGGGGATAAAAAATTATGGCAGTACAATCACGAGCAGTACAGAACAAGCGCGATGCTAACGGCGCGTTGACAGGGAAACCCGGCACGGTCTATGACGTTAATATAAAGTACAATACACCAGAGGGTAAAAAGAGTTATGCTAAGCGAGGATTTCTAACCAAGAAAGAAGCGACACAGCATGAAGCCGAAATGCGAACAAAGCTACAAAATCCCGTTTATGCAGCGGTGAACACGTTAAATACCAAGCTAACTGTCAAGGAGTATCTTGACGAATGGGTAGAGAACCACGGAAAGGCTAATCTGCGACCGTCCACGTTTAGCGCATATAAAAGTCATATAAAAACCCAGATTTTGCCGCATATCGGTCATATACAACTAAAGCAACTCACCCCTGCTGCGCTTGACAATATGTTTCAGAAACTATCCGAAGCAGGGTATGCACAAGCTACAATGCGGTATGTTCAACGTATTTTGAGTGTTTCAATGGAAGCAGCGCGAAAATACCGTTATATTGAACATAATCCCGCCCGCGACATTATAACCAAGTTCGGGAAGCAGGGTAAAACGCCCGATCCGTATACAATAGAGCAAATGCGTCAATTTATGAGTAAGATAATCGGCACATCATGGGAAATGCCTGTTGTACTCGGCGGGTTGTACGGTTTGCGCATTAGTGAGATTATCGGTATGCGCTGGCAGAACGTAGATATTGAAAAAATGCAGTTCAGCGTCGTAGAGCAAATGCCTTTCAAGGTTCCGGCAGGGACAAAGACAATAACGGAAATGGCTCCGACAAAATCCAACGACCGAATATTGCCAATCACAGACGACACATTACCCTATTTCATGCGACAGTTTGAATTACAGGAACGGCAAAAGGCTTTTGTTCGTGCTGGCGGTGGGGAGTATTATGACAATGACCTTGTGATTGCCAAAGCCGATGGTTCGCCATGCAGACGCGAAACCGTTTCAGCCGATTTCGGTCATCTTATCCGGGGTTTGGAAATGCCGCATATCCGCTTTCACGACCTCCGGCATACGGCGGCAACGAATATGCACCAACTAACAGGCGACTTCTACACCGTAGGCGAGATATTGGGTCATACGCTGAAAGGGATAGGTATGACACTCGGCATATCGACTAACCTTGAAGCGGTTACAGCTCTGTATGTTGATGTACGTCTTGAACGTAAAAAGGAAGTTCTCGACACCTATCATAAGGCGGTACACACCAAAGAAAAAGACACGGTTGATGGCGAACAAAAGAAGAAACAAAAGAAAAAAAGCAACGATATTGACCTATGAGAGCGTATAGCTGTTTATAAGTTACCGCCCTTTTTTATATCGTTTTATGAGAACAGGGCAACAATCGGGCAACAAATATTCAGCCTGTGAATATTTGTCTTATGTGTAGCTTCAAAGCGGGCAACAAAAATCGGGGCAACATTGACGAACAGGGCAACATAAACGCAAAACAGGGCAACAGTTTGTAGATAAGAAAAAAGCCTGAACCTACTGCGGTTACAGGCTTTTGTGGCGGAGAGGATGGGATTCGAACCCATGGTAGGTTGCCCTACACGACATTTCCAGTGTCGCACCTTACGACCACTCGGACACCTCTCCATGCTGTTTTATTCAGTTTTTACGCCATTTCCAATAGAGTTTACGCGATTTCCAGTGTCGCACCTTACGACCACTCGGACACCTCTCCATGCTGATTATTCACTTTTACGCCATTTCCAATGCGGCCCCTTCACCGCTTGGGTACTCCTGCGAATAATAGGGGGGGCGGGATTCGAACTCGACGCGCACTTGAGCAATTATATACTGTATGCAGAGGCATTTCAAGACAAAATCAAAAAATTCCCGCGAAATGCCCGTTAAATTTTCTTGACAGCCGCCGGGTTGGGATATAGAATAGTTCGGATGATTAGTGGCGCGTTACTCATGGCGCAGCGCTAATCGACAATATGTGAATGGAGGTGTTTATTGACAGTGCCTGACTCACTGGTTTTTTACCTGGTTTTCGCCGTCGCCATTATTGTGCTGCTGGGACTTGCGTTCTATCTGGGCATCATCTACAGGAAAAAAGTCTCCGAGCGCGATATACAGAGCGCGGAAGAAAAAGCCAAGAGTATCATAAACGAATCAATAAAATCCGCTGAAAACAAGAAACGCGAAGCCCTACTAGAGGCAAAGGAAGAGATTCACAAGAGCAGGAGCGAGTACGAACGAGAGGTCAAGGAACGAAGGACGGAGATCCAAAAACAAGAACGCAGGCTCCAGCAAAAAGAGGAAATGCTGGATAAGAAGACCGACCTGATAGAGAAGAAATCGGACACCCTGACAAAAAAGATGTCAGATCTTGACACGGCTCACGAAGAGGTGGCCGCGCTGAAGAGAAGCCAGTTCGAGATGCTGGAAAAGATTTCGGGTTATACTATTGAAGAGGCCAAAGCCTACCTCATTAAGAACCTGGAGTCCGAAGTCACGCACGAGGCTGCAATCAAAATCAAAGAAATCGAAACGCGCTTGAAAGAGGACGCGGATCAGAAAGCGCGGGAGTACATCTCGCTCGCAATCCAACGCTGCGCGGCCGACCATGTCGCAGAAGCGACAGTCTCAGTCGTTCCCCTGCCGAACGACGAAATGAAAGGCCGCATCATCGGCCGCGAAGGCCGCAACATCAGGGCAATCGAGACGCTTACGGGCGTCGACCTCATCATAGACGATACGCCCGAGGCTATCACATTGTCCAGCTTTGACCCGATCCGCAGGGAGGTTGCGCGCATCGCTCTGGAGAAGCTGATCCTCGACGGACGCATCCATCCGGCAAGAATAGAGGAAATGGTCGAAAAGGCTAAGAAAGAAGTCGACGCTACAATAAAATCAGAAGGCGACCGCGCCACTTTCGAGACCGGAGTCCACGGACTGCATCAGGAGGTCGTGCGACTGCTTGGCAGAATGCGCTATCGCACGAGTTACGGCCAGAACGTCCTCAATCATTCCATCGAAGTCGCTCATATCGCAGGGCTGCTCGCAGCCGAGCTGGGCGTCGACGTCATGTCGGCAAAGCGCGCAGGCTTGCTGCATGACCTGGGCAAAGCGATAGATCATGAAGTCGAAGGCAGCCATGTCAGCATTGGCGTCGATCTGGCGAAGAAGTATAAGGAGAGCGACGAGATTATCCACGCGATCCACGCTCACCACGGCGATGTGGAACCGCGGACAATCATCGCCTGCATCGTCCAGGCTTCAGACTCGATCTCCGCCGCGCGGCCGGGCGCCAGACGCGAGAACATCGAGAGTTATGTCAAGCGGCTTGAGAAACTCGAGGAGCTGACTATGTCGTTCACGGGCGTTGAGAGTTCATACGCCATTCAAGCAGGGCGCGAGATTCGCATCATGGTAAAGCCCGATGAGGTGAACGAGGACGAGATGGTTCTGCTTGCAAGGGATATTGCCAAAAAGATAGAGGATGAGCTTGAATACCCGGGGCAGATCAAGGTCAACCTCCTGCGCGAGACCAAAGCGATAGAATACGCGAAGTAAGCAGTATTTGCCGGTACGAAAGGAATGGGCTTTATTATGCCGTTTTATGACTTGCGCTGCAATAAGTGCGACAAGGAGTACAATATCATGGCGTCGATGGCCGACAAGGCCGCGCGCAAAATCCCCTGCCCGGACTGCGGTTCGACGAGCCTGGAAACCGTATACAAATCGGCGCCGTTCTTTATCAAAGGCGGGCAATCTTCCGCTCAGGCGGAGTGCCCGAACAGCCATACTTGCGGCGCGTCGTGCCCGCACCTGCGCGGGGCTTAGTGATCACAATGGGGCTTAGACATCGTTCCCGCATCTAAAGATTCCCGTAGTGGTACATTATCGCGGAGAGTGCCGCAACAGGCGCGGTCTCGCATCGAAGCACGCGCGGGCCGAGCGTCACCGATAGCATTCCCAGCCGGCGCGCGAGCTGCGCTTCCTCTTCTTCAAACCCTCCTTCAGGTCCGGTGAATATGGAGACTGTCGCGGCTCCGCTGCGGCTCTCCAGAGCTGACCTGAGTGTCAGTTCTTCCTCGGATTCGTAAAGGAACAGCGGCAGTATCGCTTGTGAGGCATCGCTGACCGCATCTTCAAATGAACACGCTGCCGAGACGACGGGTATACGGCCTCTGCCGCACTGCTTTGCCGCTTCGGCAGCGATTTTTTGCATTCGCGCAATCCTGTTTCCGGAGTCCTCAGGTACGGCGATGCTTCTAGCGCAGGGGAACAACCTTATTGAGTGCGCTCCGAGCTCGACTGTCTTTTGCACCGCGTAATCGAGCCTGTCCCCTTTCGCGTAAGCGATGAACATCGCGCAATCCACGGCCGGTTCGCCTCGGGTCGGGCTCGAGGCGACAATGAGAGCCTCGGTTGCTGTTGTGGCTCGGTCTCTCCGACCGGGCGCTGCAGTATCGCCGGGTTCATTTCCCGCGCGGCTTTTCCGATTGCTCACAGGCGCTTCGCTTCGGCCGCTCCGGGCTTGGTTTATGCCACCGTCGGCGCGCTTCCTGCTCCCGCTGCTCTCCTGCGGTTTTGGCTTTTCGGCGAGCCTGCATATATAGTCTGTCCCGTTGCCGTCGCAGACCACAAACAGCTCGGAAGGGCGCAGCCGCAGCGAGCGGATGTGTTCCGAGTCCCCGGAGCTGAGGGTTATCGTCTCTCCTAAGACGTCTGATGGCTGAACGAAAAATCTGTACATAGCAGTTCAGTACCCCATAGTGATATTATACTAGCGTGCGTAAATATTCGCCATGCTGCGCCGGTCTTTTTGCTCTCAGGCGGCGCGTCAAAACCTTGAAAGGCTGCTAGCATTCCTGCGGTTTTGCCACACCACCTGAGAGCAAAAATCCTTGGCGGATCATTGGCAAATATCTACGCACGCTAGTATAATTGATTTTGCATGGTATTTCTGCTACAATCTAGCGCAGGAGCTCACCGCGCAGAGCGGCGTATCCCGCGACTCAACGAGTTGCGAATAATAATATGATATATAACAGGAGGACTCGCTAAAATGCTGACAAAAAGGCAAAACCTCATCGAGACAATCAAAGGCGGCAGCCCCGACAGGTTCGTGAACCAGTTTGAGGCAATCAACTTCATTTTCCGCACGCCGTACAGCTTCAGGTCGCCCCGGCCGATGCAGCCGGGCGGCACCATCGTCAACTCCTGGGGTGTGACTATACAGTTCCAGGAAGGCACTCCGGGTCCTTTCCCGGTGCATGATGAGGAGCATATTGTGCTCAAGGACGTTACCCAATGGAAGGAAAAAGTACCGTTCCCGAGCCTCGATTTCCCGCAGGAAGAGTGGGATGAGTGCGCCGGATTCGCCGCGCAGATAGACAGGAACGAAGTCTTCGCCGCAGCTATGGTCGCACCGGGCGTATTCGACCATCTGCATTACCTCATGGGTATGGAGGAGTGCCTTGTCAGCTTCTACACGGAACCCGAAGCTCTAAAGGAACTCATCGCCGCTATCACGGACTGGGAACTCGAGTACGCGCGGCTCGTTTGCGATAATCTGAAGCCGGATATGGTCTTCCACCATGACGACTGGGGCAGCCACCGCTCGACCTTCCTCTCGCCCGAGATGTTCGACGAGTTCATCTTCCCGTCGTACAAGAAGATTTACGGTTATTACAAAAGCCATGGCGTCGAGCTGGTCGTCCACCACAGCGATTCCTACGCGGCGACTCTTGTGCCGTATATGATCGACATGGGCATAGATATTTTCCAGGGCTGCGTCGATACGAATGACGTACCCGGGCTCATAAAGAAGTACGGTGGTAAAATCTCCTTCATGGGAGCTATCAACAACGGGGTCGTGGACGTCCCTAACTGGACTGACGAGCTCATCGCAGAGTATGTCGAAAAGACCTGCCGCGAGTGCGGGAAGTTTTATTTCATCCCTTGCTGCACTGCGGGGGGGCCGGCAAGCTCGTACCCCGGGGCTTTCGATGCTGTCACCCGCGAGATAGACAGGATGAGCAAGTTACTGTTTTAGGTGCTGTTCAGGTACCCTTTTTCTTTATGTCATATGCTCAGTTCTGGTTATGAAGTCGTCTTGCATGATTTTCGGCATTTCGACGAAATAGACGGAAAACCCTGCAATCCTGACAATGAGGTTCTCGTGCTTATCCGGGTTCTTTTGCGCGTCGTGTAGTGTGTCGGTAGCGACCACGTTAAACTGCACCTGCATACCGCCTTCACCAAAGTAAGCCGCTATCAGGTCTTTGAGCTTGTTGGTGCCGTCTTCCCCGCGCACGGTCGCCGGCGAAAACCTGATGTTGAGCTGGTCCCCGTTGCCCAGCTTGTAATGCGGCAGTTTCGCGGCCGACATCATATACGATGTCGGCCCGTTTTTGTCAAAACCTTGCCTCGGAGATATAGCCTCGGCCAGCGGCGCGAAGTTTTCGCGTCCATCCGGCGTCGCCATCGTCACCCGGCCGAACTCTATGTGCGTCGTTACAGTAAACGTCCCGCCGCGCCACTTGCCGCGCGGCCCGGTGACGCTGTTCATATGGTCGGCGTACGCCCCCATAGCCCAGGCGGCGAGTTCGTCTACGTCCGGTTCGTTATTGCCGTAGTGCGGTACGTCGTTGATGATGTACTGCTTGAGGTCTTCCCAGCCTTCCCAGTTGTTCACCAGCGCTTCATACAGCTCATGCGCTGTCACTGTCTCATCGTCAAACACCAGCTTTTTGATTGCCATTAGGCTGTCAGCGACGTTCCCGATACCCAGCGTCGTGAAGCCTGTCGAGTTGTACTTAGCCCCGCCGTCCATCACGTCGAGTCCGCTCTCCATGCAGCCTTCCATCGTCGCTGTCGCGCTTACGCAGGGGAAGAAACGGCTGTATGCCAGTTCGTAGAAGTTCACATAGGTGACGTGCCAGTCAAGGAAATATTTCATCTGCTTAATGAACGCTTCCTGAAAATCCTCGAATGTCTCGTAGTCGTAGAGGTATCCCGTCCTAAGGCCCGCGTCGCAGCCTGTAAGCGGGTTCACCCCGTTATGTATGGCCATGTTCATTATTCCGACGAGGTTGCTGAAGCTTTCTGCCCCGCTGCTGCCGCTCGCCGGCCACTCGTCCCCGCAGCCTGAGGGTTCAACGCAGCCTATGATGCAGTAGTTGTTCGCGTCTTCCTGCGATAGCCCGCGTTCCATAAGGCAGGGTATGATGATGTCGTCGTTCTCGAAAATCGGCATCCCACCGGCTATTTTCGAGGACTCGATTGCATGTTCCCACACCTCGTCGGGTGTACCGCCGTGGATTCTCACAGAGAGTGACGGTATCGTCAGGAAAAGCCTCGCGTATGTCTGCAGGAACAACAGCGTCAGCGCGTTAGTAGCGTCTGCGCCTTGCTTGTCCACACCGCCTACCGTGAAATGATGGCCGCCATTCTCATAGTGGTACGTCGGCTTCTGCCCGTCCGGGCCGCCTATCCTTGCAGGCGAAGCGAAGGGGATTACGAAATAGTCCCCCAGTTTAAGGATAAACGCGTCCGTCAGTTCCTGTGCCTGCTCCATCGTCAATGCGCCTTCGCTGAGTTCTTTTTCGATGAATCGGCCGCAGTACTGGTCCATCCTGCCGAGCGTAATTCCATGTGCCTGCGCGTCGATGTGAAGCAGCATCTGGTAGATTACTATGATTTGCATCGCTTCCCATGTGTCGCGCGCGGGATTAGAGCTGATCCACGCAAGCGATCCTGCCATTCTCAGCAGTTCCTCGCGTCTGCCGCCCTCCGCTTTTTCCGCTTCGGCCGCGACGAAGTCCGCGTAGCGCTGCGTCAGCAGCTTGGCGCCTTCGGCAACAAGAGCTATCGACCGCCATGTAGTGAACCTGCCGGCGTCTTTGCCGAACACGCGGCCATCGACCGTGCGCATGCGTCCTCGCGCTTCTTCGATAATGCTGCCCCAGCCCTTGTCTATGACTTTCTTGTAATTTGCGCAATAATGGCCCTGAGGCATTCCGGCTGTGCCGAGCTTGTCCCGGTTGCCGAATGTCGTGCAGTTATCTCCTTTGAGCTTCCATATTTCATCGGGGAGGTTCGCGATTACGTGAGAGTGTATAGTGCGGTCGCGCCAGAAGTCCACGGCTTCCCTGAATACTTCTTTGTCTTCTTTAGATATTTGCAGGAATGCGCCCGGCCGCTGCCATACTTCGGTGAACTCTTCCTCCGGTAGTTGCAGGACTCCTTCCAGCCAGAGGGTCCCCCATTCGATGTACGGGAGCGCGCTGCGCCAGCCCCGCCCGATATTTCCGACGAACATTGCGTCTTCTTCGACGAAGAGTTCATGTTTGGCGCACCAGTCGTACAGCGCGCCTGCGCGTTTAAGCGCCGCGACCTCCGACTCATGGGTTTTGTAATAGTCTGTATATATCTTCGTACGCTCGCCGCAAAGCGGCACGTTTCCGTGGTCGTGTTCTTTCCTTCTTTCCTTGATGCGCTGTATTCGCGGGCTGATCTGCGCAGCTTTAAACATATCTTCTCACTCCCTTTTTTCCTGATATTTCTTTTTCATTTATTATTTGACTCTACCTCCAATATTATATTTCAAGGTTTTCTTTTTTGCAACGCCTTTTGCGCTTTACATCGCTTGGATAATGCTGTATAGTTACTATTCAGTGCCACCTTAGTTCGGCCGTTACATCACGTTCCTTTCGCTCGAATGCGCATCCATGCGCATACTCGCGCGCTCCGGCATCCATGCCTCCGCTTTTCGGAACGTGATTGCAACGACCTCACCGAGGCACTGAATAGTTACGCTGTATATTAAGTTGAAAAGTGAAAGGAGATTGTTTCAATGCCTGATACCGGTGTAAACGGCCAGCGCGAGAGCTTTAAAGTCGTCGGCACGCGAAATCTGCCCGGCCGGCTTTCATATGCACTTGCAACGGGCGTGGCCAAGTTCGGAATCGACTATGCGCTGCCCGGCATGCTCCACGCCAAGTTCCTTCGCAGCCCTTACGCGAACGCGAAGGTCATAAGCGTAGACTCCTCGAGGGCGCTCGCAATACCGGGCGTAGTCGATATTGTCACCTGGGAAGATGAAGATATTACAAACCTGAAGACGAGCGGCGAGGTATGGGGCGCCGCTAAACCAATACTCGACAACGTCGCGGATCATGAGGGCGTAGAGGTGGCGGTTATCGTCGTGGCGGAAGACGAGGATATCTGCGACGAGGCGCTCAAGGCGCTGGACATCGAGTGGGAGGTCCTGCCGCACGTCGTCGATCTGCTCGAGGGCAGGCTTGACGACGCCCCGGTCATCCGGCCGGACGAGAACTTCCAGCCGTCGTTCGGCCGCCGTTCCTATGATCCCGACACTCCGCCTAAGAAAGGCAACGTCTATTATGCCAATGTCACAGCGGGCGATATGGAAGCCGGCTTCGCGGAGGCCGACCATATTGCGCAGTACAGCCTCTACACTCCGGCGTTCGCCGCCCACCTGCCGAACCCTTCAGGCTCTGTCGCGTGGTGGTCAAAGGATCCGTACCAGGGCGAGGGCCCCAACCTCCACATCGAGGGCGCGGTCCGCGAGAAGGACGCTATCAGCAGCACATACAAAGTGCCGCCCGATAAGACCATTCAGGAAGGCCTGTTCATGGGCGGCAAGTATTGCGACTGGGGTTTGCGTAAATCGCAGGAGATAACCCCTTTGCTGGCGAAGCGCACGGGCAGGCCGGTGCGCTGCGTGAACACGCGCGAGGAGACTTTCGATTTCCTTATGAACGAGCGTTACATGCATATGAAGGTCGGGTTTACCAATGATGGCATGATTACCGCCGTAGACGATTTTTCGATAGCCGATAACGGTTCAAGGGGCAGTTCCACTTTCGGCAATGTCGGCGACTTGACCCAGGGTCCGTATAACACCTTGCGTTGCAAAAATATTTTCCAGCACATGGAGGTCATAGATTCCAACCGCGGGGTTATGTACGTCTCCGGCCAGCATTGCCCTTTTAACTGGGATTCGATTACGATTGCCATCCACCTCATTGCCGAGAAGCTGGATATGGATCCAATTGACGTTGCGAGGCTGAACCTGCACGGGCCGACGTCGAAGGACGACCTCGACCCGGTGCCGAGTTTCGACTTGTGCATCGAAGCGGGGCGCAAGCTGATGAACTGGGAGTGGCACAAGTCCGGCGCGAAGAGGCTGCCCGACGGGCGGCTGCACGGCATGAGTTTCCGCTACCAGATGTGCCCCAGGCATTCCGGCAAGGATTATGAATGCAAGCTCGAGTTCAAGGACGGGGTCGTGCATATGCCGACGCAGGGGCCGCTCTTCGGTGCGTATGTCGTCGAGTGCAACGCCATGGTCGTCGCTGAGGAGCTCGGCATCCGCTACGAGGACGTCAGCATCGATTATGACTACCGCGAGCCTTTCCGCGCTTTCGGCGGCGGTTCAGACGGTACGACGGCGTCCGCGTGGTCAATGAAGGAGTGCGCCAACAGGCTCAAGCGGCAGATTCTCGCGGCGGCTATCGAGTACGCCGATAATCCTCCGCCTCCCTTCCGGTTCATGGGGCCTCCTCCGCCGCAGCCCGGCCCGTTCGCCGGCATGGCTCCTGAGGATTTGGACATTAGCGACGGGTTGGTTTTCGTCAAGGCCGATCCGGAGAAGTGCGTGCCGCTTTCGGGCGCGACGCCTCAAAATCTTTTCGCGACTTTCACCGGCAAGCCTCCGCTTTCGGTCTGGTCGACCGGCGAGATGGGCAAGCAGCTCGATGTTATGAACACGGCTTACTGCGAGGTCGCTGTGGATACCGATACCGGGGAGGTCGAAGTGCTGCGTTTCGCGGCGGTCGCCGATCCGGGTCTTGTGCTGCGCCCGATTTCCCTCGAGAGCCAGATCGACCAGGTTATGTATTTCAGCCAGGGTTGCCAGCTTCTGGAGGATTTCGTCTATGACAAGCGTACCGGCGTGCTTTTGAACAACAACATGGTCGAATATAAAAAGCCGGGTATACTGGACGCCGCGCATGTCGATCATGAGTTCATCGAGTCGCGCGCCAGCAACGCGGCTTATGGCGCCAGCGGAATCAGCCATTCGCTGGCGAACACGCATCTTGTCATTATCGCTATCTACAACGCAATCGGCGTTTGGGTCGATCCCCCGGCGACTCCGGACAAAGTATTAGCAGCGCTGGGGAAGGCTTAGGGGTCTGTAGCAGCACTATCTGTAGCAGCATTCAGTTCAGGTCATATCCGAAAAACTGAACTGTTTTCTACTTGTCTACAATAAATATCCCCAGTTCCTTCCGGTATGGAAGATAATATGGATAATCGTCGCGCCCGGTACTTTGAAGGTTCGCATTCAGGAACTCTTCGATCTCCCGGGCGCCCGCTTCCGGCGCGTTGGTCAGGACGAACGAGACTGCGTCGTCCCATGTCTCGAGCGGCTGCCCGAACTCGAAGGTATGTCGCTCAAGCAGGTAGTTGACGCCGCTTGAATCGAGTTCGCCGCTGACGACCGGCACTGCGTCTTTCGCTTCACGGCGGTGCCGCTCGGGGTAGAGTCCGCTTTTCCTGCCCGCGCCGGCGACTCTGATGAGCCTGCGGCTGCATAGTTCAAGCGTCTTTACCGAATCTGGCTGTCCGTACAGGCTCATAAGCACAACGTCGTAGCCGGGTTTGAGTTCCGCGGCGTCGCCGCACAGCGCGCGGATATTCTCTATTCCGGCTTCTTTAGCGGCAGCCCGCAGCGTATTGACAGCATAGCCGCTGACGTCGACGGCTGTGATTTCGCGGACATACGGCGCAAGCTCAAGGTCCAGCCGCCCAAGCCCGCATCCTATGTCGCACAGCTTGTCAGCGCGGTCAAGGTATGGTATGAGCCTGGCGGCCAAGAGCTTGTGGAAGCCTGTGTATTCGCTTGCTGCTATGAATCTTCTGCTGCTTTGTTCGTCCCATGTTATAAGCAATGCTGTCACTCCTGAAAAGCGTGTCACTCGACGTGCGGTATGAAGACAGGCACGTCGCCCCAGGGCGCGCGCACAGTCTGAAGTTCTACTGATATGCCATAAACGCTTTTTATCAGATCCTGGTTAAGTATCTTCCCCGGTTCCCCGTACACCATGGCCTTGCCTTCTTTTAGCACGAGGACCATATCCGAGTACAAAAGCGCGTGTTCGGGGTTATGCGTCGAGAGTATCACAAGATACCCGTCCCTCGCGAGCTGCCTGATGTGCCGCATTACGCGAAACTGGTTGCCGTAGTCAAGGTTCGCCGTCGGCTCGTCCATGATGAGAATGCGGGATTTTTGCGCGAGCGCCCGCGCAATCAGCGCGAGCTGCTGCTCACCGCCGGATATCTCCGCGAATCCGCGCTCGCCGAGGTGCGGGATATTCATCTGCTCAAGCATCTGTTCCGTCGTTTCGCGTTCAAGTTTGCCCGGCGTCCGCAAGCCCGCTGTAAGCACGTTCGTCCCCATGAGCACGGTTTCAAACACGGTATAGTTGAACACGGGCGTATGCGCCTGCGGTATGTAGGCGATTTTTCTCGCTATCTCGCGGGAGGACATGTTCGCCGCGTCCGTGCCGTCGATATGTATCTCGCCTGTGTAGCCCGCCAGCAGCCCGAGCAGGCATCTGAACAGGGTCGTCTTTCCGGCGCCGTTTTCGCCCAGCACAAACACGCATTGCCCCGCGCCGGCGGACAGGTCGACGCCTTTGAGTACGCGGTTGTCTTTATATGAGAATCTCAGGTCTTTGACTTCGAGAGTCAAACGCGCCTCCCCCTGTCCAAAATAAGATATAGGAAAAACGGAGCTCCGACGAAGGCCGTGAGGATGCCGAGCGGTATCTCCACTGTCGTCAGGGACCGCGCCAGGTCGTCGACGAGTACCATGAACGATGCGCCCATGAGCATCGAGACCGGCATCATGACGCGGTAGTCATAGCCGACAAGCATCCGCGCAAAGTGCGGTATTACGAGGCCGACCCAGCCGATCAAGCCGCTTATCGCGACGCTCGCGGAGGTAATCAGCGTCGCTGCGCACACTACGACTGCGCGCATGAGTTTCGTGTTAATGCCCATGGAGCGCGCCTCGTCTTCGCCGGTCGTGAGGATGTTGAGTTTCCACCGCAGCGCAATCAGGACGAGCATGCCGCCGAGGATTGGTACAGCCGCCCATATCAGCCTGTCTTCCCTGACGGAGGATATGCTGCCCATAAGCCAGAATGTTATAGAGGGCAGGGTGTTGTTCGGGTCGGCGATGAGTTTGATGAACGACGTCCCCGAACTGAACAATGATGATATCATTATGCCCGCGAGCACCATGCCCAGCGTCTGGCTTCTTCTCGCTTTCGCGCTGACGAGGTACGCCGTGGCGACGGCAGCGATCCCGCAGACGAACGCAGCCGTTGAGATGAGCGTGTACCCCAGCCCCAGATATATCGCGACCGCGGCGCCAAACCCCGCTCCGGCAGAGGCGCCCAGGACGTCCGGCGAGACGAGGGGGTTGCGGAAGAGTCCCTGGTACGCAGCTCCCGCAGTGGAGAGCCCTGCCCCTATCATCGCCCCTGCCAGGAGCCTGGGCATGCGTATCCTGAATATCACAAGCTCGGCTTCGTCTGTCCATGTTTTTGCCGCGCCTGTAATCTTTCCAAAGAGTACGCGCAGCAGTTCCCCCGGAGCGACAGGGTATTTGCCTATCGCAAAGCTGAGGATAAATACTGCCGCAAATATAACCGCGAACGCGGCTATGTAGATTCTGCCTTTTTCTGCTTTCATTCCCACTCTTTCCAGACGTCAGGGCAATAGCCGACCGTTGCTTTCTTTCCGTTTCTCACGATCGGTGTTTTGATGTACGATGGGTTTTCCAGGAGTTTTTCTTCCTTGTCGGTTTCATGCGCGAGGTATTTTATTATTTCCGCTCCCGGCGCCGATTCATCTATAAGGGCCTCGAGGCCGACTGCTGACTTCACTGCCGCCAGCTCTCCCCTGCTCATTCCGATTGCGGGCAGGTCGATGCGCTGGTACTTGACCCGGCGTTCTTTGAAGTACCGCTCCGCCTTCTTCGTGTCGAAGCATTTTGATTTCCCGAATATCTGGATATTCATCTAGTTCTATATTTCCAGTATGACCGGGAGGATCATGGGGTTGCGTTTCGTCGTCTTGTACAGATGCCTGGACAGGTCAGTCCTGATGGAGCTCTTGAGGGCTTGCCAGTCCGTCACTTTCTCCTGCGCGCACTGCTCAAGCGTCGCGAGGACGACGTCCTTCAGCTCGCTGATAAGGTCCTCGGATTCTTTTACATATACGAATCCGCGCGTGATTATGTCCGGGCCGGTTATCAGGCCGCTGTCTTCGCTTGAGAGGGTGAGGATAACGACAAGCATGCCGTCCTGCGCGAGATGCTGTCTGTCGCGCAGCACTACTGAGCCGCCGTCGACGAGACCTGTCCCGTCCACAAATACTCTGCCTGACTGCACTTTCCCGTTCCTCGCTATGGCGTCCTCGCTCACTTCGACTATGTTGCCGATATCCGCGACGATGATGTTGCTTTGCTTTATCCCCATCTGCGACGCGAGTTTCGCGTGCATCTTCAGGTGTCTGTGCTCTCCGTGCACCGGCATGAAGAACTGCGGTTTTGTCAGGGCAATTATCATTTTCAGTTCTTCCTGATAGGCGTGCCCGGAGACGTGCAGGTCTGAGATGTTGTCGTATATGACTTCCGCTCCCCGCCTGTACAGCTCGTTGACGACGCGGCTTATCGTTTTTTCGTTGCCGGGTACGGCCGAGGCGGATATGATCACTTTGTCCCCGGACCTTATTTCGACTTGCTTATGCCCGGAGAATGCCATGCGGTACAGCGCGCTCATTGGTTCGCCCTGGCTGCCGGTAGTGATTATTACTGTTTTTTCCGGCGGCAGGTTTTTTGCCTGGTTGATGTCTATGATCAGCCCCTGCGGGATGCTCATCTGTTCGAGTTCCGTCGATACGCGCAGAGCATTTTCCATGCTGCGGCCTGTAATCGCCACGCGGCGGCCGTATTTTTGCGCGCAGTCCAGTACCTGCTGCACTCTGTGTATGTTTGAGGCGAATGTCGTTACTATGATCCTGTGGGTGCTGCCGCGGAACAGTTCGTCGATGCGTTCCCCGACTTTGCTCTCAGAGGTCGAGTAGCCCGGCCTTTCTATGTTCGTCGAGTCTGATATAAGCGCGAGTACTCCGCTGTTGCCGAGTTCTCCGAAGCGCGCGAGGTCTATGATGCTCCCCGATACGGGCATCGTGTCGATTTTGAAGTCGCTCGTGTGTATCACGAGCCCGACCGGCGTCGTGATTGCCAGAGATACTGTGTCGGGTATGCTGTGGTTGACGTGTATCATTTCGACTTTGAAGCATCCAAGCCTGAAGCTGTCGCCCGGTTTCCTGACTTCGATGACTGCTGTGTCGAGCAGTCCGTGTTCTGCTAGCTTAAGCTCCACGAGTCCCGCTGTCAGCGGCGTCGCGAAGATTGGGGCTTGTATTTCGGTTATCACGTACGGCAGAGCTCCTATGTGGTCTTCATGTCCGTGGGTCAGGACGATGCCGCGCACTTTTTCTTCGTTTTTCGCAAGGTATGTGACGTCCGGCGTCACTATGTCGATTCCGTACATGTCGTCGTCCGGGAAGCCCAGCCCGCAGTCGACGACTATGATGTCCTCGCCGTATTCGTAGGCTGTAATGTTTTTGCCGATTTCGTTCAGGCCGCCCAGCGGTATTATTTTTAGTTTTCCTGGCATATTGTTATTATTATCCTTTCTGTTGTGTGTCTGTTCAGGGCCTGGACGGGGTACCTGAACAGATAACTCATATAAACTCCATTCTGCCTTCGAGAGCGCGCATGAGGGTCGCGTCATCCGCAAACTCAAGCGACGCTCCAACGGGTATGCCGTAGGCGAGCCTCGTAATCCTGACGTCGAATGGCTGCAGCAGGCGCGATATGTACCTGGCTGTCGTTTCGCCTTCAGTATCCGGGTTTGTCGCCATTATGACTTCCCGCGCTCCGCCGTCGGCGACACGCGCGACGAGTTCTTTTATCTTCAGGTCGTCCGGCCCGATGTTGTTCATCGGGGATATGACGCCATGCAGCACATGGTAGAGGCCGTCGAACTCGCGCGAGCGCTCGATCGCCAGTACCCCTTTCGGGTCGGACACGACGCAGATAATCCCTGCGTCCCTCCTGTCGTTGCCGCAGATGGCGCATATCGCGCCGTCAGTAAGGTTCTGGCAGACGGTGCAGCAGCTGATCGTGCGAGCGGCTTCTCTCACTACGTCGGCGAATGACTGCGCTTCTTCGTCCGGAAGGGAGAGTATATGAAAAGCGAGCCTTTGCGCCGTTTTGCGGCCAATGCCCGGCAGCGAGGCGAACTTGTCTATGAGTTTTTCCATTGCCGAGGGAAAGTATTCCATTGCTAACCTCCAACATAGGCGGTCTCGTAATATTTAGCCGGCTGTGGCGCTCCGGAGCCTCGATATGCGCGCCGCCCTGTCGTCGCTGCGGAATACGTCGTTGCCCGCGACGAGGACGTCCGCTCCGGCTTTTACGCACAAAGCCGCTGTTTCCGGGTTTATCCCGCCGTCTACTTCTATCTCGCAGTGCAACGAGCGCTTTTCAATCGTTTCTCGCAGCAATGCGATTTTCGGCAGGGTTTCCGGCATGAACGTCTGTCCGCCGAACCCCGGTTCGACTGTCATAACCAGGACGATGCTGAGTGTTTCGAGATACGGCAGCAACGTTTCGGCAGGCGTCCCCGGTTTTATTGCCAGCCCTGCCCTTTTGCCTGCGCCGCAGATCGCTGCTATCGCGCGGCGGGCTTCGTCTTCCGGCTCCGCTTCTATGTGGAAGACTACTATGTCCGCTCCTGCCGCGGCAAATCGAGCCGCGTACTTGGAGGGCGATGCGATCATGAGGTGCACGTCGAGGGTCATATCCGTGGCTTTTCTGACGCTTTCAAGCACAGGCAACCCTATGGAGATGTTCGGGACGAACACTCCGTCCATAACGTCGAAATGCAGGTAATCCGCAGTTTCGACGCTTTTGGCTTCTTCTCCGAGTTTCGAGAAATCCGCCGACAGTATTGATGGGGCAATCTTTATCACTGTTCTCCGGGCGCCTCCTGAGCTGTAATCAGGTGACTAATCAGCCGCGCTTTTACAAAAAATTAATTTAAATTAAAAGACATATGTGTTATCATGGGTGTATTATCATGGGTATTATCATTATTACATATATAATATACGATTAAGGCGCAATGTCAAGGGTCAGCGCCAATAATCCCGGGAGCCTGATGAGGTACCTGTTTGCATGAAAGAAGTCAAGAAGAAGTCCGTCATACCAATTTATGCTTTCGCAGCGGTCTGGATTGCGTATTGCGCGTTCTTCCCGCTGTATAAAACTTACCATTACATCGCGCTCGTATCTTCCGCCGCTCTGGCATATATCGCTGCGTCCTTGCTTTTCCCCGGCAAGTCCGAGTTTGTCGAGTTGCCGCAGGAGCCTGCCCGGACAGGCGTAGAAGGCGTCGACGCGTTGCTTTCGGCCGGTGAGGAGGCAGTCGCGGAGCTGCGCGCGCTGGGCGCTTCGATCCCGGACGCAGCGGTTCGAGGCAAGCTGGACAGCGTTATCACAGTCACTGATAAGATTTTTAAAAACCTCATCGACGCTCCGGCCGGCGAAAAGCAGGTCAAGCGTTTCGCGGAGTATTATCTGCCGACAACGACAAAGCTGATGCGCGCATACGTAAAGTTCCTTGGCGCGGACACGGGCGGAGAGAATGTCACGAGTTCGCTTGAGCGCATTAGCTCGTCTCTTGATATGATTCTGGAAAGCTACCGAAAGTTCCTGGATTCGCTCTTCATGGATCAGGCGCTCGACATAGAAACCGATATCCGCGTGCTGGAAAGTTTCCTAAAAAAAGAAGGCCTTTCCGGTAACGACTTTACTAATTAAGGAGAAGCACTATGGATACAATGGAATACGTCCCCAGCCTGACTCTTGACGCCGGAGGCGCCGGCGCCGCCGCAGCAATCGCGCCGCTTGAGGTCAAGAAAGACGACACGGCGGTACAACTCGACATCTCCAAACTGACGGAAACCGAGCAGAAGGCTGTGCATGATTTCTCGGAAAAAATCGACATCACGGACACGAACGCGATTTTGACTTACGGAGCGGCTTCGCAGAGGAACATCGCCGGTTTTTCCGAAAACACGCTCAACAGCGTGAGGACGAAGGACATGGGCGAAGTCGGCAACATGCTCTCGTCGCTCGTCATCGAACTGCGGGGTTTCGGCGGTGACGGAGACGAGAAGAAGGGTATTTTCGGGCTGCGCAGAAAGGTCCAGACGCAGATAGCTACTATGAAGGCCGAGTACGACAAAGTCTCCGTCAACGTCGATAAAATCGCCGATATGCTCGAGAAGCACCAGTATACGCTGCTCAAGGACGCCGCAATGCTCGATAAGATGTACGAAGTCAACCAGGCGTACTTTAAAGAACTGACTATGTACATCCTCGCCGGCAAGCAAAAGCTGGCGGAGTGTTCGACTACGGTCCTTCCCGAGCTGCGTAAGAAGGCCGCCGAGTCAGGGCTGCCCGAAGACGCTCAGGCCGCCAACGATTACGCAAACATGATCAACCGCTTTGAGAAGAAGCTGCACGACCTGGAGCTCACGAGGATGATTTCTATCCAGATGGCGCCCCAGATCCGGCTGATCCAGAACAACGACACGCTCATGGTGGAAAAGATCCAGACTTCTATCGTAAACACCATCCCCCTTTGGAAGAGCCAGATGATCCTCGCGCTGGGGATGCACCACTCCCAGCAGGCTATGGAAGCGCAGAGGCAGGTCACAAACATGACCAACGAGCTGCTGATGAAGAACGCGGAGAAGCTCAAGCAGGGGACCATCGAGATCGCCAAAGAGTCCGAGCGCGGAATTGTCGACGTGGAGACTCTCGTCGCGACAAACTCGCGGCTCATAGAGACCCTTGAGGAGGTTCGCACAATTCAGACCGAAGGCAGCCAGCGCCGCCGCGCGGCGGAGGTCGAGCTCGGCAGGATCGAGGGCGAGCTCAAGCAGAAGCTGCTTGAAATAAGGGGCTAAGAGCCTTGTTCAGGGAGAGGAAGACGGCGTTTCTGATCGCAACTGCCGTCGTCGTTATAGCGACTCTGGCCGGCGTCTATAAAAGCCTCGCGCGCCTGTCGCGCGAGGTTGACGAGCTGTTCTATAACGGCGTCTATCTCGAGGACGCCCGCTACTTGGAGCCGTCTATCAACTCGCATCTGCAAAACAGCGCGCGCAGCGCCCTTAACGCGGGCACGCTCCTGAAGACATACCCGCTGCTCTCCGGCGAGGCGGAGGCTTTGCTCGAGGCTCGCCGCAAGCTGCTCGACGCGACCGGCGTGGCGGAGAAGTACGACTGCGACCGGCAGATGACGGATGCTTTCAATGTCCTGCTGAAAACCGCTATGATGGTCGATATAGCGGAGAACGATCTCAAGATTATTTCCGAGGACTACCTGGCGACGTACAGGGGCGCGCACACAAAGATGGCGGAAAGCAAGGGCTTCCACGCGGCAGTCGGCAAAATGCGCAATGATACGAGCGCGATAACAATCGCACTTTCGGCGATTCTGCCCGTGAGCCCGCCGAAGGATGTTTTCGCGGAGTTTGGGGCACTGATACAATTTCCGTAAGTCAATAACAGGAGACTATACTATTGAAAAAGCTTGCAATCGCTATACTTATCATAGCCGCGCTGTCGGGGCAGGCTGCGCTCGCCCTGGTATCTCCCGCCCCCGAGTACTACGTGACAGACGCCGCTCATGTCCTAACAGAGCAGACGAAAAGAGACATCATTGACGCCAACGCCGGCCTCGAAGCGGAGTGCAACGGAGCGCAGATCGTCGTCGTCACGGTGGAGTACCTGGACGGCATGTTCTCCGACGAGTATGCGACGCAGCTTTTTAACGATTGGGGCGTTGGCAGCTTCGAGGGCGGTAATAACGGCATGCTGCTTCTGCTCGCGACTGCGGAAAACAAAGCCTGGCTTGCAGTTGGAGCAGGTCTGACAGGCATCTTTGACGAAGCTGCGGTGAACGACTATTTCGATATGTACTTCTGGGAGGACTATGACGCCCGCAACTTCGACGCCGCCGTTCGCAAGATGTGCGACGCTCTTTTTTCCTGGTTCGCGGTGTACTACGGGCTGAGCGACGGAGCCGCGGTTGACGCGCCCTCTGCGGGCAACACATATACACCCGGCAGCGCGCCCGCGACCGGCGGAGCGTTTACTCCCGGAGGCAATGCGCCCGTTCCGTATGAGCCGCCCCGCGCATCTGCATCTTTTTCGGACGTTGCGGGGGCCATTATATTTATTGTTGTCCTGGTCGTGATACTCGTTTTCATCATCGCCATATCTTCCGCAGTCGGCAGGCGCAGGCACAGGCTGTACTATACCCATATGGGTATGCCCGTGCCGCGGTTTCACTGGTGGTACGGTTTCGGCAGTTACAGGCGCCGCCCTTACCGGTACTGGTACCGCCATACCTACAGGCGCCGCCCGGTTGCTTATCGCCCGCAGGCCGGACGTAGCTCCGCTCCGCGCAGCGCGCCTCCGCGAAGTTACCGCAGCGCGCCTCCGCGCGGGTACCCCGGCAGCAGGCCTACCGGCAGCAGCAGCTTTAAAAGCATGGGCAGAGGCGCGGGCGGCATTTCCGGCGGGGGCGCCGGTCGCGGCGGCAGCCCCGGTGGGAGGTCCGGCAGCAGCTTCGGGGGCTTCGGGGGTTTCAGCAGCGGCGGCTTTGGCGGGCGCTCAGGAGGCAGCTTCGGCGGCGGCGGACGCTCAAGCGGCGGAGGCGGCCGTTCAAGCGGCGGCGGTGGCGGGCGTTCCGGCGGCGGCGGCGGCAGGAGATGATCGACAGTTAGTTGGTAGTTATTCATATTTCGTGGATATTTTGCATATTTATGCACTCACAGAATCGCGTACTGTCATGTTGTTTGACTCTTTAGCCTTTCTGTGGGCGCATTTTTGTGCAATAATACCCGCATTTTAGCGAAAATTCTTCTTGCATAATCATTCACTATATGCTACACTATGCCCTAATGCGGGTTTTTTTACACTTTTATTACTCCGGGTAGTGTCAACCCGTCTATGAGAGGGGATATATATTATGGGAGAGATCAAGAAAGTAGTGCTCGCGTATTCGGGCGGGCTGGACACCTCTATCATCATTCCCTGGCTGAAAGAAAACTATGACGACTGCGAAGTGATCGCTGTGTCGGGTAACGTGGGCCAGGGCGACGAACTCGATGGCTTGGAGGAGAAAGCGCTCAAGACAGGCGCATCAAAACTGTACGTCGAAGACTTGACAGACGAGTTCGTCAACGACTTCATAATCCCCACGATGAAAGCCGGCGCGAAATACGAGGGATACCTGCTCGGCACGTCGTTCGCGCGCCCGGTCGTCGCAAAGCGCGTCGTCGAGATCGCTCTGAGCGAGGGCGCCGACGCAATAGCGCACGGCTGCACAGGCAAAGGCAACGATCAGGTACGGTTCGAGCTCGCGATCAAGGCTTTCGCGCCGCACATGAAGATCATCGCCCCCTGGCGCGAATGGGAACTCAAATCCAGGGATGATGAGATCGACTACGCCGAGGCCCGGGGCATCCCGCTAAAAATCACACGCGAGACCAACTACTCCAAGGACAAGAACCTCTGGCACCTCTCGCATGAGGGGCTGGATCTCGAAAACCCCGGCAACGAACCGTCATACGGTAAAGACGGATTCCTCGAACTTGGCGTCGCGCCGGAGCAGGCTCCGGATAAGCCCGAGTATGTCGAGCTGGATTTCGAGCGCGGAGTGCCCATAGCGCTGGGCGGGGAGGCAATGGCTCCCGCGCAGATCATCACCGCGTTGAACACGCTGGGCGGCCGCAACGGCGTCGGCCTGCTGGACCTCGTCGAGAACAGGCTCGTCGGCATGAAGAGCCGGGGCGTATATGAGACGCCCGGAGGGACAATCCTCTACCGCGCCCATGAGGTCCTCGAGACGATTTGCCTGGACAAAGAGACGTCGCACATGAAGGCGCAGATCGCCCTCAAGTTCGCTGAAATAGTATATAACGGGCAGTGGTTCACTCCTTTGCGCGAGGCTCTGTCCGCTTTCGTCGACAAGACGCAGGAAAGGGTGACAGGCAAAGTCAGGCTCAAGCTCTACAAAGGCAACATCGTCAACGCCGGGGTATGGAGCGAGTACAGCCTGTACAGCGAGGAGCTCGCATCGTTCGGCGAGAGCGACTACGACCAGCGCGAGTCCGAAGGTTTTATCAATCTGTTCGGGCTTCCCGTCAAGGTACGCGCGCTGCTGGACGCCCAGCGCGGCATATAGGGGTTTTCGATGAAACTATGGTCAGGGCGCTTTAGCGCCGATACGGACGCCGCGGTCGACCGGATGAACGCGTCGATCGGGTTTGACAACCGTATGTTCAGGGAAGATATACAAGGCTCGATTGCGCATGCCCGCATGCTTGGCAAATGCGGGATTATCGATCAGGCTGAGTCGGAGTCGATAATCGCGGCGCTCGGCGGCATCCTGCTCGATATGGAAGCCGGAAAAATCGAGTTCAATATTGCTGATGAAGATATTCATATGTGCGTCGAAGCGGAGCTTACGCGCCGCATAGGCGAAGCAGGCAAGCGCCTGCACACCGCGCGAAGCAGGAACGACCAAGTCGCGCTCGACTTCAAGCTGTACCTGCGCGGAGAGATCGCGTCAGTCATCGGGCTCGAGCTCTCGCTTATCTCCGCGCTGGTCGACATCGCGGAGGAGAACACGCTCACGATCATGCCGGCGTACACCCACTTGCAGCGCGCGCAGCCGACGACTTTCGCGCATTACATGTTGGCATACGCGAATATGCTGCTCCGGGACGTTACCAGGCTCGAGGATTGCCTCGCCCGCATGGATACAATGCCGCTCGGCAGCGGGGCGCTCACCGGGACCACCTACCCTATAGATAGGGCGATGGTCGCCAATGAGCTGGGCTTCTCCGCTATAACCGGTAACAGCCTGGACGGCGTATCGGACAGGGACTACGCGATTGAGCTGCTTTCGTGCCTTTCCATACTGATGATGCATCTGTCCCGCTTCGCCGAGGAGATCATCCTCTGGTGTTCCTGGGAGTTCGGCTTCATCGAGCTTTCCGACGCATTCAGCACAGGCTCGTCTATCATGCCCCAAAAGAAAAACCCCGACGTAGCCGAGCTGACGCGGGGCAAGACCGGACGCGTCTACGGCGCGCTTATGAGCCTGCTGACGGTTATGAAGGCTTTGCCTCTGGCATATAATAAGGACATGCAGGAAGATAAAGAGCAGGTTTTCGACTCGGTCGATACCGTAAAAATGTGCCTTGGCGTCTTCACGGGCATGCTGCGCACTATGGCAGTAAAACCCGAAAACATGCGCAAGGCAGCGTCAGCGGGGTTTATCAACGCGACCGACTGCGCGGATTATCTGGTCGGCAAGGGAATCGCGTTTCGCGACGCTTATACCGTCACCGGCAACCTGGTAAACTACTGCGTTTCACATGGCAAAACGCTGGAAACGCTTGATATTTCGGAGTATAAGGACCACTCCCCGTCATTCGGGGACGACGTATACGCAGCGATCGACCTCGAAGCCTGCGTCAAGCGACGATGCGTCCCCGGAGGCCCGGCGCCTGAACAGGTTGACGCCCAGATAGCCGATGCGAGAGCGTTTGTGGACCGGAGAGTACCATAGCAAAACTCCCGCCAACTGCATGCTGTGCGAACCGGGCGAGGGATAGAACCCCGACCGGAGTCAAAGGAGCTATATGAAACCAAAGATTTTCATCGACGGCAGCGAGGGCACGACAGGGCTGCAGATTTACGATAGGCTCGGAGACAGGAGCGACATCGAGCTGCTTCGGATCGACGAGAGCAAGCGCAAAGACGCAGGCGAACGGAAAAAACTGATCAACGCGGCCGACCTGGTCTTCCTTTGCCTGCCCGACGACGCGGCGCGCGAGTCCGTATCGCTCATCGACAACGACCGCACGCGCGTAATAGACGCTTCCACCGCTCACAGGACGCACCCCGACTGGGTGTACGGCCTACCGGAACTCTCGCCCGAACGCCGCAATCTGATACGCACGTCCCGCAGGGTAGCCAACCCCGGCTGCCACGCCACCGGCTTCATCCTCTCGGTCGCGCCGCTGCTTGCATCGGGCATAATCCAGCCGGACCACCCGCTGACCTGCGTCTCGCTGACAGGCTATTCCGGCGCCGGCAAGGCTACGATTGCAGAGTACGACGAACGCAAGACGCAGCAGATGTGCTCCCCGGGTATGTACGCTCTCGGGCTCGACCACAAGCACTTGCCTGAAATGACCGCTGTGACCGGCCTGGCCCGCGCCCCGATATTCTGCCCGATTATTTGCGATTACTACAAGGGCATGGAGACTACTGTAACAATTCATAACGATTTGCTGGGTAAGCCTGTCTCAACTGACGGCATCAGGCAGCTCCTGGCCGACAGCTACGCGGGGCAGCGGCATGTCTCGGTCGCACCGGAGCTTCCGGGCAATGTACTCTACAGCAATACTATGGCCGGCAGCGACGATCTCGAGATTTTCGTCACCGGCAACGATAGGCAGACACTTATAATCGCCCGCTATGACAATCTTGGAAAAGGCGCCGCGGGCGCCGCCGTCCAAAACATGGAGCTAATGTTAGAAAGGTAATTTACAGCATGAAGAACATCACAGGCGGAGTTTGCGCCGCCAAAGGTTTCAAGGCGGCGGGAATACACGTCGGCGTAAAAACCAACAACGCGGACAAAAAAGACCTGGCGCTGATACTCGCGGACTGCGACTGCGCGGCAGCCGCTGTATATACAAAAAACGTGGTCAAGGCCGCTCCCCTGCTCGTAACGATGGATAACCTCAAAGACGGCCGCGCGCGCGCCGTGCTCGCGAACAGCGGCAACGCGAACGCCTGCGCCGCCGACGGAGAGGCAAACGCCATGAGGTCATGCGCCGCTGCCGCGAAGGAGCTGGGGATAGCCCCCGGCGACGTCATCGTCGCATCCACGGGCGTCATAGGCCAAAGGCTGCCGGTCGAAGTCATCGAGAACGGAATCCCCGAGCTTGTCTCTTCGCTGTCATACGACGGCTCCGACAACGCGGCCTCCGCGATAATGACGACGGACCTCACCATGAAACAGTACGCCGTCGAGTTGGAAATAAGCGGCAAAGCGGTCAGAATCGGCGGGATCGCCAAAGGCAGCGGCATGATCCACCCGAACATGGGGACAATGCTGGCCTTCCTCACGACCGACTGCGCGGTTAGCGCCCCCCTTATGCAGGAGATGCTGGCCGAGGCCACGCGGATCAGCTTCAACCGCGTATCCGTTGACGGCGATACCTCCACGAACGACATCCTTTGCATTCTGGCAAGCGGCCTCGCGGGCAACGTAGAGATAGCCGCACAGGGCGCCGATTACGACGCGTTCGCGGGAGCTCTGGGAACAGTTTGCGTCGAGCTGGCAAAGATGGTCGCCGCCGACGGCGAGGGCGCGAACCATTTCATCACATGCGCAGTAGCGGGCGCGGCGAGCGAAGAAGACGCCGAGGCGCTATCAAAGGCAGTCATATCCTCGACGTTGACGAAAGCGGCGATTTTCGGCGCGGACGCAAACTGGGGGCGCGTGCTTTGCGCCATGGGCTACTCCGGCGTCGTGTTCGACCAGGACTGCGTCGACATCGCGTTTGAATCCGCAGCCGGCCGCGTCGACGTCTGCAAAAGCGGCAGAGGGCTCCCTTTTGACGAGCCCTTGGCCAAGAAAATCCTGACAGTACGCGACGTGACCATTGACATAACGCTCGACTCCGGGACTGCGGGCTGCGTCTGCTGGGGTTGCGACATAACGTACGAATATATAAAAATAAACGGGGACTACAGGACATAATTCAATGAACAACAATAATTCCGAAAGGGCGCGCACGCTTGTCGAAGCGCTGCCGTATATCCAAAAGTTCACAGGCAAAGTCGTCGTCATCAAATATGGCGGCAACGCGATGATCAGCGACGACCTGTTCGCCGCCGTCATCGAGGACATAATCCTGCTGCAGTTGGTTGGGATCAACGTCGTGCTTGTGCACGGCGGGGGCCCGGAGATCAGCGATATGCTGGACAGGCTCGGCATCGAGTCGCGCTTCGTCAACGGGCTGCGATACACCGACGCCGACACAATGGATGTAGTCCAGGAGATCCTCTGCGGGAAGGTCAATAAGGATCTCGTGGCGACGATCATGCGAAAAGGCGGCAGCGCGATCGGAATGTGCGGGCTTGACGCGAAGCTGTTCGAGGCGCGCAGGATGGAAGGCGGCGAAGAGGATTATGGTTTCGTGGGCGACATCGTTGGGGTCAACCCCGGCATAGTCCTGCAGGCAATCGCCAACGGCCACATCCCCGTCATAGCGACGGTGGCTTTCGGCGTAGATGATGAGACGGCGTACAATGTCAACGCGGACACAGCGGCGGCGCGCCTTGCGATAGCTTTGGACGCGGAGAAGCTCATACTGCTGACGAACACGCGCGGCGTGCTGCGGGTCAAGGACGATGAATCTACGCTTATAAAGCAGATCAGGCCGGATGAAATCGGCGGTTTGCTTGCAGGGGGAGTTATCGCCGGCGGCATGATCCCCAAGGTCGAGTGCTGCGCCGACGCGATTGCGGGCGGCGTGCGGCGTACCCACATCCTCGACGGCCGCATCGAGCATTCGATACTCATTGAGATGCTGACCGACGAAGGCGCGGGCACGATGATATATTAATGGTTTGCCCGACAAAACCGCGTCTGGCGATTTTTGAGTGATTTTTTCGTCAGGCGAGTCCAATATGTTGCGGTAATACTATGTGTATTGCCCAACATATTGGGCGAAGTATGGCGGAAAAAGCGCCAAAAAGAGACGGGCGTGCTTTTGTCGGGCGAACCATATTATAAGGAGATAATAATGAATATCAAATACAACGGAGACGAACTGAGCAGCGATGATATAAAGGCACTTGACGCGCAATACGTCATGCAAACATACGGGCGGTTCGACGTCGTGATTGACAAAGGCAAGGGATCGACGCTCTACAGCCCGGAGGGCAAGGAGTACATCGACTTCACGAGCGGGATTGGCGTCAACTCCATCGGCTACGGCAACATGAAGTGGGCGGAAGCAATTTACAACCAGGCTGTCAATCTGCAGCATATATCAAACCTCTTCTACTCGCTGCCTTACGCGGAGCTCGCTGAGATCCTGATAAAGCGCTCGGGCATGGACAAGGTGTTTTTCTCAAACGCGGGCGGCGAGGCGAACGAAGGCATGATCAAACTCGCGCGCAAGTACTCGTTTGACAAGTACGGTCCCGGCAGAAGTACGATCGTAAGCCTTAAACAAAGCTTCCACGGCAGGACCATCACCACCTTGGCGGCTACGGGGCAGGAATCTTTCCATAACTACTTCTTCCCTTTTACTGAGGGATTCAAGCACGTTCCCGCAAACGACGTCGCAGCGCTGAAGGTCCTTCTCAGCAAGGCAAATGCAGCTCCGGCACAGGTTGACGGTTCTCTCGCGCTCGCTCCGGAGCAGCCTGCAGAGGGAGTCTGCGGCGTGCTGATCGAGCTCATCCAGGGCGAAGGCGGCGTGCTGCCGCTGGATCCGGATTATGTCCTGGCTGTCGCCGAGATATGCCGGGAGATGGATCTACTACTGCTCATCGACGAGGTCCAGACCGGCGTCGGCAGAACCGGTACCCTGTTCGCGTACCAACAATACGGGATCTCGCCCGATGTCGTCAGCTTCGCCAAGGGGATAGCGGGAGGCCTTCCTATGGGCGGGATATTGGCAAACAAGAAGTGCTCCGCAGTACTCACGGCGGGCACGCACGCAACGACTTTCGGCGGCAACCCGATAGCCGCGGCGGGGGCGGTTCAGGTGCTTACACAGCTTGACGACGATGCTTTGTCAGGCGTCGTGAAGAAAGGCGAGTACATAACCGGCGCGATCAGGGGCTGGCATCTCCCCTGCATCACCGAGGTTCGCGGCAAGGGGTTAATGATTGGCGTTTCGCTCGCCGGCATCGCGCCTAAGGATGCGGCTGCTGAATGCGTTGGCGACGGGCTGTTAATTCTGACGGCGGGCGCGGACGCGCTCAGATTGCTGCCGCCGCTCACCATCTCATTCGAAGAAATCGACAAGGGGCTCGACATCCTCAAAGGCGTACTAATCCGGGTTAGCGCAAACGAAGGGCTTGAATAGAGGTGTCTGTTCAGGTACCCACTACCTCCAGGCGTTACATATTGAGAGCCAGAGCTCACCTGAGGGCTACCCCCCGAAACGGGGCGGAAAGGAATCTATTATGAACAAAGATCTTCTAAAACTGCTTGACTTGACAAGCGACGATATTCTTCTGATACTGGATACCGCAGACGCGCTCAAAGCGCAGCAAAAGGCAGGGGTAAAGCATGACTTCCCCGCCGGCAAATCGCTGGTAATGATTTTCTCGAAAAACTCCACCCGCACCCGCGTCTCTTTTGAGGCAGGGATTTACCAGCTTGGCGGCCAGGGGATTTTCCTTTCGAGCGCGGAAAGCCAGCTTGGCAGGGGCGAGCCTATAAGGGACACCGCGCGCGTCCTTTCAAGGTATTGCGATTGCATAATGATCCGCACCTACGCGCAGGAGGAGGTCGAGGAGCTGGCAGAGTACTCTGCTGTGCCGGTCATCAACGGCCTGACCGATTTCGCCCACCCATGCCAGGTCCTCGCGGACATTATGACCATACGGGAGTACAAAGGGAAGCTTGAGGGGCTCAAAGCCTGCTTCATAGGCGACGGCAACAATGTCGCAAACTCCATGATTGTCGGCTGCCTCAAGTGCGGCATGGATGTCTCAATCGCGTGCCCGGATGGCTACAGGCCCGACGCGAGGGCGCTGGACTTCGCGGCCTCCGTCAAGGGCAACGCGTTCACCCTGACGGACAAACCTGAAGCGGCCGCCGCAGGCGCGGATGTGATTTTCACCGACGTCTGGGCGTCCATGGGGCAGGAGGGCGAGGCTCAAAAAAGGAGAAAGGCGTTCTTTGACTTTCAGGTGAATGATGATATAATGGCTCTTGCGAACCCCGGGTGCATGATCCAGCACTGCCTGCCGGCCCACAAGGGCGAGGAGATCACCGAGAAGGTCTTCGAGGAGCACGCGGGGGAGATTTTCGACGAGGCGGAAAACAGGCTTCACGCGCAAAAGGCGATAATGTACCTGCTGATGAAGCGCTGACACTCTGTCAGAATGGAGTAATTGCTAAATGCCGGCTCCGGTTTCAAAACGTATTATCTCAGCGCTGCTGCTCATGACAGCGCTCGCGGCGGCGTGGGTCTCCCCCGCTGCCGCGGCTGCATACGAGCCGAGCGGCTGGGCGAGAAACGACATTTTCTCCGCGCGGATGGCAGGCATACTGCCCGAGAGCGCCGGCGAGCGTTCTTTCCAGGCGGCGGTGACTCGTCTTGAGTTCTGCCAAACGCTCATCCGCGCCTTTGAGGTCATTACCGGCAAGCCTGCGGAAAGGCCGCAGATTTCCCCATTCTCCGATACTGACGACGCTTCCGTGATTGCTGCCTATGCCCTGCGCGTCGTCGGCGGCTATCCCGACGGCACATTTAAGCCGGATAACCCTATCAAGCGCGAGGAGATCGCGAAGATGCTCTTCTCCGCCGCTTCGGCTATTGGCGCAGATCCGTCTTTCGACGGCTCCTTCCGTGACGCGGAGCTCGTCGACAACTTGCTGAATAACCCGGACAGTTTACTGGGCACCCCGGAGAGCTTTCCGAGCGATTCAGAGAGCTTGCCGAGCGGTTCTGACAGTTCGAAGCTGGAGGCGTTTTTCAACGACGCCGCTTTGATATCGGACTGGGCGCGGCCCGGGTCGATGTTCGTTGCGGAGGCGAGGATAATGTTCGGCTCCGACGGTGACCTGAGGCCGCAAAGGGATTGCACGCGCGAGGAGGCTTTTATCGTTATCATGCGCATGGCTTGGAGGTACAACGCCGCCAAGCTGCTGTCGTTCGGCTTGTTCCTTCCGGCGCCGGCGCTCAATGGCAACGACACTTTGTTTACCCGCGAGAATATCCATTTTTCATGGACCGACTATACTTTCGCGGCGCAGAAGTTCATAGTCACGCTTACAGACGAGGATGGCTTTATCCTCTACAGCGGCGAGCAGAGCTCCAGCGCTTTTGACTTGACCGTGCTGTCGGAGCCGAGCACAGACGACGTTTTCGGGTTCACAAAGAAGGAGCAGACAATCCACGCGTTCGTTTCCGCCACCAACCCGGATGGCGAAGTCCCGCCCAGTTCGCTTTACTTCACGTTCAGCATCGCAAACTACCAAAACAGCAACGAGCGTTTCTTCGGCGACCCCGACAAGCGCGGCTTCGCCAGCGAGGCAGAGGCCAAAACGTTCATGGAGAATGTCACCGTGCGGATCTGGAGGCTTCAGTCCGACGGCAGCAAAAAATCGGGTACCGCAACCATTGAGGTCAACAGGGGCGCGGTATCCGACGTTATCGGTATTTTCGAGTCGATATATAACGGGCCTGAGAGGTTCCCGATCAAGGACGTGGGCGGTTTCAGATGGGGCAGCGGTACTTCGGCCCACAGCAAAGGCTACGCGATTGACATCAATTACAATGAGAACTATTTTGTTTCCCGCAACGGGGCGACTATTTACGCGGGCAGTTTCTGGAGGCCCGGGGATAACCCGTACTCGATCAAGCCGGACGGCGACGTCGTCGCCGCTTTCACGAAGTATGGCTGGGGCTGGGGCGGCCGCGGCTGGTCAAACGGCTTCGACTACATGCACTTCAGTTGGGATGGGACTTAGTGCTGCGTGTCTGTTCAGGTACCCACTACCTCCAGGCGCACATTTTATTTTTTTTCGCCCTCTCGCGTGAGTATCCTTACCCAGCGGTATCGGTTTACGACGATGCCGTTGGGTATGCATTTTAGGAACTGATCCGCTTTGAGGAACATGAATGTCACAACAGGTGGGAGATCCCATACGAACGCGCTGAGCGCGGACAGCGGCAGGACGCACAGCCAGATGAACAGCGTCTCCACAATCACAGGGTACTTCGTGTTGCCGCCGCCGAGCACTATCCCGCTAGCCGCAGGATATTGGTATGACGCGAACACGACAACTATGGTCAGCAGCGATATAAACGTGTAGGTCAGATCTCGCGTCGCCGCCTCGAGCACGTAGACGTCGAGGATAAAGCTGCGCACGAGCAGCAGGAGCAGCCCTGTAGCGATGCCGCTCAGGACATAAAGCAACTGCAGCGTGCGCGAATACGGCTTAATCAGGTCCAGCCTGCCTTCGCCTACTGTGTTGCCGATTATTACGTTGCTGGAGCTGACTTGGCCGAAAGAGAATGATGTGAGTACCTGGTAGACGGTCGCTGCGATGCTGTTCGCGGCGACTATGGTTTGCGACATGTGCCCGAGTATGACGATCTGCAGCATCATGCCTATTCCCCAGGACGCGCCGCTTAGCATGACGGGCAGCGCGACTTTAATAAAGTCGGACAAGTAGTACGCATCCGGTTTGAAGAAGCTGAGCGGTTTGAGCCGGAGTTTGCGTTCGAAGAAGCACACGTATATCAGCACGATGCCGAGTTCAATAGCCCTCGATATCAGCGTGGCAAACGCCGCGCCTCTGATTCCCATTTCCGGGGCGCCCCAGTTCCCGTATATAAGTATGTAGTTGAGCAGTATGTTCGTAAACAGGCTTACTACGGATACTGCAGTCCCGAGGAGTACGACTCTTATACCGCGCAGCGAGGTGACCAGCAGGCTTTCCAGCGGGAATATCAGGTATGTGAAGCACATGATCCTTATATATTGCACGCCTTCGGCGCGTACTGCGACGTCGTTCGTGAAGATGCTGAGAACGCCTTGCGGCAGGATGAATGTTATGGAGAAGAATACGAAGCCTATCGAGAGCGCGAACTTGGCGGCCAGCGCGATGATTCTTCTGATCGGTTCTGTTTCGCCTTTGCCCCAGTATTGCGCGACCATGACGAGCGTTCCTGCGCCTATGCCGGCTATGCTGATCATTTGCAGGAGGTATTGTATCTGGTTTACCATGGCTGCGGCGGCGAGCGTCGTTTCGCTGTAGCGGCCAAGCATGATGTTATCGGCGAGGTTCACGCCGAACGCCAGCAGGTTTTGCGCGGCCATCAGCGCGGATAGTTTGAAGAATGTCGCGTAGAACTTTTTGTCGCGTACTAGCATGGTTAGAGTTCTATCCTCTCGTTTTTCTGGTGCATATTGATACAGGCTTACAGGATAACAGATTCACAGTTATTTTACAATAGCCGCGCGTTATGGTATACTGATTGCGCTGCAATCAGTATACGTTTATTATAGCCTCTTTCGCTCCTCGCTACGCGAGAACCGCGAAAGATGGCACAGTGATTGCGCTTAGTTAACGAGGAGGTTGTATGCGAAGGTTATTGTGTATTATCTGCGCCTGCTTGTTCGTGGCGCTCTTGCTATCCGCCTGCGCGAAGGGGGACGACGCTTCGCCGCCTCCCGGCGCGAGCAGCGAGCCTGCCGACGTCAGGGTCGGCGTGATAAAGGGGCCGAGCTCTATCGGTCTCATCAAGTTCATGTCCGAGGCTGACGGCGGCGAGATTACTGATTTCCACTATACTTTTGAACTTTCGGGCGCGGCGGACGAGATTGTCCCTAAGATAGTACGCGGGGAGGTCGATATCGCCGCTGTTCCGCCCAATCTCGCTTCTGTCCTGTACCACAATACGGATGGGAAAATAGTCACGCTCGTCGTCAGCACGCTCGGCATGCTTTACATTGTCGAAAACGGCGATTCTATAAGCAGCGTGGGCGACCTTCGCGGCAGGACGGTTTTCGCCGCAGGCAAGGGTTCGCCGCCGGAGTATGTGCTCAACTATATTCTCAGTCAGAACGGCATCGACCCCGCGCGAGACCTGACCATCGAGTGGAAGTCCGAGCATACGGAGTGCGCGGCGGCTCTCGCGACGCAGGACGGCGCAATCGCGCTTTTGCCGCAGCCTTTCGTCGTCGTCGCTATGAAGTCAGATGACTCTATCAGGATGGCTCTTGACCTCAACCGCGAGTGGGACCGCATCATGGAATCTTCGCCTTCCCCCAGCGCTTTAGTGATGGGCGTCGTCGTGGCGCGCGCCGGGTTTGCGGAGGAGTTCCCTGATGCCGTCGCGGACTTTCTCGAGCGCTATGCGGCTTCCGTGGCATTTGTCAACGGGTATGTAAGCGAAGCGGCGGCTTTGGTCGGTGAGTACGGTATTTTCCCCGAGGCTGTCGCAATGGAGGCCATCCCGTACTGCAACATCACGTTTATAAAAGGCAGGGAGATGATGGAGAAGCTTTCCGGCTATCTGAGCGTCCTGCATGAGCAGAATCCCCAGTCCATAGGAGGCGAGCTGCCCGGTGACGAGTTCTACTTCCCCGGGTAAGCTGGCCCGGGTCCTGCGCGTCTGGCCGGTCGTCGCCTGGCTTTTGATTTGGCAGGGGTTGAGCATGTATATAGGGCACGAGGTGCTCCTTGTGTCCCCGGTGACGGTCGCGCGCAGGCTGGCTCAGCTTGTCGGCGAGGCGGTATTCTGGAGTTCTGTTTTTTTCTCGCTTCGCCGCATTGCTTTCGGTTTTTTACTGGCTGCCGTTACCGGCGTGCTTTTTGCGGCGCTGGCTGCGCGTTTTCGCCGTATTGAGGAGTTCCTGGCTCCTGTCGTCGTCTTGTTCAAGTCTACTCCGGTCGCTTCTTTTACGATCCTCGCGCTTATCTGGGTTTCTTCGCGGAACCTTTCCGTGCTCGTTTCGTATCTGATGGTTATGCCGATCGTTTACACAAACGTGCTCAACGGCATCAAGAGCGCGAATCCGAAGCTGCTGGAGATGGCGGATGTTTTCGGGATTCCCGCAGGCCGCAGGATCGCCTATATATATGTGTCGCAGGTCCTTCCTTTTTTCCAGTCGGCTTGCCTTGTCGGCCTGGGCCTTTGCTGGAAGGCCGGCATCGCGGCTGAGGTCATTGGCATTCCTGGCGGTTCGATCGGTGAGAAGCTCTATATGGCGAAGGTTTATCTTGCAACTCCTGATTTGTTTGCATGGACGTTGACTATTATTTGCGTCAGCGTCGTTTTTGAGCGGCTGTTCATGCTGCTGGTGCGTCTATTGATTACCCGTCTTGAGAGGCTTTGATAATGGCTGTTGAGTTGTTTGAGATTTGCAAGGCTTATGGCGCGAATATAGTTTTGGATAATTTCAGTTGCCGGATCGAGGAGGGCGCGGTCACTTGCATCATGGGGCCTTCCGGGCGCGGGAAGACCACTTTGCTGCGCATTATGCTCGGTTTGGAGCAGCCTGACAGCGGGCGGGTCACGGGGATGTCCGGCAGGAGGAAGAGCGCTGTTTTCCAGGAGGACAGGCTTTGCGACAATTTGAGCGCGGCTTCGAACATACGGCTTGTTTGCCGCAAGGGCATGCGCAATGAGGAGATTGAGGCCGCTATGTCGGCTGTTGGCCTTGCTTCCGATTGCTTGAATCAGACTGTCCGGAGCATGAGCGGCGGGCAGCGGAGGCGTGTCGTGATTTTACGGGCTCTCATGGCGGATTACGACGTCCTGGTAATGGACGAGCCGTTCAAGGAGCTGGACGTCGAGGCAAAGGAGAAGGCTATACTCCATACGAGGGAGCATAGCCTTGGCAAGACTGTTGTTTTTGTCACGCACGATGAGTCGGAGTGTGATATTCTGGGTGGCAGGCTCATCCGCCTGGAGTAATATGGCTTACTCCGGGTATTCGCCGTAGCCGCTGACTGCCATCGCGCCGTCTTTCGCGAATACGCAGCCGACGAACATAGAATGCTCAAAGTCTTCAAGCAGGACTGTCCTTGCTAAGCCTTCCGGCGCGCAAGTTCCTGCCGGCGCCCCGCCTGTAATGTCTACCAGGTATATGCCGTCTTTAATTTTGACAAACTTCGCAGGGTGCTCGGCGCCCTCTTTTTCTTTTGGCGACCAGGCGACGCTGCATTTCCCGGCGTCAATGTACTTATGCTGCGCGAACTTAAAGCAGCCAAAGACCCAGCGTACTTCTGTGTCTGCCATTTCATCCGTAAACCCGTGCGCGAGGCTTTGCGCCGCGATGGAGTGGTTTTCGATTGTTCCGAACGCATAGCCTTCCGGCAGCGCGAGCGTCGCATTGCCGCCGGCAAGTTCGAACACCGCGATGTTCCCGCCGAAGCGTATAAAATATGTGTCCGCTTCTATCTTGTGGCATTCCCACTCGACGTCCTGCTTGCCTGAGCCGTTATCGAACGTGAGTTTGTCCCGGCCGGTGAATGTCAGGGCGTATTTTCTCCCTCCGGCGTCTACTGTGAAGCTTTTGCCTTCAAACTCGTAGTTGTGAGCGAACCTGTATTGGTCTACTCCATACTTTGAGCCGTCATTCGTCATATTCATATTCTTCACCTTTTCCTATACTACATACGGGTTTGGCGCGTTCAGGAATGCTTCGTCGAGCTCCACGGGGTTGCCGAACGCCCCGAACAGGATGTTTGTGGGAGTGAACTTCCCGTCTATCAGGGAGGTTCCGAATGTGCGCCCGACATGGTACATGCGGTCGTAGTTCTGCAGGAACAGCATGTTGTTGCTTCTGTGCCGCCCTTCGTCGCCGTCTATCCTCTCGCTGTTGGCTTCCGTCAGCGTGAAGATGTACATTTTTTCTTTTATCTTGATGTATACGGCAGGCTCGTCCGACGACGGCGTGTTGCGTACTGTGCTCGCGAGGGCTTTGTTCGCCTCTCCGGCGTCCGGCAGCTTGATCCTGTAGAAGTCGGTGCAGTAGTAGGAGTGTTGCGTGAACATGTTCGATCTCCAGTGCCATTCTGCTGTCGTGCCGATAAGGTCGGATGTGAATCCATGGCGTTTGAACGGGAGTTCTTCGCCTTCGACTTGGATCGCCCCGAAGTCGTAGTGGCTGTATACGAGGTAGGGGTGCTTGGGGTTGACGCCCATTTTGCATGTGAGCATCGTCACGAGGCTCTGTTCGAGGTCGATCACGTATGTGTGGCCGACGCGGGGATTTGCGTCCTTGACTTCGTAGCGTAGGACGTAGGTCGTGTCGTCGCCTTTCAGGCAGCCGTACTCTTCTTTTTTCGGCGTTTCTCCGACTTTGTTCCAGGAGCATGTTTCTTTGTCTGCGATTTCCAGTTCGTAGTCGTAGCCGTCATCCATGATGAAGTGGAACTTCCTGCCTGCCAGTTCGTAGCATGATGGTTGCGTGAACTGGTTGATGGAGTACTGTTTTCTCGGGTAGTCCTTGAGATTCAATGTCATCATCTCCTTTTTTTGTGTCTGTTCAGGTACCTTTTTCAAGAAAATCTCATGTTGCCACTATATCAGAAATTTTCTTTTATTTCCATAGCTTTTGTATTGATATTTTTTAATAATGATGTATTATAGTCAAGAAGGCGTTGTTTCCAGTTAAGGGGTAAGTACATTATGGCTGATGATCCGCAATTATCTGTTCCGCTTACTTCGCCCAACGATGGCAACGGCGTTGTTTTGCTCATAGAGGACAATGCCGTAATCCTGGATATGAACACCAAGGTTCTGGAAAAAGACGGCTATAACGTCCTGACTGCGGAGACCTTAGCCGCGGCACGCGAGGTTTTGAGCTTGGAGTCGCCGGATGTCATCGTGCTCGACATCATGCTGCCTGACGGCGACGGAGTCGATTTCATGCCCGAACTGCGGGAGCTTACTGCGGCTCCTGTTCTTTTTCTCACCGCGAAAGATAAAGCGGAAGAGCGGCTTGTCGGGTTTTCCGCAGGGGGCGTCGCATATATTTCCAAGCCTTACGATATTGAGGAGTTTCGTCTCAGGATAAGGAACTTCATGTCGCTGATGCGGGCTTTCGAAGCTCCGGCTTCTGTGATAACGCTCGGTTCGATCAAGATTGATCTGGTGGGGCACAGAGCTTTGCTCAACGGCGTCGATATGGGGCTGCCTCCTAAGGAATTCGCAATGCTCATCTTGTTCATCCAGAACTTCGATACGGTGCTTGACACGACGTTTATCTACGAGAAGATTTGGGGGCACCCGATGCACGACGATACGTACTCAGTCAAAAAGGCTGTTTCGCGGCTTCGCCTCAAGCTGGATGAGAGCGACTTTATCATCACGACCCACAGAGGTACCGGTTACTGTCTGTGTAAAGAATAGAAACAGCAGAAACAAAATTGTACCATTTTTTTCACACTTCCGTTTTCGCGCTCTTCGTTTGGTATAATGTGCTACGTTACATATCAAACGAGAAATGCGAAGGCGGTGTTTTTTTTGCTCAACTCTCCGAAAATCAAAAGGGCTTTTCTTGACGATTTGTCGAAGAGCGGCGAGAAGGATGTTTCCCTGACGATCCATCTGGACAACGATCAACGCATTTTGTTGAACCTAAGTAAGAACGAAGCCGACCCCAGGATCTCCGGGATTGCCGAGGCAGGGCAAAGAGGCGACCCGCAGACTGACGGCAGCAGTTTTTTCTGGCCGGACGGGCCTTGCATGTCTCTCGAGGAGATTTTCGATTTGCTGCGGAAGGACAGCGACGGTGTCATAACGGGCGTGGAGACTTATGAAGGTCGATCCAACGAGATCGACGTCATGGTGGCGGACGGTCACATGCTCATGTTGTCGCTGGATGAGTTATATGTAGCCGCGGGGCAGCCGCGGGCAAGCGGAGCGGGCATATCATGGCCGAACGGCGCGACCCTGTCGTTTGATGATATGCTCGCTAAGCTTCGCAGTACGCCAGCCTGATACAACCCACTACTGCCTGAGGAGCCTGTGTAGAGAGTCTCGCCATCATCTAAGCGCCGCCTCTTTCCGCCTGTCTTGTGCATTTTTCGGTTAAATACAGCGAAGTATTCGCCCTCAAAACCCGCAAAACAGGCAAAAACAATCGGCACTTATCTAATAACGGGACTCTCTACACAGGCTCCTAAGCGCGCACAGCCGGACCTGCCGTTTATCACTTTGTGATATGGGCGGGTCCGGCTGAATTATGCCTGCCGATAGTATCAGTTCTGCGCGTTCATTGTCAGGTACGCGTCGATGAAGCCGTCAAGGTCGCCGTCCATGACGGCGTTTATATTGCCGTTTTCAAAGCTTGTGCGGTGGTCTTTGACTAGCGTGTAGGGCATGAAAACATAAGAACGTATCTGGCTCCCCCATTCGATTTTCATCTGCTCGCCCTTAATGTCGCCTATTTTATCAAGGTGCTCGCGCTCTTTTATCTCTATCAGCCTTGAGCGCAGCATGCGCATGCACACTTCCCTGTTTTGGTGCTGGCTTCTCTCCATCTGGCACGCAACGACGAGCCCTGTTGGAATATGCGTTATCCGGACGGCGCTCTCTGTCTTGTTTACATGCTGCCCGCCGGCGCCGGATGAGCGGTATGTGTCGACTTTGAGATCCTCGGGCCTGATTTCCACTTCGATATCGTCCGAAATGAGCGGCGTAACTTCCACGGCGGCGAATGATGTGTGCCGCCTGCCCGAAGCGTCAAACGGCGAGATGCGCACAAGCCTGTGGATTCCGCCTTCGCTTTTCAGGTAGCCGTACGCGTTATCTCCCGCGATCTCGATCGACGCGGACTTTATGCCCGCTTCTTCGCCGTCGAGCCAGTCAAGCAGGGAATATTTCATGCCGCGCCTTTCGGCCCAGCGCGTGTACATCCTGTAAAGCATCTGCACCCAGTCCTGCGCTTCCGTCCCCCCGGCGCCCGCGTGGAAGGATACGATCGCCGGGCAGTTGTCGTACTCGCCGGATAGCAGCGTGTCGAGGCGCGCCGCGGACAGGTCGTCGCTGTATGCCGCGTACTCCCCGGCAATTTCCTCGAGTAGTGATGCGTCGTCTTCTTCGATCGCCATTTGGCACAGTGTAGCGAGGTCGAGGAGGTTGCCGTCCAGTTTGTCGTACTTCTCGCGCTTTGCCCGTATCTGCTTGATTTGCTGGAGCACTTTTTGCGAGTTGTCCTGGTTGGTCCAGAATCCGTCCCCTGCGCTCATTGTTTCAAGCCGCGTCAGTTCTTCTTCAGAGCCTTCGGGCTTCAGCGCGGGTTTCAGCCCTTCAAGCACGGGGCGAAGCGCCGCGATTTTCTGCTTATATTCATCGAACTCAATCATTTTGTTCCTCACTTTCGCTTTCGCTTTGCGCCCAGCGCTTCTTGCATCCTGCCGCGAACTCGCCGAAGCTCCCTTGCGCTATGGCGTCGCGTATGTGTGCCATGAGGTCATTATAATAGTACAAGTTGTGCAGCACCGCAAGCCGCATCGCGAGCATTTCTCCTGCTTTGAAGAGGTGTCTGATATATGCGCGGGAGTACCTTGCGCAGACGGGGCATGCGCAGCCCGGGTCGAGCGGCGTGTCTTCGGTCTTATGCCGCTCGTTATTGATGTTCAGGCTCCCGTCTTTTGTGAATATTTTTCCGTGCCGCCCGTTCCTGGCCGGCAGTACGCAGTCAAAGAAGTCTATCCCCCTTGCCACGGCTTCTATTATATTCAGCGGCGTTCCGACGCCCATCAGGTATCTCGGTTTGTTTTCGGGCATGTGTTCTTCTACGGCTTCGATGATGTCGTACATCTCCTGCGCCGTCTCGCCGACTGCCAATCCTCCGATGGCGTAGCCCGGCAGGTCCAGTTCCGCGACGCGTTTCATGTGCGCTATCCTGATGTCGGCGTATGCGGCGCCCTGATTGATTCCGAAGAGTTCCTGCCCCGGGTTAACGGTCTCCTGTCCGCTGCGTATTTTGCCTATTTCTGCCGCGCATCTCTCAAGCCACCGGTGCGTTCTCGCGCATGATTCTTCAACGTATTCGCGCGGCGCGGGTATGGCGACGCATTCATCGAGGGCCATCGCTATGTCGGAGCCAAGGTTCGACTGTATGCGCACGCAGTCTTCCGGTGTCATGAATATCGCGCGTCCGTCGATATGGGATGCGAATTTTACGCCTTCTTCGCTTATTTTGCGCATTCCGGCCAGTGAGAATATCTGGTACCCGCCGCTGTCTGTCAGCAGGGGGCCGTCCCATGCCATGAACTTGTGCAGCCCTCCCCGGTCACGGATGAGTTCATCGCCGGGGCGCAGGCTCAGGTGGTACGTGTTTGACAGAGCGACGTTGCAGCCGACGTCCGCGAGGTCGGCGCTCGATAGCGCGCCTTTTATGGCGCCTTGCGTGGCGACGTTCATGAAGACCGGCGTGTGTATCTCGCCGTGCCGCGTCGTGTATGCGCCTCGCCTGGCTTTTCCGTCTTTCGCTGATATGTTGAACATCGCACCGCTTTCCGTTTCTCAGTCTGCCACAACTGCCACAGTTCGGGGCTATCCGTAAAACTTTTTGTGAAGCTATATGTAAGTTGAGTAGGTTATATGTGCAGTGGCTACCGCCTCCTGCTTCATTAACGCTTCAAAAAAGAGTTTTACGGATAGCCCCGAACCTGTGGCGATATCCTATCAGAGTTGCCCGATTTTGGCAATAACGCTTTTCAAAACGCAAATTATGCTGTATACTCATGTACGCATATAGTTAAGGGGGCAGGTTATTGGACAAACAACAAAAAAAGCTGATGTTGACTATTTTGTTTATCGCGTTCATCCAGATGCCGGCGTTGGCTCTCACGCCCGGTATCAATCAGATCAAAACGACCGCTTTCTCCAGCTACTCGCTGGGGGCGATACAGACCGCCCTCGCGGTTCCGGGTCTGATTCAGCCAATCGCGGCGTTCAGCGCGGCTATCCTCATCAACAGGTTGCTCGTTACCAAGAAGACTGTGATCATTGTCGGCCTCGGTTTACTTGCGGCGACCGGTTTTACGGCGCTTATCGCGCATTCCGAGTTTTGGCATCTTGTTCTTCTCAGCTTTATGCTTGGAGTCTCCACCGGGCTTTTCATTTCCAACGTTTTCGGCTTGATATTCGATGTGTTCGAGCCTGCGCAGCGCCAGGTTGTGATGGGCTGGCAGACGTCTGTGATTAACGCCGGCGGTATTATGATGAGCCTCGCGGGCGGTTTGCTCGCGACCTATATGTGGTATGGCGGTTACATCATGCTCCTGGTCGGGCTTCCCGCTGCGTTTCTGGTTGCCTTTACCGTGCCTAAGGTCATTCGGCCTCCCGCGCCGTCTGCCGGCGGCGGAGAAGACATCGAGGGTGCGGCAGCAGGGTCAGCCGGCGCGGCAGCGGCATCGGAAGCGGCCGCCAAGCCGCGAAGAGCGGCCAGGCTCAACCCGGGTATCTACTATTACTGCGCTGCAGCTTGCATATTCATGATGACTTACTCTGTCTGCGGGAGCAATCTCTCCACGCACATCGCCGGCATAGGCAACACGACCACCGCAGGTATCGCGGTGGCGTTCCAGATGGGCGGCGGCGTTGTTTCCGGGCTTTTCTTTGAAAAGCTTTCGAAGAAGACCGGTGATTTTTCGTTATCATTCGCTCTTGCGGCTGTTTTCGCAGGGTTCTTTATGCTCAGCTTGTTCCCTGCTTCGCTGGTAATGGTTTTCGTGTCTGTTTTCCTCGTCGGTATGGCTTTGAGCATAATGATGCCACGTTGCATTTTTATGGTCTCGACGCTTTCCGCCGGGGGGGCGTCGACTGCGACTGCGACGGCTCTCGTGACGACCGTCGCGCCTTCTGTCGGGGTATTCCTTTCACCGGTGATTTTTACGAATGTCACGACTGCTCTTTTCGGTGAGTCGACTTCGGCGCGTTACAGTTTCGTCGGGTTTGTCGTGCTTGCTTTCGCGGCGCTGAATGCTGTGGTAACAGCAGCGCGGAAGCGAGGAAGAAATGAGTAGCGATTTCTCAGCAGTCAGGTTGGTGGGCGTGGCGGCGCAGTACGCGCTCCGCTCTGCTGGGGAGCGTCTGAAGAACTGTAACAATCGGCACTTATCTAGTGTGCTCCTAGCTCCACCACTACCATTTGCGGGTTGTTGAATAGCCTGGGCCAGCCTGTGTGGTTGCCTATGCCGCGCGACACGACCATGTTCGTGCTGCCCATTGAGTATACGCCGCTTGTATATGTCGGGAACCAGTCGCGCGACGGCCCGATGAGCCCATCCGTAAACGGCAAACGTATCAGGCCTCCGTGGGCGTGCCCACACAGCAGGAGGTCGACGCCAAGCTCGCTGTAGAGCTGCAGCCGGTTGTTCCTGTGCTCAAGCATGATTATGAAGCGCCCGGCTTCCGAGGCGGCTATCCTTTCCACGAGCTCCCCCGGTTTCATCATATCGGAAGGGCCGTTCGGATCGTCCGCGCCCGCAAGAACCACGTTCTCGCCGCCCGCTTCAAGGAGCACATAGCTGTTGCGAAGTATCTTCACGCCTTTACTGTCGAGCATATCGAGCAGTTGCCACACCCCGCCGCTGTCCCACTCGTGGTTGCCGGTAATATAGTACACCGGCGCTATCGGAACCAGTTGCGCGACAAGAGCCTCCGCTATCTGAAGCTGTTCTTCAAGCGGAGGCTTTGGGTCGTGGTCGATCATATCTCCGAGCAGCGCTATTATGTCCGGCTGCGCTTCGGTTACCATCGAGACGAGCCTTTCGTTGTTCTTTCCGAACTCGCTCGCGTGCGTGTCGGAAATAACGGCGATCTTGTACCCGTCGAAGGAGGGTGGCAGGTTCGGGTAGGCAAGCTTGTACTGCGTAGTCACGAGGCGCGTGTTGCTGTCAAACAGCAGTGCCGCTATCGCTATGACGATAAGCAGGAGAAGGGCAATGACGCGCCTTCCCCGCCCCTCTCTTTTTACCCTTCGAGCCCCGGGAGCCTTTGAAGCCCCGGAAGCCTTGGGAGCCTTGGACTCATCGCCCATGGTATTACGCTTCCTTGTCGCGGACGAACACATGCTTTATGTTCGGGTCTGTAGTCTGCCTGAAGTCAATATCGAACCTGTCGATCGACTTTATCATCGCCGAAAGGCTCTTGTACCCGTAGTTCCTGTTATCGAAGTCGGGCTGCTTTTTCAGGATAAGGTTGCCCAGCTCGCCCATGAATACGACGCCGCTGTCGTCGGCAAGGTCTGCGACGGAGTCAGCTATGAGCTGGACAACGGCCTTGGGGACTTTTACGCCGCGCGGGCGTTGCTGGGCGTGCTGCTTTTCGCGTGGTTGCGACTGAGCCTTCTGCGCGCTGCTGCTGTCATCCTGCTCGCCCTGCTCGCTGCCCGCCTCCTCGGCATTCGCGCGGATTACTTCGATATACGTGAACTTGTCGCAAGCGGCGATGAACGCGCTCGGGGTCTTGCGCTCGCCAATGCCTATGACGCGCTGCCCGGCTTCTCGAAGCCTGATGGCAAGGCGCGTAAAATCGCTGTCGCTCGACACGATGACAAATCCGTCGGTCTTGTCCGAATAGAGGATGTCCATCGCGTCGATGATCATGGCTGAGTCGCTGGAGTTCTTCCCGACCGTGTAGCTGTACTGCTGGATCGGCGTAATCGCGTTTTCAAGCAGCGAGGCCTTCCAGCCGGCTATGGCGGGGTTCGTCCAGTCGCCGTATATACGTTTCACCGTCGGCGTGCCGTATATCGCTATTTCCTCCATGACGCTTTTTATGCAGTTGCGCGGGACATTTTCCGCGTCGATGAGTACCGCCAGTCTCAGGTTATTCAGATTTAGTACATTTGAGGGCATTTTTACTCCAGTTAACGCAAGCCCGGCGGCAAACCGCAAACGCGCGGCTTATCGCCGGGCCCGGGTATGATTATTTCTCGTACATCTCCTGCTGTTTCAGGAGCATTTCGTACTTCTCGGCCGCTTCATTCTCGGCAGCGGCGAAGAGTTCTTTTGCGCGCTCGGGGAACGAGCGCGCGAGTGAGCTGTACCTGACTTCGCCCATGATGAAGTCGTTGTAGCTCGCTGATGGGGCTTTGCTGTCAATCGTCAGCGGGTTCTTGCCTTCGCCGGCCTTGCGCGGGTCGAAACGGAACGTGTGCCAGTAGCCGGCTTCCACGGCGTTCTTCATCTGCTCGATCGACCTGCCCATGCCAATCCTCAGCCCATGGTTGATGCACGGCGCGTAGGCTATTACGAGCGAGGGCCCGTCGTAGCTCTCGGCTTCCAGCAGGGCGTTGAGGGTCTGCTGGTAGCTTGCGCCCATGGCGATCTGCGCGACGTAGACATAGCCGTAGGCCATCGCGATTTTTGCCAGGTCCTTTTTCTTGATAGGCTTGCCCGCTGCCGCGAACTGCGCCACCGCGCCTGTCGGCGTGGACTTCGACGCCTGGCCGCCTGTGTTCGAGTAGACCTCTGTATCGAATACGAACACGTTGATGTTCTCTCCGGAGGCCAGCACGTGGTCGAGCCCGCCGTATCCGATGTCGTAAGCCCAGCCGTCGCCTCCGAAAACCCAGACAGATGGCTTTACGAAAACGTCTTTTTCCGCGAGGACGTCGCGGGCTATCGCGCACAGGCCGCAGTTGCACCAGCCGTTTTCCTTGTCCCACATCTCCTCGAAGGACTTCGGGTCTTGGGCTTTCCAGCCTTCTATCTCCTCGTCGTCAAAGGTCGTCGCCCAGATAAGGGCATCTTCGAACTCCTTCGCGGCGATTTTGGAGGCTTCGGCGTCGTCCTTGGCTTCAAGCCATTTATTTGCTGTGGCGTACAGCGGACTTTCTTCATTCATCCACTCGTGGGCGAGCATTTTTTGGATGTTGCAGATGAGTTTCTCGCGCCTTTGCTTGTATGCCACGGCCATGCCGTATCCGAACTCGGCGTTATCCTCGAAAAGGGAGTTAGCCCAGGCCGGGCCATGGCCTTCGGCGTTGGTAGTATACGGCGTGACAGGAGCGCTGCCGCCCCAGATCGAGGAGCAGCCGGTCGCGTTGGCGATGAACATCCTGTCGCCGAACAGTTGCGTTATCAGCTTGGCATAAGGCGTCTCGCCGCAGCCGGCGCAGGCGCCCGGGAACTCGAGCAGAGGTTTCTTGAACTGGGAGCCCTTGACTGTGCTCGCGGCGAAGCCCGTTTCCTTCGCTGTCACGTTGTCGATCGCGTAGTCATATATCTCCTGGAGCTGCGCCGTCTCCTCGATGGGAGCCATTACCAGAGCTTTGTTCTTTGCGGGGCATACGTTCGCGCAGGAGCCGCAGCCCGTGCAGTCGAGGACGGAAGGTATGACAGCGAACTTGTAGGCTTCATTGCCCTTGCCGTTCATCTGAACTGTTTTTGTGCTCTTTGGAGCTGCAGCGACTTCCGCGTCGTCGAACACGAAGGGGCGGATGACGGAGTGCGGGCAGACGTATGAGCACTGGTTGCACTGGATGCAGTTCTCGGGCACCCAGCGCGGGGCGTCCACGTTGATGGCGCGTTTTTCGTACTGAGCCGTACCCGCCGGCAGCAAGGAGCCGCATTCGGTGTCGAGGAAGGCTGAGACAGGCAGATCGTCGCCGCGCATCAGGTTCATTGTGGTCATTACGTCGCCGACGTATTTTACTACGCTCTCGCGGCCCTTAATATTGCTTGATGCGGCCGCGTCAGGCTGCGGGTTCTTCCACGATTCGGGCACATCGACCTTTACTACGTTCGCGATGCCTTTATCAACGGCTTGGTTGTTCATGTTGACGACGTCCTCGCCCCTCCTGCCGTATGTGGCCTGGATCGCGTCCTTCATGTACTTAACGGCGTCGTCGATGGGGAGTATTTCAGAAAGCTTAAAGAACGCGGATTGCAGGATCATGTTCGTCCTGCTGCCGAGCCCGAGCTCCCTTGCTATGGCGACGGCGTCTACTGTGTAGAGCCGGACGTCGTTATCCGCGATGTACTTCTTCGCGGCGGCAGGCAGCTTCTCCGTGAACTCGCCGGCGTCCCAGGCGCAGTTCGCGAGGAATACGCCGCCCGGTTTGACGTCCTGCGCCATGTTGAATTTTTCGAGATAGGCCGTGACATGGCAGGCGACGAAATCAGCTTTCGATACATAATAGGCGGACTTGATAGGGCTGTCGCCGAAGCGCAGGTGGCTGATCGTCACCCCGCCTGACTTACGCGAATCGTACTGGAAGTACGCCTGGGCTTTCATGCCGGTGTGGTCGCCGATGATCTTTATAGTATTCTTGTTCGCGCCGACCGTGCCGTCGGAGCCAATGCCCCAGAACTTGCAAGATTTGATGTCCTTTGGCGTCGTGTCCGGCTCTTCTTCTATCGGCAGGGAGAGCTTCGTCACATCATCGGTGATGCCGATCGTGAAGCTGTTTTGCGGTTCGGCTGACTCGAGGTTCCGGAACGCGGCGACTACCGCGCCGGGCGTGGTGTCTTTTGAGGAAAGCCCGTAGCGGCCGCCGTATATCCGCACGCCGGGGATAGCTCCGGTCGAGAGCGTGAGCACGACGTCGAGATAGAGCGGTTCGCCCGCTGAGCCGGGTTCTTTTGTGCGGTCAAGCACGGCGATGTTTTTGACGGTTTTCGGCAGGGCGGCGATGAACTTGTCGCCGCACCACGGGCGGTAGAGGCGTACTTTGACGAGCCCGGTCTTCTCTCCGCGCGCGTTGAGGTAGTCCACAACCTCCTCGGCGGTGTCGCATACGCTGCCCATCGCGACGATTACCCTTTCCGCGTCGGGGGCGCCGTAGTAGTTGAATGGTTTGTAGTCCGTGCCGATTGCGGCGTTGACTTGCTCCATGCATTTTTCGACTATATCCGGCAGCGCTGCGTAGGCGGTGTTGCTCGCCTCCCGCGCCTGGAAGAATATATCGCCGTTTTGCGCCGAGCCTCGCAGCACCGGGTGCGACGGGACATTTGCCCTTTCGCGGAATTTCGCAAGCGCGCCTGCGTCGAGCATCTCAGCCAGCACGTCGTAATCCCAGGCTTCTATCTTCTGCATTTCGTGAGACGTCCTGAAGCCGTCGAAGAAGTGCAGGAAGGGCATGCTGCCTTTTACCGCCGCAAGGTGCGCCACTGCGCCGAGGTCCATGACTTCCTGCGGGCTGTTCGAGGCAAGCATCGCGAAGCCTGTCTGGCGGCAGGCCATGACGTCGCTGTGGTCGCCGAATATGGACAGCGCGTGCGTCGAGAGTGTCCTGGCCGAAACGTGTATCACGGCGGGCATTTGCTCGCCTGCGATTTTGTACATGTTCGGGATCATCAGGAGCAGGCCTTGCGAGGCGGTGAATGTGCTCGTCATCGCCCCTGTCAGGATCGAGCCGTGCACCGCGCCTGCGGCGCCGCCTTCCGATTGCATTTCGACTACTTTGACAGGTTGCCCGAAAATGTTCTTCTGGCCTCCTGCTGCCCATTCGTCGATATATTCCGCCATTGTGGAGGACGGGGTGATCGGGTAGATCGCGGCTACGTCTGTAAACGCGTACGCTACGTGCGCCGCCGCGTTGTTTCCGTCCATGGTTTTGAGTTTCCGCGCCATTAGCATCCAGCCTTTCTTTTTTTGAGTACTTTTTTTGGTTATTTTCCAACTAAAGTATAACAGTAATCTTGCTCTGTGTAAATGTTTTTGCGCTAAATATTTGAATATGGCGCTCACCCTGCACAGTCTATTGGTTATTGTGATAAGCGATGCACGATGGTATAATGACCTTGTAAGGTCATTATACCTCATATATGCCGTGGCGCGAGACGCGCCACATGGCAGATTATGCCATTCGCTTCGCGATGGCATAATGACCTTGTAAGGTCATTATACATCATATATGCCGCGGCGCGAGACGCGCCACATGGCAGATTATGCCATTCGCTTCGCGATGGCATAATGACCCTAGCGGGTCATTATACATCATATATGCCGACCTTATAGCATTGATAGGGGGACATTACTGTGGTATCAAAAGTGAGATCCCTGGGGCTGGGCGGCATCAGCGGGTACGACGTATCCGTGGAATGCTACCTCTCCGGCGGCTTGCCTTCCTTTGAAATAGTGGGGCTGCCCGACGCGGCGGTCAAAGAAGCGCGCGAACGCGTAAGGGCCGCTTCCAAGACCTGCGGCATGAGCTTCCCCATCAGCAGGATCACAGTCAACCTCGCGCCCGCGGACAAAAGAAAAGCGGGCACAGTATACGACCTCCCTGTGCTGCTCGGCATCCTCGCGGCTTCGGGCGCAATCAAGCCATTACGCGACGACGCGGCTTTTTTCGGCGAGCTCTCGCTATCCGGGGAGCTCCGGCACGTCCCCGGAGCACTGCCGATGGCCCTGCACGCGAGCCGCTCCGGCATCAGGGAACTCTATGTCCCTGCCGATAACGCTTGCGAAGCCGCTTATGCCTCAGACGTCGCAGTCTACCCTGTCGGGCATGTCAGCCAGTTAATAAAGCACCTTCGCGGTTCTGTGAAAATTGAACCGGTCAGCCCGCGTGAGCCGGCGCCGGCAGAGAATATCGGAAACGATTTTTCCGAAGTAAAGGGTCAGAGCAATGTCAAGCGCGCGCTGGAAGTCGCAGCGGCGGGCGGGCACAATATCCTGCTCGTCGGCCCGCCCGGAGCGGGCAAGAGCATGCTGGCAAAACGCATACCCACAATCCTGCCTGATATGTCCCGGGAGGAGATGCTCGAGACTACTGAGATCCACTCCGTCATGGGCTTTACGAACCGCGACAACCCTATCATATCCCAGCGCCCCTTCCGCTCGCCCCACCATACCGTTTCCGCTCCGGCGATTTCAGGGGGGACTTCCACTCCGAAGCCGGGCGAGATTTCCCTGGCGCACAACGGGGTACTCTTCCTTGACGAGATGCCGGAGTTCGGGCGCGACGTCCTGGAAGCGCTGCGCCAGCCGCTGGAGGACGGGCGCGTGACAGTATCGCGCGCGATCTCTTCAGTGACGTTCCCCTGCCGCTTCATGCTCGTTTGCGCGATGAACCCATGCAAATGCGGATGGTACGGACACCATTCCGGGCGATGCACCTGCAGCGACACCTCGATTTCGAAGTATCACGAGCGGCTTTCCGGGCCTCTGCTGGATCGCGTGGATATTTTCATAGACACTCCTTCGCTGGAGTACGATGAGCTGCGCGAGCGGCCCGCTTCCGAGAGTTCGGCAAGCATCCGCTCGCGAGTCAACAAGGCGAGGGACAGGCAGCGGCGCAGGTACAAGGGCAGCGGGTCGGGCTGCAACGCCCATATGGGTTCGAGCCTTCTCGAGCAGTTTTGCGCGCTATCGCCTGACTGCGAAAAGCTTATGCGCGACGCATTCTCGCGGCTTGCGATGACTGCCCGCTCCTATGACCGAGTGCTGCGCGTCTCCAGGACGATAGCGGACCTTGATGGTTGCGAAAATATTGAGGTCCGGCATCTCGCCGAGGCGATACAATATAGGTCCAGTGTGCTGTCAGAAAAAATGTAGCGCGACTACCCGGCTCTCCGGGCACTACATTTCCACGAGGTATTTATGAACGACATTATCCTCCTGAAACAGGGCGAACTCGTGCTGAAAGGGCTCAACCGCCGTGAGTTCGAGGCGAGGCTTGTCTCGAACCTCAAGCGGAGCCTTGCTCCCATAGGCGAGTTCAACATATACTGCATGCAGTCGACAGTCTATGCCGAGCCGCAGGGCGAATGCGACATGAGCGCCGCGCTGGAGGCCGCCGGGACAGTCTTCGGCGCTAATGCAGCGCTTCGAGCCGCAGCGTGCGGGAAAGATAAAGACGCTATCTACGAGACCGCGATTGCCTACCTGGGAGAGCAGTTGGAAGAGGCAAAGTCGTTCAAGGTGGAGTCCAAGCGAGCGGATAAAAACTTCCCCATGGGTTCGATCGAGCTATCGCAGTATGTCGGAGGATTGCTGCACAGGCGGTACCCGCACCTGAAGCCCGATATGCACAACCCCGATTTGACTGTCAACATAGAGGTACGCGAACTCGCCGCCTATGTGCACGGCCCGCCCTCCCCCGGCGCCGGCGGCTTGCCTGTGGGCACAGGCGGGAAGATGGCGGCTTTGCTTTCCGGCGGGATTGACAGCCCTGTCGCCGTTTACATGATGGCCAAGCGGGGCGTGAAGGTTGTGCCTGTGCATTTCTTCTCGCACCCCTACACTTCGGAGATGTCGAAAGAAAAAGTTCTGACCCTCGCTAAGATTTTAGGCGTTTATTGCGGCGACCTGCGTGTCAGGATAGTCCCCTTCACGCATATTCAAGAAGAAATACGCGACAACTGCCCCGAAAGCCTTCTCACGGTAATCATGCGCCGCTTCATGATGCGCATTACGGGCAGTATAGCCGAAGCGGCAAAATGCACGGCGCTCGTGACGGGCGAGAATCTCGGGCAGGTCGCGAGCCAGACCCCGGAAGCCCTGGCTGTCACGCAGCAGTGCGTGTCGCTGCCTGTGTTCAGGCCGCTGATTGCGTTTGACAAGAGGGAGATCGTCGACGTAGCCAGGAAGATAGGGACATACGAGACTTCGATACTGCCATACGAGGATTGCTGCACTGTCTTCACTCCGCGCCGCCCCAAGACGAAGCCTCGCCTCGACGATGTCCTGGAGGCTGAGTCGCGCCTGGACGCGGATGCGCTGGTTGAAGAAGCGATGCTGTTAGTTAGTAGTTAGTAGTTAGTAGTTGTCTGTTCAGGTACCCACTACCTCCAGGCGTTACATTTCATTTCTATCGCTCAATGACGCATCCATGCGTCAATTCGCGAGCGCTCCACATGATTACCTTGTTTATCGAATCGAAGCCTGCTTCGATTCGAAGAGGAGCTGCGATGGAACGAGC
>Ga0082212_10000629_pt1 | contig 51366 bp, 32 predicted proteins | sample TergutNt197P3_FD_71548 | JGI IMG/M metagenome (GOLD analysis project Ga0082212, IMG submission 71548) | Neocapritermes taracua P3 segment gut microbial communities from Petit-Saut dam, French Guiana - Nt197 P3 | ecosystem: Host-associated > Arthropoda: Insects > Digestive system > Gut ...
ACCCCTGGGGGGGTGGGGTTTTTGGTGTCCCCCCGCCGCCCGCCGGTTCCGCTTACGCTCCACCGACGGTTACTCACGTTTAGCACCTGCGGTGCTATGTGACAACATGAGGCTAAACTACTCTATCTCACACAAAGGCACAAAGGATTTTTTTTGCAAATACCTTTTACCTATTACATATTACTTATCACCTATTACCTATTCCGTGAGCCACTTCCAGTCGCGGATGACCCAGCGGCCGGTCCAGGCGTCGCGGATGACGGTGACGAGGGCGCGCTGGTCGGCAAGCACGATGGGTTTCGCGGGCGTGGAGGAGCGCGAGAGGGTCTGCGCGGCGACGATGAGCATATAGACGTTCTGGCGGAAGGAGACTTTGTCAATCAGGCCGCGCACGATGTCCTCCATGTAGTCATGCCTCGGGTGGAAGTTCTCCCTGAGACGCTCGTCCAGTTCAATCCGCGCGAGGTCGAGCGCGTTCTTCAGGTCGAGCAGATCTTCGCTGACCGTGCCTTCGAAGATGTTGGAGGAGAGCAGGCCGGGCATCATGTCTGCAAACGTGTGCCAGCCCATGGTGAAGGGCGCGGTGAGCACGGCATCGGCGTAAAACTTCGCCATGTCGTCCATATCCACGCTTTCTTTGAGCGGGATGCGCGTGGGGGAGGTCTCGGCGTCCAGCACGTTCGTCCAGCCGATATGGATGTCGGAGAAGAGGGTGAGGATGGTCTGGGGCATCTGGGTGTTGGCCTGCACGAGGCCGTATTTTGGGCTGTTGGTGGGCGCGACGGCGAAGAGGTCGAGCAGGGCGGCGCCGGAGCGGGTGGTGAAGGTGGCGGTGTCGTAGGCGAGGCGGGCGTTGCGGTCGCGGTCGGAGGCGGTGATGTCGAGGGCGCCGTCTTCGCCATAGACGCGGGGGCTTCGGTAGGGGTAGTGGACGTGGCCGATCTCGCCGATGGAGCGGAAGGGGGTGCCGATCTGGATGAAGGGGAGTTCTTTGACGGCCCAGCTGTACTCCATGTCGGGGGTGTCGTCGGGGACGCCGTAGCGCATGACGTCGCGGGGGGAGACGAGGGCGGGGGGGGCGTCGCCGGTGCCGCCGCCGTCATCGCCGTCGCCGCCATCGCCGGGGTCGGCGGGGGGCATGTCGAAGGTCTGGCGGCGTTCCCATTGATGCCACCATGCGTTGTGGCGGGGTTCGGGGACGGTGCAGTAGCCGGTGGCGTTCCACCACATGGGGAGGAACTCGAGGTTTGCGCGGTCGAGGCTGAGCAGGGCCTCGTCCACGATGACGCCGGCCTCGTCGCCGCCGTCGAGATAGACGTGGCCGACCCTCTCGTTGCCGAAGTGCCGGTCGCGCACGTCGCCTTCGATGGCGACGGCTGGGTTGACCCATACGCGGCATTGCTCGCCGTCGCGGGTGTCGCCGATGGCGAGCCAGATGTAGTTTGTTTTTGCCTCCCCGGTTTCTTTTCCCTCTTCATCCTGTACGTTCACAATCTCGTGGTTCTCGAAGCACTGGTACATCTTGGGGTAAACGGTCCAATAGACGCCGTAGGTGTCGCCGTTGTCGCCGAAGCGCGCGTCGGTGCTGTCGGCCCATTCGTTGCTGTCGCCGGGGCCGGGGAGCTGGATGTAGTTGTAGTCGCGCTTGCCGCCGAAGCGGCCGGGGACGGTGTGTGAGCGGAGGATGCGGTTGATGCTGCCGAGGTTCTCGTTGAAGTAGTTGAGGAAGTAGTCGGCCCAGTCGTCCCAGCCGTCGCTGCCGGGATACACCAGAAGGAACCGCTCGAGGGCATCGAGGTCTGACATGGAGAGGAGGGGCTGGAAGAGGGTGTCGAGCTGCTCGTAGAGCTTCGCGTCCCACGGGAGGGCACGGAGGGGGGCTTCGTCGAAGGTGACGAAGAGGGCGCCGTCGGGGGTGTTGCCAAACGTGCCGTCGGGGGGGAAGACGGGGGAGACCTGGGTGCTGGCGATCTTCGCGGTGGTGCCGTCGGGCGTGAGCATTTCGAGGGCGGTTGCCGCGTTGGTGGAGAGGATGTCCCAGAAGACGTTGGTGTAAACGACCTCCACCCAGTAGTTGGTGTAGGTCTGGGTGATGATGTCGAGCTCCTCGCGCCAGTAGAAGTAGGAGCCGGTTTCGAGGCGCGGGGGGCTTTCGGCGACGATGAGGGTGAGGTAGTCGTCGCCGTAGTCCATGGCGAGGGAGACGAGGGAACGCCGGGAAGCGTAGTCGGCCTGGTCGAAGCGGATATTGCCGATGGCGGTGTCGGCGCTGATGAGCTGGGTGTTGAGGCGGCCGAGGGCGTTATTCCACGCGAGGGTCGGCGGGGCGGGGTCGGGCGCGAGGACGTTGTCTGAGACGCCGACGAAGCGGTTGGTGGTGAGGGGGGGCGGGTTTTCGGGGTCGAAGGCGTCGGGGTCGAACCCGTCGGGGAGGGGCACCCAGGCGAGGTAGAAGTTGGTGTAGATGGCGTCTTGCACATAGACCCCGCTCGCGTTGGTGTAGGTCTCGGGGTAGAAGGCCTGATAGATGGAGGTGCCTTTGATGAGGGACTCGACGGTGAGGTTGGTGTCGCCGGAATTGGCGTCCAGCATTTGCAGCCATGAGGCGTGGCCGGTCATGTTCAGGGTGAACCAGAGGTCTTTGTCGTCGGTGATGGTGCGCCAGAGGGGGTGGAAGTCGTAGCGCCAGTCCCAAGAGAGGTTGGCGTGCTGGTAGATGGCGATGCCGTTGGTGAGGGCGTAGCGGTTGATGTAGGGGTCGGACGGGGGGTCGTAGTAACTGGGGATGGGGTATTGGAAACGTTCGCGGTAGCCCTGGGACCACTGCCTGAAGAGGATCTGCATGAGGGTGAGGTTGTTGGTGCGGCCGGCGTTCATCCAGTCGTAGAGGTCGGACAGCTCGTCCGCGGTCCATGGGCGGTTGGTGGTGGTGGAGGCCTGCTGCGCGTTGGTGACGACGCCGACGTAGCACCAGGTTTCCGGGGGCGGCTCGTCCGGCGCGAAGGGGTACCAGAGCTCGATGGCGGCGGCGTAGTGGTTGGAGAGCGTCGTGTCGGCGGGGATCACAATGTCGTAGTAGGTGTAGTCTTTGGGGGCGTCGGGGTGCTGGTTGCCGGTGTCGCCGTCGAAGATGTTGAAGACGTGAACCTTGTTGATGAGCGGCACGGGCTTGACGGCGTAGTCGGCGCGGCTGTAGCAGTAGATGTCCGGCTCGGGGTTGTCGGCGGTGGGGAACTCGGAGACCTTGGGGACGAGGTCGGCGTCGATCTGGTTGGCGATGGCCCATGCGAACGCGGAGAAGTTCTCGATGCGGTGGACACTCTCGCCCGATTCCTCGTGCAGAAGCATCCCGAGGTAGAAGGTCACGGGGTCGAGCCAGTATTCGCGGAAGGCGGCGGCGTTGTACCATGGGGTGGCGGCGAGGTCGATGCTGCCGAGGTTGCCGGACGCGTCGCGGGTCAGGCAGAAGTTGGTGATGCCGTTGATGCCGAATTTCTGATAGCTGGCGTTCTCGCGGTAGGGCATGATGTACGAGCGGCCCTCGTTGCCCGTCTGGTGGTAGCTGTAGGGGGTGTTCAGGTCAACGGCAGCCCATGCGTCGAAGCTGTGGCGGCCGAGCGTGGGGCTGGTCTCGAAGCAGTCGTAATGCAGGGGGTAGATGTCCGGGCAGGGGTCGAAGGAGAGGAACCCGAAGGGGGCCTGCGCCAAGTCCCTCGGGTCAAACAGGTCCGTCACGTTCGTGAAGCAGGTGTCGGCCACGTTGCTGAGCCAGTTGGTGACGTCCGGCTGGCTGAAGCAGAGCGGGGTGCGTTTCTCGACCGTCGGGCCGCTGGCGAAATAGTTCGCGTCGAAGAGGCTGGAGCAGTTGAACACCGCGAAAGCGATGCGCGACTTGTTCGCCAGCAGCTTGAGGCTGGTGTTGCCGTTGGGAACAGGGTCGATCTCGTGCCAGCCGCTGCGGAGCGGCCTCTCCGCGCCCTGCTCCAGCAGGTGGGCGATGTTGTTCGTGAGGATGGACGGCAGCTGGCGCAGGACCTGCGGGGTGATGAGGTTGACGTGCGCGTCGGGGGTGTCGAGCAGCGTGGGGGAGGTCAGCACGTCCTCCGCCTGATAGTCAACGCGCGTGATGTCAAAGCCGTTGGTCTCGCTGTAGGCGTCCGTGAACCACAGCCCGATCGGCGCGAGGCGGTGCTGGTTGAGCTTGTTGTCGAATGCGTCGAAAGCGGCGGACTCCTCCTGCATGAAGTCGCCCGTGTAGTTGGGGTACGTCATGGACTCGCCGACGAAGCGCATGGCCAGGAAGACCGCCTCGTCGAGCTGGTTGCGCGCGGTGGCGCGGTGCTGGTTGCTCGCGCCGGTCTGGCTGTGGATACGCGAGGACACGAAGAAGCCGATGATCATCACGCTCAGCACGGTCAGGATGCCGAGCGTCACGATCAGCGTCGCGCCGCGTCTGCGGCGGCGGTATAGGGAAGACGGCGCACGGCGTTTGCGTTGCGCCCCGGACAGGCTGAGGATCGCCGCCACGACGCCGAGTATCCTGCGCACGAGGTTCACGCCCCGCAAGGTTTTCTGCCGCGCGGCCCTCGTCCCGGTTTTGGGCGTTGCGGGCGAAAGGTTTTCCGCCTGCATGTCTTCGTTAGGTGGCTTCATAACCACACCCCTCCTTCCTTTGGGTTGGCAAACGCAGGGCGCTGCCCTACGAAACGAATCAGCCCTGAAAGGGCGGCAATCAATAGCGTAGGGCAACGCCCTACGGAAAGGCGCGTGAAAGCGTTCAAGGCTGTAGGCCTTGCATCAGCAGGGCAACGCCCTGCAATCAATAGCGTAGGGCAACGCCCTACGGAAAGGCGCGTGAAAGCGTTCAAGGCTGTAGGCCTTGCATCATGATGGTAGGCCTTCAGCCTACAGGTATTTGTTGCCGCCAACGTAGGGCGTTGCCCTACGCTAGTGATATAGCCCCTTCGGGGCAGGGACGGATACGCCTCGCCAACGCGCCCGGACGCAGGGCGCTGTCCTACGCTGTTGATTATCGGGCTTTCAGCCCTCGGCGACGTGCGGCGTTTTCTTAGCCCTGAAAGGGCGGCAATCAATAGCGTAGGGCAACGCCCTACGGAAAGGCGCATGGAAGCGTTCAAGGCTGTAGGCCTTGCATCAGCAGGGCAACGCCCTGCAATCAATAGCGTAGGGCAACGCCCTACGGAAAGGCGCGTGGAAGCGTTCAAGGCTGTAGGCCTTGCATCAGCAGGGCAACGCCCTGCAATCATTAGCGTAGGGCAACGCCCTACGGAAAGGCGCATGGAAGCGTCCAAGGCTGTAGGCCTTGCATCAGCAGGGGCAAGCCCCTGCGCCAAAAGCGGTGGCAAGCCGCTGCACTCCACACGGTGCGGAGTTCCTGCATGAAACCATTTCATAGCCGCGCCCCTCCTTTCGCCGGATAGGCGATGCGTTTGGAGAAGGGCGTGCCGAGGTGCTCGAGCCGCATCCGCTCGTCCGTCTGCGACGCGCTCGGCGAGGGTTGCTGATGGAGCGCGATCCAGTCCTGCTCGCTGTACAGCATGAGCGCGACGTCCAAAAAGTCCGGCACGGCATACGCCTCGAACTGGTAGGTGCCGACCAGCGGCATCGCGGACGCATCATAAGGGCTGTCCTTCAGCATGTCGGGCGTGATGGTGGCCACGATCGCGAACTCGCACCGTTCCGCCAGCAGGCTGTGCAGGCCTTCGGTCGGGGGGGGATTTTTGATGGGGTCGGCAAACCAATCATAGATGCCCACAATCGCGCCATCCAGCTTGCCGAGCTCCTTTTCCAGAAGGTCGCCCAGCGTCTCGGTGGCATCCTCATCCCACGCGCGGAAGAGCGGGTAGGCGTGGCGCGAGAGGCAGTCCTTGTACAGCACATAAAACACCGCGTCCAGCGAGAGGCGTTGCGTGGGGTCGCCCGTCGCGAGGGGCGTCCTGGGCGACGCATGGCGCGCGAAGTACAGCGCAAGGTGCGGCGTGCCCGCCGCGTTGGCGAGCGCGTTCGTGTCGCAATCCACCACGAACGTCGGCTTGTCGTTCTGCCCCCGCACGTTCCAGTTGTCCGCGACGGCCTGGTAGAAATCATTCGCGAGGATGTCCGTCACCGTGTCGCCGCGCGCCTGCAGCTGGGCGGCGGACTGGTCGGGCGACCAGAGGCGGTTCGCGGAGCGCAGGATGGTCAGCAGCATCACGAAAATCAGGATGAACAGCGCGAGCGCGGTGATCAGCTCGATCATCGTCAGGCCCGCGCGGCGCAAGGTGGTGCGGGCCGTATGCGCCCCTTTAGGGGTATTTCTGCCCGCATGACCCGCTGGCTGACCCGCTGGCTGAACACGGGCAGGAATTTCCCCATAAGGGGCGCATATACCCCTAAAGGGGCGCATACGGCCCGTGCCACCTTGGATGCCCGTGCCACCTTGGAACAGTCTCATGGCTCACCTCCTTCGCCTGATGATGCCTCGTCAGTCCACGGCCGCGGGGGGTCGAACGGCGACTGCATCCCGCCGACGTTCGAGAGGATTACCGTGAAGATGCGCGGGTCGCTCGACCCCACCTTGCCGTCGGGGTAGATGACGAGCGTGATCTGCTTGACGCTGTACGTGCCGGCGATGGGCGAGTAGTAGCGGTAGTCGAACGCTTCGCGGATGTTCAGGTAATAGAGCGGGTTCCAGTTCACAAGGGAGATGTGCTCGGGATGATACGCCGTGACAAGGTTCAGCGCATCCCAACTGAAATCCCCCGTCTCGTAAAGCAGCGGTATGTCGTTGGTGGTCATGTTCGCGACGGGCGGGAACAGGAGGTAGCCGTCAGGGTGCCAGAGCGCGTTTGGGAGCGCCTCAGGCAATTGCGGGCGCTGGCCCTGCCCCCCCTGCTCCCACAGATCGTTCCACACGGCACTGGGGGGGGCAGCATGCTTAAACCCGTTCGTGCGGGCCTCGTCGATGAAAACCTCGTTCACGGCGCGGAGGGTCTCGAAGACGGCATCCGCCATCACCGCGCAGCGGCGGTCGTTCTCGGTCTCGCGCGAGGTCTCCAGCGCGAGGCGCCCGAGGCCGAACAGCCCCACCAGCCCCAGGCCGATCGCCAGCAACGCGAGCGCGGTCTCGACGAGGGTGAAAGCGGAGGGGGCGGAGAGAGAAGTGCGGAGGGAGAAGTTCGAAGTTCGGAGTGCGGGGTGCGGGGTATTTTCGCGCAGAGACGCAGAGGCGCGGAGGGAGAAGTTCGGAGTTCGGAGTGCGGAGTGCGGGGTATTTTCGCGCAGAGACGCAGAGGCGCGGGGGGAGTGCGGAGTGCGGGGTGCGGAGTGCGGGGTGCGGGATGCGGGGTATTTTCGCGCAGAGACGCAGAGGCGCGGGGTGTGGGGTGCGGTGTGCGGTGTGCGGGGTTTCCCTAGCCCTGAAAGGGCGGCAATCAATAGCGCAGGGCAACGCCCTGCGAAACGGCGCACAAAGGATTTCAAGGCTGAAGGCCTTGCATCATGATGGTAGGCCTTCAGCCTACAGATATTTGTTGCCGCCAACGTAGGGCGCTGCCCTACGCTAGTGATATAGCCCCTTCGGGGCAGAGACGGGTGCCCGGGCGTAGGACGTTGCCCTACGCTATTGATATAGCCCCTTCGGGGCAGAGACGGGTGCCCGGGCGTAGGACGTTGCCCTACACTAGTGATATAGCCCCTTCGGGGCAGAGACGGGTGCCCGAACGTAGGGCGTTGCCCTACGCTGTTGATTATCGGGCTTTCAGCCCTCGGCGACGTGCAGCATTCCCCTGCGCCTCTGTGTCTCTGCGAGAAAATTTTCATGTCATTGTCCTGATTGTAAATATTTAGCATCGATCGTCGTGGCCATCCCCGTCGCGAGATTCACGCGAAGGACCCGCCTAAGGGGGCGGGACGTGTCGTTTGGACGCGTGAACCGCTTGCGGGAGGAGATGACGATGTTGTGCTCCGATCTGTCGCTCCAGCCCCACACGCTCCCGTCCGGGCAGAAGATGATGAGCCCGCCGCGCGAGGACGGGTCGAAGCCAGAGGTGTTTATCGCGGAGGTTTCCGTCTCTTTCACGTACCCCAGCTCGACGTGCCCCGTGAGCCGCTGCAACGGCATCGGGAAGAATTGCTTGCTGAAAACCGATTCCTCGTCCATGATGTCGCCCGCGCCGAGGCAATCGTAGCTCGCGCACTGCTCCAGCATCTCGGTGATGATGGCGCGGTCGGTGTCGTTCGTGCAGACGAACAGCTGGTATCCCGAGCCCTGCTTGGTGGAGTCGGGGGACAGTTGGGCCGTCTCGTAGAAAAACTTCACGTAGGTGCTCTGCGCCTTGGCGGTGGCGCGGGCCTTCAGCAGCCCGGCCTCAAGGGTGCGCGCCGTGCCGTCGAGCGCCTGGATCACCGCCCACGAGGTGTACGAGCCGAGGATGACGGTCAGCGCGATGCTGATAATCGTCAGCACCGCGAGCAGCTCGAAGATGGTGAAGCCGAGGGAGAAGGGTGGAGGGTGGAGGGTGGAGGGTGGAGTGCCGCCGAGTGCCGTCGCGTGCCGTCGAATGCCGCCGGGGTCGATACGTATCGATTCAAATCGATTGGGTAGGCCTGTCCTGTTCATTTTCATTGCGCAACGACCCCCGCGCTGTAGATGTAGTTGGTGCTGCGGCTGCCGCGCTCCCCGAGCGAGAACGCGAACGCCGTCACGTTCGAGACGGAGACCTCGTAGACCCGCGCGCCGTTCTGGGTGATTTCAAACGTGAACCGTGTGCGCGGGTTCAGCCCCATGATCAGGCGGTACGGCTCGTCCCACGGGTCTACGAAATCCACGTTGTCGAAATCCATCATGCTTGACGCAAGCCGCCCCCTCGGCGCGGTCTCCGGCCACAGCATATCGAGGAATGAAATCATCTTGGGGTTCAGCGGGTTGCGGGCGTAGCCGCTAGAGCCGTTGTGTTTCCCGACCGTGCAGAAGGCCTGGAACACCTCGTTGGTGTTCAGGTGCAGCAGGTCGGACGCGGTGCCGCCGCCTTTGGCGTTGATGCGCTGCGTGAACGATGCCGGTCCCACGACGATCGCGCCGTACATCTGACCGCCGGCGGTCGGGTGGGGCTTGACCGAGCTCTCCGTGTCATAGACGACCTCCCCGGGCCAGAAGCCGTATTCGGCTTTGTAGCGTATCGCGGCCTGCGCGAGGGCGGTGGCCTCGACCTTCGCCTGCTTGCGGTACACGGCGACGCGGCTCTGCTTGATGATGGGCATGACAATCGCCAACAGCATGGACAGCACCCCGACGACGACGATGAGCTCTAACATCGTGAAACCCTGCGAGAAGTGTGGGGTGGCGAGTTCGGAGTGGCGAGCGCCGTCGATTACCGTCGATTGCCGTCGATTGCAATCGGGCTCGACCCGGCTTGATTCGAATCGACGCTCGTCAACAGGCGTCCTCATCTCTATACCCTGCGCTCTCATTCTAAAAACTCCATCTCCGCTCTCCCCGCACGCCTCACTGCGATTGCGCTGGCCTCTGGAAATTAAAGGCGTCCCAACTGCCCAGGCGCATGTCACCGGCTGGCTGCGGTGTCCCGCCCTGCGCGGTCTGCGCGGAACGCAGGCCGGGGACAACCGTCCAGACGGCGACGTTGGCGACAATGTTGGTGGCCTCAGAGCCCGGCGCCTTATCGTCCGCGGGGACGTATATCTGGTGGTTGCCGCTGGTGTCGAAGAGGACCATGAAACGCCTCGACGTGTCCTCTGAGTTGGTCGGCTTGAAGGGGTTGCGCGGCGCGTGATCATGACTGTCCTCGAACTGCGTGAACTCGATGAAGGGGATGCCGTCCGGATTGAAGTCGTGGAACAGGGTGTCGTTGCCGCCCTTTGACACACCCTGCAACGCATCGGCGATTTCGCGGGTGATCTCGAAGCCCGCGTCCTCGCCGTCCTCGCTGTCGAAGAACGTGATGCTGGGGTTGTTCGTCTGCGCTGGCCACACGCCGTAGTGGGCGTAGTATTGCTCGAAGGCGGCCTGTATCTGCTTGAGCTCGGAATAGGCGATGGTGTAGCGGCTGAATTTGCGCGCGCGCTCGAGCGCGCCGTAGAGCAGGCCCAGCAGCACCGCGATGATGCCGATGACGATCAGCATCTCGATGAGGGTGAAGGCGCGGGAGAAGTTCGGAGTGCGGAGTGCCGAGGGGAAAGTTCGGAGTGCGGAGTGCGGAGTGCGGAGTGCGGAGTGCGGTGGGGGAAGTGCGGAGTGTGGGTTGTTTTCGCGCAGAGACGCAAAGGCGCGGGGGCAACGCCGTACGAAACGCATCAGCCCTGAAAGGGCGGCAAGCAATAGCGTAGGGCAACGCCCTACGAAACGCATCAGCCCTGAAAGGGCGGCAAGCAATAGCGCAGGGCATCGCCCTACGAAACGGCGCACAAAAGATTTCAAGGCTGTAGGCCTTGCATCATGATGGTAGGCTTTCAGCCTACAAATTCTATCCGGCCTAAACGTAGGGCGTTGCCCTACGCTATTGATATAGCCCCTTCGGGGCAGGGAACATGCCCTAAACGCAGGGCATCGCCCTACGAAACGCATCAGCCCTGAAAGGGCGGCAAGCAATAACGTAGGGCAACGCCCTACGAAACGCATCAGCCCTGAAAGGGTGGCAAGCAATAGCGTAGGGCAGCGCCCTACGAAACGGCGTACAAAAGATTTCAAGGCTGTAGGCCTTGCATCATGATGGTAGTCAACACGCTTGGGAAAACTTTCAGTGCCCAAAGTAAACATCGTCGTTCCTCGTTTTTTCATCTTTGTCACCTTTCTCGGGACTCTTGCCATTCGGGCCGCATGAGAGCAGCAGGTAGGTGATCCGCGGGTTGGAGATGGTGTCGTCCGGGTCTTCGTCGGCGGGGATATAGAGGTAGGGCGTCCCCCACGGGTCAATGTGGCTGGGGGTTCCGGCGACAAACTCGCTGAAAAACTTTTCGCCGAGGATTGTGCCGTCTTCGCCGTACAGGTGCACGCAGGCGTTGCTCACGACATTCTCCAGGTTACGGATGGTGCCGGAGGTGCCGGCCTTATCGCAGAGGCGGCTCGTGTCATTCCGTTCGGGGTGGCGCCTCATGTCGAAGCACGGGTACTCGCCGAACTGGGCGTGCCATGCGTCGATCGCCGTGTGCCAGTAGGCGAGCTCGGCCTGCGCACGGCGGATCTTGGAGATGTGGTTGACGTGCTGCGCGAGCCCCAGCACCATCGCAAACAGGATGGCCGCGATGGCCACCGTCAGGGTCAGCTCCAGCAGGGACATCCCGCGCTGGCGCGAATGTCCAATACTCAGCAGGGAATATCCAATATCCAGATGAAATGCGCTCCCGGAGGCAAGGCGGGGCTTGCCTCTACTTGGACATTGGATATTCCTTGTTGGATATTGGATATTCATTCTCACACTTATTCCTCCATGCGCCCTGCGACGCGAAGGACTTCCTCGACGGACGTGCGGCCTTCGATCACGCGCAGCCAGCCGTCCTGGCGCAGGGTGATCAGGCCCTCCTTGACCGCGAGCTCCTTGATGATGTTGGCCGGCTCGCGCGCCACGACCATCGCCCGCAGCGGGTCGGTCATGATCATGGTCTCGTTGATCGCGCTGCGGCCGCGGTAGCCCGTGAAGCCGCAGGCGGGGCACCCGTGCCCGATGATGAACTGGGCGTTGCCGATGAGGTCGGGGTAGAAATGGGTCATCTCGTTGCGCAGGGACTCGGGCGGCGTGTACGCGTCCCGGCAGTTGCGGCAGACGCTGCGCACGAGGCGCTGGGCGACGATGCCCTCGACGCAGGAGGCGATGAGGTACGGCTCGACACCCATGTCGATGAGGCGGGTGACGGCGCTGGGCGCGTCGTTGGTGTGCAGGGTGCTGAGCACCAAGTGGCCGGTGAGGGACGAGCGGATGGCGATGTCGGCGGTCTCGGAGTCGCGGATTTCGCCGATGAGGATCACGTCCGGGTCATGGCGCAGGATGGAGCGCAAGACGGAGGCGAACGTGAGGCCGATCTTGCTGTGCACCTGCACCTGGTTGATGCCGCCCATCTGGTATTCGACAGGGTCTTCCACCGTGATGATCTTGGTGTCGATTTTGTTCAGGCGCGAGAGCAGCGCATAGAGCGTGGTGGTCTTGCCCGAGCCCGTCGGGCCGGTCATGAGGATGACGCCGTGGGGCAGCTCGGTGAGCTTGGCGATCTTCGGCATCTGGTACTTGGAGAGGCCGAGCTTGTCGAGGTCGATCTGCGTGGTGCCGCGGTTGAGGATACGCAAGCAGCAGGTCTCGCCCCAGCCGGTGGGCAGGACGGAGACGCGCAGGTCGTAGTCGTGGTTCAGGCAGTTGACCTTGATGCGGCCGTCGTGGGGCTTGCGGTGCTCGGCGATGTCCATGTTGGCCATGATCTTGACGGACGAGCTGACGGCGTTGCGCAGACGCTCCACGCCCTTGGGCAAGGGGATCTCCTGCAACAGGCCGTCGATGCGGTAGCGCAGGCGCAGGGTCTCCTCGAACGGCTCGATGTGGATGTCCGTGCAGTCCATACGGATGGCCTCGGCGATGATGAGGTTGATGAACCGCACCATGCCGGTCTCCTGTGTGCGCGCGGCGATGTCCGTGTCTTCCTTGAAATCCTCGCCGATGCCCATGGCCTCGGCCTCGGCGATGAGCTGGTCGATGGTCTCCGCGCCCAGGCCGTAGAAGTGCGTGAGGGACATGGACACGTCGCTCTCCGGGCAGAGCACGAAGTCGATGCCCGCGTCCAGCACCATGCGCAGGCCGTCCGCGATGGCCAGCGTCGGCACGCGGCTCGTGGCCAGCAGCAGCACGCCGCCTTGGAACGTCAGCGGCACGATGCGGTGGCGCAGGGCGACCTTGGCCGTGACCTTCTCGATGGCCTCCTGATCGATCTTGAAATCCCCGATGGGATGGAACGGGATGTGGCTGATGTCGCCCAGGATTTTCAGCAGGTCAGCCTCGTTGACGATGCCCTCCGCAATCATCAGCTGATCGACCCCCTGCTGGGTCAGCGCCGCACGGCCCTGCAAGTCCCCGAGCTTCTCGAGCGTCAGCATGTTGCGGTCAACAAGGGTCTGGGTCATCTCGACGATCATTTCGTCGGAATAGTATCGTATCTCTTCTTGGAAATTCATAACGTCTTTGTCGCGGCCTGCGCCACCTACATTCCTAATTCCTAACTCCTAATTCCTAATTTCCCGCAAGGGGTCAGCCCTGGGGGGCGGCGGTCTGCTCGGGCTCGGGCGGCAGCTCAATGGACTTGCCGACGAGGATTTTCTCCTCGGTGCCGTCGGGATAGCGCACCAGCGCCTCCTTCATGTCCGCGCTGAGAATCTCGATGCCGTGTATCGTCTTGCCGGGCGCGTAGAAGTCGGTCAAGTTGTTGGACGAGTCCGAGAACATCGCGACCCGCGACCCGTCCGTGCGCTTGACGAATCCCTGGAAGGAAATCTTAGGCGTAATCATCTTGGGTTCGCCCGGCCCGCCGGCCCCGCCCGCGCCCGCGCCGGGCCTGACGCCGGGGCCGCCCGGTCCACCCCTGCCGCCGCCTTGGGCGACCGCCCCGCCAGCCCTGGCGTCCCGCCATTCCGCCAGCTGAGCGCGCGTCACCTGATTCGTGAGGATGTCCTCCATCAGCGGGAGGAACGGGTCAAGCGGGACGGTGAGGTCGTCGCCGGCCAGCTGGCGGGCGACGTAATCCAAGATGCCGATGTCCACCTGCTCGGGCGGCGGCGGCAGCTTGCCCTCGCCCTCCTTGATCGGTTCGGGCGGCGTCATGTACAGGTAGCCGCACCAGAGAAGGGTGGCGGCAAAGAACAGCGCGGCAACCGCACAGAACGCTTTCGCGTTCAGATGCATGATCCATTTCCAGACTTGCTTCATGGTTCAGTCTCCTTTGTTAAGCGACGGGTTTCGCGTCCTTTCGGGGTTCGGGCGCTAACTCGACCGCGCCGCCGATGGGGATTTTCCCGACAGAGCCGTCGGGATAGCGCACCTGCGCCTCCTTCATGTCCGCGCCTAAAATCTCGATGCCGTGTATCATCTTGCCGGGCGCGTAGAACACGCTCGAGCTGTCGGACGAGTCCGCGAACAGCGCGACGCTGCTCCCGTCCGAACGCCTGACGAAGCCGAGGAACGAGATGCGCGGCGCAATCATATCGGGCGCGCTGCCGGGCGCCGGGCTGTCGCCCACACCTGCGGGCGGCGGCTTGCCCTCCAGATTGCCAAGCGTGCTGACGCCCCCCCCGGGGTTGCTCTTCGCGATTGCGATTTGATTCAGCACGTCCTTCAACGCGTCCGGCGACAGCTTGTCCAACGGCGGATAGACGAACGGGTTCAGCGGGACAACGGCACCATCGCCGGCTGCTTGGTCGGACACAAAGTCAAGGATGCCGATGACCCACGGCTCGGGCGCGGGCGGCAGCTGGCCGACCCCCTCCTTGATCGGCTCGGGCGGCGTCATGTACAGGTAGCCGCACCAGAGCGTGGTGGCCGCGAAGAACAGCGCGGCAACCGCGCAGAACGCTTTCGCATTCAAATGCATAATCCATTTCCAGACTTGCTTCATAATCATCTCCCCCCTCGTTTTTAATGAATCTTTGTGATGTATTTCACAATTTAGAATAAACGTAGTGTATCAGATTCTATTGCCAATGGGAAGGCCCTTTTTCAGAAATTAGGAATTTAAAATTAGGAATTAGGAATCGATAGGCTCATTTAGAAATGAAATGAAAGGTCTCACACAGAGGCACAGCGATTCACAGCGAGGTCATACGGAGATTTTTCAGTTCATTCCTAATTCCTAATTTCTAATTCCTAATTAATTCCCGTCCGCCTTCAGCAGGGCGCGCACGAAGGGGTCTTTCGTCTCTACCTCGTCGAGGGTCAGGCCGTCGAGCTCATGCGGGAAGACAATCCAATCCTCGGTCTGGCGGACGTGGAAATCGGGCCTGATGTCGGTCTTGTTCTGCGACGGCTTCCAATAGACGGTGGCCAGACGCACGTCCACGTTGAAGGGCGCGAGACGTTCCAGCACCGCGCGCGCGGTGCCGCCGCTGTCGAACACGTCGTCAATGACCAGCACGCGCGAGCCGTGCGCCACGGAACTGAAAATCCCGTCGGAGTCCTCGAACGCGACCTCCTGCGCGCGCGACTCGATGCCCATGTACGACCTGCATTTCAGCGCACGGTGGCGCGGGCGCAGGCCGTGGTAATAGAAAAACTCATGCACCGCAACCCCCACCGGCGCACCGCCCCGCCACAGCGCGATGACATCATCCGGCACCCACCCCGAGTCCAGGATCATCCGCGCCAGCATGAAACTGTCGCGCAGGTAGTCGTTCGCGGAAAGATAGGTTTTGTTGAGCATGGGAGTCCTTTTTTAGTTGCTAGTGGTTAGTGGTCAGTGGTTAGTGGTCAAAGGAGGACAGGCATTCCTGCCTGTCTATGAAAGCCCGACGGCGACAGGCAGGAATGCCTGTCCTCCTATGACCGCCGCGCCATACCCTTGTACATGACATATTCATATTCACTCGTCTGTTTCGGACAGAACACTAATCACTAACCACTAATCACTGACCACTAACCACTGACCACTGACCACTGATCACTAATCGCAGAAAGGCCGTCACCAGCGCCGGGCCGTAGAAGACCCAGATCACCGCGGCGGCCGCGAGGTAGGGGCCGAACGGGATGACGTGCGTCTTTTTCGTCTTTGTGTCGCGGCACGCGATGAGCAGCAGCCCCACGACGCTCCCCAGCAGCGACGACACGAAAATCGTGAACAGCACCGCCTGCCACCCCAGGAACGCGCCGATCGCGCCCAGCAGCTTCACGTCCCCGAAGCCCATGGCCTCGCGCGGGATGGTGATGGCGTCGGCCTTGCCCCGAATCTTGCCGAGCGTGCCGAGCGCGATGTCCGCGCCGTCCAGCACAAGGCGGTCGTGGTAGAACACGAGCGTGCGAGCAGCCTTTCCGCCCACGGTGAACGCGCCCTCCACGACGAGGCGGTCGCTTTCACGGCTGAAGATGTCCTCCCACAAGAGGGTGTCCTCGCCGACGGCGAGGACGGCGCTCTTGCCCTCGCGGCACCATGTGAAATCCTGCGGGGGGTCGAAGCGTTCGCGCTTGCGCCCCCAGGCGAGCTTCCCTAGCTCCACGATGCCCCACAGCAGCCCGAACCCGGCCGCCAACCCCAGCAGCGACATCAGCAGGCCCTGCCACCACACCTCGCACCCGTGCAGCACCGGCAGCGCCGCGCTCAGCAGCGGCCCCGCGACCATCCCCCCGACGGTCACCGAGTCCGGCAGGATGTAATGCTCGAAGTCGATGAACGTCCCCAGCACCAGCCCCCCGATGAACAGCCAATAGACGAGGATCAGCGCAGGGTGCGAGAGCGGGAGCATCCCCAGGTCGTCCGGGATCACCCATTTCAGGAACACCGCCAGGAACAGCGTCGCCGTCAGCAGCTCCACCAGCATATAGCGTATGGCGATGGGGCCCTTGCACGACGCGCACCGCCCGCGCAGGAGCAGCCAGCTCAGCACCGGGATGTTCAGGTGCCACGGGATGAGCATCCCGCAGTGCGGGCAGTGCGAGCGCGGCGCCACGACCGACTCCCCGCGCGGGATACGCCAGATGCACACGTTCAGGAAGCTGCCCACGCACGCCCCGAAGAACGCCGAGAACACCGCGAACAGCGCGAAGTGGAACATGGTCATAGGCATTGAGGGGTTAAGGGGATGAGGCTAAGGCGTTAAGGCCGTGAGGCAACGAGGCTGTGAGGCCTCTCATCAATAGCGCAGGAGTGAGATGCGACAGCAAGCCTCGCACCAATAGCGCCGTCGACGGGGTGAGGCCGTGAGGCAACGAGGCTGAAAGCCTCGCATCACTAGCGTAGGGCAACGCCCTACGGAATGGGACACAACGCGTCAAGGCTGTAAGCCTTGCATCATGAGCGAGGCGTGTCGCACCTCGCCGTTGATAGTAGGCTTTCAGCCTACACGGGTAACTCGCCACCAACGCAGGGCGTTGCCCTGCGCTAATGATATAGCCCCTTTGGGGCTGGGGCAAGCACGTCATGAACGCAGGGGACCGCCCTGCGCGAGTGGTATAGTCCCTTTGGGGCTGACCAGCACGCGTGGTTTTAGTGTGTCGCCTTGATGCCGAGAAAGACGTTAACCTTGCGTTCATGTCCTTACAGCCTCACAGTCTTACAGCCTTACAGCCTCACAGTCTTACAGCCTCACAGCCTCACAGCCTTAACCCCTGCCCCCTCACTTCACTTCCTTCACGACGGACGTGACCGCCTTCAGCACACCCGCCACGTTCGCGAGGTCCGCGGGGACGATCATGGTGTTGTTGGTCTTGGCGAGGTTGCCGAAGGCCGTCAGGTACTGCTGGGCCAGCTGCATGTTGACCGCCTCGGCGCCGCCGCGCTCCATGATGGAGGTGGCCACGCTCTGGATGCCCTTGGCCTGCGCCTCCGCCACCATCAGGATTTCCTTGGAACGGCCCTCGGCCTCGTTGATGCGCTTCATCTTCTCGCCCTCGGACTTGGCGATGGCCTCCTGCTTGTCGCCCTCGGCGCGGTTGATCTTCGCCTGACGCTCGCCCTCGGAGGAAGCGATCATGGCGCGCTTCTCGCGCTCGGCGCGCATCTGCTTCTCCATGGCGTCGCGGATGCTCTGGGGCGGCGAGATGTTCTTGATCTCGTAGCGCGTGACCTTGATGCCCCACGGGTCGGAGGCCTTGTCCACGGCCTCGACGATGGCGGCGTTGATGTGCGTGCGCTCCTCGAAGGAGCGGTCGAGCTCGAGCTTGCCCATCTCGCTGCGCATGGTGGTCTGCGCCAGCTGCGTCGTCGCGAACAGGTAGTTGCCGATGCCGTAGGAGGCCTTCACGGGATCCATGATCTGCATGTACAGGATGCCGTCCACCTCCACGGTGATGTTGTCCTTCGTGATGCACTGCTGGGGCGGCACGTCGATGGCCTGCTCCTTCAGCGAGTGCTTGTACGTCACGCGGTCGAGGAACGGCATCAGCACGTGCAGGCCCGCATGGCGCGTCTTGTTGTACTTGCCCAGCCGCTCGGTGATGAACACCTGTTTCTGCGGCACGATCCGCACGCACTTGGCAAACGTGTAAACGCCGACAAAGGCGATAACTACCCAAACCCACATACCCATAACCTTTACTCCTTCTTGTTAGACACGCTCGACCCCGAGCGTGATGTTCTGCTTTGAGCGGATACGGACACGGGTCCCTGCCGGGACCTCTTCGCCCGCCTCCGCCTCCCATGTGCACCCACGGAACTCCACGCGTCCCGCCCGGTCCGGCAGGATGGCCTCAACGACCGTGGCGTTCTTCCCGACAAAATCATCATCCATGTCATCCCCTTCCTTCGCGTCCCCCGTGAACACCCGCTTGAACAGCCTGCGCATCGTCACGAGGAAAACCACGGACAGCACCGTGAACAGCGCCCACTGCCACGCGAACGGGATACCCAGCACCCTCGTCAGCAGCGCGACGACGAACGCGGACATCCCGAAGAAGACGATGAAGAAGCCTGTCGTCAACATCTCGGCAACCACAAGCATGATGCCCAGGACAACCCAATAAAGCGGACTCATACGAAAACTCCAGTGGTTAGTGGTTAGTGGTCAGTGGTTAGTGATTAGTGGTCAGTGACTAGTGGTTAGTGGTCGACCGCTGTCGAGAGCCATCGACCGCTGTCGACCGCCATCGGCCGCCGCCGAAATCCCGAATCCCCCCTCACGCCTCCAAGTCCTTCTCCGTCAGCGGCTCGACGGGTTTCTTGCACCACGGGCACGTGTCCGTCCCCTCCGCCCAGAAGTACGTTTTCTTGCAGGCCTTGCATGTCCAGCGCGTTTTCTGCTCCGCCGCGAGCTTGTCCGTCCCGCCGTCCTTCTTGATGCGCTCGCAGTTCTTGCGCGCGGCCTTGCGGTACAGGTGATCCCCCTCGCTGTGGTAGCGTTTCAGCTTCTCGCACTTCTCGAAGTCCGCGCACAGGCCGCAGGCCGTGATCTTCCGCTCCTTCGCGCACTTGAACACGGCGCACTGCGACTCCATCTTCGGGCTTGTGCACCCGACGCACTTCCGGCCGTCGTCCCCGCCTTTCAGGCGCAACTTGCAGGCCGAGCAATAGATGCCGCAGAACGCGAAGTCATACGTCTTCGCCCCTGTCGCCGCCGCGCCGCCGCCCAGCGGCGTCAGCGTCTTTTTCGGTGCCTCGTCCGCGGCGCCGGCCAGCCCCGCGCAGCCCGCGCACACGCAGCACGCCACAAACTCCCGCCGACTCGTCCCATTCTGTTTTCTCATGACATCCTCCAACGTTCCGTACCCAGGCGCAAGGGCGCCCCCATATTTGACCTTTATGCCAATATGAATGACAAGGATAATACCGCAGTCCCTGCGCAAAGTCAACTAAAACCCGTGACCCGTCAAAAAAAAGGGACGCAACCGTGAAGACGGGGCGGGATGGGGCTAAGGGCAACGGCGGCGGTGTCCATTCAGTCGTCTGTCTTCACTTGGGTCTTGCGGGCGGACGCGACCATCTGTATGAGGGTGCGCCTCTCTTGCCAGGTGTCGCGCAGGGAGGCGATGCGGAGCATCTGGCGGAACAGATCGGGCTTGAGGCGGCGCGACGGGGTGATGCGGATGCGCATGGGGCGGTTGGGCTCGAGGCAGAAGAAGTTGTCGTCGTAACGCGCGTCCATGCCGTCGAGCGAGAGCCACACCCATAGCGCGACCTGCTGGGAGGTGAGGGTGACGGCGTAGCTGGTGTCGTCCCACGCGCGGATCTCGGCGCGCATACGCGGGGGCGGCAGCGCCCATTCGCGCGGCTCGCAGAAGTACACGAAGTTGGAGGCGATAAGCGCACCGTGATCGTCGCGGAGGTAGAGCCACAGGAACAGGTCGTTCGCACCGAAATTGGCAATCAGGTCGCCGATTTTCAGGCTGGCGGCGGCCTCGCGCGTGGCGGGGGCGAGCGTAAGCTCCGTGGCGCCATCCATGAGAAGGTCGCCTTGCGTGCGGGTCATGCGCCAGTTCAGCTCGGCGTTGAGGGCTTTGGGCGTGTCGTTGAACGCGAAGAGGTCAACGGTCGCTGTCTTGGGTCGGAACGCGCCGCTGGCCCAGACGGGGGAGAGGCTTTTCCTGAGCAGGTAGTGCGCGGCTTTCCAGCGGCCTTCAAAGTCAACGCTCGCGGTGCTCGCCTGGGGCCAGCAGTCATTGAGGTGCCCGTTGATGAAGCCGTGCGTGTTGGGCTCATCGCAGCGGACGCGCTCCCACTCGCGCTTGATCAGCACGGCGTGCTGGATCTGGCTGAGCCATGCGTGGTTGGCGAAGCTCGCGGGGAAGAGGAAGTGGCGGATGAAGGTGGAGGCGATGAGGGGCAGGGTGAGCGCGTCCTGCGCGTGGTAGGTGCAGGCGGGGTGCGAGAGGTTCTGCTCCTCTTCGGAGAGGTACGTCGCGATGATGCGCGGCTCGGGGAGAGAGGGTGTGGGCGCGAAGCCCGTCGCATGGGTGAAGGCGTCCTTCGGCAGGCACAGCCCGGCGGGGTCTTCGGCCTTGACGGTGGCGGTTAAGGCGGGGTCGTCGCAACCCCACAGGACCATGCAGGGGTGGTGGCGGATACGGCGGATGTTGGGGCCCAGGCCGTCCTCGAGCGCGTCGTGCCAGACCATCAGGCCATATTCGTCGCAGAGGTCATAGAAGGCGTTACACTCGTAGGCGGCGATGTCCTTCACGCGCAACAGGTTCATGTTGCCCACGACGGCGGCCTTGACGAGGCGCGCGTATTCCACACGCGAGAGACGCGCAGGGTAGAGGTCCGGCCGGGTCCACACCGTGCCCTTGATGTACATCGGGTGGCGGTTGAAAATCAGGCGCGGCGAGCCCGCCTTGGCCTCCACGATCTCCGCATGGCAGATGCCGATGCGGCGCGAGACGTGCTCGAGGCTGGTGCGTTCGGCGAGCACGTCCACGAGGACTTCGTAGAGCGGCTGCTCGCCCATGCCCGAGGGCCACCAGTATTGCGCGTTCTTGAGCGTGAGGCGCAGGGTCTGGCAGTCGGCCGTGAGGGGTTCGCGCGCTTCGCTCAGCGTGATGTTCTTGTAGCAGACGCGCGCCTGCACCTCCAGCTGGCATTCGGCGATGCAGAAGCGCTCGGTGATGACGGTGACGTCGAGCTCGGCAACAGCGGTGTCGGTGATGCCTTGGCGGACGATGACGTCCCGCACACGCACGCCGTTGAACGCCTGTATGGAGACGTCGCCGTTGATGCCGACCGTCGGCAGGGCCGGGCGCCCGGCCAGCGGCGCACGGTTCCGCGCCTTCCTCACGGGCGCAGCGAACGAGATGGCGAGCTTGTTCTTGCCGGGGATGATGTAGGGCTTCACGTTGAACTCAACAATGTGCATCCCAGCCTCCGTCTTGCCGAGCGGCACGTCGTTCAACGCGATTTCCGCCGCGCCGTCCAGCCCTTCGATGCAGAGCATGACGCATCTATGGTTCAGGAACCCCTCGATGCTGAACGTGTTCTCGTATGTCCACTCCGTCTCCGCGACCCACGCGATCTCCCGAAGGTTTCGCCCGATGAAGGGGTCGGGGATTTCGCGGATGGCGAGCAGGTCCGCATGGATGCAGCCGGGCACAACCGCCTTGTAGATTTTCTTGGTGCCGGTCTTGCGGACCGTCCATTCGCCACTCAAATCAAGTCTTCTCATTTAAATCACTTTTCACCGTTAAGCCTGCCCGACCTGTCCGGGAGCAGACACAAAAAACACCTTGCCCATTCAAATCGCGGACGGGATACACACCACCGTGACCCTTCAAATGCCGGACATAGGTTCACCTTACTTCCGTAATCAGTTATTACTATAGCAAATGAGCGCCCCCGTGAAAAGCGGAAAGTTGAACAGAAAATTGAACGTGGCGCACGATGACCTGAACCGGATACGCTCACACGTCCCAGACGGGGCTGGGAAGCACCTTTTGGGAGGGATAGGCACAGAGGGTGCGGCCGTCGCGGGCGGTGAGGGTGGCGCGGTTGCCGCGGAGGGTGAGGGTCATGGGCGCAGCCCCCCTACCCCGCAGGATGTTGGCGACCATGAGGGCTTTCTCGAGGCCGTCGCCACGGCGGAAGTTCCAGACCTCGTCGGGCTGGGCGAGGCGCGTGGGGCCGTCGTAAATCGATTCGCCGCTCCATGCGGCGGCCTGCCGCACGAGCTCGCCTTCGTCCCACCCTTCCGCGCCCGCGCGGCTGACGGGGTTGCGCTCCATGGCGGCTTGGATGAAGGGGGCGGGGTCTGTGCGCGAGAGGTCGCGCCAGGCGTAGAAGGCCATGTCGGCGGTGGCGTTCCGCTCGCGCAGGGCCTCGATGCGGCGGATGACCTCCTCGCGCGTCATCTCCGTCGTGAGCGCGAGCGGCGGCTCGGCGGCGTCGAACGCGATGCCCGTGACGCTGGGGAGACGCGGCTCGGTGTGGCAGAAGCGGGAGAGCTGGCGCACGACCTCGGCCGCGCTCATGCAGCTGTTGCCGATGGCGGCCTTCAGCGCCTCCACGTCCGCAGGGTCGTCAAGGTCGATCGTGCGCTCGCGCATGAAGTCCTCGACATCGTTCAGCACGACCTTGCACGGCAGGTAGCCTGCGGCGAAGGTCTCGATCGGGATGGTGGCGAGCAGCTTGGGGCGCGTGGCGTCGGTGGCCTTGTAGGTGCTGTCCTGCTCGAAGCGGAAGGCCTCCTCCAGCGGCAGGTAGCGGTCCGCGCCGTTGATGCGGCTGCGCAGGACGAAGCAGTCGCGCACGCGCGGATTCTGGCGCAGGAAGTTGCCGAGGATCTCGGGCGTGAGCGGCGTTTTGAGGTACTTGCGCAACTGCGCGGCGAAGCGCCCGAAGGCGTGCGGGTCGATGGTCGCGCGCGGGTAGAGCGTGTGGATCCAGCCCGTGTGGTGCGCGACGATCGTGACGCGCTCGTTCTCCAGCGCGCGGCGGGCCTGCCCGGAGATCTGCGTGCCGTTGAACCACATGGCCTTGGTGACGAGGCGGCGGTTGTTGGTGAGGATGCCGTCGTCCGCGTCGATGAAGTTCTGCGAGTGGAGCGGGGTGGCCATGAGGAAGATTTTCTCCAGCGGTATCCCCGCGACGACGAAGAGCGCGGCCGCGTAGAGCGCCGAGAGCGACACGCACTCGCCCGCGCCCGTGGTGAAGCCCTCGCGGTGTTTGAACGCGTCCATGGCTTCGACGGTCTCGGTCTTCCAGTAGGGGATGACGTCGGAGGTGTATTTGTCGAGGCCGAAGTGGGTGCGGATGTCGATGTCGAAATAGTAGGCGTCGCCGGTGTAGCCGAAGAGCGCGTTGGCCTGCGCGATGGCGTCGGGCGAGATGAAGTCCGCGAAACGCGCGAGCTCGCGCCGCTGGTCGGTGAGGCCCCACGTCTCGAGGTCGAGGTTGAAGACGTAGTGCTCCATGATGTACTGCTTCAGGCGCTGGAGGCGGCGGTAGGGCTTGGCCTTGCGGATGCCCGCGAACCACGGGTCCTCGCGCCACAGCCACAGGCGCGGCGACATGATGTTCGCCAGCACGAGGCTGTACATCAGCTCCGGGAACACGAACACCTCCATGTCGGAGAGCGTGACCGCCGAGGAGCACCGCGCTAGGTCTTTGGGCGTCATTGCTCCGACAGCTCGAGTTTCCGCGCGCTGCAGGGCGAGGCGCAGCGCGAGCAGCCGTGTATGCAGCCCCTCGGCTTCGCCACGTCCTGCCCCGTGAAGCAGAACGTGCACAGCTTGTCGCGCGGCACGCCGATGGCCGCGGCCAAGTCGTCAACGCGCTGGAAGGCCAGCGATGAAAGGTTAAACCTGCCGCGGATCCTGTCCACCATCTCCCGGTAGGCGTCACCGTCCGTGTCGAGGTAGGCGGCGATGTCCGCCGCCTCGCCGCCGATCTCGCGGATGATCCGCCGCGTGAGCAGGTCCATCTCGCCGCGCGAGCGCGAGAAGTTCAGGAAGCGGCACTGGTAGAGCAGCGGCGGGCAGGCGATGCGCATGTGGATTTCCTTCGCCCCGCAGCCGAACAGCCGATCGACCTGCCCGCGCAGCTGCGTGCCGCGGACGACGGAGTCGTCGCAGAACACCAGCCGCTTGCCCTTGATGAGATCCGGGACGGTGATCAGTTTCTTCTGCGCGATCGTATCGCGGTCGGACTGCCGCTGCGGCGTGAAACTGCGCGACCACGTCGGCGTGTACTTCACGAACGGCCGCGCGTACGGGATGCCCGCGACCGTGGCGTAGCCCAGCGCATGGCCGACGCCCGAGTCCGGCACGCCCCCGACCGAGTCCGCCTCCACGGGGTTGCGCCGCGCCAGCGCCGCCCCGCAGTCGTACCGCGCCACCTCCACGTTGCGCCCCTCATACGCCGAGGCCGGGTAGCCGAAATAGACCCACAGGAACGCGCAGATCGCCTGCTCCTTGCCCGGCGGGATCAGCGTCGTCACGCCCTCCGGCGTGCAGACGGCCATCTCGCCCGGCCCGAGGTCGCGCACCGTCTGGTAGCCGAGGTTCGGGAAACTGCTCGTCTCCATCGCCACCGCCACCGCGCCCTCCTTCTGCCCGATGATGACCGGCGTGCGCCCGTAGCGGTCGCGGATGGCGTACAGCAGGCCCTCCTTCGTCAGGATGAGGATGGAGCACGAGCCGGAAATCCGCATCTGCGCCGAGCGCACCCCCTTCTCGAACGTCTCCTGCGAGTTGATGAGCGTCGCGACCACCTCCGTGGTGTTGATGCCGCTGCGGCTCATCTCGGAGAAGTGCGCCGCGCGCGACGACGAGAACATCTCCTGCACCAGCCGCTCCTTGTTCGTGATGAGCCCCACCGTCACGATGGCGTACGTGCCGAGGTGCGACGTGATGATCAGCGGCTGGTCGTTGGTGTCGCTGATGACCCCGACCCCGGCGCAGGAGGCTTCCCCCTCCCTGAACCTGCCGTAATCCGTCTCGAACTTCGTGCGGAACTGCGCGTTGCTGATGTCATGGATCGCCCGCTGGAACTCTTTCTTGCCCGACAGCACCGCCATCCCGCCCCGTGCCGTGCCGAGATGCGAGTGATAGTCCGTGCCGTAAAACAGATCCGGCACGCAATGACGCTTGGAGACCACACCGAAAAAACCGCCCATACAACCCCTTCACCTTTTGACCTGAAATCGGAAGCCATTAGCATACCCTATATCATCCTCAAACCGCAAGGCGAATCGCAAGCAAAATGAGCCAGGCGTTTTAGGCGGCGGCAAGGACAGGGCAAAACGGCCCACCGCCCCGCCCTTTCCGGGGGGCATTTAATCGCGGGAAAAAACCGCGAACTTTTTTCATTTTCCCTCTTGCAAGGAAAAGCGAGGTTTGGTATTGTAATTGATTTCTTGGAGGGGTAAATGGTTAGAATCAGACTTCGCAGAACAGGTTGCAACAATAATGCGACATACCGCGTGGTGGCGGCGGATCAGCGCTCGCCGCGCGACGGTAAGTTTTTGGAGATTCTCGGCTGGTACACGCCGAGGCAGGACGGCGAGAATTTCAAGCTGGATTTGGAACGTATCGCCTACTGGCAGTCGCAGGGCGCGCAGCTGAGCGAGACCGTGGCGAGCATGGTCCGCAAGGCGAAGAAGGCGTTGCCGGCGCTCTGAGTGTGTCGGGCGTGCCATGAGCGAGCCTTTGCGCATCGACGTGCTGACGGTGTTCCCCGGGATGCTCCGGGGGTTCCTCGAGGAGAGCATGTTGGGGCGGGCGGCTCGGATGGGCGCGGTGGTTTTCAGGACGGTTGACCTGCGGGATTTCGCGCATGACGCGCGGCGCACTGCGGATGACCGTCCCTACGGCGGCGGCCCCGGCATGATTATGAAGCCGGAGCTGTGGTTCGAGGCGATTGAGACGGTCAGGACGCCAGCGGCGAGGGTCATCCTGATGACCCCCTCCGGCAGGACGTTCCGGCAGGCGCAGGCCCGGCGGCTGTCGCGGGAGCGGCACTTGATTTTGCTGTGCGGGCATTACGAGGGGATTGACGAGCGTGTGCGCGAGGCGCTGGTGACGGACGAGCTGTCCATCGGCGACTATGTGCTCACGAACGGCGCCCTGCCCGCCGCGGTGGTGGCTGACGCGGTGGTCCGCCTGTTGCCCGGCGTGCTGGGCGCGGGCGAGGCGGCGACGCGGGAGGAGTCCTTCACGGACAGCCTTCTGGAGTTTCCGCAGTACACGCGCCCGCCGGTGTACCGGGGCATGGCCGCGCCGGAGGTGCTGGCGGGCGGCAACCACGCGCAGGTCGCGGCGTGGCGGGCCCGGCAGGCGTTGGACAGGACAGCGAGGCAGCGTCCGGACTTGCTGAGATGAACAGGGCGCAACGGATGGATGGATTGAACGAGAAGGAGTAGAGACATGATTGCGAAAGCGATTGACAAGATTAACGCCGAGCAGATTGCGAAGGCAAATCAGATGAGGACTGACCTGGCGAACAAGGGGAAACCCGCCGATCAGGTTGAGGTGCGCCCCATGCTGAAGTTTAAGGTTGGCGACACCGTAAAGGTGTTCGTCCGCATCAAGGAGGGCGACAAGGAGCGCTTGCAAGCGTTCGCGGGCATCGTGATCGCGCGTGACGGCGCATCCAGCCAGACCGCCACGTTCACCGTCCGCCGCATTTCCTACGGCGTCGGCGTGGAGAAGGTCTTCCCGCTCCACTCGCCCTTCGTGGACAGGGTCGAGGTCGAGCGCTCGGGCAAGGTCCGCCGCGCCAAGCTCTATTACCTGCGCAAGCTGACAGGCAAGAAGGCCCGCCTGCGCGAGGCGTAAGAGCGACCTGCCCAAAGAGGAAAAGCCTCCGAAGCGTACGGCTCCGGGGGCTTTTTGCGCAGGGGCTGGGAAAGCGCGCTAATCGCAACATGGCAGGCATCGTAGAGACGGATGATTATCCGTCTCCGCAGGATAGCGACATCGTAGAGACGGATGATTATCCGTCTCCGCAGGGCAGCGACATCGTAGAGACGGATGATTATCCGTCTCTACGCATTATCCCCTAAGCGTTACAGCGCCTTTCGGGCGCCGCAGGAGCGGCGCACCACGAGGGGGGCGTGAAGGAGGATTTCGCGCGCGGGGGTGGCGGGGGACTTGATGCGCTGCAGGAGGGTCTGCACGGCGACCGCGCCGATGTCCGCGCAGGGCTGGTGGATGGTCGTCAGGGGCGGGGTCAGGAGCTTCGCGTATTGGACGTCGTCGAAGCTTGCGAATTTCAAATCCCGCGGGACGCGGACGCCGAGCTCCGCCACGGAGCGGATAAGCTGGGCGGCGGTCGCGTCGTTCGCGCAGATGACGGCGTCCGGCTTTTTCCTGAGCATCGCCCGCACCAGCGGCGTATCCTCGGGGTCGCCGATGATGACGTTGCGCCCGCTCCACGGGATGCCCGCGTTGAGGGTCGCGTCCGTCACGCCGGCGATGCGGTATTGCACGGTCGAGGCGGAGCCGCGACGGGCGAAGAACAAGATGCGTTTCGCGCCGCGCCGGATCAGGTGGTCCGCCACGCGGTAGCCCGCGCTCAGGTTGTCGATGCCGACAAGGTCATACGCGCTGCGCTCGGGGAAGTGGACGATGTCGCGGTCGAGCAGCACGACGGGGATGTTGCTGGCCGCGAACAGGCGCAGCAGCTCTTGGTTGATGCTCTCGTACCCTTGGATGAGCTCCAGCGGCTCAAGGAAAATGCCCGCCACTTTCTGGCGGATGTACTGGCGTGCGAGGTCGAGGGAGCTCTTCGCCCGCGCGACGGGGTCGGGCGAGGTCGTGTCGCCCAGCACGAGCGCGAAGCCCGCCTGCTGGCTGTGCGTGGCGATGGCGTTGCAGATGGGCGTGAAAATCTCCGTGGTCCCGAGGCTCGGGACGATGACGCCGAGGTAGCGCGTGGAGGCGTTCGCGAACGGGTGCAGGTAGGTTCCGGAACCGGGGCGGCGGTCAAGAAACCCCGCGCCCTTCAGATCCCGCAGCGCGCGCGAGATGGTCGGGCGCGAGAAGCCGAACCGCTTGACCAGCTGCTGCTCGCTCGGGAACCGCTTGCCGACCGTATATTTCTCTGAAACGATCTCGTCGCGCAGCGTTTCAAAGACAATCAGATGTTTAGGTTGAGATGAGTCAGTCATAATGATGCGGGGTAGTATAGCGTTTTCCGTCAACCGCTCCAAGCGGAAAAACCTGCTAATACAACTTTCTGTCAATTCATTGTTTTTAGGATGGCAATCCGCCGGATAAAAGCGCACCCTATTCTCCATGGCGAGATGTTTTTCCAAATCAGGATAGGGAGGCAGACGATGAAACGGTTTATCGCGAGTGTGATGGTGTTGCCGATGGTGGCGGTCTCTGCGGCGGTGCTGGACGCGCCGACGGAGATCGAGGGGTGCGTGCTGTGGCTGGATGCCGCGGACGGGGACAGCTTGACGCTTGACGGGGGTGCCGTGGCCGAGTGGCGTGACAAGTCCGGCGGCGACGGTCATGTGGCGCAAGGGGATGCCAATCACCGCCCTGCCTTTTCCGCCGGACAGCTCAACGGCCGGGCGACGCTCCGTTTCAGCGGGGACGAGTGGCTTGCCGGGCCTGCGGTGCTTGCCCAAGGCGCGCAGGGGTTCGGGTACTACATCGTCTGGCGGCGGGCGGACACCGGCAGCGCCGGTGTTGTCTTCGAGCAGTCGGGGGCCGACGAGCAGCAGGGGACACGCGCGTCGTTCCTGACCCTCGGCGACACGTTCGGTTTCTGCGGGGCGTTCAATGACGCATGGGACATCGCGGCGTTCACGCCCGGCGGCTGGAAGGTGTCGGGGTTGGAGTACAACGCGAACGCCTGGAACACGGTTTGCCTTGATGACGAGACGGGGACGAGGACTGCGGATGCGGACAGGGTGAACCCCGTTGTGCAGCAGGTCGGCACGGCCGGTATCCGCGTGGGGAACAAGCTGGCGAACAACGGCGAGTGCCTGAACGGCGACATTGCGGAGATTATCGTATTCGACCGCGTGCTGAGCGATATGGAGCGCGAGCGCGTCCTGTATTACCTGCAAGAGAAGTGGCAGGTCGGCAGCCGTTACATCGACGGGATGTGGGTGAGCTTCGAACACGGCTGGTATCCCGACGGGTGGGTCGCGCAGGGGGATGCCTTTACCCAGAACCCGACGGCCTCGACGCGGCAGTTCTTTAACAAGCAGGGGGATTGGTTTGTCAACACGTTCGACGGGCCCGGCAACACGGACAGCGCGACGGGGACGCTCACGGGGACGCCGTTCGTCCTTTCCAGCAACACGCTCCGGCTGCTGGTCGGTGGCGGTTATCAGGAGGATCCGGGCAACGGCCTGTGCCAAGTCCGCCTCGAGCGGGAGACTGCGGGCGGGGGCTGGGAGGTCGTCCGCAAAGCGACAGGCGCGAACGACGACGCCATGCGCGAGACGCGCTGGAACGTGGACAACCTCAAGGGGCAAACCGTGCGGTTCGCCGCAGAGGACGCTGTCCCGGGCGGATGGGGATACATCAGCTTTGACGCGCTCCGGCTGGTTGACGAGCCGATGTTCACGGCGTTCCACACGGATTTCAACACCGGCACGCTGCCGCCTGAGCTTGTGGTGCAACGGCCGGTCGCGCACCCGGCGGTGGAGCTTACGGAAAACCAGACGCTCCGTTTCGCATTGCCCGAACACGCGGGAATCTCCTTCGACACATGGATGCCGATTGACCGCTCGCCCAAGGCGCTGTTGCAGACGTTCAACGCCGACCGCTTTTCCATGCAGACGTATGTGAGCGCATTTTCATCGGTCAACGAGACGGTCCATTGCGGCATCGTGCTGAACTGCGAGGCCGTCGGCGCAACCCGATACCGTTACTGGATGTTCGGGCCGTTCGGGTTAGGCAACACACTCTGCATGGAACGGACCGAGGATGACAAACAATCCGTCAGCCTCCTCCGCAGTCAGGTGACGAACATCTACCTGCGCGTGGACGGCTATCAGAATCAGGTGACGTTCTCATGCAGCGAGGACGGCGAGGCATGGGATGTCGTCGGCACGGGAACCGTCCCTGATGACGCGCCGTTGCTGAACGCCGGGCTCTTCCTGAAAAACTGGAACGGGGACTCCACGCTGTGCGAGGCCGAGTTCGGCTCGCTGAGCTACACCTCTTCGCAGGTGGCGCCCAACAGCCCGCTGGGCATTCCGGGATGTGTGCTGTGGCTGGACGCGGCGGACAGCGGCACGCTCGTGAGCGACGAGTTGAGCGACGCCGTGAGCCTCTGGAAAGACAAATCCGGCTGGGGCAACGACGTGCAACAGGCGAACGCGGTCTATCAGCCGCGCTTGTCGCCCGCGTCGCTGAACGCGCTGCCGAGCGTGCGCTTCGACGGCCACGCCTACCTCGAAGGCCCGCAGGCGCTTGTGAAAGCGGCGCCGCAGTTCTCCTATTATATCGTCTGGCGGCGGGATGACAACCATAACGGCGCGGAGTCCGTCTTTGAGCAATCGGGCGGCGGGAATGGCTGCCGGGCCGCGCTGATGACCCGCGACGAAGGCGTGGGCTTCTGCGGGGAATTCAACGATGCGTTTGGCATGGCGCCGTTCATGCCGGAGGCGTGGAAACTTTCCGCGCTCGAGTTTAACGGGCAGCCGGAGGACAACGTTTACCTCGACGACGAGGCGGGCGTGATGGTCGCCACCATCGACGCGGCGCTCCAGCAGGTCGGCATCGAAGGCACCCGCGTGGGATGCAAGCTCACGACGACGAGTGAGTTCCTGAACGGCAGCGTTGCGGAGATCCTCGTGTTCAAGCGTATCCTGACGGCGGCGGAGCGTTACAACGTGCTGTATCACCTGCAATCGAAGTGGGGTGTCGGCGACAATTACGATGCCGAGCCGAACGATCTGGCGACGGCCTCCCTGACGGTCGGCGGCAAGCCCGTTGACCTGCACGGGGCGGTCGAGACGTACAGGGCGCTGACGCTGGCGGACACCGCGCACGTCACCAACGGGACGCTCATTGTGACGGAGGCGTTCAACCCGTGCGGCACATCGACGGTGGATTCACTGACGCTGGCGGACGGCGCGATCATCGGTGTCCACGACCGCCCGACCGTCCATGTGCAGGACGCTCTCACGCTGGGCGAATACGGGACGTTCGCGTTGCCCGAAGGCACGATCGTCCCGCGCCTGACGTTGTTCACGTTCGACCAACTGCTGGGCGGGGAGAACCTTGCGGGCTGGACCATCAGCGGTACGCCCGCCCGCGCGAAAACGGAGTTGACGCAAGAGGGCGACACCATCGTGCTGCGCGTGTTCTACCCGGCGACGCTCATCTTGTTGAAATGAAAATGACGGAAAGAGAGGATGACATGAAGAAACTGTTGTGTGTTGCGATTCTGTGTGTGGCCTGCGGCGTGTGTGCGCAGCAACCTGTGGACGTGCGCGTGGCGCAACCGCTCGCCGCGCCTGTCGAGGGCGGTGACGGGGATATTATCGTCGCGGCGTTCGAGGGCGAGGACTACGGCGCGTGGACGGTCGAGGGCACGGCGTTCGGGAAAGGCCCCGCGCGGGGGACGCTCCCCGGTCAGATGAAGGTGAGCGGTTTCATCGGCAAGGGGCTGGTCAACTCGTTCAACGGCGGCGACGGCGCAACGGGCACGCTGACGTCGCCGCCGTTCAAAATCGAGCGCGGCTACCTCGCGTTCCTGATCGGTGGCGGCGGGCATCCGGGGCTGGAGATGAACCTCCTTGTCGGCGGCAAGGCCGTGCGCACGGCGACGGGGCCGAACGTCGTGCCGGGCGGCAGCGAGGCACTCGAGCCCGCGATGTGGGATGTGCGCGATCTGCTCGGCAAGGAGGCCCGCATCCAGATTGTTGACCGCGCCACGGGCGGCTGGGGGCATATCAACGTTGACCACATCGTCGCGACGGACACGAGGCCGCGCGTCTTGCAGAACAACGTCACCGCCAGCCTCACGCCGACGAAACGCTGGATGCTGCTCCCCGTGAAGAACGGCGGGAAGATGCGCAGGATGGAGGTGCGCCTCGGCGATGACGTGCTGCGCGCGTTCGACATTGAGTTTGCGGAGGACACTGCGGACTGGTGGGCGCCGCTGGACGTGAGCGCGTGGCAGGGCAAGGCGCTCACGGTGTGGGTCAGCCAACTCGCAGGGGAAGCCGCGGCCCTCGAGAAAATCCGCTTTGCGGATGCCCCTGCGGACACGGCGACGGTGTACAAGGAACCGCTCCGCGCGCAACTGCATTTCACGCCGCGCCTGGGCTGGTGCAACGACCCCAACGGGCTGAGTTTCTACAACGGCGAGTACCACCTGTTTTTCCAGCACAACCCCTACGGCGCGGAGTGGGGCAATATGCACTGGGGCCATGCGGTGAGCAAGGATCTGATCCACTGGCAGGAGATCAGCCCCGCGCTCTACCCTGACGCGCTCGGCACGATGTTCAGCGGCAGCGCGGTCGTGGACTGGAAAAACACGAGCGGCTTCGGCACGGGCGGCAAGCCGCCGCAGGTGCTGATCTACACGGCGGCGGGCGACCCGTTCACGCAGTGCATCGCATACTCGACGGACGGCCGGACGTACACCAAGCACGCCGGAAACCCCGTCGTGAAGAACATCTCCGGCGGCAACCGCGACCCCAAGGTCATCTGGCACGAGCCGACGCAGCGGTGGGTGATGGTGCTCTACGTCTGGCGTGACGAGCGGCACACGACCGAGTTCCTGACATCGCCCAACCTGAAAGACTGGACACACGCATCCACGCTTCCGGGCGACGCGAACGGCGGCTACCTGTTTGAATGCCCTGATCTCTTCGAGTTGCCCGTGGCGGGCGGTGCGGGCACGCGCTGGGTCACCTTCGGCGCGAACGGCGAGTATGCGGTGGGCGCGTTCGACGGCAAAACGTTCACGCCCGAGGCCGAGCGTCTGCGCGGTCACTTCGGGACGCACCATTACGCCGCGCAGACGTTCAGCGACCTTCCCGACAAACGCCGCGTCATCGTCGGCTGGCTGCAGGCCCATGTGCCGGGTATGCCGTTCAATCACGCGATGACCCTTCCGCGCGAGCTCGGCCTCACGCAAACGCCCGACGGCATCCGCCTCACGCACAGGCCCGTGAAGGAGATTGAGGCGCTGCGCGTCGCGGAAACGAAAATCGCGTCGGCGGAGGCGCTGGCGGGGTTCAGCGCGGAGCTCATGGAGGTGCGCCTCGCGTTCGCGCCGAGTGCCGACGCGATTGTGAAACTGGCGTTGCGCGGCATCCCGTTTGTGTATGACGCCGAAAAAAAGACGCTCACCGTGAGCGGCCACACCGCGCCGTTTGTGCTTCACAACGGCAGGGTCGAACTGATACTCTATATCGATCGCACGGCTGTGGAGGTGTTCTCGCAGGACGGGTTGTTCTACGCCAGCCGCGCGGTGACACCGAAGGCGGATGCGCTGGGCGCCGCCCTCACTGTCGAGCGCGGCGAGGCCAAGGATGTGAGTGGCACCGCGTACACGTTGAAGTCGTGCTGGGAGTAGGATGTTGTTTGATATTGTCACATTCGGGGAAGTGCTGTGGGACGTCATTGACGGCGCGGCGCACATCGGCGGCGCACCGTTCAACTTGGCGGCGCACGGCGTGCGGTGCGGGATGCGGGCCGCCGTCATCTCTGCGGTCGGCGACGACGACCTCGGCGACGGCGCGTTGCGCGAGCTCGCCCGCCTGGGGGTCGATGCCCGCTGGGTGGCGCGGAACGCGCTGCCCACGGGAACCGTCACGGTGACGCTCGACCGCGGCGAGCCGACGTATCAGATCCACCAGCCTGTCGCATGGGACGCCATCCCGATGCCCGCCGCGCCCGAAACGGCGCGCGCGTTCTGCTTCGGGACGCTCGCGCAACGGGCCGAGGCCTCATGCGCGACGCTCGCGCGGCTGCTGGCGGACACGTTCAAGGACGCGCTGAAATTTTTCGACGTGAACCTGCGGCAGGATTTCTGGTCGCAGGCGCAGGTCGAGGCCGGTATCGCCTCCGCCGACATCATCAAGGTCAACGAGGACGAGGCTGCCGTCCTCAACGGCGCCGCGCTCGCAAGCGTGCTGCGCGAGAAGGTCGTCATCGTCACGCTGGGTGCGCAGGGGTGCGCGGTGTACGACCGCTCATGGCCGTCCGCGCCCGTGCGGTTCCCGTCCCCGCGCATCCGGCTCGCCGACGCGGTCGGCGCGGGGGATGCGTTCGCGGCGGCGTTTCTGGCGGAGACACTGAACGGGAAATCCCCGGCCGAGGCCGCGGCGGCCGGGAACATGCGCGGTGCGTGGGTCGCATCGCAACACGGGGCCATCCCAGACAAAGAGCAACCACCCCTCACAAATCACTCCTCACTCCTCACTAACCACTGACCACTAATCACTGACCACTAACCACTAACCACTGACCACTAATCACTGACCACTGACCACTAATCACTAACCACTGACCACTAATCACTAAAAGGCTACACTATGAAGAGCAAGATCGTTTTTTGGGCAATCGTCTCCGCGCTGGCGGGGTTCCTGTTCGGGTTTGACACGGTCGTAATCTCCGGCGCGGAGAAAACGATTCAGGCGCTGTGGGGGCTCACGCCGTCCGCGCACGGGCTGGCCATGGGCGCGGCGCTTTACGGCACGACGCTCGGCGCGATTTTCGGCGGCATCCCGTCCGACCGCTTCGGGCGGCGCAAGACGCTGATCTGCATCGGTGCGCTGTACTTCATCTCGGCGGTCTGGTCGGGGCTGGCCACGGGCGTGTGGACGTTCATCATCGCGCGCTTCATCGGCGGGCTGGGGGTCGGCATCTCGACGGTCGCCGCGCCGCTCTACATCTCCGAGATCGCGCCGCCGAAACACCGTGGCGTGCTGACGGGGCTGTTCCAGTTCAACATCGTGTTCGGCATCATCGTCGCCTACCTGTCCAACTACCTGCTCGGGGGCATCGGCGAGACGGCCTGGCGCTGGATGCTCGGGGCCGAGGCGTTCCCCGCGCTGCTGTACTGGGCGCTGTGCTTCGCCATCCCCGAAAGCCCGCGCTGGCTCATCCTGCACGGGTGCAAGCCCGCGGGCGTGAACGTGCTGCGGATGCTCCAGCCCGCCGCGCGCGAGGCCGAGGTGCAGGCCTTGGCGGGCGAGATCGAGGCCAGTGGGCAGGGCATGAAAGCCGGCCGCGCCGAGAGCATCCTGTCGCGCCGTTTCCGCGTCCCCCTGCTGCTGGCGTTCGCGGTCGCGTTCTTCAACCAGCTTTCGGGCATCAACGCCGTCCTCTACTTCGCGCCGCGCATTTTCGAGATGACGGGGCTGGGCCCGAAGGCCGCCCTGCTCCAGTCCGTCGGCATCGGCGTGACCAACCTGCTCTTCACGTTCGCGGGCCTCGCGCTCATCGACCGCCTCGGGCGCAAGACGCTGCTCTACGTGGGGTCGGTCGGCTACATCGCGTCGCTGGGCCTGACGGCGTGGGCGTTCTTCAGCGGCACGTTCGGGATTGTGCCGCCCTGCATCTTCGCGTTCGTCGGGGCGCACGCGATCGGGCAGGGCGCGGTCATCTGGGTGTTCATCTCGGAGGTGTTCCCCAACGCCCAGCGCGGCGCGGGGCAGGCCTTCGGGTGTGCCACGCACTGGGTGTTCGCCGCGCTGATCACGAGCGTCTTCCCGTACGCCGTGGCGCGGATCGTGCCGAACCCCGACGTCACCGTCGCCCCCGCCGGCTACATCTTCGGCTTCTTCTGCCTCATGATGCTGCTGCAGCTGCTGTGGGTGTTCTTCTTCGTCCCCGAGACAAAGGGCGTGCCGCTGGAGCAGATGCAGAAGAGGCTCGGGACGGCGGAGTGATTGGGGATTTGAGGGGGACATAACACCATAATACCGCTGGCATTCCCTGAGGAAAAAGGGTAATATAAGGATTTCTTTTTCTTAGGCGGTTTATGCGGGGAACCCTGGCGTGACGTTTTATGTGCTGTATATTATTTTGTTTGTTGCGGCGCTGATCCTGGTGGCGGCGTGCTCGAGCAAGCTTGCGGGCTGGCTGAACGTCCCGGTGCTGCTGCTCTACCTGCTGGTAGGGATGCTGGCGAAATGGCGGTTCGGTGGCGCGCTCGACGCCAGCAACCCGTTCATCGGCAACATCAACAAGACGGCGAATATCGTGGGGTCGGTCGCGCTGGCGTTCATCCTGTTCGCGGGGGGGCTGGAGACGTGGTGGCGCGGGGTCCGGCCGATCCTCTTCCGGGGGGGGCTGCTGGCGAGCGCCGGGGTGGCGCTGACGGCGCTGCTGGTGGGGGCGTTCACGTATCAGATGCAGGGCAGGGGCTATACGTTCGCGGGATGCCTGCTGCTGGGCGCGATCATCTCCTCGACGGACGCGGCGGCGGTGTTCGCCGTGCTGCGGGGCAGGGGCGTGGCGCTGACGCGGCGGCTCCAGAACCTGCTGGAGTTCGAGTCCGGGAGCAATGACCCGATGGCGGCGTTTCTGACGTTATTCGTCGTGTCGATGCTGACGGGCACGGGGGGGGCGTACTGGACGGTCGTGCCGGAGTTCGCGGTGCGGACGGGGGTGGGCATCACGACCGGGCTGCTCTGCGGCCGGGTGATGGTGCGGCTGTTCAACAAGATCGATTTCGAGTATGACGGGCTGTACTATGTGCTGGGCATCGGGACGGTCCTGTTCACCTACAGCGTGAGCGAGCTGGTGCACGGCAACGGCTTCATGGCGGTGTACGTCTGCGGCATGACGATGGGCAACAGCAAGTTCATGTTCCGCAACAGCTTCGTGCGGTTCCATGACGGCATCTGCTGGCTCATGCAGGTGATGCTGTTCACGACGCTGGGGTTCCTCGTCAACCCCGGGCACTTCGGCGAGGTCTGGTGGCGGGCGGTGACGGTGGCGCTGTTCCTGATGCTTGTGGCGCGGCCGCTGGCGGTGTTCCTCTGCCTGGTGGGCTCGTCGTTCAGCTGGCGGGAGCGGCTGTTCATCTCGTGGGTGGGGCTGCGCGGGGGGGCGCCCATCATGCTGGCGACAATCCCGCTGATGGCGTTCGGCAAGCCCGGCGGCAGCAGCCCCGTGGACGTGAACCTCGTGTTCACGGTCGTGTTCCTGATCGTGATCCTCTCCGTGCTGATCCAGGGCAGCACGCTCATGCCGCTGGCGCGGTGGCTCAAGCTGGACCGGCCGTTCCGCGCCCGGCCGCGCGCGCCGCTGGCGTTCGACTACACCGACGCGCTCAAAGGCGAGATGCACGAGTTCGACATCGCCGACCGCCACGCGGGCAAGCGCCTGGCGGACCTAGGGCTGCCCAAGGGCGCGCTCGTGCTGCTGATCCACCGCACGGCACGCTATTTCGTCCCGCACGGCCACACGGTCTTGACGGTCGGCGACACCCTGATGATTCTTGCGGAGGAACCCGTCCTGGCGAAAGTCTGGGACGCGCTGAACGATTCGACAAAGAAGGAGGACATTCATCATGAAGACGGACATCATCATACTTAACACGGCAGTGATTGACCTTCGGAGCGAGGACTTCACGTTCGCGGACAAGCTCGTGGGCGCGGGCGGGCTGGCCTTGTGCGAGACCGCCGACATGCCGCCCTACACGCAGGCCGAGCTCATGGGCTACGTCGCGGACGGCAAGGCCACGGCCGGCGGCAGCGGCAACACCGCGCCCCTGCTGGCCCATGCCGGGCTGCGCGTGGCGGTGGGGGCGAATCTCGGCAGGGGTGACTACGACGGCCTCGACGCGCAGGGCCGCGCGTTCTACGACGTGCTGTCCGCCAGCGGCGTGGACATGTCCGCGACGCTCACCCACCCGACGCTGCCGACCGGCACCACGTTCATCCACGAGGCGCCCTGCGGCGAGCGCGGCGGCATCGCCTACTTCCCGAACGCGAACAACGATTTCGACTTCGAGGTCTTCAAGGAGGAGGTCCTGCGCCTCGCGCCGAGCGTCGTGTATTATATGTACTCCGGGCTGTCACGGCGCGGCGACGCGAACGGCGGCCAAGACCTCGCCGACTTCGTGCGCTGGTGCCGCCGCCAGGGCATCATCACCATCGTTGACAGCCACACCCTTTGCGGCAACCCCCGCGAGTTCATCGGCAAAGGCGCGCCCGTGGCGGCCTATAAGCTGCTCGAGCCCCTGCTGGGGGAACTGGACATCTTCTTCACCTCCGTGGACGAGGCGCGGATGATCCGCAACACGCTGGAGCGCGAGGGGTGCGACCACGGCGAGGACGCGCAGACCAGCATCCACGACTTCCTGGATTTCGTGTGGCAGCGCTTCAGCGGCACGTCCGGCCGCCCGCAGCTTTTCGGCGTGACCGTGAAGAACGGCGCCTACACGCTGTATGTGGACGCGCAGGGGAACTCCTCCGGCGGCATCACGTTCTGCGAGTCCCGCTACATGGCCGGGCGCGTGGTGGATCTGGTCGGCGCGGGCGACTCGTTCCGCGCCGGGCTGATCGGCTACATCACGCGCAACAGCGACGCCTTCAGGAACGGCGTGCTCAACGTCGCCGAGGCCGTGCAGAGCGGCAACCTGATGGCCTCCATCTATGTCACCTCGCCGCTCAACGACCGCTACGGCGGCATCCCCAAGCTGGACATCCTGCTCGCCGTCGCCCGTGACGGGAAGACCTACGCCAGCGAAGAGGATTTGAAGCAGGCCCTGCGCGGCTGATAGGGAGCGCGTACGGCGTTGCCGGGGCACCCTTTGCGCCACCCTTTTGGGTTCGGATTCCGACTTTCAGCTATAGTCATTTAATTTGATGTTGTCGCGTATATGGAGTGCGTCAAGGTTCCCGATCTTTTGGGGCATTATGAGCGGGTCACGTGCTTCCCCATTCCTAATTTCTAATTTCTAATTCCTAATTCGGGCAACGCCCGCCCCCGCCCCTACGGCAACTCGGCCGTCACCTTTATGTCCCGCTGGAGGGCGAGCGTCCTCGCGAGCCGTTGGTTGCGTTGCGGCTCACGGGGACATTCGCCCTCCACTCGATTCCTAATTCCTAATTTCTAATTCCTAATTTACATCCACGCCCTCAACGTGTTATGCTTGTGCAATCTTTGAATTCGTTATTCGTGTCCGGAGGGAGGCGCAGATGAAACAGATTATCGTGATGATTGCCGCCGTTGCGCTTGCGGGCGTTGCCGCCGCGCAGGGGTTCGTTTGGGTCGAGGGCGAGAACCCGGCTTCGACGAATGTGAAGCCGAACACGTCGGGCTGGGGGCGGAAGGAGTTCCTTTCGGGCGGGGCGTGGCTGACGTATGCCGTGGCGGAGGATAAGGTCAAGGACACGGTGCCGCAGGAGGGCATCTTGGTGAAGTACGCCTTCGATGTCGCAGTCGCAGGGGAGCATGAAATCTGGGCGCGTATCGGTTATGAGTTCGCGCGGTCGCCGTTCGAGTGGCGTGTGGATAGCGCGGAGTGGAGGCGCGTCGCGTCGGATGCGCTGACGACCGACCTCATGGAATTAGACAACTGGTGCGAGGTGGCGTGGCTTCAACTTGCGAAGCAAACGCTCGCCGTGGGCGCGCACACGATCGAGTTCCGCATCACGCCCACGCAGGATGACAAGGGCAAGACGCAACGCATCCTCTTCGGGCTGGATGCGTTGTGCATATCGCCCAAGCCCTTTTTCCCGCACAGCCGTTTCAAGCCCGGCGAGGACTGGCGCACGGAGCGCGACCGCGAGGCCGCCGCGCACACGTTCACGTTCGGGGGGTGTGACGCAGGTCAACGCGCCTGGTTTGCGTTGAGCGGCATTTGGGAAGTATGCCGCAACGACGAGATGCTTCCGCCTGCGGACATCGCGCAGCCGATGATGGATTTCCCGAAGGAGCCGCGCTGGACGGCGATCGACGTGCCGGGCGACAAGAACAAGCAGCGCCCCGACCTGCTCTTTGCGCATCGCCTGTGGTATCGGACGAAGGTGGACGTTCCCGAATCCATGATGGGGCGCGCGTATCTCCTGCGTTTCCCGCAGAACAACCTGAACACCACGGTGTTCGTCAACGGCACGTACTGCGGTTTCTTCGCGTACCCGTTCGCGGACTTCACGATTGACGTGACGGCGGGCATCAAGCCCGGCGTGAATGAAATCTGGGTCGGCATCCGCGACGCATGGTACGGGTATTCCACCAACCCCGACGACCCGATGAAACTCCGCAAAAAATTCAACATCCCGCTCGACTTCTTCGGCAAGGGGTTTCAGGACTTGGCGTGGCCGATATGGAACCACGCGCAGTCGGGCATCCTCAAAGCCCCCGAGTTCATCATGGTCGGCGGGCCAGTGTATGTGTCGGATGTTTTCGTCAAGCCGTCGGTGGCGAAAAAGGAAATTGCGGTCGAAGTCACAATCGTCAACACCACAAAGGAAGCGACCTCTGGCGAACTCATGCTGGAGATATTTAACGACGGAAAAGCCGAAAAGAAATTTGCGCCATATAAATTCGCGCTGGCCGCTGGCGAGACGAAAACGTTTGAACGCTGCGAGCCGTGGGCGAACCCGAAACTGTGGTGGCCCGACGAGCCGAACCTGTACTGGCTGATGGCGGAGGCCAAGACGGACAAGGGCAGCGATATTCCGTCCGTGCGTTTCGGCTTCCGCGAGTGGGACTGGTCGGGGCGCGACTTCAAACTCAACGGCATCGTGTGGCACGGCTGGGCGGACTGCTTCCAAGCCGGCAACAAAGACGAGTGGCTGAAATTCTACAAGGAGAAGAACCAGACCGTCATGCGCTTCTGGGGCACGACGTGGCAGGGCATGGCGCCGCGCGAGGCGCTGGATTTCTTCGACGTGAACGGCGTGGTCTGCCGCCGCTCGGGCATCCTCGACGGCGAGATGATCGGCTACAACGCGATCGAGAACGACCCCGCGCTGAAAAAGGAATCGCCCATCAAGATGGACCTCATGCGGAACTGGCGCGGGCAGATGGCGGCGCAGGTGCGCGGCGAGCGCAACCACCCCTCCGTCATGCTCTGGTCCATCGAGAACGAGTACCTCTACATCAACTGCATCAACCTTCACGGCAACCACATGGATCTGTTCGAGGCGGAGAGCAAGGTCACCGCCGACGAAGTCATGCGCGTCGATCCCACGCGCCCGGTCATGGTGGACGGCGGCGGCGCGGCCAAGGCGCAGACCCTCCCCGTGCACGGCGACCACTACATCACCGCCGAGCCCTGCCGCTACCCGCCCTTCGCCTACGAGACCAACCCCACCGGCGGCGGCCGTGGCCGCTGGGTGTGGGACGAGACGCGTCCGCGCTTCATCGGCGAGGACTTCTACATGTCCGGAAACCACCCCGAGGTCGCCGCGTTCCAAGGCGACAGCGCGTTCGCGGGCAAGCCCGTGCGCGGCGTCGGCATCTGGAACCGCATCCTCCAAGAGGGCTACCGCTGGGCGGGTCAGAGCGCGTGGCACTTCTGGCTCAGCCAGAACGACATCGACGCCACCCCCTACACCGCCTACGCCGCCCGCGCCGTGTTCTCACGCGACTGGAACTGGACCTTCGCATCCGGCGCATCCGTCGCGCGCACCTTCGGCATCTTCAACGACACCCGCCACGCCGACCCCATCACCTTCACGTGGACGTTCATATTCGACACCAACCCCTTGATGACCGTCACCGACTCGATGACCTTCACCGTCGCCCCCGGCTCGCATGAAGTCGTCGAAATGAACATCGGCATACCCAAGTTTGACAGCCGCAAGGAATCCCAACTCATCCTCACGCTCACCGTCGGCGGCAAAGAGGTGTTCACCGACACCAAGGACGTGTCCATCCTCCCGCCGCAAAAGCGCGATATGCCCGGCATCGGCAAAAACGACCTCGTCGTGTTCGACCCGGAAGGCGCCGCCGCCGCGTTCCTCGCCGCGCACAAAATCCCCTGCACCTTTGCGGCGAGCCTCGACGCGCTCCCGCAAGACTGGAAAATCCTCGTCATCGGCGGCAACGCCCTCGACGCGCGCGAGAGCGCATCCAGCCGCCTCGCCGCGCTCGCCGCCGCCGGCCGCCGCATCATCATCCTCGACCAAGACACCCCCCTGCGCTACCAAGGCCTGCCCGCCGAAATGACCTTCTCCGAAAACGCGGGCTTCACCGCCTTCATCGAGGACGACGCCCACCCCCTCACCGCCGGGCTGCAATCCAAAGACTTCTTCACCTTCGGCGGCGACGCCCCCGTCTATCGCAACGCCTACGAGAAGCCCACCCGCGGCGCGCGCTCCCTCATCCAGTGCCACGACCTGCTCCGCCACACCGCCCTCGCGGAGACCCCCGTCGGCGAAGGCCTCATCATCACCTGCCAAATCAACCTCGCCGCGCAACTCGCCGCCAACCCCGCCGCCCAGCAACTCCTCCTCAACATGCTCGGCCACGCCGCCGCCTACAAACTCGAGCACCACCCCGTCGCCGCGCACCTCGACGGCGCACCCGCCCTCAAGGCCGCGCTCGACACCATCGGACTCCAGTACACCCCCGCCGCCGACCCCCTTGCCGCGCTCGCCGCCAAGACCCCCGCCACCCTCATCGCCAACGCCTCGCCCAAGACCCTGCGCCTCCTCGCGGGCAACCTCCCCGCCGTGAAACGCTTCACCTCCGGCGGCGGCACGCTCATCCTCTGCGGCCTCACCCCCGAGGGCCTCGCCGACTACAACGCGATCGTCGGCGCCGGCCACGTCATCCGCCCCTTCGGCCGCGAGCGCGTCACCCTCCCCGCGCACCGCAGCCGCCTCACCGCCGGCCTCACCGCCGCCGACGTCACCCTCTACTCCGCCGAACGCATCTTCTCCTGGACCGCCGGAAACTACGTCGCCTCCGACGTGTTCACCCACGTCATCGACCACGACGACATCGCCCCCTTCGGCACCTCCCCCTTCGGCAACTACCGCAACATCGTCAACGGCTTCGTCTCCGCCGACGGCTGGCCCCTCATCATCAACTTCCCCATCAACGCCGACAACAGCCCCTTCCAAGTCCCCATCACCCTCCCCAAGGAATACACCCTCGCAGAATTCACCTGGATCGGCAACACCTTCTACTGGCCCCAGAAGCGCGTCAACCTCATCTTCGACAACGACCGCGCCGCCATGCTCACCTTCCCCACCGCCCCCAACGCCGAGCCGCACACCTTCCCCATCGACCCACCCCGCCGCGCCAAGAGCGTCACCCTCGAGATCGCCGAATGGGAGCCCGTCCCCGGCAAAGGCGCCCTCATCGGCATCGACAACATCAGCCTCAAAGTCGCCCCCCGCGGCACCGCCCTGCCCCTCACCGCCCCCGCAGGGCTCATGGAATACCCCGACGGCCCCGGCCGCACCCTGCTCTGCAACCTCCACTTCAAAGACACCGAGGACGTCCCCGAGAACGCCGCCAAGAAACGCCGCATCCTCACCGCGATCCTCCAGAACCTCAAAGCCCCCTTCAGCGGCGGCCGCACCCTCGTCGCCGGGATGAACCTCAACTACCGCCCCATCGACCTCTCCAAGCACTGCACCCAATACCGCGACGACAAAGGCTGGTTCGGCGACAAGGCCCGCACCTTCCGCGACCTCCCCGCCGGCCGCCAGCGCATGGCGGGCGTGCCGTTCGACATCTACGACATGCCCACCTCCCCCGTCCCCAACGCCCTCATGCCCCGCGGCCCCGGCATCCCCGGCGACCTCCCCCCCGACATCAAAGGCGTTCCCCTCCGCATCAAGGCCGACGCACTCTTCTTCCTCCACGCCGCCCGCATCGACAAGACCCTCAGCGACCGCGACAAGCGCGACGGCAAGACCCTCGAGATCGCCCGCTACGTCATCCGCTACGCCGACGGCCAAACCATCGAGATACCCGTCACCGCCGAAGCGGACATCGGCCACTACGCCCAAAAGACCCCCGCCCCCCTCCCCCGCGCCCAGATCGCCTGGGTCAAACGCTACGACAACTCCGACGACCACGCCGTCGCCTACATGAAGCAATGGGACAACCCCCGCCCCCACGTGGAGATACTCACCCTCGACCTCCTCCCCGGCAAAGACAACGCCGGCACCCCCGCCCTCCTCGCCCTGACGGCGGCGGAAGCGGCCGCGCTGCCGCCGAATTAGCAATCGCCGAGGGCGCAAGGCTTCCGTGAGGCCGGGAGCGCAATTGCCGGGAGCGCAGGGCTTCCGCCCTGCAATGAGGCCGGGAGCGCAAGACTTCCGCCTTGCAATGGGCCGGGAGCGCAAGGCTTCCGCCTTGCAATGAGGGATTGCAGGACTACAGGACACCGGGACTACGGCTGTGTCCCCCTCATAGCCGACTGGCATCGACTGAAATCGAGGGGGGTAGAGGCAAGGTTGTCCTTGACTCTAACCCCGCACTTCTAACTCCGAACTTCACGCCCCCTACTCCATATCGGGGGGGATGATCTGGCCGAGGGACTGCTCTTTGAGGTGGAGGTCGTGGCCGTGGAAGAGACCGTTGGAGTCGAGCCAGATGGCGAGGCGGCGGAGCTCGGCGGGGGTGAGCTCGACGTCGTTGTGGCCTTTCGCGAGCATGGGGTACACCTTGGAGGCGAGGGCGCCGAATTTGCCGGGCACGGTGTAGGGCTCGGTCCAGCCGGCGCCGTCGAAGTATTTGACGTAGGGGCGGAGGCTGTTGAAGGAGGTGAACATGAAGTTGCGGTCTTTCTCGAAGTCGCCGCGCCGCAGGTCGGGCATCTTGTCTTTGCGCTTGTCGCCGTGGCAGCCGACGCATTTGCTCTCGAGCACGGGCTGGACGAGGCGGGCGAAGTGGAAGGGGTTGGTGCCTTCCATCTCGGGGGCGATCTTGGAGGGGGCGCGTTTCATGGCCATCGCGGTGGCGGCGGGGGGCGGGCGGACGCTGCCGACGCGCTGGTCGTGGCAGCCGTTGCACATGAGGGTCTCGCCGGGGGCGACGTAGGTGACGCTCCTCATGCCTTGGACGGCGCAGCCGTTCTCGTCGAGGGCGTGGAAGAGGATGGGGACGTTGACGGGCTGCTCCCAGTAGGCGCTGCCGTCCTCTTCGACGGGGACGGTGCCCATGACGAGCTTGGCGCCTTTCTGGTCGCCGTAGCCGATGCGAGGGTCGTTGGCGTTGGGGGTGACTTTGGGGAGGACCTGCCAGATGCGCAGGGCCTTGATCTTGGTGCCTTCGGGGAAGGGGCGGCGGGTCTCGTAGACGTTGACGAGGCCGACCTTGGCCATCTTGGGGAGCTCGGCCTCGGGGATGGGCTTGGGTTTGTCGCCGTTGGGCTGGCGGGGGCGGCCGACGAGGGTGCCGTGGGCGATGACGGGGGGCTTGGGGCGCGCCGTCAATGGCACGGGGCTGAGGCAGGAGATGTCGGGGTGGGTGTAGATGTGGACTTTGTTGCCGAAGGCGTCGAGCAGGGTGATGGCGTAGCGGCGCTTGGCGTTGTCCATGGGGCCGTACTGGTTGTTGCCGAAGCCGTCGTACACGCAGAGGTAGTAGTTCTCGCTGAGGGGGTAGGGCGAGGCGTAGGCGCCGGAGGCGCGGTCGTGGTAGAACTCGGCCTCGGGGAAGAGCTGGTCGGGGGTGACGCGCTTGACTTGCGACATGGCGTCGTCGTCCGGCACGGTGGGGTCGATCATCAGCACGGAGCCGCGGGCCTCGGTGTGGTGGCCGGCGGCGAGGGCGAGGTATTTGGAGGAGCCGGGGATGGCGCGGACGTTCATCTCTTGGTGCGGGGCGGTGCGCTCGGAGACGTGGGTGTTGCCGTTGATGGCGCGGGAGTCGCGGCCGTCGGGGTAGGTGATCCATGCGTGGTGCGCCTGGTTGAAGCCGCGGTCCACGTAGTCCCAGCGGGTGTAAACGATCATGCCGTTGTTGTCCACGCTGGGGAACCACTCGTTGGTCTCGTGCGGGCTGAGGCGGGTGATGTCGGTGCCGTCCTCGAACATGGTGTGGAGCGTGAAGCTCGGGACGGGGCGCCCGTGGCAGCGCCCGAAGCCGCCGCGCCGCTCGGAGATGAACGCGACGCGCCCGTTCGGCAGGCAGCACGGGAAGAGGTCGTTCACGCTCCCGTCCGTCAGCTGCACCAGCTTCGAGCCGTCCGCGTTGCAGCGGAAGATGTGGAAGGTCGTCTGCTCGTTCCAGACGCGGATTTTCGGCTCGCCGTCCGTGTAGCAGAAGAGGATTTCCTTGCCGTCGAACGAGACCTCCGGCGCGAGGTAGCCGCCGTTGCCGAGCTTCTGCCCCTTGCGCGCGCCCGCCTCGATGACCGAGTCCGCCAGCAGGTTCCGCGCCACCGGCTTGTCCGACCACGGCTTCTCCAGCACGTACAGCCCGTTGCCGATCGTCTTGCCGTGCAGCGTCGCGTGGAAGCCGAAGAACTGGTCGCACATGTGGTTGCCCGCGCCGTACTCATCCGGCGGCAGCGCCTCGCGCGTCACGAACACGAGGCTCGGGATTTTCGCCAGCAGCGGGTTCTTCAGCGCGATCTCGCGCAATAGCGCATCGCCCTCGCAGAACAACGCCGCGCGCGCCTTCATGTCCTCCACCGGCAGCTGCTTCGCGCCGCTTTCCAGCTTCTCCAGCCGCGCCTTGAACGCCGAGAGCTTCGCCTTGTCCGCAAGGTCGTCATGCAACGCCCGCACGCGCCGCGCCATGATGTCCAGCGGGTCGCGGTCCGACGCCCAGATGTTCGCCTGCGCGTTGAACGCCTGCGACGCGCGCGTCGCCTCGTCATAGACGCCCCCGTGCGCGCGCGGCTTCTCCGTCAGCTCCCGCGTCAGCAGCGCATACTTATTCTTCGTCTCCTTCGACACATCCGCGCCCGCGAACACCGCCAGCATCTCCCGCTGGATCGCCGGGTTCGGGACCTTCGCCAAGCGGAACGGCTCCACCAGCGACGGCGGCGCGATGCCCGCATAGACAATGAACTGCACCGAGCTCGGCGCCGGGTTATTCTGCTTCGTCCCCGAGTCATCCAACGCCACCCGCGCCTTAAACTTCTCCGCCCCCTGCGGCACCTCATACATCAGCAAGCCCGGCGAATGCGTCCCGATGCCGTCCTCATAAACCTTGCCCAGCACCGTCAGCTTCCCCCCGCCCACGCTGCGGTTCTTCGACGTCGAATTCCACCCGCACTGCTGATGCTCCCAATCCAGCGCGGTCAGCTTCTTCTCGCCCCACGAACCGATGAAACGCGGCTCCAGCAGATCCGTGTGGTCGCACCCGTAACCGTCCCCGCCATCCGTGATGATGAACGTGACATACTCCGCGCCCTTCACGTCCGCCTCCACCTCCAGCATATTGCCCTCCACCGCCGTGGTCAGGATCGGGCTCACATACCGCAACGCCGCCGCATCGCACCACTTCGCGACCTCATCCCTCGACACAGGCTTCGGCGCCGCCATGACCATGCTCGCCGCCGCAACAAAAACCGCCATCAAAACCAATTTTTTCATATTCCCCTCTCCGTAAAGCGTAACCCGGCACTATCCACCGCCAGTTATAAAAAATAGTTTACACGTTTCGGTCAGATATGGCAAGCGGCAATTAAGTCAAAAATTGAAAGTTGAAAGTGACGCGCGAATCTAGTGCCCTGTAAAACACAGATTTCACGATGGAGGGCGAGCGTCCTCGCGAGCCGTTAGGCACATTGCGGCGGCTTCCTGCCCCATTGATCGCACGCCGCGCCAACGGGGTCCCCTGTCTCGCCCTCCATCGTGACATCTGTGTTTTACAGGACGCTAGATGCCGTCGGGCGGGTCGATGAGGAAGGCGAGGCCGAGTATGAAGGAGGCGGCTATCCATCCGGGCGGACCCGCGAAGAAGAGGAAGGCGCACACCGTGAGCGCGGCCGCGAGGCAGCCGCCGCCGCCGCGTCTGCTCACGACCCGCCATCCCGGTCGCGGATGAAGCGTTCGGCGGTCTCCCCGCTGCCGAGCCACCCCCACTGCGGGCGGGCATGAATCTCATCGTCTGTGAGGTAGCACGCGGGGTCAACGCCCCAGAGGCTGCCGGTGGCGGCCTCGGCGCGGGCGCGGAAGTTGCCGCCGCACACGTCGAGGAAACGGCATGACGCGCAGCGGCCCGTGACGCGCTGTTTGCGCTGGCGCAGCTCGGCCAGGAGCGAGCCGGGCGCGGGGTCGCCCCAGATCGCGCTGAACGGTTTCTCGCGCACGTTGCCGACGGGGCGGTTGCGCCAGAACTGGTCGGGATAGACCGTGCCGTCCCAGCTGATGCAGCCGATGCCCAGCCCCGTGCTGTTGCCGCCGTTCATGCGCAGGAGCGCCATCACGTCGTCGGCGAGCGGGTTCTGCTCGCGCACCATGCGCAGGTAGAGGTAAGGGCCGTCGCAGTGGTTGTCCACGGTCAGCACCTCGGCGGGGAAGCCGCGCGCGTGCAGGAGCTTGGTGCGGTCGATGATGAGGTCGAGCGTGGCGCGGCGCTGGTCGGCGGTGAGGTCGTGCGCAGCGAGCTCCGCGCCGCGGCCGCTATAGACGAGGTGGTAGAGGCAGATGCGCGGGATGCGCTCCGCCTCCATGAGGTCGAAGACGGCGGGGATCTCGCCGACGTTGTCGCGGGTCATGGTCACGCGCAGGCCGACCTTGACGCCGGCCTCGCGGCAGTGGCGGATGCCGTCGAGGGCGCGGCGGAACGCGCCCTCACACGCGCGGAAGCGGTCGTGCGCGCGCTCTGCGCCGTCGATGCTGATGCCGACGTAGGACACGCCGATGGACTTGATTTCCTCCGCCAGCCTCGCGTCGATGAGCGTGCCGTTGGTGGAGAACACGACGCGCAGGCCCTGCGCCGCCGCGTGGCGGGCGAGCGTGAGGATGTCCGGGCGCACGAACGGCTCGCCGCCCGAGAAGAGCACCACGGGCGCGCCGAACGCGGCGAGGTCGTCGATGACCGCGAGCGCCGCCTGCGTGTCCAGTTCGCCGCCGCAGTCCTGCCCCACGGCCGCATAGCAGTGCGTGCATTTGAGGTTGCAGCGCGAGGTCACGTTCCAGACGACAACGGGTTTCTTGTCCTGCGAGAACTGCAACAGGTGGCTCGGCAGCTTCGCCGACTGCCGGCCGTAACGCAACGGGTCCGAGACCTCGACCTTGTTCAAATAGAGCTTTGAGATGCCAATCATGTTTCTGTCTAACCGTTCCTCTCTGTATGAAAACCCATAGTAACACAAATCCCGACCGAGCGCAAATACTTACCTGACGGAATGAGAAATTACGCGCGTGTTTTGTCAACGGGCGGGTACCTCTACTTGCTCCTCATGCTGAGTTCGGCTCGCGGGGACGCTCGCCCTCCATCTGCTTCTTACCTATTATTTGTTCCTTATGCCGTACATAGTGCGGGCGATCTCGCGGGCGGCGTTGATGATTTCGGGGTAGGGCTGGTCGGTGACGGTGAGGAAGCCGATCTGGTAGTTCTCGCCGTCGCCGCGGCCGGTGAGGGCCTGGTCGCGCCATTGGAACCAGTGGGTGCCGACGTAGCGGGGGTGGCGGAGGCAGGACTCGACGAAGCGCTTGTACGCGGCGGCGCGCTCGGCCTGGCTGCCGGTGGCGACGAGGCCGGTGTGGAACATCCCGCGGTCGAGGGCGCCGAAGTGGAACTCGCCGTTGATCATGGGCTTGTCGTCGGCGCCGTCGGGGAGGTCTTGGGTGGCCTCGTGCTTGTAGATGTTGACGCTGACGACGTCGCAGTATTTGGCGGAGGCGCGGTACACGCTGGGCGCGCCCCACGCGATGCGGCAGCCGAGGTAGAGCTTGTGGGGGGCGTTGGCGCGGATGGCGTCGCGGATGGTGCGGAAGTAGCGTTCGGCGATCTCGGTGTGGAAGGCGCGGAGGTCGGCGGCGATGAGCTGCTTGTCGGGGAGGGCGGTGGCCTGCAGGAGGGCGTCCCATGTGGGGTGCGCGGTGTGCCATGCGGCGTTGAGTTTTTCGGGGGTCTCGTACTTGGCGGCGAGCCAGTCCTTGAAGGCGATCTTGCAGGGCTGCGCGGGGGGGGAGGCGAGGGCGGCCTCGGCGAGGGAGGTGTCGCCGTTGCCCCATGAGATTTCGTTGTCCACGAAGTAGCCGATGCACCACGGGTCGCTGGCGGTGTCTTTCTGCTTGGCGAGCTCGGCGTTGAGGACGTTGCGGAAGTCGTCGGAGTAGGGGTCGCAGAATTTGCCCCAGTAGCCTTCGGAGCCTTCGATGCGCTGGCTGTGGACGGAGAAGGTGGCGGTGTAGGGTGTGCGGCGGAGACGGCTGACGTTCATGTCGGACCAGTTGCCGATGGTGTTGAGGCCCCATGCGCGGATGCGCGTGTGGGCCATGTCGGTGGCGGTCTTGTACCAGTCGCCGCCGTACTTGCGGAACATATTCGCCTTTGCGAAGTCGAAGGTCTTGAAGGGGGTCTTGCCCTTGTAGAAGTTGTGCGGGGCCCACCAGCCCGTGCCGTAGAATTGGGCGAGGGGCGAGCCGTCCTCGGGAAGCCACTCGAAGTAGCCCTCGCGCAGCTGCACGCCCGTCTCCGCGCCCGCCATCACGCAGTCGATGCCGTGCGAGAAGAAGAGGCGGCCGTCGGGGTCCACGAGCCACCATTTGCCGTTGACCTTCTCGGTGCGGAAATGCCCGGTGGCGTTGCGCTGAGGGCCGTCCGCCCACCCGCCCCATTTGTTGAGGCCGGGGACGGGCGGGGTGTCGCGGAGCCACTTCGCCTCGTCGGCCTTGGCCTTCTGCAACTCGGCCTCGCTGTGGATTTTGCCCGGCCAGTCGGCGTGGCGGAACTGCCCGAACGCGTCCACGAACGGCAGGAAGGTGTCCGCGCTGAGCATCGTGAGCCGCGTAGCGGCGGTGTCCGCCTCGACGCGCAGGATCTCGTAACGCGCGGGCTTGCCGCCGAGGTCGGACTGCGGGATGAACACGTGCAGGGAGATGACCTTCGTGACGTCGAACCCGCCGCTGCCGGATGCCAACGCCTTCGGGTGGTTGTTCATGCCCACGAGCTCCAGCGGTTTGTCGAGCGCCCATGGCATGGTGCGGAGACTACAGGTCAATTCGCCCTCCTTGCCGGGCGCGAGCGCGAGCGACCCGCCGGGCGCGCCCTCGCGGTACTTGTCATCCTTGACGCTGAGATGGACGGTGAGCGCGCGCGTGTCGGCGTTGCGGAGCGTGAGGCGCAGGCTGCCGTAGCGCGAGAGGTCGTAAGGCCCGCCCGCGAAATTGACCGCCGCGCCCGGCCATGCCGCGTCAGGCGTGGCCGTGACCGCGATGCGCCGCGTGTCCGTCACCGCGACCGTCGCGCCGCCGTTCGCCTTCGCCACGCA